>Ga0265780_10000073_pt1 | contig 168940 bp, 141 predicted proteins | sample P1T30metagenome_FD_192432 | JGI IMG/M metagenome (GOLD analysis project Ga0265780, IMG submission 192432) | Plant litter microbial communities from East Loma Ridge, Irvine, California - P1 T30 | ecosystem: Environmental > Terrestrial > Plant litter > Unclassified | place: USA: California...
AGATCTCGGAGGTACGATCATCGGGACACAGTATGCGTTCGCAATGACATTTAACATACTTGAAGGGATGTGGTCCTGCGAAATGGTATAGTTTCATGTCGTGGCCACAGCTAGGGGCCCAGACACCATCTGCGGTACGGTCGTATTGGAAGTGGACATCGTTGTGGAGATGTCTACGTAGGCTTCGCTTCGAGAGCCTGAAAGGGTTGACGGCTTTGATAGCCTTTGCGACTCTCTCTAATGAGAGTCTCCGCGTGGAAATCTTTGTGAAATGGGCTGTTCTCATTGTATCTTGGGCTGTTGTGAAAGCGAGTAAATATTCGGGTTGTTGGTAGGCTGCATGCCCGGCCATGGAAGAAACAATGCAACAAAGAAATAGTTGTGCTGCTGCTACACTCTATCATCACTATGGTCAGCGGCGCATCACTGTAAGTATATAGACGATGGATTTGACATATATAACGAAGTACCGGGAAATGTGATGGATCAGTAATCTCTATAAGTACACAATGAGATATGAGATAGTGATAGTAAGACGACTTACCTGAAACAGTATCAGTAGATAGAGTAAACATCACTTGCATGTCTCTTAACGTATCGCTGTCTTATCCGTATGGTAATGGTTCAGATCGAAGCTCACGAAGGCAGCCATTGACGTGATGGGATTCTCATCTCCTCCAATGCTATTCAGCCAGTCGTGAACATCATCCTGGATTCCTGCAACTCAGTCCCGATGATGGCGCATCCTCGTTCGCAATGATCCACCGAAAAGTAAGCCTCGTCGCATCATCAGCTCTTGCATCGATGAGTTTGACAAAGCTCGCATCCGGATCCCTCCTATACGGCTCGTTGTTACCGATATGATAGCGTGGCCAGTCACCGTATGAAGTGCTCCCGCAAGCCGCACACTTGACACCGTAAAAGTCTAAGGTCGTACCTTCCATCTCGGCGCGATGACTCAGTCCGCAGGTAGTGCAGATGTGGAAATAACGAACTTCGCGATCGAGGCGTGGCCGTGGTGCTTGAATCATGCCGTACGGTAGAGGTGATAGGATCTCGGATGAGTGACACTGAGAACACAGTATCTCGTTGCAGCGACTGCATAACAGATGTTTGAAAGGAAAGGCGCCTTTGTAGTGCGTAACGACGTTCTCGTGACGACAGTGGCAGCATCTCCATATTCCGTCCCCGATCTCTGCATCGCTCCGCAAGGCCCGTAGAGCAGGATACTTGTTCTCCTGTATTATATAATACTCGGTGGGCGCTTCCGCAGGGATCGCGGAGTCGAAATCTTCCTGTACGCTTCCTGGCCTAGAGCTGTCTTTTGAGTGTCGTTCGGCTATCGGCGAGAGGAGATGATGCGCTGTTGTTGTGGTGCCCTTTCTCGACTCGGCCTTTTCGAAGACGCTGGTCAGTGTCGATGTAAAGGCTTTCGACAGTCGCTTGGCGCGGAAGATGCTGCTCTGACGCTTCATACCGAGCTATGTTCGAAACCGTGGTAGTCGCGCGTGGGGTTAGTGTAGCTGCGGGACGAGACTGGATTTGGTTGCAGTGAAGATCTAGATGTTCAGTTGCTTGTTTGGGTGCTCGCTCAGAGTGTAACGAAATCACGTTCAGTCACGCCTTGCGCCTTCCTCTCACCGCGCAGCTGCGAAGGCAAGTGCGTTGGGGCTCACCTCGAACGTTTACTTCTGCAGTCTCCCTGACAGTGATGATTGACTGAAGTGATAGATGTAGAATTCATTTCTCTATTCAGATCCGTTAAGCGAGGGTGGTTCACGCATGTTATTTTGGTCCTGCTGGCGTAAACAGCAAGGCCTGAGCTAAGGTGGCATTATCTTGTAGAGTAACGTGTCGAGCAAACGCGCGCGCGTGAAGGCGTATCGTCTTGGGATGCATCCGTGACTGTCGCCAAGTGATATAGCGTGTCATCGTGGCACAAAATCATAGAAAGAAAGACTAGAAGAGGTAAAGATTTGTTCTGGGGGAGGGCGCGCAGAGAAAGATAGGATTGAAGGGGAAGAACAATACCTAGCCCTGTGACGTACTGTGGTTGAACCCTACCCGGCGCTAGCCCTGGAGTGCTGACGCGGAACATTGAACATTGATCTGTCCTCGCGCGTCTGCCTGTAACCAACATTCACCACCACCGCCATGATCCAGGCAATCCTTCAGGTTAGTGCGCACACAAGTAAACTGAGGCTACCGTGACTGACGTGATGCAGCGCCTGGGCCGCTGGCTCGACCGGCCGCTCTTTCCATGGAAGCGCCTCGTTGTCGGCTTCTCGCTCGCAGAGTTCGCCCTGGAGAACTGGCTTCTCTTCCGCCAGTACCGTGTCCTCCAACGCACCACCGTCCCCAAGGCTCTCGACAAGGAAATTGAAAGGGAGACCTTCGATAAATCCCAGGTACGCGCACAATTGCAGCAACCCCGCCATGCTTACCAGCGCTGACTTGACAGGAATATGGCCGCGCCAAAGCCAAGTTCAGCTTCTTCTCCGCTCTCTTCAACCAGGTCAAATCCCTCGCCGTCCTCTACTTCAACGTATACCCGCTCGTCTGGGCCGCCGCCGGCACCGTCGTCGCTCGCTATGCGCCCGTCCGCTTCTCTGGTGAAATTCCCCAGTCGCTCTTGTTCATGTACATGTTGGGGTGGATCGATCTGATCACCGGCCTCGGCTTCTCCTACTACCACAGCTTCGTGCTCGAGGAGAAGTTTGGCTTCAACAAGATGACGGTCAAGCTCTGGCTCACGGACATGATCAAGGGCCAGGCTCTCGCTATTGCCTTCGGTATTCCCATTGGAAGCGCCTTCTTGGCCATCATCAAGAAGACAGGCCAGGGTTTCTTCTACTACCTGTGGATGTTCATGCTGGTTATCCAGATCACTGGCATGACCATCTACCCGATCCTCATTGTGCCCATGTTCAACAAGCTGGAGCCGCTCAAGCCCGGCAAGCTCAAGGAGTCTGTCGAGGCGCTTGCGTCTAAGCTCAACTTCCCGCTCTCGGAACTACAGGTCATCGACGGCAGCAAGCGCAGCGCCCACAGCAACGCATACTTCACTGGACTACCCTGGATCGGCAAGAAGAAGATTGTCATCTACGACACACTGCTGGAGAAGAGCACGGAGAAGGAAGTTGAGGCTGTCCTGGCACACGAACTGGGACACTGGAAGATGAACCACACTTCGCGACTTCTTTTCATTAGCCAGGCGCATCTATTCTACATGTTCGCCCTGTTCTCCGTCTTCATCGACAACCGCTCGCTCTACGCCGACTTTGGTTTCCACAGGGAGCAGCCGACAATCGTTGGCTTCATGCTCTTCAACGAGATTCTGTCGCCCACGGACTCCATCATCAAGCTCCTCCTCAACATCTGGACTCGCAGCATGGAGTACGAAGCCGGTATGTATCCTGGTCCCAATCCATGTCTCAGCCAATGCTAACAACACCCAGATGCCTTCGCAGTCAAGCTCGGATATGCGCGCGAACTCGGTGCCTCATTGATCAAGCTCCAGATCCAGAACCTGTCAAGCATGGATGCCGACTGGTTCTATTCCAGCTTCCACCACTCCCACCCCATCCTGACGGAGCGCCTCAAGGCTATGAACTGGACTGGCGACAAGAAGGTCTCGGAGGACAAGGCGGCGGACGAGGAGAAGCCTATCAAGGCAGCGGATCGGGAACTCTAGGCGTGGATCTCGATCGGATTTTGTACAATATCGGGTATAAAAGGTCATGGGAACTTGACCGCGCAGGGTCGCAAGTGCGACGAAAAGTTCGTAGAATACAGCCCAAATGCAATGGCCGAGGCGTCCGTCAGAGTCGTTCCCACCATGTATCTTTTGCAAATCGTGAGATCTGACACCTTTACTCTTTTGACTTGCCCTTCGCGGCCTTTTCCTTCTTCCTCTGCTGGTCTCGTTCTTTCTTCGCCCTCTTCCTCGCGTCCTTGTCTATCGCGCCATCCGCGGGCCCCTGCTCCTCCACCTGCGCATTCGTCCGCTTCTTGTCTTTGCCCTTGGTAGACTGTACCTCGGGTTCTTCACCACCCTCCTGCACAACATTCGTCCTGTCGCCAATCTCTCCAATCTCGATATCTCCCTGTTCAGCCTGATACTCAGCCAGGTCCTGCCATTCTCCCTCGGCAACCGTTGCAAACTGGCTGGACTTCTTGAGACCGCCCTTGCGACCAGTCTTGACAGTGACATCCGTGGTCGCGTTTTGTTGGTCGTCTTCCTCGTCTAGCGCTCGTTCTGGTTCTTGGTACTCGCCGCGCAAACCCGCTGCTACACGGCGCAAGTGGTGCATGATTGGGTTGCCCATAGCGCCGCCTTGCGCATTGAATGCGACGCCTTCTGGTGTGATAGTCGCATCGGGGTGGAGATGCGGGTACGTTTCCGAGTTCGAGAGGTACTTTTCGAGGATGGCCGACGCAGCGTCGAGAGAGATGGGCGCGCTGGAGATGTGGCGGCGAGGAGGAGGTGCTTCGAGCATCATTTTGGCAGTATTTGGGCGCGAAATAGAGGGTTGGGTGGGTAGTTGCTATCGTGGAAATGGTCGAGTTGTTGGTTAGGATTTTGGGACGACGGCCAACTTTTTGCGCACGGACGACAAGGAATGTGTTAGCTCTGCGGACTTCGCGACGGGCATGCCAGACTGTACGCTCGCATCGACAAATCGGGACCACGCCGCCACGGAGACGATACAACGGGCGAAGAGAGGACAATTGCGGTCGACATACACATCATGAACGCCTTCCGGTGCCTACGGGTCGTCGCGCGCCCTTCAACCAGCGCATCCACACTCCTCCGACCACGCATAGCACCACCACACTCGTACCTACCCTCCCTCCAAGCCCCTTCTCCACACCTCTAACCCATCCTCCAGATTATCTCAACCCTCGTCTACCCGCCAAATATCGCTCCTCACCCCCCGACGCCCTATGCTGCCCCGCACAAACGCCCTCCCGCCCGCGGGCACCACCTCTCTGGTCCCCTCAAGCTCCGAGACGCTGGACCTCGCCTCCAAAATCTCGTCACATCCTGGTCTGGGCAGCATGCAGATACGGTGCGGTCCGCGTGATACGTACAACCCGAGCCATCTGGTGCGCAAGAGGAGACATGGGTTTTTGAGCAGGATTAGGACGAAGAAGGGGCGGAAGATGATTATGCGGAGGTTGAAGAAGGGGAGGTGGAACATCAGTCACTAGGGTGCAAGACTGGATTGGTGTGGGAGGGGATTGGGCGCTGTACTGATGAAATATTCAAGCGTTAGGACAGATTGGAGAAGCCGAGGGCGCTTGTGTATATTGGATGTACAGTGTATGCGTTATTTGCGTCTAGAGACGTGTACTATATCAGAAGAGGAAATACGTATCTTACAAACCCGCAACCACTTGTACAAAGTTTCTACCTGATCGGTATCTCAGCTGCTCCGCACTCTTTAGTCACAAACCGCATCTACCAGCGCTGGACCGACCAGTCTTGTAGCCATATCTTTAACTGATATCCTAGTAGACACAAAGCCAGCGTTGCAATTTGAAATTTCCCATGTTTCTCATGGCGTTGGAAACGGGCTGGAGGTCTGTCTTAGTGACCACGCCATCGGAAGCTGTTATTGGTTCCAGAGACCATTCCTGAAGAGCCAGATGGAACTTTAAGGTAACCCTGAATGCTTCTTCCACACTTTCGCCGATCTGGTGTAGTTAAAATGGCATTCGATAGACAGTTTCATCGGAAGATTGATGGCATCCGAGGAAAGCAATGGCTATCGCATCACTTTGGCGTCGAAGGCTTTTCCTCTCCAGCCTTGCCCTCCTCTTCCGCCCCCTGCGTGCCGTCCTCCAACGCTTCCACAAGCTTAAGCTCCTCATCGATTTTGTCGATTTGCTTCAAAATGAACGCAATCGTAGCATCCCTTGCTTTGTCCACCCTCGTCAGCGCATCCATAGTCATCTTCCCATAATCCTGCATCTTCTGCGGCGTCGGTGGCGCAGGCTCCTCATCCTGCAACTGCGCCTTTTTCTGACTCAACAACTTCCTCAGCGCAAAGATGTTGTAATCCCTTTCCTGTAGGTTCTTGATCAGCTCTTCCCGCTTAGCTTCTTCGTCGACTCTTTGCTTCTTGGTAGCCTGCTCTTTCTTGATCTCCGTATCGGCGACTTTCCACTTCCAAATCGCTTCCTTGGCGCTGTTTTCAATATGCGTGAAACGTATAGGACCGATATTTTGCCCGCCGTACCAGCGCGCAACTACTACAACGCCCTCGGTCTGCGTGTCTCGTAGTACATTGCTGAGTCGTCCTCCGGCCCACTTTTCGCCGTCATCATCGTGGCCAAGATCATACAAAGTGCGGGATTCTGGCATCAAAGACTTTTGCCGTGATGGTTTCCTCCATGCTGCGATTTTGTGGGTGGCAGTCCGGAATTCGGGGAGTGTTTGCAAGGCTTTGGCGGATAGGTTAGGAGAGAACGCGGCTTTGAACGTTGATGTCTGCTCTTGTATTGCCGACGAGAGATATATTTCTGTTACGGGTTTTGGAGATGGTGAGCGCTCCCTTTTCATGGCCATCTCTTTTCATGCGCTTGTTGCACTGGATGTTTTGTGTCCAAGTTGGAGAAGGGACGGGAGGTTGGTAACGTGCAGGGAAGGCGCATGCGGAAGCGCGACTTTAGCGCGGATGCCAAACGATGTCGCGAAGCTTGTCAGCGCTGCTTCCACGAAACATCATCTTCGAACATCAAGATTCCATCGATTTTGCGTCCACTAGCAGTTATCTTATAGATTTAACTGTTCTGATCACTACGGCTGAATCTTGTCATTTGTTTACAACATTCTCTTCCAAGATCATGAACAATTCCTGCGTCGTCTGTGCACGTACTCTTCTTGAAAGATACGATGCGCATCCCTCCTGTCCAGACAAGACGTCTCATCAAGCAAATACATGAAATTTGTTTCTGAGGACGTATCGGTATTACCCAGGCGGTCAAGCAAGAACTTCCGATACGGTCAAGGCTGTCGTTTCTCTCACTACGTTCCTCGACCCAATTGTTGCTCAGGTATATAACTCATCACCACCGTTCTCTTCATATATATAGCTTGGCTCTCTATCATACTTACATGATCCATTTACAAAAAACAACAAATTGGCTGTCTACCTTCCTTACCGACGGCACCGAGGGTACCCGGTGGTGTCTCAAATCTTTCACTTCTCGATTCTACGAACACGTCACATCAGGCGCACGAGACCACATCTCGGGATATATACCCCACTTACTTGTCATTGGACGGCCTTGCTAAGACTCAAGATTCGCAGCAGGCAACGGGCCGTTACTGCTAGCGCATGCAATAATATATAGGTAGTGATATCTGATCTCCAACACTGATCCTCTATCACCTACTCGCCGCTACAACTTCAGTAGTATCTGGCGCGATCAAAGCGATTCTTCGCGCCGACTCAAGGTAAGTTCGTGCGATTTGTTCGGCGCAGACACCTCGTCCTCCAGTGCGACGCGACTTTGATCTGCTGAGGCGATCCTCTTGCTCCAGCCTTCCATTTTAGACTTGACGCAAAACCTCTTGCTAATCTCTACGGCTCAGAGAACTGCCTCAACACTCCGGTGGCAGTTTGTTCATCAAGCTCAAGCTCTTCAAGTCCACTGTCCATACGGACCAGCTATCACCATGGGCCGATTCGAAACCCTCAACGATGACACCAAGGACCTGGTGAATTGTCTTCTCCCCGCCCTGGCAACTTCCTTCGGTCTCACTGACAGTCTGGATATCATCCCCGAGGACATTCGCATGCGCGCCTGGGATTGCGAGCGCCGCGACCATATCAAGGACGAGACCGAGAACGACCCTCGCAACTGGGGTGTACAGTTCCTCAAAGATCTGATGTCTATTTCTCGTCTCACGAATGGAGACCTAGCTCGGTTCCAAGCTGATCTGCGTGCCAAGGTCGCTCTTCATGAGCCCAAGCATCCCTGGGCTCGTCTGGCCGATATCAGAGACATCAAGGATGAGTACGAGCACCCAGAGCGCAAGAATCAGGTCGTCATCCCGGAGTCCTCTGAAGAATCTTCCGATGACTCCTACTTCGAAGAGCTTGTCGAGCCAGATCAACCCAAGGGCGCTAAGAGGCGTCGTGGTAACCACGAGATCTACGAAGCACGCGTTCTAGAGAAGCGCCGCAAACGTAAGTCAACCCTTCTGTCATACCGAAAGTCGTTCAACAGATACATCAGCGACGACTTTGGAACTTCGAACGTCGAATCATGTTATTGACATTGAGTAGGTGCTCCTAACCGTCTCCGCCGTGCCGAGGATGGTGGCTTCGAGCGTCACGACAAGCGGGCCAAGAAGCGTGAGCGCTCTGTCCGCACCAGCACCACTCCCAGTGGTCGCGGAATCGCTACTCGCCGCGCTAGAACCATCGTAACCAAAGACGACGAAGACTATACTAGCTCTCCCGGTACCCAATCCCTCCTTACCCACCGGACTCCCGCCTTCTCCGTCTCTCCAGGTCCCCAAGATGCGCGCATGTACCCTGTCGAGACTGTGGATACCGTAGATACATCTGGTCAGCCTCTTGCTGTCCAAAAGATGCAGGCTGAGTTGGAAGTTGCCGAGGCGGAGCTCAAGGCTGCTCGTGTAAGGTGGCAGTACCTCCAGGCCAAGGAGCAGGCTGAGCAGGAAGCTATGTATGGTGGTAACGGTACTCCGGAGATGCCTCACAGGTTCGATTAAGTAGTTCTGGTTGATGTGATTGGAGGATTTCATGCATATTTGCGGTGGCTTCGGCGGCCTTTCTATAGTACACTACATGCGTGAATGATGGAAGCCAAATTCAGAATTTAAGACTTTTCCTTCTTCTTCTCCCTGACCAGACGTTCTTCTTTCATGGCCAATCGCATTCGGAGTGACCTATCGGTACTATTGCCCGTACCGGGCGGCGCTCGTGGGAGGGGGCCGATGTTGATGTCGCCGGCAGAAGTTCGCGCCGCAACATGTTCTTGGAGTGTCTTTATAACCTCCTTCTTTTCCTGCTGAAGCGCAAATCGCGTATTTCGCGGTTTCGGCTCCGATTTGTAAGTGTCGAGGTGAAAGAAATCTTCAGCGCGCATTCGCTTCCGCTCCCAAAGCTTCTTGTCCGCCTTCTTTCCAGAGGCAATCTCCTCTCTCCACTGATTAGCCTCATGCCAATCGGTATACTACATTTATGTTAGACATCATCGCTTTCACTCATGATTGTAGACATGCTGCCTCCATCCACTCATCTGCTCCCTTCGCCTTGCTCATTGTCATATCGGCCAGCAGGATACTACGTAGAGCCTGCTGGATGGGCGTTGCGGTGCACTGAGCCATGTTGAGGAATACGTAGGCTTTTGTATTGTGTTTTGATAGGGCGATTGTTATGTTGTAGGCCCCAGAGGTGTCTGTTGTGTGGTGGTTGTAGGGTGGGTGTCGCGTTGTAGGCCGCAAAGATAGTCAAGGCAACGACCATATGAGCCCGCAAAAGCCGTTTGCCGCATACAGCAGTGACCGTGAGAGCGTAATTTCTTCATCTCTGGGCTCGCGGTGACGCGTCTTTCCTGTGTAACCTCGCAGTGAAAGTGAAGGTGAGAGCGGATTGAGCTCGCGTTTGTTTGTTTACTCCACCACAATCTCTATCTCCCTGCCCAACTTTCATATCCGCTTTATATGTGTATATATATTAGTTAATTCTACGATACTCTATCAAACCATTCTACCTCAAAACCGGGATGGCGGCTGGAACCAAAAGAGGACACTGTCCAAGAAAGAAAGATACAAAACATAGCCAGTCGTGATAAATCCGCCACAAGAAGCAATAACAGGGTTTCAAGATGTTTCCAAAGTATAACGGAGGTGGTCATCTCTTTTTGCACTAGGGTCGAAACTGTGTTGTGACAACTCTGCGCTCTCCTTTTTGCCCGCTTTTTTGCCCGCGGTACGTGGCGGGAACATGAATATCTTTGCTGCATTCATGGATTCATTCCTCGTAGCTGTAAACGTTAAGAAAGTAGTGTAGCAGGCAAAGAGGTCTTACCAACAGCTCTTCCAACCCCAGTCGTGCATAGAGTACCTCCAGCCCTTCCCATGGTTATCACCCTTAGCAAACCTACACAGTAGTTGGAGAATACACACGCAGCGCAATTCTTTGTTTTGGCAATGCTGTTAGACACATGTACTACATCATATGTAGGTCGGCCTTCACACCTGGGCATGCCAGGATATGTAAGCTGACATGCAGTCGACCCCACAATTGTTCCGTCCGACTCAGGTACGCATTTCTAGACTATGCAATGTCATTCCTAGACCTTTCGGCGCGCCTTCTACGCCACTCGCACCTGCCTGTTTCGCCGTTCGATCAAACCCAGTCTGCAGGTGGACCAATTAGGAACTACGCTCCGCTAGCGCGTCTCCGCAGTCCTTCCCCAGATCGCCTGATCATCCCGACACCGAGGCTCTACAAAAACATTATGCACACAGCAGGACCCATTATGAACATGGAACAGCCATCCCAGAAACGAGTATCGAAAGCATGCGACGCGTGCAAGAGGAGGAAAGTGCGTTGTAACGGCCAAGCACGGTGTCAACAGTGCGCGCATCTCGGCTTGCGGTGCATCTACTCACCCTCCGGCAAGCAAAGGTCTCAGGGCAAGCGAGGCCATATCATCTCCGAGTTCAGAAGCCAAACATCCAATTTGCCAGCAATATCGCCGCCCATACTGCCTGCTCATTCAGCAGCAGCTAGCTTTCAGACGCCGTACAGTCCCATCTCGCCGATACTTGACCGTAATGGAGGCACACCAAGTATGTCACCCTGGCAATCTCTACTCAAATATGGGGTGCTACTGCTGACTCCGGGCAGCATCTCCTTCGTCATCTTTCACATCACAGTACCCCAAGGCTTTCTTTCTCGACCTCATCCCGGATTATGTTGCTGGGGTATATCCTGTTCATCCGGTCATTGCCGAACATGAGCTCCGACAGTACATCGAGGTCATGGACAGCGACCTAGATGTCCGCTCATTCATCTACGCGTTCGGAGGCTGCACGCTGAACTTGACCCGGTATGGTGACCGCCGAACAGAAGAAGTCGTCCAAACCATCGAAAGCCTTATGGACTACTCGATAGATACCATGAGGCGAACCCACAAGCATTGCCATTTCTCGGTCATGCGAGCTGTGCAGTCAATGTTCATACACAACTGCCTCATGAGTCTGCAAGGTAGCGACAGCGCATTCTACTACATGCGAGACGCCATTACGATCATCCAGCTGCTGCAGATCGACAAGCCGGAGAACGTGGCCCAGCTGTCTCCTCCCGAACGATCCCGAAGACAGCGGCTCTACTGGCAAGCGTACATACACGAGCGATTCATAGCTATCCTGGATTACCGGCGTGCCATTCTCCCTCCACTCTACACATTGCCGGAAGACGACCCTACACTTCCGATACAGGTCCACGAGGGCTTCAATCAGATCATCAAGCTTTTCCGCATGCTTGATACCGAGTTCCTTGATAGTTGGCTTGACACGCAAGGAGGCAACGTCACCAGCACGTGGGTCGAGGCCAAGTCGCGCGAGCTTGAAGGCGACCCTGAGGCTGATGCGCGGGAGTTGGCCATGTTGTCCATGATGCAACGAGCCGATCTGTGCATCACGCGTGAATGGCTGCGCACTCTGGTCTGGCGCTTAGCTATGAGCCAAACCCTCTTGTCTTCTCGATCTTCGAAAGATTGCCTGTCGCTCTTATTCCCGGTAAGGCTGTCACAGACATTACGGCAACAATTATCCAGTATGTCGCGCCACGACATCGAAGTACACGGAAGCAGCATCACTCAGAAACTTTTCGAGATCACAGACACGATTGCCGATGTTCTTATCCACGTTCCCGCCGCGACTATCGATGAAACGGCACTAAGGATCGACGATTTCCTCTTCATCCTAGACTTTGTCCTGCTGATTCCACACCTTGATCAGACGCGTCGAAGCATACTGCTCGAGAAGCTAGAGCGCCTCCAAACGATGTTCCCTGAGGCACTCAGCAATGCCAGTTCGCCGAACCTACCACACGATGTGAATAGTCCTGGTGGGGTGAACGACCCTTGGTATCAAGTCACGCAATCAAAGACAGCTGCTGGGCTAGAGGATATGGCGGACGGATTGGTGCAGGTTCAAGCCCAAGAAATTCCAAGATCAGAGGCGAGAAGTGGACATTTGGCCACATGGAACAATATTTCACAACGCTTGTCCATGCAGGTCGCTCATGTAGCTCAGTAAAATATAGCTTCAAGCAATGATTTTGTTCATGCGACACTATCTACGCAAGTAAATAGATCCTGCCTTCAAAAGCAGCCAGTTTCTTCTCCTCACAGTTGTCCACGCTGCTTACAAGCAGTTCCATCTTTTCGCTCTTCACACTTTCTGGGAAGGCCAGATCCTTCTTCTGGTCCGTGAAGTTGCAAATGCCCACGGCCCTCTTCTCATTCCATGTCTTGCTGAAAACAAAGAAGTCTGGGCTCTCCACATCTAGATCGTCGTACTGACCATGCACAAGCAGATCGTTGTGTTGCTTGCGTACTTGCAGCATGCGCTTCCAGAAAGCGAGCACGGAATCCTTATCGCCTTTTTGTTGCGCAACATTGCAAACCTTTGCATCTTCAAGAGGTCGCATCCACGGTTCCGCGGTAGCGTCAGGCGGCGAGAAGCCGTTGTGCGTTGCGGTCGACCAGCTCATCGGCACACGAGCATGGTCTCTAGCGAGATGCTGAAGCGACTTATGCGCAGCTTCAAGAGCCTTGGGGTCATCGTTTGTCCGCGCAGCTACCATCTTGTAGTAGTTTGTCGAGTCCACGTCCTTGTATTCGCTCATATCCCACGTCAGAGGGAAGTTCGTCATGCCAATTTCTTGGCCTTGGTAGATGAACAACGTGCCGCTCAGTGCTGCCATCATCAATGCAAGCATCTTGCCGCCTGCAACACGGTGCTCGGGCGCATCGGATGTGAAGCGTGTGATTGATCGACTTTGGTCGTGATTCTCGAGGAAGACGGTAGTCCAACCATCTGAGGGGGCGCGAATGAGGTCTTGCGTGCGGGCCATGGCACGTTTGAACTGTGGGAGTGTCCAGTTCTTAGGGGTGGTTTGGAACTTGTAGGGGCCTTGGCCGACGTCGACGACATCCTATGCTGATAGTTAGTACTGCAGATCTCTTGTTTTTGCGGTTTTGGGGCTTGCTCACAAATTGGAAGACCATGTTCAGTTGCTTCTCTTTAGCACTAACATATTCCAACACTCTCTTCATGTCTGGTGTGTGGGGACACTCGCCGACGGTCATAGCATCGTACTTCTCCAAGATTTGGTTCATCTCGTTCAGGAATTCGGCCATCCTTGGGCCGTTGCAGTACTGGTATCCAGCAAACTGCCATTCTGAACCAGGATCGGTAATCGGTGCGTCAAGCATCTCACCTTTGCTGTACATGTTGACGGTATCAACGCGGAATCCATCAACTCCGCGCTGTAGCCAAAACTCCATGGCGGATTTGTAGATGGCTTGTCGTGTTTCTGGGTTTTCCCAGTTGAGGTCAGGTTGCTCGGGGCAAAAGAGATGTAGATAGTATTCTTGTGTATGCTCATCCCACTCCCACACACTACCTGTAAAGTTGCCGACCCAGTTGTTGGGAGCTTTGCGCTCGCCGTTGACATAACGAGCTGGTCTCCAGATGTACCAGTCTCTCTTGGGGTTGTCTTTCGATGATCGTGATTCTAAGAACCATTTGTGCTTGGAGAAGTCAGTTTTGCAGGGTTGTGCCGAGCTGCACCCTCAAGACTTACCTGGTCAGATGTATGGTTGACTACCAGATCCAGTATAATCTTCATGCCTCGCGAATGTGTCTCGGCGATCAGCTTCTCCATGTCTTGGACAGTACCATACGGCCTGTACACATCCTCATAGTCACGGATGTCGTACCCCACTGTTGGAGTAGAAGGTCAATATATATACCACGTGCAATTTGTATAGAGGTAATACTTACTGTCTACTTGGGGTGAATCGTACATGGGACAGATCCAGATGACGTCAACACCAATGGAGCGGATGTAGTCCAGCTCTGAAATGATGCCATTGAGGTCACCAATGCCGTCGCCGTTGGAGTCTTTGAAAGAAGCGGGGTAGATCTGGTATACAACACCATCTTTCCACCAAGGTCTTTGAGGAACGGTCATTGTGTTGCTGCTGGATCCCCGTGCTCTTTGGGGTAATTTTGATTACCTAGGTATGGTGGGTAGAGATGGTACGCAGCGTCAATGAGGGCAAGCGTTTCTTTGGTGGCTTGCAATGGCACCAGTGGCTTTCTTATAAGCGTCTTGCAATAGGATCTTATCAGATGGAGGGTAGTCGTTGAGATCTGGTCACTGTGTTTGGACCGCACGTGGAGGTTCCCCCCACCGGAAAGTTTCTCGGTACAATGACGATTGGCTCAAAGCCGGATCGTGTCTACACATGGCGATCCCCACACAACCCAGCAACAGTCTTCCCCACAGATGTCTTCCATCGCATGGTGTTTCAACGTTCTTTCCCGCGTGTCCGATATTGCGGGATTTAAGCGAGGATGCATGCGGGGAGATGGTGGGCGCGACAGGCTATCGATTCATGCTCGCTCTCGGTCCGAGATGAAAGGCAAACCGCGTTAGCGGGAACGCTCAGTCGCATTTCCGTGCCACACGTGATGGTCGCTTCGGCTTTGGGGGCTCGTGCACGCAACCTTGAAATCTCGGTCCGGCATCTTGTCGAATCACGACCTTCACTCCTGCTCCGAGTTTTCGATGGCACACCCGTGTCGGCGGGCCTCACCAGCAACAGCCTAGCCTTTCAAGCCATAGTGCTGCGCGATGAAGATGGCCTCACAGCTGCAAGAGTGGCGTCCTCCCCGCATCCCTTGACTGCCTCCACCATCCCCGGTTTCTGACTTGGCACGAGCTCTGTCTATGCATGGGTATCGCGTGTCTGGGGTCGTGAAGTTGTATAAGTAGAACGACGGTATCCACCAGGAGAGATCACCATCCAGCTTCGAGTCCCACCAGCTCCACGTTCAGGAGAGGTCTGGGTCTGACCCACATCATCCTACTTCATCCTTTGGGCATACCCACATTTGTCAAGCCACCTGGACATCGTCTCATCCTCGGACACGACCATCATGTCTCGCCGCAACAGCAGTGTCGTCGCTATCGACGCCGAACAGGCACGCCGCCTTTCACTCGCCGTCACGGACATCAAACAAGTCGCCCACGATGCCGGCAACGCGACTCGATCAGAGCAGCAGATGACCCTGCGCCAGGGTGTCAAGCTATACCCAAAGGCCATCGCCTGGTCCGTCCTGCTCTCCGCAGCCATCATCATGGAAGGCTTCGACAAGGTCTTGATCGCCAACCTGATGGCGGTTCCTGCCTTTAAGCAAAAGTTTGGCGAACAACTTGCAGATGGCACCTTCGAACTCACCGCTGCGTGGCAAGCGGGCCTCACAAACGGTGCATACGTTGGAGAGTTCACAGGTCTGCTCCTGAACGGTCTCATCGCGGATCGTTTCGGCTACAAGAAGACAATGATCGGCGCGCTCTTCGCGGTGAATTTCTTCATCTTCATCGTCTTCTTCGCGCAGAACATCACCATGCTTCTATGCGGTCTCATCCTGTGCGGTATCCCATGGGGTGTATTCCAGACCCTGACTTGCACCTATGCCGCCGAAGTCGTACCGGTGCCGCTTCGTCCAATTCTTACAACATACGTCAACCTCTGCTGGGTCATCGGTCAATTCCTCGCCTCTGGCGTTTTGAAGGGTGTAGCCGAGCGCCCCGACCAATGGGCATACCGCATCCCATACGCCCTGCAGTGGCTCTGGCCTGTCCCGTTGATGATTGGCATCTCGTTCGCACCTGAATCTCCCTGGTGGCTTGTACGGAAAGACCGATGCGAAGAAGCAAAGAAGATGTTGATGCGCCTCACATCACCCGAAAAGCTGCCTGACTTCAACGCCGATGAGACCATTGCTATGATGCGCCACACCAACGCCATGGAGATGGCGGTCTCTGAAGGTACTTCGTACTTGGACTGTTTCAAGGGTACCGATCTCCGCCGAACTGAAATCGCCGCCATGGCATGGTTTACGCAGGCCTTCTGCGGAGCAGGTCTTATCGGTTATTCGACATACTTTTTCCAGCAAGCAGGCCTTAGCGACGCGGATGCGTTCTCCATGAGTCTAGGACAATACGCAATTGGTGGCGTGGGTGTCTTCATGGCCTGGATCCTCATCCAACGTGTAGGACGCCGCACATTGTACGTGTATGGCGATCTCGCCATGGTTATGTTGTTGTGTATCATCGGAGGTCTCGGTTTCATTCCAGCCGGCAACGTTGGCGCGCAGTGGGGTATCGGCGCCATGCTCCTGCTTTTTGCAGCCGCATACAACTGTACGGTCGGACCTGTCTGTTACTCCATCGTCGCAGAGATTCCATCCACTCGTCTTCGCCAAAAGACTGTCGTCTTGGCCAGGAACTTCTACAACATCGGTTCTATCATCGGCAATGTTATTACTCCACGTATGCTCAACCCCGGTGCTTGGAATTGGGGCGCAAAGAGTGGTCTTTTCTACGCCGGAACGTGCTTTTGCTGCTTTATCTGGGCGTTCTTCCGTCTTCCCGAGCCAAAGGGCAGGACTTACGGAGAGCTCGATATCCTCTTCGAGAAGCGTGTCCCGGCTAGGAAGTTTAGCAGCACGGTCGTTGACAGCTTCCATTCCAGTGATACCGAGAGCGATTATACCGAGAAAAAGGGTGTCTCGGCCCATCTTGAGCAGGTCAACTCTAGGGATGCTATTTGAGCTGTGAGATCCGCCACGGAGGCTTTATGATTTGTAAATATTATGTGTGACGAATTATCGACTTGTCGTAAATGGAGGATGTATCTTTCATCGTAATAGAATATGTTTCTGCAGATGCTAGTGTGCTGTGATCTTACGCGGCCTCAAGCTTTGGTGCGGCAGCAAGCGTCGTGCGATTGTTGAGTCTACTGTGAAATTAAAGCAAGGGGGGCTCGCCACAATTGCCCATTTGCGGTCCGGCCTAGTCACGATTCAATAGTGGGGTACATAGGCCCGGGAGCGGTTCTTGCATTCCTTGCTGCTCGCTTACTTTCCCCAAACACAAACGTGGCGTTCCCTTCTTCCCATCATCGATGTAGGTGAGAACTTAGCAGTGCGGGTCCGGACTGCGTCGTATCACCACCGGGCAATTAGTCATCATTTCTCGAAATGCCCAATGTTGGCAGACCTTCTCCAGGTTGCAAGACATGTAGGGACCGCAGGATCAAAGTATGTAATGCACGCGTGAGTAGATACTTGGGCCACTAATCCGCTGTTCCAGTGTGACCAGAAGCGGCCTTCCTGTTCGCAATGTCTCCGTGCAGGCAAAGAATGCCATGGATACCGCGACGTGGCTTCCCTAATGTTCAAGAATGAGAGTCGCGTCGTGGCAAAGAAAGCGGAACAGCGTTACGAAGAGCTTGCCAAATCAAAAGAACCAAGAACACCTTTGGGGCGTGGAGAACCCAACAGGATCAGAAGCGTGCAGCGGATCTATCCGGTGCAGAGTCCGCCCAAGGCTGAGATCATGGCCTTGCAACCCACGCTGAATATCGACACCCAAGCGCAAGGCTTCTTCCTCACCAACTATGCAGGCGCTGCCGATTTCCCTCAAGGAGGCCAATTCGAATGGATTCCCCAGCTGTTGTCACGGCCGAATATCGAGGGTACGCTTCGTGAGAGCTTCCGCGCCCTAAGTCTAGCAATCTTCGCCAATGCAGCGAAGTCTCCTGCCGTCATGCGAAAAGCGCGTATCGCATACGGTTCTGCATTGGAGGAAACAAACAGAGCGCTCATGTCGCACGAAGCCGCGGTCAAAGATAGCACTTTGGTTTCGGTCATCCTACTTGGCATGTACGAGGGCACGGTATACACAGATAAGAGTTCCATCGATAGGTGGTCAAAGCACGTCAGCGGGGCTTACACCCTCTTCATGTTACGCGGCAAGTCGCAATTCGAGACAGAACTTGGACGGCGAATATTCCAGCAGTCATACGGCGTCGCTCTATTCTTCACGCTTGAACTAGGGACGGGTATTCCAGGTTAGTCACAATCCTAGGCGGACTGCATGTAATACACGAACTAACATCGCACACCAATATCTAGAGCACTTGCAAGAGCTGTACGACAGCATCCCCCTGGAATCGGGATTCAACGAGCTTGTTAAAAAATTCATGATCGGCATTCTGCACGTCATGGACGCAGTCGTCAAACTCGGTCAAGACAAGAGCCGAGATCCCGTGGAAACAATCAACCGCGCGAGAAATCTCAGTCAAGAGCTAGAGGATATCAAGGCTCTTTTACCTGCAGCCTGGCATCCAACAAGGGTCCATCTTGATGTACCTTCAGTTCATTACTGTGGAAAAACATACAGCATCTGCCTCGTTCCCGTCATGGCGCAGTTGTGGAATTACACCCGGTTTATTGGAATTCAAGTACACGATATCATCAGAGCAAACCTGATGAGGGTTCGTGAGGAACAAACTTCCCCGCTCTACGACGCTGCCAGTTTAAAAGCATGTATACAGCATGAGGAGAATGTGCTACGAGCTAACGTTGCCGCAATCATTGCCGCAGTTCCCCAGACCATCGGCATGGTGCCATCCCCGGTCTTCTCTGCTGCTGGATTGGCCCCCGAAGATGAAACAAAGGATGGTCCTATCATGAGAGAACCGGGGACCTTTATCGATTCAGTCATCTCACCGAGACTAATGCAGCTCGTCCAGCCACTGTATGCAGTGGGTACGTGTGTGCTTATTTCGCATCAAATGCGGCAATGGGTCATTGGCATTCTCCATTTTGTTGCATTGAGGATTGGATCAAGACAGGCAGTCGTGCTCGCAGCTGAGCTGCAAAGGCTTCAGGCGTCAGCACCAAGTGTAGCACACGGTTGGCAAGACATAGCCGAGTGGTTCGCGCTGGGTCCCGGGGTAATATAGCTGTAAACGCAGAGCACAGCCCAGCAATTATATCAACACCACGGATCGCGACTGGCAATGATGAGCAGACAAGCGGAACAAAATATGATCTCGCACCGAACAACTCTTTTGCGCTCATACGCTCGTAATGAGTCTTGTAGTAGGAATTCTTCTTCAAGGCCTACAAGTCTTTCTTGTCATTCCTTGAGGCTTCACCAAATCCCACCCCTGCCATGAATGCTAGTCTGACCAGCCCTGCAAACGCCGTAATGCCTATACTTCCCCAATCCTCCGCCCGCCAGGTGCCTACGCTTAGTCTGCCCTGCTTTTCCAACACCTCCCAGACTGCCCAATAGTACGCCAGATCGACAACGAAGCACGACAACTGGACAATGCGCCAGACGTTCATGTCGTTCGTGTATCGTAGCAGGACAGCAGACATGATGCCGAAATTTAGCATGCCCCCGCCACGTTGCTTGAGGATCATGGCGTGGCCGATGTCTGGGGTTGGGGAGGGGATATGTGAAGAGAGGACGACAGTGGGCATGAAGAAGTCCATGATTGCGCCCCAAGCGCAGATGATGGGGTCGAGGTATGTAAAGAATATGCGATAGAATGTAGGTATAGAGGGTGCCGTGGGCTGAGACATGTTTGCCGCTCGGTTGCAATGAATAGCTCTAATTCGATGAAGAGATGCGAACAGTGTATTGAGTAACGATAATCTGCGTGATGGTGTGGATGGTATGTGTTATGCGTATCCTCGGTGCTTGAGCAGATGTCAGCTTTGGACCCCGCGCCAGTGGGTCTAGCTGCTTCTGTGCTGCATCGATGGCACAGAAGACTAGGTCGCTTGTGACTAGGCTCGTATACCAACAAACCCGTGCTGCAGACCTGCTGCACCTTAAATCCTTCAGCTTCGATCTTCTGTTGCAGTGACGCGTGAGGTCGACTACCACACCTGGGCGGTATCGCAACCTGCCGTCCGTGCCTGCCTGCTACCTGGATGTTCTCCATCGCACAGAGATGGCCCCAGCTGCATAATACATCGCATTAATTTGGGCGAGGCAGCAACAATCGATGCTTCCAACAACTTCTGATCGGAGCCGGTCCCGTGTGGTGGATCCCCAGGCTGCTAGCGCGGATCCCGAGTGTTGTGCCTGGGATCCACGCCGTCACGCCATGACCTAACACAACAGCTGGAAGCCGTTGCAGACATCCGCGCCTCGCAAACATTCACCCACTCCAAGCATGAACACACTGCGCCGCTCGACTTTGGGGGCTTGTCTCAATCTGTGACAACACCTCGTACCTGTTAGATCTTCATTGTTGCTCGTCCGGGGCCGTTCCGTCTCTTGCACTCGCACGGCGGTTAGTCGAAACTGCTGAATGGACGCATCCATGGCTCATGCAAGAGGCGCCCCATTGATTAAAAATATTCCCGAAAGCCGTCATGGAAACCTGGAGCTTGTGATCGCATGGCAGAGTTCACGTCCTCGTCGTAGCCCGCTGCGCGAACGGTGAGGCTGTGGGTGCAGACGGGCTTCGCGACGCGACCTGACCCTCAAACCTCGGAACCATGATGGATGCACACGATGCATCCACCAGCGATGGCACGCGCTCGACACCTGGGCATTTCCACAGCCCCCAAAGCCGTCGCTACTGCTAGTGAATTACGTCGGTGCAACACAGTCGCGAGCGCTACCTGGCTATCTAGGTCGTTGATGCGCGGCCCAAGGCATCCTCAACAAAGTGGACATCATCAGAATGTGCCACGCATGAAATAGATGTTTATGCGGTCAGAAGCTTAACTCGAAGCGTATTACTCCTTTCATTCCAGTCAGCCTTATAACGGTTCGAGGTCCAGATATTGACTGGTAGTTACAGGGTTCGCGCGCGCCGTACATCATGGCTGAGTAACGTCAGTTCTCGCTACTCCACCACTACGGACCGATGCTGCCTACGGCTTGAGCAAGTTCACCAGGCTTGCTATTACATTAATTATCCCTGGCAGCGAAGCTTCTCGTGTACAGCGTGTCGGCACGGATTCGGGTTTGCATGGAAGTAGCATTCCTGCTGCAAGCTGGATCACGAGCCTCGCCTCCGCTGCGGTGCGCCAACGCCGTGCCTTGCATTATCACTGCGACTCAGCCTGCGATAGCTGAGCTTGACCATTTAGCGGCATTTCTGAGATTAAGGTCCGGCGGCAAAACGAGATAATTCTCTGGAGAAGGCAATTCCTTGATCGTCGGCCGCCCCTAATTTAACCGCGTCGGGTTAAAGCTTTCATCGCTTCGCCTCAAGCAGACTGGGCATTGGGTCTACCGATGCAATGTCATTGGTGCACAACGAGGAATGCTCGTGAACAAGTGGGTATTATGACAGTTATGCTGGCCAAAAGCAGATGATTGACGCGATAAAGACACCAACGTGCACGGAATCGCGGCAAATGTCCGTGGTCACCCTACCGCACTCGTTCTAGTAAGCCAGGCAGTACTGCGGCGTTGACAGATTTCCTGCCCTACTTTCGGTTCTCCCCGAGCAAGCCACATCCGCTTCACACGTACGAATGCCTTACGGCACGGAAGGCCTACTCGTTAAGCGCCGTCGTGAGATGGAGGACATGCTCTGCCTACACGATGGATCAACTAAGATGGTGGCGTGGAGCTGGGGGAGTTGGTTTGATATATAGCTCCTTACTGGACTTTTAGTATGAAAGTACCCCATAACGAAGATTCTCCATGTCAGCAGAGCAATTCTCAAAGCTCTCTCTCGGAGAGGATATGGTTACCACTCGTGCCGGGGCCGCAAGGGCCGCAAGAGCTAGTACACAATCATCGGGGCATTCTGAGGAAGATCAGCCCATACCATCCGTCGAGTCCACCGTTTCCCCTACGCCTTCCCTGGTTATATCAACGAAGAACCTTCATTACAATGTCTCGGCCTTCGACACCGACCTACGAAGGCGGGCCAAAAGAGGACTGGAAGGTAGCGATATCAGGCTCAAGTACTGCGCAGTCTCGGAAGATGATTATAGCCCGAATGGCAGCCCAAAGAAGTTCTTCCATCTTGACGACGACATCATTGTGGCGATGGGTGGGAAGTTACGAAGACCTGAGTGTACGTGTGGCGCAAACGAAAAAGGTCTCGCGTGCAAGGTACGCTCTCGCATACACAACCATTGACGCATCACTAAAAGTAGCCCCAGCATATCTATTGGGTCGGAGACCAGATCATCTCAACTTCTCCAGACGATATGGTCAAGACGCCTCTTCACCTTTCTCCCGATGGCTCGAAGATCGAAGACGTCAAGCCTGCGGAACTACTGGACACCAAAGGCTTAGCCAATATCGCCAACGACCTGAAGTGGGTTTATCGGGATGACAATCTGCCTGAAGACGACGACTTGAAGGAGACAGTCATTGATATGTTTTCATGCTACGAGCCACAAGATGCACTTCCTGGAGAGTTTCAATATCCCGAGTCGCCTCTTACTTCCGAACGGTCCAAGAAGTACCAGGAGTTGACAGAGCTCTTTACGCAGTACGCAAACTGGTATCCCAGCCTATATCTCCAAATGCGCAAGATCATCGACCCGGACTTCGAAAGCCGTGTCTTCTTCGAAAAGATCGACAAGCGCATTACTTCCACCTTCGACGCTTTGGATGAGTACATAGCCAAGGGACCATACAACCTCTCTCAAGGCCCCCCTCGGTTCGACGTCTCCAGTTGTGCACAGAAGTTGACATCACTAGTCAAAGCCATTGATGACTTCTATCAACGCCATGCTGACGTCGAGGACGTGGCCGTCCGAGCAGCGGCGGCTCTTGTTACGATTCTCGACCGTGTTACGGACCGCGATAAGAATGCATATGAAGGCGTCAAGTGGAGTGTGATGGAGGCCCTATCAGACCCTGTTCAAAGCAACCTATACGTTGCGTTGATTGGAGCAGCATCAGATGACGACCCGCCATTTGTTCTCGATGCACTCGGGTCATTGCCTCAGGAAGACGTATACCGTAATCATTGGGCAATGCTACAAGACATCGAACGCAAGCTAACAGATTCTCATGCGCCCACTCATTACATGGCTCTCTTCCGCAATGTCGTCTACGAGAATCGCAAGAGGTCGGGTTCGGAGGTACACGAACGAGAATCGAAGCGAGCAATGCAGTAATGTCAATCTGCAAGCGGACTACGTCGTGCTCGACACAACAGTTGAGTTGGTATGTAGTCGTCCCACTTTTCCTTTTGGTCTGGCGTTGGCGGCTTTGTGCACTTTTTCCATTCCTTTCTCTGTGACTTTTTGCACCTTTTAATACCTTCATGTCTTTCCTTACGACGTTACGGCTGTCCGCACGCTAGTTGAATTCTTCATTTGGATACTCAAGGTCGCCGGACTTCGGTCTGTATTCGCTGGCCTTTGTTATGTTGCTTTCTGTCTTTCCTTCAGGCCACCCGATTTCGGTTTTTAGGTAACCGAATGATTCTATGTATCTCCGATTCTTTCCTTTGCCTTTTTTTTGACCGGTTGCTTGCGGAGCTTTTGATGTTGCCGTGCTTTTAGCCGGGCACAATTGGTGTACCACTTTCTCTTCTCTACACTCCTTGTATCCATAGTTTACACAAACACATTTATACAGCGGTCCATCGTCGGCGCCGTACGCTGCAAATCCATCATTGTCCGCATAGTGCGAAGTAGAACGAGCTCACTCAAATTGAAAGGTCAATGCGTAATTGGTTTTAGCATAGTAAACACAAAAGCGGTGGAGTGCGCCCCCTAGACTGCAGACCTCAGCTGATACCGGCTCCGCATTCATACAGTGCCAAGCTCCGATATGTAGAAGGATTCCGCGGAATTGGGAGCGTGGCCGATGGCTGACTGACTCAAGACGAGACCGGACCGAACGAAGTGGATCTGGCGCAGTTCGTAGCTGAGCTTCGCATGCTGTAGGCTCTCGCGCTTTGTTAAGCGTAGGAGATAGACTGTCCCCATGCACCATGAGATCCATGTATCTGTAACACTAAGTGCTAGACCAAGCTTCATCTCGGTGTGGATGTCGGGAGTCTGCATCTTGTCGCATTCAAGACAACAGGTCGGCACCGGAGGTCCACAGCAGCCAATCATGCATGGCCCAGTTACATGTCGTACAACGACTCTGTCATCTATACGTGTAACTGGCCGCTTATCCAAACGCTAAGTTCGTGGAACCCATCTGGCCTACACACGATGTGGCCCAAGTGGGTGTCGTTCATGTTGCGTGCATTTGGGCTTCGAGATAGTGGGTGTTGCTCCAGTGTGGGAATCAAGAAATCCACAAACTAGCGACAAACCTTCCCCTTCTGCTCGCGCTCACTGGAATGGCGCATATGACGCTTACTGTATATTCCCCGCAGTATGCGACGTCTTATGGAGGCTGCTTTTGTCAGAAGTTCCGCAGGCTCCGCACAACCTGGACCTGCATCCAGGACCCGCCACCCCACAGAAGGCGGTTGCATGTAGCAGACACCCGCTCCGGGAAGATTCCGAACAGATGCGGACATGATATAGGCGCCGTCGGTTCGATCTGTGCAGAGCAAGTGCCATGACTATGTACACATGGACTTAAACATGTGAAGCACCCAGGTGGCGAGATAGCTCATACCAAGCTCATGCTAGCTAGGAACTTACCGTGTCGGTGCTGATCGCGATAGTCGTTGTGGGCACTGAGGGTGGGTCAAAGGGCTCGACTGCGGGGAGTGCAGCGGCTAGGCTCGAGTTGCCCTCGAATGTGGTTGGATGTCAGATGAAAGGGCCACGCATCGTGCATCCACGTTCTGCGGGGAAGGGATTGACGCTAAGCCGCTCGCGGCCCTAGCGCAGATGGGCATCCTTTGGCAAGCGCAGCCAAGCCACCCAGTGTTGCTTCCATATTACTCTCCTGTCTATCATTCCTGCTCCTCTTCTTTTCGACCTTCTTCTCTTGTCTTGTTGCAACATCGGACACGTGTTCTGCTAGTCTATCCTACACTACGCGGTTTCCCTGCGGCGAACGTAAATCGCTTATCACGCCATCAACCCCCGCTGACTGACGTACTACACCCCGTCCGTGCGCCTAGCGACTTATCAACCATCCCACCCCTTGCTTTGTTTCTCTACGCACCCCATCTTGATTTGCTCTACGCGCACGACCCCTCAACTCAATTGAGCACTTCATACAGACTCTGAACCTCTCTTAAACCTCGTTGCCACGCCCATCATGTCCTCCAATGACCGGAACTCTCCCCCGCTCGCCTCGCCGGACCCTCGCCGACGTGCTTCAGTGACCAGCCAGACGTTCCAGGACCTGTTCGGCCGGTCAAGCGGCTATGTAGGCCAGCAATCCGGGGGACAGGCTGCCACGGGCCCCATCACGACAGCTGCTGCCAACGCTCAGAGACGGCGGCTTTCGCTCACCACTATCGGTCTGGGTGCTTCGCCTGGCCAGACGTCCCCATTCCTCCAGACCCCGCGAACCCGAACCGAGAGCATCTCCAGCGCCAACTCTGGCTCGGTCGACGAGAGCCCCTTCGAAGATGACTACGCCCCTTCCACATCTGCTAGCAGCAGCAACCCAGCCACACCCTTTGCTCGACGGCTGAGCTTCGGAGCTCGTGCAATGCGGGATGTTAGGCAGAGCAACGGAGGCGTTGGGAACCCAAATGGTAGACCACCCATCCATAAAGCTTCCTCTCCCCCGACTGGTCGAGGTCGAGGTCTGTCTTCATTGTCACAGTCATTGCCCTCTTCCGCTACCCTGCTTCGTCCCTTTACCCATGCACACTCGCGGCGATCTACTTCCATATCACACATCTGGCCCTCCACCATTGCAGAGCAGTCCGAGAACATACTTGGAAACTACTCGCTAACGTCGTCTTCAACAGGCGAAGGTTACAATTTCGCTGAGAACCTCCGATCGCGAGCCGAGCGAGGCTCCATCTCCGGGCCCCCTCCCATGCTGAGCCCTTCCGGTCCGACGCACCAGCGTGCTAAGAGCGTTACGATCATGGAGCCACCCGTTCGTGAGATGCCCAAGCCTAGGGTGCCTGATGCCATGCAGGAGCGGATCCTCAAGGGCGATTTCTACATGGACTAGCTTCTCTACATGACTTGACATTTAGATCTCCGGTAGGTCATATCGTTCACATCCTTGCTTTGTAGTGGCTAATCCCCACGATCTATAGGACATCTACCTCATAGATGAGACGTCAGACTCCTTCACAATCGTGTATCAGTACTCTACCGCCTACGAAACGGAAACTTTCATACTCCAGAACAACCCTATACCAGGTCTTCGTATCGCTCATGGCCATGAGCGATCGAAGGATTATAAAGACAGCTTTCGTGGAAACCAGGCACGTAACGGCGATTACTGCGTCTGGCACCATCATAACTCGGAAAGCATCGTCATGTGCAACTATCACTACTGGAAGCATGCACTACGATCGTTCTACCAACGTCTTTCTCTGCCGACTTGGGCAGATTGCATTCCACGACGTGGACTTTATGGCGTTTTCACCTGATTATCTCGAACTCGTATTTCATGTTCCAGCAGTTCAGGCGTACGGTCACGATGAATGAACGAAACCAGATTGTCATGCTCACGCGATGAGGCTACATCAGTGCAGCAGGGGTTGGGAGTTTATGAAGCATATCACGCAGGATGGAGGTCAGCACTTTTGGTATCAAACATGTACCAAGACAAATTGCAGATAGCAGAGCAGTTTAGTGCAGCATCGTACAAAGAAATGAATAATTGACCAAACTGATGCTGGCATCCCTTGCGCTTAATGGTGTGTTGGTATGCGTCATCAGTCCCACTTTATGTTTCAAGTATACTGATCGACGTTGGGTCGTACGCGTGGAGGAATGTGGGATGTCGATCGTTGAGTCCACCTGAGCTGATAACGATTGGACGTGCAGCAGGTCTGGTTGCGAAACAACATGAGAAAGCGAGTGCAAGTCAAGATATCGCTCGCACAGCTCTACCAACGCTACCGGTCTCAAAGAGTTCAACTAAGCCAGCACCTAGACATTCCTCCAAGACCCACTCAAACCTCATCCCATAGAATGTCTTCCATTTCTTCGTTCGCCCAGGTAGTACGCCTGCAAACTCGCCCCTCAATTTCTTCCTCTCCGCTTTGATATCATGCGCCGCGACATTACCGTCCCATCTCTCACGCAGGACATCAAGTGGCATCTCTCTATGCTTTGTCTTCTTCAGCAGAGTGAGTAGGTGGTTTCGTGCATCAACCAGCAGCTTAATGTGTGTGCCCATGTTGGGCAGGGAGAAGTTGTACTGTGCTGCTACGGATGGGCGGGATCCAGATAATGAAGTGCCGCCGTGGATGTGCTGGGTTGCTTGCGTGCCGCCGACGGCGTCTAGAGAACCGGCTGCGTGGCGGGATCCGGATGTGGAGACGGCGAGGAGTGAGCTGGCGCCCGGAGAGGCGAAAAGCGAGGTGTGGGAAGGGTAGTTTGAGGCCGAGGTGAGGAAGCCAAAGGTTACTAGGGCGGATAGCTGGGGAGAGGTGAAGGTTGTGCCGGGGATGGATGTAGATATCGGGTTGGTGTTCATGGCTGTTATGTATTTTTCTGATGCTATGTCAGTGACAGATAACAGGGTGGTTGGCGAATTTGATTACCTTTCAGATCTTCAGGTAGCTCAGCATGAGATTGCACGAGGTTCTGCCACTCTCTCACCGAAGCAATACCATCACCCACTGCAGCAGCACCAACCCCCCGATTCGGTATCGTCACCCTTCTCAGGATACCTGCTCTGGCTAGCTCAGCAATTTCCCGCTCAATCCGCGTTGACGAGGTGCTGAGTGCGTCGATATGCGCTACCGTGACAAACGGTGGCAATCTTCTCCGAAAATTCAAAACCTCTGCTATCCTGGTCGAGTTCATACCGGCCTTCTCTGGCATGTCGCTAAACATCCTGTTGCGGATGTACTCCATGTACTGTGGGACATCGCGAAAGTTTAGGTCATCGGAAAGAGAGGCTATCACACCGGTATCATCTAGTTCCTCGTCATCATCAAAGGCAGTGGTAGTGTCGTACGGTAGCGACCGCCTTTTTGAACTCGCTGCTGAGGGTAATGAAGTTGTTCGTTTGAGACCCAGTGCTGCGACGGCACTTTTTCTTCTTGGCTTGGTGATGCGAGACGAGTGTGCTGCTGTAGCTTGGAAGGACATGTTTCAGGTTTTGCTCCCAAAAGGACGAAGTAACACGAACGATCAATCAGGAGAGAGATACTCTTTGCGCTTCAGTTGCACATAAGCAAAGAACATCATGGCAGCGCAGTAAGAGCATGTCTTGATATTGACGAATCAGGAAGTGGCAAACATGTGAGACGCGGTGTCGAAGGCTTTGAGGCCGCGGTGGAGCATGCGCCACACCCTCGCTTGTTGGCTACGTAGGAGCGAGCAGCTGGCATGGAGAAGGAACGATGGGGCCATAGAGAAGCACGTAATCTGTCTGCATCTAGCGAAATGAATTAAAGCGACGGATTATTAGAGGCGTGTACTCTGTAATTGATGGATCAAAATGTTGAGAGGTGGCTGTTGATGTTCCTGTTTGTCGGCTTCCTGGCGATGCCGGGCCGTGGAAGGAACCACAAGCCACCGAGGTACGTCATTTCCACGCGCGGAATGTCAGGAAGGTCCAACGCACGCTATGCGCGCCAACAAAACCCAAAACATGCCCATTCCACCCACCCTGCGAAGCATCTCCCCCCAACTGCTTCCGTCCCAGCCCATCGCTAGCCATGTCGCTGAATCCCGAGCCCTCGGCGCCTGAAGAGCGGGCTGAGCACCATCTGCCGCCCAAGTCGTACGCCGACGCCGCCGAAGAGGCCCTGGAGCCCCAGCAGCCACAATCACATGCCAACGGCACCGACGGCACCGCCGAACACAACGGGAAGAAGATACTGGGCAAGGCCAACGAGGTAAAGACCAATGGCATCAAGGTCCCCTCTGAAGAAGACAAGACATCGCTCGAAGGCGTGGGTCAGGAGCCCCGGAGTCCAACAGTGAAGGGCCATCGTCGCGTCTCATCGCGCGGCTCTCACGGGTCGCTCGGCCGCAAACAGGGCGAGCAGGCGCAGAAAGACATGAACGGAGCACACACGAATGAAAATGGCAAGGGCAATGGCGACGTGCTGACGAGTGTGAAGCCGCAGCAGGAGTTCCAGGTCGCCAAAGCAGACCGCAGAACCGACCTCAAGCGCAGAAACTCGGAGCTCACCACAGGACGACAGGCTGGCGCGGGATGGTCCCAGAGCAAGTAAGTTGACATGCACTCCGTTCGAGGCGTACAATGCTGACCGTCGCAGAATACGCTTTGCGCCCATGAACGTTCCCCTCCAGCGCCGCCTCCAGACCCTCGCCGTCCTCATGCACACGCTCAGCATCGTCGGCGGCCTTGCCATCTTCTTCTTCCTTTGCAGCATACCCCTGCTCTGGCCCATCCTCCTGCCGTATACCATCTACGTCCTCTTCTCCAACGCGGGCACGTCGGGCGAGCTGTCGTTCCGCAGCGACTGGTTCCGCCGGCTGCCCGTCTGGTCGCTCTTCGCTTCATACTACCCCGCCCGCCTACATCGCTCCCAGGAGCTGGAGCCTACTAGGAAGTACATCTTCGGCTACCACCCACATGGCATCATCTCCCATGGCGCCTTCGCTGCCTTTGCAACGGAAGCCCTTGGCTTTTCGCAGCTCTTCCCTGGCATCACCAACGCCCTGCTGACCCTCGATTCCAACTTCCGCTACCCCATCTATCGCGAATACGCCCTTCGTCTCGGCATGGCCTCCGTATCTCGCGAGTCCTGCGAAAACATCCTCTCTAAAGGCGGTTATAACAACGAAGGCATGGGCCGCGCCATCACCATCGTCGTAGGCGGCGCACGTGAATCCCTCGATGCGCGCCCCGGTTCCATAAAGCTCGTCCTCAACCGCCGCAAGGGCTTTGTCAAGATGGCCATACGCACCGGCGCCGACCTCGTCCCTGTCCTCGCCTTCGGCGAAAACGACGTCTACGACCAACTCGATACCGATTCGCATCCCTACATACACAAGTTCCAGATGCTCGTCAAGAAGTTCATGGGCTTTACGGTGCCCATCTTCCACGCGAGGGGTGTCTTCAACTACGACGTAGGCATGATGCCGTACCGGAGACCCATCAACATCGTTGTCGGTCGCCCGATCAGGGTGATGCAGGACACGCACCCAGACAACGATTACATCAACGAGATACATCAGCAATACGTGGACGAGCTGATGCGCATCTGGCATGAACACAAGGACACTTTTGCCAAGCACAGGACGGGCGAGCTGGAGATCGTCGAGTAAGCATCACTGAGCTGCTTTCCTTGTAATGGCTGTCATGATGCTGTTCTTTCCCTTCTATGTTGTATTGTGTATTGGATCGTAATTGGCTAGAGCCTGGAAGGCGCAGACACGAAATAGCAGTCAAAACCCTTTGAATAGCAATTATTGATCATCATCATCATCAGCATTCCCATTGATCCTTGGCATGGTATCATGACAAACGCAAACTCGCCTCACATGAAGTCTTAGGCAATGTCACTATGCAAGTTGATCAGGTTGAGACATGGACGTTTCTTGAACTTCTAAATCGATATTCCAGAGTAATAACTACAACGAAAAAGACCGCAAAGGAAAAGCACAACTGTGTACGATAAAAAACACGAAATAAACGCCACCCAGCATTAAACATTTTCTGGGTATTGCATGTCCCAGTCGACCAACAGAGCTTTAGTCATCAGTCTGTTGAGAAGTGGCTCATGCGTGCCGAAGGATGCGTGTCCTTCCTATCCTCATCGGTAGAGAACGCCTTCAACTTGTACTCCATCACCGTGGTGGAAACACCTTTGCCCTTGTCGTTGCTGGGGCGGCCGCTACTCGGAGTACTTCCATTGAGGGTGCTACCATCAGAGGCACGGTTTCCCATGCCGTTCTCCACATCACCGCCATCCTTCTTGTCGTCCGCAGTGGCGTTGACAGCACGGCCAGTGAAGAGGTCCTCCGGGAAGGGGAACAGTGTGCGACGTCTCGGTGGCGACTTCTTGGTTGCTGTCATCCATACCAATGCTGTCATGTCTTTACCCAGCGCCTCGATGATGGGCGTGACGATGGGGAGGCAGGCGAAGAGCACACCGTAGGATGTTATGCCGACAATGGTCACGTTAATGCCGTAGCTGAATCCGCGCTCCGCTAGGGCGACCATGAGCCAGGATCCGTATGTCCAAAAAACAAGACCGTGGAGCAGGTAGATGGTGAAGACGTGGGGGAAGAGCACAAGGAAAGGAGGCGTGGAGAGGACCCATTGTACCGCGGCGGAGAGCTCGACAATCGCTTGCATGCCGCCTGCGAAGAGCACACCGTTGAGACGCGGCGTGTAGTATGGCGGGTAGCCTGCCTGGTCTGTGTCCTGAATGGCTACGCCGGTTACAGGGTCGGGGTGGATGCCGCGTTCCGCAGTCGAGAAGTTGAAGTCCGTGTCGACCCAGTTAGGAATGACGTTGACGGCGAAACTGGCGCCGACGCAGGCCCAGAAGAAGGTGATGGTGGCGTAGTATGCTCCCGGTCGTGTGGCCAGGAACGCTTTCCACTTGTAGGTCACGTCGAGGTCGGTAAGGAGCAGACCGAGCCAGAGGTATGTGCCCCAAGACTGAGCGTACCAGTGGTTGATGAGGCAGAAGGCGTAGTAGCACATGCGCTTCCATGGTGTCTTGATCTCGTAGACTACGACAGCACCGAGAAGGACGAGCCAGGAACCTTGGAGTTGCACGGCGATGGTCCAGAGGACACCGGTGCAGTAGTGCAGAGTGATTTGCGGGACGGCGTTGGGGACGAGGAACATGAGTTCGAGAACTTCAGAGATGTACTGGCCGAAGTTGTTGTAGCGGCTCACGTAGGGCCAGGTCGACCAGGTCAGCGAAGGAATGTATTGCAAGAACTTGGTCGCGCCAACGTCGATGAAGAAGTACTCCAGTAGGGCCATCGAAGCGACAGGAATCATAAGACGGGGTGTTCGGCGTACGGCTGCCTTGGCGATCTCATCCATCTTGCCCTTGCGCAGGTAAGGTGCTGTCAAGAAACGGACGGAGGTTGTGAAGAAGACACCGAGCCACATCTGATTGAGCAGGAACGGACCGATGATTCTCTGGGCCCATGGCTCAGATGCGTTGTGTGCGTCTGCACCAGGTGTGACGATGGCAGGGACGAAGGTAAGACCAAAATGCATCAGGGTGACCACGAGAGAGCAGAGCGCCGTCAGACCAGCAAGATGGTCGATACGTTGTCGCTGAGGCAGAGGCTGGGGGCGCATACGAGGAGCTGGTAGAGCGGACTCGGTGACGGTCTCCATTGTAATCTTGTCATGGGGAGCAATCATGGGAACGGATGGGGTCATGGTGGCGCGCGGGTCCATCAAGGTGAGCATGGAGTTGCGATCTCTTGAGATGGCTGTGCCTGGAGTGCCTGGGGTCATCATCGATGCGTGAGGATCGACCATAGTCAACATGGAGTCGCCTCCTCTTGACACTGCCGTTCCTGGCATCGGTGGCATAGGTACGTAGAGATCCTCGCGCGTAGTGTTGAAGTTGCTGTTGAAAGGAGTTGGCCCACGGCTATCGAAGAATACCGAGTTAGGTCTGGAGAGACCATCCTTGGGTGTAGAGCCACCGAGAGTCGAGGTACCGGGGAGTCTCTCGATCGCCATATCGTCGTCGTCTGAGTTGCGCTTTTCGGAAGCGGAAGGAGTTTTCTGGTCGGCACCACCACGAGAGAAGATCTCATGCGAAGCCACTGTGAAAGTGCTGTCGCTGAATGGATTCTTCTTTTCGTCTTCGGACTCTTTTGGCTCTGTGGAGGAAGCTGGGCTAGGTTTCGGGGCTTCACTCTTGAGCTTGGGAGCAAGACGTCGGATGAGGGCGTGGATGATAAGGACGGTCGAGAATATGATGCATGACACGGAGAGCCAGAGTGCCGGCATGCGCCTGATGTCTTTGCCTTTGTACTGCTCCCATTTTTCTGTTGCGTCATCACCATATGGTGTAGAACCGCGGAGTTCAATGTCGTCCATCGAGCACGCATCAGTCAATGGGCACCTGGCGACGAAATCCTCGCGAGCATCTACGCTCATTGTAGAAGAGTTGAAAAACATGCGGATCCAGCCAACTTCGGCAACAGACTCTGTGCGTTCAGGCGGACCACGCATGGAGTAGCGGTTACCGGTTGACCAATGCTTGAAAAACATGGCCGAGGGAACAGAAGGCATGCCACCGTTGTTCTTCTGTAGGACCTGCCTAGTGAGGTTGCCACCGATGTAGAAGTTGATGTAGTCTGCAGTCCAATCGATCCTGTACTCGGTGAACTCCCATGGGTTGATGCTGCCATTGCTGAGGCCACCCCCAAGGGTAGTGTAGTTACGGTTCGCAGCCGTGCTGTTGAGAAGCTGGCTGTAGTTCATTCCGAGGTTGCGCGTAGTGAATTCGTTGTTGACAAAGGTGCCCACCCATGGGTCTCGTCGGTTGTTCATGTTCATGACACTGAGCTCGGTGATCTCGGTCTCATTGTACTTCCACATCATGGATGCCGCTGTGCCCGCAGAATCCATGTCTGCAGACTTGAGTAGAGTGCGGAAAGAGCCATGCTGGATGTCGCGTCGCTTTGTCCGCAGACTAGCACCTCGAACGAGATGCTCGGCAGTCGAAGGTTCAACAACAAGCTGAAGAGAGTCGTTGTTGAATCTGAGATTGTCGGGAGAAGCGCCTTCGCGATAGACAGCATTCTGGGAAGCATTAGCTATGGACTTTCAGGCAGATGCACGGCAGACGGACCCAATCCTTTGCATACTTCTGAGCAAAGTCTTCGGCGATGAAGTCGATCGGTAATTGGGTAGTCTCGTTGAAGTACACGATGATGGAGTCGGTAAAGAGCTCTGATGTCTGGGTGTCGTAGAAACCGCAGGTACAATTGTCCTGCCCACGCGTGACATCCGCAAGCGCAGGCAAGATATGCACAAGGGCAAGACCGAGCAAATGAGAGGAAAACATGCTGATGAGAGAGAGTGACTGAACAGAAACAGGGACAGATCCGCTGCTCAAGTCAGAAAGGCAGTATTTGTCTGCGACATATGCATGCAGCTAGCTGTGCAAGGCCTGTGTAAAGACCCCGGCCTAAGCTTGCAACACTGCTCTCCGGACGGGGAGGAGCCGCCTTGCTTCTCCGATCAGCATTGGCATCAGGTTGACGGCGTTGCAAAGTCCCCTATCTTGGACAAAGTCTTAGCCTGCTTCATGAGGGTCATGATCGGAGCGTTGCCTCAGCGGGGAGCGCGCGGCCCTGCAACAAGGCCAAAAAAGGTATGCAAGCTTTGCTTGGCAGGCCCGTACTTGATAGCAAGCAGAATGGACGTCGTGGCATGGGGCTAACTAGCCGCCGTAGGACGTGCAGACGAGAAGGTTGAGGAAGATGCCGTGCCCGCGCTGTCGGTGGGTCGGAAACGTGCGCCGCACTCCTGCCCGTGCATCGACGCTAGCACAGACGTTTCCTCCCAATGCATCCCGCGCTCGTTCTGCCTCAACAAACCCGACGAAACTTCATCACCATCCCAGTTTCGATCATTGATCTTCGTTGCCAGCATCGACCGATATCAGCCGTTTCCGGAAGGCGACAAGGGTCCGCATCACACTGCCAGTCCCAGCCGTGCTTCATGCGCTCAGCACGCCGCAGCGGGAACCCATTGTCGTGTCAATACCCAGTGCAGTGTCCCGTCTCTCAGCTTCTGCAGGCTCAGTGGCACCGTGGACACCGGATGCCAGGAAAATGCACCGCCAAATAGCGGCTGGCGTGTGTCCCTCCGATGTTCCTTCCCCAACCCGCCCGATTCTGCATGTTCGTTGACGTTGACCAAACTGCGGTCAACTGGTAAAAAGCACCTGGTTGGCCCGCCAGACTTGTGGACGTGGGTTTGACATGTGACTTGGCATATTCACCATTCCCGACCTGTAGAGCTGTACCGGGGTCGACATGGCCAACGTGCAGGCCGACCCACTCCAATCTCATTATCACAACTTGGCGCTGTTGATGCTAGGTAATGCTGATCTCAGTTGAGCACGAAGCTTGCATGGAGACCAGCTCCCACGGGCGGTAATCACGGTTTCGACATGAACCCTTCGGCGGTTTTGCCCCTTCTACAGTCGCTGCGTGTCGGCTTCGGTGTTTACCATACGCACTAAGCAATTGTGCAATCAAGGGCCGAATATATGTTCTGTATCCGCTCCTTGTCAGTAGTCTCACCCCCTCCATCATAGTCACCATTCGCTTTGACTACCTCTTCCATCGTTACTGTCACATCATACACTCGTTTCAAGATGTCTGACACCACGAAGGACTGCGTAATTGAGGTCGGGGAGGTCACTTCTCCTACGGCCAACGAGAAGTCGGTCGCCAAAAATCCTTCCATCGCTACTGAGGCAATCGGTCGGACATCTTCCTGGATCTCTGAGTGGACGCCCTTCGGTCTGGTCGCCTCCTACTACGTCTTCTCGGTATGCCTCTACATGTACTGCAGCAACGGGCTGATTGCCATCTTCTGGTTCATATACATGTGCACCAACTTTTACATTGCCGGCACAACTGTCTTGGAGGCCTTCTTCAGTATCACGCCCTGCCGCGAGGCAAGAGCAATCGTCACGCAAGCGCAGGAGAAGCAGTGGCTGTTCCCCACGCCACACCACAAGCTACCCATCCTCGATCTTCTCATCGTCGCCTACCTACCCAATGAGCAGGACATCATCATGGATCGCGCTCTTTACGCGCTTGAACAGCTCGATTACCCCTCTGACAAGATCCGTATCGTCATCCTCTACAACACTCCCAAGCCAATCGAGCCATTGGAGACTGAGCTGCACCAACTTCCTATGCGCTTCCCCCATGCAAGGGTCATCAAGGTACCCAACTCGACTTCCAAGGCAGACAATCTCAACTACTACTTCACGCTGGACACTGGATCTGACATCATCGCCATCTACGATTGCGACCACTACCCTCACCCCAACTCACCCCGATGGGCCGCTGAACGATTCGTTGCCGAGAAGGATGTCGACATTGTCCAAGGCCGCTGCATCATTTTCAACTCCGACGACAGCTTCATGACCAACATGATCGCAGTCGAGTTCGACAAGATTTACGCTGTCTCTCATCCCGGTCGTTCTACTATGTGGGGATTTGGTCTCTTCTGTGGATCCAACGGTTACTGGCGCACATCGCTTCTTCGCAATCTGAAGATGGACGACACTATGCTCACTGAAGACATCGACTCTGCACTTCGCGCATTCTCCAAAGGTGCCAAGACCGTTCATGATCTCAACGTAACTTCCTACGAGCTGGCCCCCACAACCTTCAGCGCATTCTGGAAGCAACGTCTCCGGTGGGCTCAGGGCTGGGCTCAAGCGAGTATGCGACACATGAAGATGGTCTGGAATGGCGTCAAGGATCCGTTGCACGAAGAGCATGCCAAGCGCAGCTTCACTGCCCGCTTCGGTGTTTTGTCGCTATTACTCATCCGCGAGTCCTCGTACTATCTCGTCACACAGTACACGTGTTTAGTCGCATCATTCGTTATCGTCAAGTTCCCGACGTCCGGGGAGGAGCTCTGGAAGCTGGTCTATTTCCAGTACCCCGTGTCACAGTGGCTTTTCATTATCAGGTTCGTACAGCCCTCGACGTAATCTTGTACCTCGCTAACGGTGTCGTGTCATAGTATTGTCTGCTTGATTGCTACTCTTTGGATCACCAACCAGGTCAAATCCGAGTACATCTCCAGAAGGATGATCATTCTCTTCTCGGTTCTGTACCCGTTTTACCTGGTTCTCAACGCCACAATCGGTCTTTACGGCCACGCTCGCCAGCTTGTCAAGTACAGCTCCTGGAACCCAACAGCCAGGAAGTAGGGTCATACCATATCATATTATCTTCTTAATTTTCTTTTTTGTCAATATCATAGGGAAGGGGCACAAGGCTTTGAATGCTCTCGTTTAGTTCGGGATGAAGCCCGCAAGCCATTAATGGCGGCTGAGGCTTTCATGAGTCACGCATCAGTATATAATACACGATTAATTACATCATAATCACTATTACTACATACTATTTCTGCACATCTTGACACGATGACCGTTGTCGCAAATAAGGTTCTTCGAGAAATGATGCGCTCTTCTCATTTACCAATGATCATTGTCCATCGATTGACTCTGTTGTCCTGGCTCCTGAGTGGTCAACATGTGAAACTCGATCTATGAGATAACGCGCGGCATCACAGCGGAATGCAGAGCACCAGCCTTATCCCGGGCGACTCACGTCGGCGATACGATTTCCGATCTGTCACGCACAGTCTATCACGGAAGGTAAACTCAGAGATAAGTAAAATCCTAGCATGAAGCAGGGCCGAAGGACAGCGCTTTACTGAAACGGACCCTGCACCCTGATGCGTTGCCAGAAAGCATCGGCCTAGCGACATGAAAAAGGAAATAATCAACAGCACCAGGGGTGGCCGGGACATTACAAGTCGACTATGCGGGCGATCGACACGCGCTCGCTAGCGCGTAGATCCACTTCGCAAGTGTGCGTTCCCTAGGCCGCGTGGGATGCTACCTACCACACTACACCTGGCGGGTAGCACAGCATCGTAGGCCGGCGGAACCATCCGCAAACTTGCTAGAAAAATTCAACACGGCGTTATCTTCGGTGAGTAGGATCTGTCTCAGCTGGCTTTTGCTCTCCGGAACGCGGACCTTCCTTTTTTGGTGTGAGCACACGAGTCAGCCCCTCGGATTTTGGAAAACGTGCGGATTTCACGACCCTTCGTGGCCTATCGCACGGATGTTCGGTATGAAAATCAACGTGCACGGACGGCCGCAGTTGACATGGCGGTCACTGACAGGTGTAGATGCCCAAGTAGGGCTGCCCCATGCGCCACACGTGGAAGGTTCTGAGGAAGGCCGTTGCCCGGCGGTACCTGGGTGTTGAGGGATCAGGGTGCTTTTGATCGAGCACGTCACGACGTGCGTCTGGGATGTGTATGATGAAGACGGCAACGTTACAAGTCGGCAGGCCGACAATTCAACATCCGAGATCAAGATAACGATCAACAGCCGCCCGCTTCGTGTAAGTGGTCCGGATGCCAGAAATGCGAACTATTGTATGCCGCCAAAGTTACCCGCTGCCAGCCTCGACTAGGGTCAACGCTTATCGAACAACTGCTCAGCGGGACGTAGAGAACGCCACAAAAAGCATAGCTGACCCTTGGCATGCATGCGCCTGAATTGTGCTCGGAAGCTTGCGTTGCAACTAAGCTCAACGCTTCCCGTGCTCGGTAGGCAGATGCTGTGCTAGTCACGGAAAGAAAAGTCGCCTTCAGGTACGTGGTCGTTCTGGTGGCCAAGGTGCTGATCTCGGGTCTCCCACGGGGGGTCTTTGGTACGGGACGTGGTGCTACTGCCGCAAGTAGTCGCCAAGGGTCGTGCTGGTTTTGTTGTCTGTGTGGAATCAGAAGTCGAGGGTAAATTGCCTTGTTTGTAAGCTGCTCTTCCTCTTTATCACCGAGATCCTCATCTTTACCGCGATATCGAACAAGATGTCTGCAACAATGGAGCCTACCCTTTCATCCAAACTCAAGGCTATCTTCCCCTCGTCGTCGGCCGAGCAAGGAACGACAACCCTGTCGGCTGACCAGAACTACCTCATTGGGCTTCGTGGCCTGTTTGTATTCCAATCATTCCTCTACGTGTTCTTCCAGACCTTTCTTCCAGCCGCCCTTCCAGACTCGAAGAATGTTGATGGCCCGGCGTACCAGGTCGCACTTCGAAAGTCATTTTCAGTAATCTTCGCCAACGAGGCATTGATCTACTCATGGATTATCTTCCTCTCCGCGCGCACCATTTGCTTACCTTACCTCGCCAACAAGACGCGTGAGGTCGGCGCATCGAGTGTCTTCCGTCGTGGCATCAGACTATGGATTCCGACTTTCATCGCCTACTCTTTTGCAGCAGCGGCATTCAGCACAACCTCGACCGACTACATCTCCGACTTCTTGGCCTCTACTGGCAACATCTCCACCATCGCACCGACGCGGATCCAGAACTTCTTGATTTACTTCAACTCCCTTTTTGAGATCTTCTGGGTCAACAAGCGTTACGCTAGTCAGGCCGCCAACGATGTCTTCCCATCTGGTACGCTTTGGATAGTGTCCGTGCTCTTCCAGCAAAGTTATACCGTCTACATCACCATGGTCATTGTTCCGAATACACGCACCTCATGGCGAGTAAAGGCCATGCTAGCTTTCATCGTAGCAGCGTTCTGGGTACAGAGCTGGGCCTGGTACAGCGTTACTGGCCTCATCATTGCTGATGCGGTCCTCAACATGGACTTCAAGGCCCGCTCCCAGCGAGGATTCAAGATCGGCAACTTCGGTATCCCAGTCTGGCCACTTTACGCTGCGATGGTCCTTACCGGTGTTGTGCTGCAGTTCGTCTTCATCTCCGGGAAACCAGGCATGCGCGACAATGAGCTATGGGGTCACACCGCGCTGTACGATGACGGATTCTTGAACGAGAACGCAGATCTAGACCAGCCGATGGCGAGGGTCGACAACTACCTCATCATTCTCGGGTCGATGCTATTGATTGAGACGTTCGAATTGCCCCGGGCTATCCTTCGCGGAGGCTTCTTCGTTTCGCTAGGCAAGAGGAGCTTTAGTAAGTCGCAACCCTTCGACAAAGTCATTGAACAATTACTTACACATCCCAGGCTACTTCCTCGTCCAATCGATACTCATCTACACCGCCGGTATCAAGTTATACACGCACATGGCCGACGCCGGCATGAACGGTTCTCTGAGCACTTTTGTCTGCTTCTTGGTCTGCGCACCGCTGGTCGCTATAGTTGGAGAGATTTTCTACCGTGTTGTTGATTTGCCGAGCATTATTCTGGCTAGAGGATTTTGGGCGTTCATGACGAAATAGGTGGCGGCAACGGCGCGCTACCGGCACGTGGTTCGAGCCATCGTCAGCCACATTTCTTGACATCTCGCTTACCAGCCGCGCAGCTTGTCTCCTCATTCGCACTGCTCGGGGAAACATTATCCGTCACATCGCCCTTGCACAAGACATTTGGCGAGAAGCTCACTGGTCAACAAGCCTTTCTCCATAGCTCGGCATGCTCTTTGGAGATATCCCCGCAGCATTGGTGATCCTTCGAAACTTCCCCGCAATGTGGAGAGACTTTAGCCTATGAACATTGGCTCGGGAAGATGTACAGTTGCTCGGACGTGGGCGTTACACTAGCTAGATCCTTCGGTGTTGTTAATCTGTATTCCATTTTCTGTTCGCATTCTTCTCCTGTTGCTGCCGTGAAAGCGCGTTCTACCGTGACTAGTCTACCAACCAGCCACAATGGATAAGCCCAAGGAAACAGACACTGAACGCATCGAAAAGGCGATCACACTCGATGAGACGATCGATCAAGCCCTGGATAAGCGTCTGAATCGCAAATTCGACCTCCGTATTCTGCCTTGGTTGTTCGGGATATGGTATTTTGCTACTCCACACTGTTCACGGCCTATACTGAGTGAGAATTCTAGGCTCTTCTCGTTCATAGACCGCAGCAACATCGGCAACGCAAGGATAGCCGGCCTGTCCGATGAACTTTCCATCACAACCGGTACACGTTTTAACATCGCTCTCCTCGTCTTCTACATCCCGTACATCCTGGTCGACGTACCGTCTAACCTACTCGTTAAGCGTTTGCGCGCCGGGATATACCTACCAGCTCTGATCACGGCATGGGGTCTAGTGTGCACGTTCATGGGCTTCGTGCAGTCATTTGCAGGGCTGGTGGCATGTAGACTGTTGCTGGGATTATGTGAAGGAGGCATTCTCGGTGGCGTGATCATCTACCTTGCGATGTTCTATAGGCGAGGCGAGATGCTGCTGAGAAGCGGTCTCTTTTATTGCGCCGCGCCTCTATCTGGGGCTTTTGGTGGACTGCTCGCTTCGGGACTGGCAACCATCGAGGTTGGGGGGTATCGAAGATGGCCATGGATCTTCTTTAGTAAGTTCTCGCTAATGTTTCACGTTGTGGAGATGTCGCGCTGACATGATCTCAGTCGAGGGCGCAATCACTGTTGTGTTCGGCATTGTATGCTTCTTCTTCATGCCGGATACCCCCGCCGCAGCAGGATTCTTGAGTGATGAAGAGAAGGAGTGGGCATTGCGACGCATGAGGCTTGATGCAGGAGGATCCACCGAAGTTGATGTTGACGATGAGAAGTTTAGTTGGTATTGGGTCAAAATGGCACTCAAAGCCCCGCAGACGTACCTTTCTGCCTTCATCTGGTTTTTCTTGTTGGTGCCGCTTTATGTAAGCTCCTTTCGGATCTCAAACGCCGGAGACTATGCTAAAGCTTGACAGAGCTTTTCGCTGTTCCTTCCTAGTATCATCGCCGGCATGGGCTATCAAAGCACCACCGCGCAGCTCTTTACGGTACCACCTAACATGGCTGCTTTCATCACGGTCATTGGCACGGCATACGCCTCCGACAAGTTGAAGAATCGCGGTTATTTCATCATAGGAGGTTGCGTGATAGGGATATGCGGTTACGTTATGTTGATAGTGGCCACGACGAATGCCGTGCGGTACGCCGGGACGTTCCTGGTCGCGATCGGTGTCTTCCAGGGTTCGCCCATGCTTATGGTAAGCTTCGCCCGCGAACCGAAATGCTTACTTTACTCATCTGTCATCAGGGATGGGCGTCCAACAATCTTGCGCCTCACTATGTCCGCGCAGTCGGAATTGGCATGGTAATCAGCATCGCTAATTGCTCGGCCTTCATAGGCACGTTCATCTATCTTCAGCGCGATGCGCCGAAATATGTTCTAGGCCATTCTGTAAGCCTTGGTGCATTGGTAGTGACGATCGTACTCGCCGCCATACAGTGCTGGTACCTCGGCTGGGAAAACAGAAAGCGAGAGAGAGGTGAACGGAATGATAGACTGCTGCGAGCGGATGCGGATAGACTTGGCCATCAACACCCTAGTTTCAGATTCACGTTGTAGCCGGGAGGACATGGTAGCCAAACTAAGCCTTGGTGGTGGTCCAGGGTGGGAGCTGATAGGAACACTACATTAGTACGTCGTCTGAACGTAGAGAAGTCTACCGCCTAAGACATTGTGACACTGAGTCACTTGGCTTTCTTGTTGTCTCTTCCCCCAATCATGCCCTTTTGCTTTGTAGTGTTTTTCTTCCACGGTGTCAGACTGCCGCCTCCAGCCACCCAGCCGATTGCCATGACGATCAACGTGAATGGCACGGCCGTCAGGAAGTACCAACCATACGTCGTCTTCAATGCTGAAACACTCTCGTTCATGCTATACAGCCCAGATATGAACGTCAACGGGATAAAGATGGTCGCCAGCCATGTTATCCTCGCCATGTTATGGTTCTCCTCGAGCCCGCGACGCGAATCTTCGATGGAGATCTCCGATGTGACAATACTAGTCAGGCGGTCAACTCGCTCCTGTAGTTCATTGACAGCGGCAAGGACGCGTTTGAAATCAGGCACTATGTCCTCGAACCCTTCGACGTTATCGTAATTTATGGTCAGGTTGTCGGAAAAGAGTGAGCGTACGGAGAGAGGTGATGTGGGCGCAGCGGAGGACTGAGTAGACGGGGTAGTAAGCCGCGCTGCAGCCGGAAGCGCATGTTCCAACGTCTCCGTTATCATCTCCCGAAACACTGGGATCTGCCGCCGCCAGGTATGCAGACGCTTGAGTGAAGTGTCAATGGCATCACCTTTCGAGCGGAAGAGGCGTGGCATCTCGAGTTCCCACTCTATCTGGCTGAGACGAGCTCTTACATAGTCGCACACTATGAGCCACTCTGCGCAGATGGTGTATATAGTTGGTTTGGCGAGGACTTGCGCGTTAATCTCATTTCCCTCTTTCCGCTCAAACCACGGGAAGGCAGTCGTCATTTGGACAATGTCTTCGAACCAGGATACTGAAGACTTGATTGAGGGGTAAACTTTGGTGTCCATCTTGGGTGTTGGCAACCAGTTACTACGATCATACCCTTTACAGTGTCAGTAAGGCAATTCAGTACCTCAGCTACTGTCATGTTGCGTTAGTACTTACAGAGTGGCCGGCCTTGGCTAACAGTTGGATCTAGCAAGACGATACCGACGGTTCCATTACCACACTTCTTGTCCTTGCCGATCCACATGGATGTACGCGTGCGCATAATGGACACGACTGCTCCCTTTCCATCTTGGTAATGCCAATGGTTCTCATCGTTATCAGGCCGTCTGAGTACGTTCCAAGAGTTTGCTTCCAGCCTCGAGTTGAAGTAGTCCTCTTCTGTTTTGTGGTATCGTAACCTCATATTGCGCATCTTGAACCAGGGCCGATGTCTCATACTTGAGACTAGGCTGGGTGGTGACGCCCAGGGGTCACGGGTGTTGTGCCATACGTAGTCATCGATCTGCTCTCGAAAGAACAATGGATCTATATCGAAACGCGCTCCCAGCAGCTCAATGACTTGTTGAGATAGGTCTTCTACTATGAAGAGGCGCAGGGGAGGTTCTTTCGTATGCTCAAACGACAGAGCTTGAAGAGTTTCTTGAAGCAAAGCAGGCGATTTAATCGCTGTAGCTTTTGGTGCAGTGGCAGGACGATACTCGACGAAGGTGACGTTTGTCTTATTCGCACGGGCTTCGCGTTCCTCTGGGTGCTCTTTGATCTCATTCCAGCGTAGTGGGGTAGTGCTAACCTGCATCCAGTCCGCTAGATGTCGTAAAGTCCTCCACGAAGTCGACAGCGATTTGATGTGCGCCAAATACGGCCGGCTCTTGCTGTTGCTGCATTACGTGAGTCTTGACCTGGAAGACTGTCAATGCTGTGAACTTACGGGTCCGGCAATTCCCACTCGTCTGCGACTGGTATCCTCTCGTATGCATCTCCAATCAATTCATATGGGTCAGGGAAGTCTGCACTGTGCGGAATATGTTTCGCAGACCAAAGTGCGGGGATCGTGCCTCTCTTGGAGGGTTTGCCATTGCTGTTGTCGGAGTAAGTAGACATGGTCGCTACCTAGGTACGGACACTGACAACGCGCAACCATGCCAGAGCGGGTGGCGAGATGGATTTATAGATGGGCAGGCTGCAGGGCGATGTTGGGGGCTGAGGGCTGAGAAGGCTGAGACTCAAGCGCGACGATCTCTAGTTGCATCAGGGGGGCTCATACATACGCGAGGTTTCCAGCTATGCACACCCGCGCACCTGTATGCGGGTGTGGAGAACTAACAGACATTCCAGGCGTTCCATAATCTTTCTGCAGTCTTGATCGAGTAGATCAAGACGCGTCAAGAAGTCGTAGGGATATCGCGTTGGCTGAATCTCGAATTTGGCGCGCCGTCAGCTGAAACGTGCAATGACCAATTTGGGCTAGACGTGAAGTTGGGTCCGACAGCTGCAGACAGCCACAGGGCTAAGCAAGTCACGCGGCTAATGCCAGCTCATATTGGACCTTTCCAGAGATGACTGCATTACGCGACAGGCGGCTACTGCGTTGTCGGAATATCGTTGGACTGTGTGGTATGCGCCTGGGGCTGTATGTTGACGGCTGCTGTCACGAAAGTTGAAGAGGGAATGACTCCACGGAAGTGGTTCCACCGCAGCAGCGCCGCCTGCCATCTCGGTCTCCGGTCATTTCATTCCTCAAGACGCCAACAACCTACATCAGAGCATCCCTTTCAGTTCATCACACGGCATTGCCCCACGTGGAAGGCTATAATGAGGCGTTTCTGGGCTTACTCGCGTGCGCGATGTCAGGATCGAATGTGGAGAGAACGCGGGGCGCGCAGTACACCTCGGAAGCCCATAAGTGCCATAGAAACGCAACATTGGCGGAACACTTTTGTGTAGTCGCGCCCATGTCTCGATATCTTGCAGGAAATCTTTAATACTCTGTAAAATCTTTTCGTTCAAATCCCGATATGACATACGGCATCTTTAAACCTCACTGGTCCAGATACCTAGGCCCTGACGCTCCAGATCCTGCCAAAGACACCTATCGACCTCACGACGAGGCTGTATTTTCGTCGCCATATGGACCATTCCCACCGACACCAGACGATCTCAACATCCACGAACTCTGCTTTCCGTCGAACAATCCATTACCCGAGGACTACCCTCTATTCATCAACGCTGTAACAGAAGAAGTGGTTACACTCCACAGCTTCTATGCTCGAGTGTGTGCATTGGCGCGTGTCTTCCGGTATGACGGACCAAATCCGTTAGGCTTAGACAAGAGCCCCATAGACGACAAGGAAGATGGCGAGATCCTAGCGCTATTCTCGCGGAATCAACTGCATTATCCAATGGTTGCGCACGCATGCTTTCGATCGGAGCTGGTATTTGGGGGCATCAGTCCCGCGAGTACACCGTACGAGCTATGGTGGGTGCTCAGAAAGATGCAAATTACCAGCATCATGTGTCATGAGACACTACTTCCTGTTTTGAGAGAAGCGCTAAAGCTAGGGACTGGGGACGGCGACAATCTACCCCTCAAGCTCAAGTTGAATCCCAACAAAGTCATCGTGCTTAGCGACAATTCTCAACTAGATACCGTGTCGGGATATCGTACGATCGAGTCGCTCGTGAGGGAGGGTTCAAAGCTGCCGGAGCAGCCGCGGAAGCTGCTTGGGGGAAATCGAATGGCATATCTATTCCAGTCTTCAGGAACTTCGGGTCTACCAAAGGCAATGATGATCACACACAGTAATGGTTACCACTCTGGAATACAGACGCTTATTACTGCCACGCAGGCCGCGCGCTTTGCAGGAGACGAACCGTTGACACCCGTTACTATGCTCGGCGTCATACCAATGTACCACTCATACGGTATGATCATCTGGATCCTTCGCGTCAATATGATCAGACAGACGAGCATTATGCTGCCGAAATGGAACCTTGAGCTCGCATTGAAGAGCATACAAAAGTACAAGATTACACATCTTCCACTGGTGCCACCTCTGGTTCGCCAACTCGCCCAGAGTCCATTGACTGAGAAGTACGACCTGAGCTCTGTGATCGGCGCGTCGAGCGGCGCTGCATATCTGCCACCAGATGTCGCATACCAACTGGCCAAGAAGCTGCCTCAAGGTGCGGGGATGCCGGTGCCAAGTGGCTATGGTCTGAGCGAAGCAGCCAGTATCGCGAGCCCGGCTGCGCATGGCATATTTGGATTGGAGCCTGCACTACCCGGTATGATCGGTTATCTGCTACCGGGTATGCAGGCTCGGGTTGTAGACCCTGAGACACTTAACAATGTGCCCAAAGGCGAGAAGGGCGAGCTCTGGGCGCGCGGAGCAGTCGTCACCCCTGGATACTTCAGGGACCCGAAAGCTACTGCGGACATTTTCACTGAGCCTGGTTGGCTACGCACTGGCGATCTCGTGATGCGCGACGAGCGTGACCGTATCCACTATCTCGATCGCCTGAAGGAGATGATCAAAGTCAAAGGTCTCCAGGTCGCTGCTACGGAGGTTGAAGATACGCTGCTCGATCACCCAGAAGGTCTGGTGCGCGATGCGTGCGTAGCGGGTGTTGACAACGGCCGCGGCGATGGCTCTCTGTTCGTCCGCGCGTGGATTGTGCTGACCACTGAGGGCCAGAAGCAAGGGGAAGATGATGTCTCAAAGAAGCTGCATCAGTGGATCGAGGGACGTCTGAGCCGACACAAGTGGCTGACTGGTGGCATTGAGGTTGTGGATTCGGTGAGTACTCACCCAACGTGAGCTGCTAGTGCTAACGACTTTTCCAGATTCCCGGAACCCCCTCGGGTAAGATGCTGAGAAGAGAGATGCGGGACCGATATCATGAAAGCGTGAAGAACAGTAGCAAGGCGAAGCTGTAATTGTCAGCATGGATCGACCAGCCTGTGGCTTTGCTATGGACATCAAGACCTATGAGCTCGTCTTCAGATACAACTAAAGCGTCCCATGGTATGGTCTTTGTGCACACACGCTAATCGCATGTCTACTGAATGCGATCGTGGAATATAGCTGGATTGCAGCCATAACATGCTTGTCGACACTGGGATCGTCTCTGCGTATATGATTATTGCTTTGATCGTTGTGCTGGTGGAGGTTGGGAGGCTTGGCATCGGCTCTGGCGAGACGCGTCCACGGGTCCGTCCAACATTCACGCCCACTCATCAACTCCCCAACACACGGCAATCGCATCTTAAGTCCGCCACATGCCGCGACGCGGGCCGTCTGCTCCTTTAGGCACCGGCAAGACGATGGAGGGGCAAGAGTGGGGTTGAGATGCGGCGCTTTGCCCGAAGTTCGGTGGGCGTCATGACGTTGGAGCTCTGCAGCTCCAGCTACAAAGTCAATCGCCTGATGCCGCCAAGTGCTTCTCGTCGTTGAACCCAAAATCTCACCCTCAACTTACCAAGAGACTACGACAACGTCTATCTACACCATGTCGTCACCAAAGACCGTCCGCTGGGGCATCCTCGCGACTGGAGGTATCGCCGTCACCTTGTAACTACCCCGCGCTACACCCCGCAGAAGCTGTTTACTAATGGACAGACAGTACCAAGGATCTCCTTTGCGACCCTACTACACGTGGCGTCAAGCACCTAAAGCACACGGTCGTCGCAGCCGCCTCCTCGTCCTCCGAATCGCGCGCCAAAGATTTCTTGAAGGAAGTCGGCGCACCCTCCGAAGCGAAGGCATATGGCTCCTACGAGGAGTTCGTAAAGAATCCGGACATCGACGTCGTATATATTGCCACACCACACTCGCACCACTACCAGAATGCTATGCTCTGCTTGGAGGCCGGCAAGAACGTGCTGTGCGAGAAGGCGTTTACTGTCAATGCCGCCCAGGCGCGCAAGCTGGCTGAGGTCGCAAGGTCCAAGAACCTCTTTTTGATGGAGGCTGTATGGACGCGCTACTTCCCGCTCTCCATCTACGTCCGCGAGCAAATCGCCTCTGGTCGCATCGGACCCATCACACGCGTCATCTCGGACAACAGCATGGCACTCGACCCCGAGAACAACTTCCCAGACGGGAAGCACCGCATGGTCAACCCTGATCTGGCTGGTGGCGCCCTGCTTGACCTCGGTATCTATGCCCTTACCTGGGTCTTCCAGACCATCTACCACACCCAGCCCGAGAACTCGCGCCAGGCACCCAAGCTCCAGGCTTTTGTCAAGAACTACGAGCCAACTGGCAAGGCCGACGAGCACAGCACCGTGATCCTGCAATTCCCCCGTTCAAAAGAGCAAGGCGGCGAGGTTCACGCCGTAGCGACAACCTCGCTTCGCGTCGCCACAGCGCCCGGTGGCAACATGGATCAACCCTTCGTCCGCATCCAAGGTCCCAAGGGCGAGATCCAAGTCTTCGGGCACTCCTTCCGTCCCCTCTCCACCAAGATCATCGGTTCAGACGGCAAGGTTGAGTCGAAAGAATTCCCCATTCCGGGCCCAGGTAAGGGAAGCGGTTGGTACAATGGCTTCGGTGGCTCACTGCAATCAGAAGGCGAGGGCCAGGGTATGTTCTGGGAAGCCGACGAGGCGGCAGATGCTATTATCAGCGGCAGGAAAGAGGGTCGCTTCCTTGGCCTTGATGAGAGTGTGTTGATTATGGAGGTTATGGATGAGGTGCGGAAGCAGGGTGGGCTTGTGTACCCGGAGAAGATTGAGACTCTGGACTACCCTACGCAGTTGTAGGTCTAGCTCTATGAGTGATGGCTGGAGAAGTATGCTATGAAAGAAATGTAATAGATGTCAGGCAGTCACTGAAAATGACCCAATTTCGCCGATTCTTGTGCTCCGTGACAGCCGTCGATACTTCTTTTTGATAGAGCGCGCCTATAAAGAAGTGTGAACTCGGAAACGATCGCGACAACAGTCCAAGGGCTCATTACGTGGAAGTCTCTCGACATGACGGCGAAAAGCATGTATGAGCAAACATGTAGGTAGACATACCAAAAAAGATATGTCAAACAGTGGATAGGTGGCGGTGGATTCCTTAACGAAGTGTGAGACGTCTGCCCTGGGAAAGTGTTGGATCGGAGCAATCAATCAGCCTGCGTTTCCTCTCCAAGCGGCGCCCGTTCCCAGAATAGTGTTGTCCCACCAAACGATCCACCTGGCCGGAGGCTTCTAGATAAACAACCCACGAACATGTTGAGTAGAAGTATACTAATCCCACGTCCACCCGTTTCTTGGTGTGGAGACATGGTGGCGGACGTCATACACGGGTAGGTACCTCCGCTGAGGGTTATGGTCCCGCCGGCGAAGGAGACATGTCGCCATGATCGCGGCCCACGGTCGCTTTTTTGGATTCAGCAGAGATGGTAGAGCCGACACGAACGGGTGCGAAGGCTCATGGCTCTTAAACCCAAGAAGCAATTGAAGCATCGTCGTAGAAGTTTCCCAAGAGCAACCGCAGGTATCAACGCCATGTGTGTAGTAGCTAACCCGTCGGGATGTTTGAGCTTTCTCGGAGATGGACATATAGATGGTGGGTTGGATAGCGGCGCTATAATAGTCCGGTTCATATGATAATGAACGAAACCCCATCTATTGTCACACCGTCTGCCCAAATTTGACCTCTTCTGCAAACTCTCGATGACTTGGTTACATCGAGGGATGTGATGCTCGTCGCGAGGCTTGCAACACAGTGTCGCAGCGTCTTGTTGTCATGCCATCGAGTGCACATCAAGCCTTGATCCTGGCTTTGATATTCATCTCGTTGACATGGGTGTTGGGATCCAACTACGGCCTCAGGGTTGGGGGCTGGTCTCCTCTGTCGAGCCGTTGGGTATCTCTTATCGGTCAGGCAGTCGACTCCCGACCGGCCTGAATTGTCCGGTTGACGAGCTTGCGGCTTCTGCCTGAGGCACAACTTTCGTCTGGCCATCCACGAATCCTTGGTGGCTGTCTTCTAGATGCAGGGGCTGATTGGTATAAGGGCGCGCAGCAGGTTCGTGTGCTTAGCTATTGCTTGCGATGTCGAATTCCTCTCTTAGTTTTGGTAGTTGGAGAGATAGCGCGATTCGAACGTCCGACCGAGAGAATGTGATCGGAAGCATCGAGGGGTTGGAGATGGTTGGTTGAGCTAAGCAGAATAACGGCACCGGCTGGGTCGAAGTTCGTCGACAATTATTGCGTTTATATATCCAATTCATGTTTCTGTAGACAGCATTGGATGACTGCTGCTTTCATAGCTGATCCAAAATGCCCATGTGAATTTGGTGGAGGGATGGGTTGTTTGACGAGGGTGTGCGTGGGATGGTCGTACAAGATGTGCAGCTGCCGATGGACATGCATGAATGTGCATGTACGCGACGGTGTTGCGAAATCGACGTGTATTCTGGATTTGAAAGTATCAGCGTCCAATCATATATCGTTCTGTATTCGCTGAAGGGGTTGACTTTGCCATCTTTCAGGCTTCTTCCCACTCCCACTCCCGCTGCCGTTCAGTTTGGGGAATTTCGTATGACCTTTCACCACGTTTTCGGGCTGTTCTTTGCTAATGCTTTTCCATGAGCTTCCATCTCTTTACATTCTCGGCCACTTTTACCATACCGTTATTGAGCCTTGACAGAGTGTCGGACGACAGCGGGTCTGCCGATACCTCGAAGTAATACTTTTCGGGATGCAGGCAACGACAAGGTCAGGAAGAGCACCGCAGATGTAGACGTGGGATTGCGAAGTGTTCAAGCGTTGCATCAAGCCGACAGACAAGCGTCGCCTCGACACTGTGATGATAATGTCGCTACCATATCAGGTGTTGCAGACGAGTATGCATCTGCGCCTGTCATTTCATGTCCCATTCATGGTGCTTTGCGATGCGCGAATGGCAGTTTTCATGCTCCTGGCTTCTTGGTCGTACGACGCAATGCGTTTGTCTGTTTTCCGTCAAACATCACCGGGGGCCCAATGTTCTGCCAACATTCGGTCAAGACCGTCTGCCATGCCGTGCACCAAGTTGAGCATGCCCACAGTTGATAGACTTCGGTTGCTCAAAACATCGAGAGTGACGAGGACGACGAACTCTGCGGCGCAACTGACCAGGTCGTGCTGTTGCGGTCTGGCTGTCCAGTTTCAAAGAACCAAAGTGCGCTCTGGATCTCGTTACGAATCGTCGCCGCTATAGCATCTTAATTGTATAGGGCTCCTGAGATCGGAATTAGAGATCGAGCCAAGAGCGCGCCTCGGCCCGCAATGAGCGCAATCCATCGTGCATAACCAGTGATGGCGCCAATGCACGATTGAGGCGTGGTAGACTCGCTTGTCGAGCAAACGAGATCAACTTCAGCCCATGGAAGCTCGAACACAAATATTCCCATTCAGCAGCGCGACACCCCTCTCGCCTCAACGCCGTGGAATTCAGCTTGCAGGCTGTGTGAGGGTTTGACGGTACATTCATCGGCATTGTGATCGCTCACGACTTTCCAGAGTATGTCAAAGCGCTAGGAGTTTGAGTCTGCAGGATGCAAGCTGGGAAGAGGCTGCACCATGGTTTGATGGATGATCCGCGAAAGGTACATCCGTACGCGACGACACATCGCCTGGCAGGGAGTCCAGTGAGGTGAGTGTGCAAGACTGGAAGAGGCGGTGCTACAGCGATGACGCAGGGATACAAGAAGGACGTCTACACTGCACATGTCAGCCAAATACCCGTTATATATCCTTCGAGGCCTGATATCTTTTAACCTGCCTGTTGTTCGCGTACAACCACCAGGTTCGGCAGTGGCTTCTTTGGGGTCTGACGTCATTGCCACCACGATCGCAGGCACCACGACGACAATCCTTCGTCTTACCTTTCGTGCTCATTCGCGCCTATGCTAACGCGTACGGGGAAGTCTGTGCCAGCGTGGGGACCTTATTTCGTAACTCGCCTACTGCCACGACATGCGGAATTACTCTCTTGCAGTGTTGGAAGATACCATCTGGACCTGCGATATAAGGCCTGTCTGCTATCCGGCGACCAGCGGACTAGCTAGGGGGGTTATTTCTCTAGAGGTCAAGAAGACTTCACGACGACGCTCCGTGGTGCTGTTATCTGCGTCGCCGTTGGATCCTTGATCGCTAACGGCGATGATGTACACAGCCGTGCTCGTGGTATGCATTTCTACAGAAGAGAAAGTGGAGACACGGTGGTGAAGGGGGTGGATCCCAATATGCTGAACATGGCCGTGGTACCTGAGCGGTGTTAGTGAGATGGAAGCGTTTGTGGTACCGGCACAGGCGATAGGGCAGTGGAGCACATGATTGCGACAAAATGCGGTCGTTCTAGTCGTCTTCGGCATGGGTGCCATGTGGGTCTCGCGATGTCTGGAACGCTGGATCTTTGCTAACTCGATTCAGTGGCTATGGCATTTGGCCGCACTGGGTCACGCTGCCGAGTCATGCTTGTGGAGTAATCGGAAGTACCTGCACAACCCCATGAGGGAAGGTGAGCCAGCTGCCGCACGCTTGAACCAATCACAACCGGACAGTGACCGGCTCAGTCTTTCTTTCGACTTCGTGCCTACCAGATCAAGCAGCCCTGCTCTGGTCAATCTTGTTCAGGGAGGATGGGAGTCTTTAGCCATATCTCGAGGGGTACTCTAGCACGGCCGAGATATGCTTGATCGTGTTCGGCGGCTGCTGTCCGTCTGTTAGCCGCATCAAGCGTACCTGGTACAGGCACCGATGAGGGGGTTGCCATGACCAGGACCAGCATTCAGCTTGAAATGGTTCCCGCTCGATGGGTATTCAGCCATCGATTGCGGTGGGGCAACGACGGACGGATTCGATGATTTGGAAGAGGACGTGCCTGTGGTGTCCGCTTGAAGAAATGGTCAAGGCAGCTCGCCGGTTAGGCCCACCAGAGAGGAGACGGCAGCCTCAATTACCGATGGACCGGAGACCGCGATAGCGCAGGCAAGATCGGAGTCCCCTGCATCATCATCGTAAAGTTGCAGTCGCATCTTCCACCGGCACAAGAGCGTCTCAATGCGTTCGCAGCGCTCTCGCGACATGTGCGCCATGCTTCTTCTCCCTGCGCCTTGAAATCCGCCGCACCTACCCGTCCACGCCCATGTCGGCCTCCACACCCGCACCCACGAGTAGCAGCCATGCAAGTGCAAGCAGCTCGCGCCGCGTACCGCTGGACAAGCGGAAGCGCACCGAGACGAGCTGCGACAAGTGCAAGTCGCGCAAGCAGAAGTGCCGCAAGGAGCCCGGCCAGGAGGCGTGTCGCTACTGCATCGTGCACAACATCGAGTGCCTGACGACGCAGCCGCGCAAGAAGCGCCTGTATGGCAGCGTCGAGGGCCTGGGCACCCGTCTGGCGCTGCTCGAGGCGCTGGTGAAGGGGCTGTTGCCGGAAGCCGATGTCTCGAGTACCGAGGCTCTGCGCCAGCTCGCGACGTCGCACGGCATCCCGCTGCCAGACGCGGCGGCCAACGACGCGCAGGGCGACCAGGACGACAGCGGCGAGGGTGAAGGTGACGACACGGTGTCGCTGCTCCCCGACCAGCAGGGCCAGGTGCAGTACATTGGGCCGGGCAGCTCGCTGTCGTTCCACATCAAGCTGCGCACGCTCGTGGGACGCGGCGCCCTACGCGAGTTTGTACTGTCAGTAACGCCCCTGCATGAAGCCTATGGCGACATCGACTGACTGCTCCACCTCTAGTTTTGGCAAGAACGCAGCCCAGGCATCGTCGCCTACCGGCAGCGACGACCAGCGCAGCCTGCCAGGCCCGACCGCCGCCCCGACCGCCCACAACTCCGTCGCGGTCCACGGCCGCCACCTGAACCCCAGCGAGCGCCCGAACCTCGAACTGCTGATACGCGCCTTCTTCGAACACATACACCCGGACTTTCCCGTCCTGCATGAGCCCTCGTTCCGCGAGGCCTACGACGCGTGGCTGGCCAACCCCAGGAGTGCAGACCCGGCATGGCTGTGCACCTTTACGTGTGTGCTGCTGCTCGGTCGACGCGTGGCGCGCATTCCCTTTCCAGAAGACCAGGAGCGGCTGTGGTGGCAGAGGACCCAGACGCTCCTTCCTGTTGTCATCTTCACCTCGAGCATCACAGCCATACAGGCCCTGCTACTGGCTGCGATACACCTCCACAACACGAACCACCGGGACGCTTGCTGGAACCTGACTGGTGCCGCCGTCCGTATAGCGCACGCCATCGGACTACACCAGGACAAAGTGAACGCTGGCCAAACACCGCTGGCCAGGGAGTCGCGCAAGATACTGTGGTGGACGCTGTACGCTTTCGAGACGATGCAGGTATCCTCCTACGACCGGCCGAGTGCCATTGAGAATCCTGGCGCAAAGACGAGCGCCCCTAACGAGAAGATTATCGGCGGCCCCCCGGAGTTCTTCGCATGCTCAACGCGCCTGTTCATACTGCTGGGCCTGACATGTCGCGCGCCCAAGACTGTCAAGTCCAACGCCAGCGACGAATCCTACGTTGGCCCCTTATCACCCGCCGCCGGCGTGCTCCGGGATCTAGTCCGATGGAAGGAGCAGTTGCCCCGGCATCTCCAATACGAAGCCATAGAAGCCTCGCCCATGCAACGAGCCCTGATGCTGATGCACTGTGTATACCATTATACCATCATTGTCCTGTGCCGCTCAGCCCTGCTTGCCCGCGCTTCTACCCTGACCAAAACTGGCCAAGACTCCACAAACTCTGCTCTCACAGCCATGGCAGAAGCTTGCTCAGAGTCTGGCCGATCTCTGGCTAACATACTGCTGAGACTCGAATCTTTAGGCAAGTTCGATGCCGTCTACTCGTGTGACATTTGGTACACGCTTGCATCGAGCTCGGTACTGGTCCTTGATCTGGTATGCTTGAATAAGCTGGGTGGTACGGACATGTCCGAGTCCAGGATTTTGTTGTCTCAGCTCGCAGATCTGGCACAGCGACACAGGCGAAATCCATTCATGCCTGGTACTATTGAGAAGTTCGCTTCCCTCGTCCCAGAGTTGCATTCCATGGCCGACTCTCTAGCTTCGCCCGTCAGATTTGCGGAACCGGAAATGGAGACCCACGACACCGGGCCGCAGAGCTCACTCCCAGCGCAGCAACTGTCACAGCCTGATGCAGTACCGCACATGTACCATCAGTCACCACCCGGCGTGGGCACGTATATGTATGCGGATCCTATGCCAGGTCGTATATACCCAGACCAGGCCTACATGGCGCCCTCAATGCATCCTAATGCCCGGTTTGATAGAACGACACAGATGCAGTTTATGGACTTTACCATCAACAACATCCATGAGTGGAATTGGGCGGATATTGGGACAATGATTGGTCCTGAGGGCGTTCCGAATATGCCTGGAAACCCTCATGTGCATGGACCGCAACCGACGGGGCCGAATTAATCGCCGCCGACGAGGACGATGTAATCTTGAGAATATACCCCAAATGCGAGAGCGAGTTTAACTAAACCTTACTGGATGTCCTGACCAATGTGATAACTGGCTTCGAATGTTTACTCTTCCGTATCTCAACCAAGATTACAACCACAGGGTCTACCATGAGTTGAGAACGATAGAAGGTGCTTCTTGTTTCGTCCGCAACTACTCGCAAGTCTAACCTGGTCAGTCGAAGAATGAGTTTAGGGCTGGTAGGGCTGAAAGCACGTGGGCTTGGCAGGTCCGCACCAATCACATCTCTTGCTCGTACCCGCACTCGCACTCGTATCGCACCGTACTCGGACTTTGACATTGCCAAGAAGAAATGTAACAACGCGTACGAGACGGCGGAGCATACAGACGTACGCGTTGATGCAGGTACTAACAAGCAGAAAATGTATATTATGCTTGACGTGCTTCGTTGTACCATCTCACAACAGCGAAGATCAAGTCTTGACGCCGACCACTACGATCAAAACTACGACCGAACTACGATACGAATTGTACGAGACATTGACGAAATCAACACCATATTCTTCACAACTTCAACATGGGAGTGTTCAATCTCCTTGATAAGCCCGTCTTTAGCAGCCGCTTCAAGTTCCCTATTCATATCGCTCAAGTCGTTCTCGTTATTCTCGCCATCGCGCTTACGCTTCCTCGTCTGTTCATTACCAATGTTCCGCGCACACGAGCAAGCACATATGCGTTAGGCATGGTATGTTGAAACGTCCTATTCTGGCTACACTATTGAGTATCGATCTGGTTACTAATTCTTGTACCTAGGGTGCCAAATCCCTCATCCTACTCACATACCTCATACTTTCGGAGCATAGTCCACGTTTCCAACGTTGGCACAGTTACAAAGCGCATGCCATAATCAGTTGTATTGAGGTTGTGTTCTGGAGTGTCGTTGCGGGGTTGATGTTTCAGACCAATCTCAGCTATTGCAAAGGGCCAACATGTGGTCTTAGTTGGGTCGTAGTCATCATCGCCATCGTCATCGTGTGAGTTGGGTAGCTCCTCTCATTGACTCTTAAACTAACAAATAACAGCAATTCTGAGATCATCGTCGCAGGAATCTGCATCAAAGAATTCCGCGAGTGGAAAAGTGCAGGAAAGCCAAAGTCAACGAGGCAGCAGCACACCCGTCGTCCCGCATTCGACGAAGAGGAAGTCGTACAGACACGAGCCGAGCGACCGAAAGAAGCGCCAGTCCAAGCCGCCGAACAAGCGTACTTCCAGTCTGAGCGACGACACTCCCAACGCAGCCACTCCAGGCATCACGGCGAGTCACTATGGGAGACTCAGCGTACTCCACGATCCCCCCGAAAGGAGCGTCAACACCGTTCTCATCGCTCCGAAGATCGTACGCGTGAGCGGGAAGAGCGTTTCATGCATGAGATGGAGGAGCCACGTTATGCTGAACATCAGCAATATACGCCGAGTGAGCCGCGGTACTAGTGTGAGCATTGTATACAAATGTCTATCATCACGATGATAATTTAAAAGACTTCACAAACAACACCCAGCGTTGGTAATGATTTCTGGATATTATCTAGGTGTTTTCAGGGCGTTGGAGTGTATGGAGGGATTGCAAACGGGTGTATAGGAGTAGAATGATCTGTACCAAAATTATCATGTATACGTCTTGATGTCGGTATTTCTGGCATACAAAGGCAAGAGTAAACATTTCGACGTTGAAAAAATAGAAGACGCATGAGATACCAATGGAAGCTTCCAGAGACGTGGGATTCTGAACAAGTCCTATTGATCTGAGTAGGGGTATATGGTGAATACGCGGATTATGACACTATCAAGCTCCTGCAAGGAAAAGGCATGTCTTTGTCAAACCCCCTTAGAGTCGAACAGTCTCAGATGTAGATCAACACTGTCGCACATCTCGCCGTTTTATCATGAACCATCTGTTCACCCATAGTATCATGTAGTCGCTCTGTCGTAGTCTTTCCCACCACACTCGTCCATTCTATACGCTCCAAATCTGAATATGCAGCATGTACGATATCTATTCCCGTTCTGCTTCGTGGCCAGTTTACATGACCAAACACAGGCTCAGCAACAGTGATTCAACAAACTTTGCCTGATCCGATGTTCCTGGCGTGCTCCTAGGCTCGTTGACAAGTGTGGCTGCATCGGTGTCTGCATCTGCTTCTTGCGACGTGCGCACAGCCTGGCTAGATGCTGAGGGTCGTAATTCTTGAAAGTTAGTTGTGTAGTGGTTGTATCATGGGGAGAGCACAGGCCCTCATACCAGAGTTTGGAATTGAAAGAGGTGGTGTCATAGCGAGACGGCGGTGGATCTGGTCTAAGCAGGCAGAACGGAAATGTTGCAACTGATGTCTGACACCTTAAACACGATAGTGATAAATGCTAATTTTCTCGGCGACGAAAGTCGCGAGGTTGAGGATGTTCGGCCCTTCAATCAGGTTGTGAATGCGAGATACGAGTCGGAATGACCGTGGCTAAGCAAGAGGCGCACGCTCAGCGCGTGGCTCGGGAGGAGTCAGTTGTCAGCAGGTCAAGACATGACTTGGCTAATGATCCGAAACGTAGCGAATAGATTCATTTCCATGTTATTTGGTGAACGAGTCGCTAGTTCTCATCATTCCACGTGCGCTACTTCCCTTCTCATTTACCGTACAGACTGCGCTTTCTTACGACGTGCGTGATGATTGCCTCCAGTTGGGTAGGATACGTGTGACGCTGTTCCACAAAGGCGTCAACCTTGGCCTGATGGTACACTTCTGGCGGTGATGCGATGCATGCATCCAGTCCTCCAAAGTCTAACGACCTTGAGCGCGCCAAGGATACTCCCACTGTTCTGTCGTGGCAGGCAGTTGGCTGAAGGCGACTGAATGTGCGTTGTCATGTACCAGTGATTGAATACATCTGCTCATGCTCTTGCCTTCACATTTCCTTAATCTTCCAGCAGATCCAGCCAAAGAACTTTCTGCTCTTTGAAAGACTCATCCTCGATAACACCGCGGAACGCGACCTCGGCCTCCAGCAAGTCTGCTTCAACGTTTCTCTCTCCCATATCTTCTTCCTCGTCACTGCCACAGCTATCGTTGTGCTTCTCTAATGCGTCAAGCATAGCCTCGCCCTTGGTCTCAAGCTCTTCAATGCGCTCATTAGCCAACGCCAGTGCTTCTCTCAGCGTAGACTCGGTATCTGCAGCGGCCTGGGTAGTGGCCGCGGTTCCCTGAGCTGTGTACCTATGCAGCGTAGCCTTCAGGCTTAGGTTGCGCTGCTGCACCTTGTCCTTGGTACGGTCGCTCTTCTTAAGACGGGCGACGGTACGCATGGCATCGTTGAGCTGATCGACAAGCTTGTCATGCGCGGAGACGAGTATTTGGAAGCGCGAGTAGAGTTGTCCGCCAGCTGTCCTATCCTCTTCATGGCGGAATCGTAGATTGGCGTTTTCCTGCTCGGTCTCAGTGATGACGCAAGTTTGGTGCTCAAGGTCCTGATGGGCGGCCTTGAGGTCCTGTTCTTGCTCCAGAGCGAGCGAGCGCCAGTTGTCCCGGTCACGGCGGAGGCGAGCTGTAAATGATTGCGCCCAGGATAGTTCACTTAGTAGACCCTGCTTCGATCTCGACGTTGTCTGTGGGGACTTCGGCGATGGAAGGGCGTGTTGGTGGTTGGCGCTAAAGCTTCCCTCACTTGGTAGGCGAAATTCCAGCGTCAACGGGCTCGTGGGCGCGGAGGCATGTCGCGTGAACGATCTGAAGAGTCGCGAATTTGGGTTTGCGGTGACGATATGCGCTTCAGATACAGCGGCTGGCATCTTTGGCGTTGTAGCTGCTGGTGTTCGGGTGCCAGGGGGATGTGACGAGCGTTGCATATAATGGTGGTACTACAAAGAAGGTGAGACAAAGAGATGGTCTCAGGTGTGGACGTTAATATGTACAGCCAGCAAACGAGTGTGCTGTTTGAATGTGGGGTTCAACCCTGGGTGACTGTCGCTGCAGGTCGCGTGTTGTACGACGCGTGTCCACGTGCGAGCGCGACCGGATTGCCTGCTGCTTCCGCATTCGCCTCGGGCATGTACAGTACGAAGCTACGGATGTGCAAATGAAAATGGAAAGATCACCCGATGAACGTATGAAGACGTGGTGGAAATATGATGGAATTCAAATTACACGAATCATAGAAGACACGATGACGAAGATGCTGCTACTTACCAGGCGCTCTGATGCGACGAATACAAGAGAATGTATGCAACATCTCACAGAGCTACGGCTGCCGCGAGAATACCCACAGCACCCACCATGGCCATCGCAGTCGGCACAGATCCAGCAGGTGCCAAGCCAGTACTCGGCGTTGAAGCGGCACCGGATTGAGACCTCGAAGGCGATGTCGCTCCTGTTCCTGATGCCGAGCCAGTAGGTGATGGCCCTCCAGTCGCTGAGGCTGATCCTGGAGAAGACGCACCAGTTGCTGTGACTAGTGCAACCACTTGATACGCCTCCATCTCCTGTATCTCGCTCTGCGACAAGACGCTCGTGGACGCGACTTGGTCGGCCTGGTCCGGGACGTATCCGCTCTGGGTGACGTCGCAGGTCAAGTCTGCCGTTGACATTGCGCCCTGCCAGCTGCAGGCCATATCCATTGTCCACGCGCCTGGAGTCGGGTCCGTGAGGTGCATCTCGTACGTCTCGGGGCCTTGTAGGATGGTATAAGGCTCGCAGAAGGAGTAGTCCTCGTTGGAATCATCGTCCTGGCGGCGCATGCGAGGCGCGGGTGTAGGTGAGGGAGTCTCGGAGGGGTCGTCTGTGATCGGTACTGGCAGTGTTAGTGCAATCTCTCGCGACGGGTGCATGACGTACGAAGATCAGACGGCACGACTGACACGCCGACTCCATCTGACGGGCAGCTGTTCTCATAGGTTGTTGCGCTCGCATCCGAACCGAGCACGGTGAGGGTGCTGTCGAATTGGAAGAAGTTGAGGATCGTCGCGGACTCTTGCGCAATGGCAGCGCCGGCGAGGAGCGGGATGTAGCTGGAGGGACGCATGCTGGATGACTGGCGACGGCTGATGGAGAGGCATCGCTGTCACAGCGGATCGGGCCTGAAGTTATACATTTCCTACCTGTCGAAATCAATACTTCTGGTGTTACCTACGCCACCATGCCTTGCAATGTTGGTCGACGAATCGCGGCACGGTGTGCCTGGCGTTGGTGATGATGCATCAGCAGATACGAGAGGCAGCGAGACGCGCTACCTGGATTTGTTGCTTCCTAAGCTCAGGGGCGCGCGTGGCTGAACTGTGATCGACTCATAGTGACAAAGATGTTACGGTAGCATGGTGGCACTCTATCCGAGGAAAGACCAGACCCAGCCCTGGAGGTGTCTACATCGCTCCAGAATGTTGTTTGCTTCTTTTCCAGCCAATGTAGACTCTAGCTTAATCGATTGTCTTCTTTTTGGCATGAGGCGGTGAGAATAAAGGAGTGTGGTGATGAAGGGCGCTTGGGGTCGTGGCACGCATCAATAACCAACTTCAACAAGCCGCACTCGTGTCACAACAGTTGCAAAAAAAGAAGCCGATGCCCGTGATGGGTGTCTGAACTGTTGGGCAAAAAGAGAGATCACTTTTGCACAAACGGCAAAAAGAAAGATATCTTTTGCAAATGGCAAAAAGAGACATTCCGACACCGGGAATCGAACCCGGGCCTTGCCGGCACTGCGCTGCAACAGCGAGCTGACTCTGCGATGAGAGCGGCAAATCCTAGCCACTAGACCATATCGGAAATTGATGGAAGGATTGGGTGATTAGACATATATAACGTTAGCAAAATTTTTCCGACGAAAATTGAGGGGTCTGAAGTTTGCCGGACACGAAAAGTTTGCAGACAGCAGGGTGGACCACGAACGGGCTAGGACAGCAAGTCATCCATCGTTGAGTCATTATCGTATGGGCTAGGGAAAAACTGGTCATCATTCATTACGTCGTTATCAAGCAGCAGCGCAGTGGACAGCCCAAAAACGCCCAAGTAGGCTGAAGGTCGACAGCGTCGACGACAACCCCATAGCAACCCGAACCCACACATCGACAATTTGAACACGAAAGAAACATCCAATCATCCCGTCACCGGCGTATCCGCTCTCTCCGGCAATGACTGCGCGATGGGCGCCAACCCTAGCAGCTTCATGCCATTCTCCAGCACGACTGCAGTCGCCTCATAGAGCGCCGCCAGACCGGGGGTGACCTTCGCACACTGATCGCCATCAGCCTCCCCCGGAAGACATTCAGCAAGCTGCTCAGTTACACTAGCGAGATAAGTAACAACACCAGCCGGCTCGAGCGAATGGTAGGTCGCATTCACGACCTCCGGGTACTGAGCCAGAATGCGCAGAAGATTGGCCGCGTCTTCTTCATCCAACACTTCGTAATCTTCATCCGAGAGTTCAGCTGCAGCGTCAGCGCCTTTGAGCAATCGGCGGAGCTTAGCCAGCCAGTACTGCAGATCCGGGCCCGACCCAGGCCTGAAGGAAGCCATCGCACCAGTATCGAAGGCATGTGTTGTGGTCAGGCGAGTCGAGAGCTCTTGCACGAGCAGTGACGATGTCGCTAGTCCTTCCTTGACATTGTTCAACCCGCCTACCACTTCGATCTTCTCGGCACCGGCCTCCGATAACGCAGTCATCGCTTCCTCACATGCGTCCAATATACCCTGCGGCTTGTAACCTCTACCAAGCGTCGCCGCCATCTTCGACACCTCGCTAAATTTGACGTGTTGAAGCTTGTCGGCGAGCTCCTTCATGTCCATCGCCTCCAACACCTTGATGAGCTGAGTGAAGTGGACGCTATTGTCGCTGGCAACCACATACACCATCTTGTCGAACGAGTACTTCCTCGAACGCTCCAACACCGCGGCGAGGTCTCGGAGAAGGTACGTGCTGCTACCGGAGCGGTCGCGAATGATGGCCGTACCAGCCTTCGCACCTATGTTCTGCATGTGAATGATCTGAGATCCCCCGCTCTCCTCCGAGATACCCTTCTCCTTCAGCATCTGTTCGACTTCCACCATAGTCTCAGGCTTGATCTGCGACTCTCCAGAGTACTCATCGAAGCGCACACCAAGGCGCTCGTAGAACTTGGTGTAGTTGTCGATATTGGCATCTCGCACGCGCTTCCAAAAGGCCACAAGCTCCTCATCACCCTCTTCCAGCTTCTTGAAAGCCTCATTGCGTTCTGCAAAGATGCCCTTGCTTTCAATCTCGGCCTGCGCTTCGCCTTTGTCTTCACCTTCCTTCGCCACTTCGTCACGCGCCGCCTTGCTCGCCGCTTGTTCTGGCTTGAAGTCTTCTTCGATCTTATGGTAGACCTCCAGAAGGTGTCCGACGGGGTCGGCCTCATACGCTTCTTCCGAGCCGTACTTCGACCACCCAACGTACAACAACGCGATCGGCTTGCCCCAGTCGCCGAGGTAGTTGATGCGTGTTACATCCCATCCCATGGCCTCGTATAGTCGTCCGATGCATGCGCCGACGATCGTACTCCGCAGGTGCTTTCCTTGAAACTCGCTGGTGATGTTTGGAGAGGAAAGTTCGACGATGAGCTTCTTAGGCGCGTCGTCTGTGTCGGCGGGATGTGTGGCAGAGCCGTAGGAACTCTTTCGGATCGAGGTGTACGGCAAAAGGAGGCGTGGCACGGACGTCACCTTGAGGAAGACGCGAAAGTGAACGCCATCTACAAAGGGTAGGATAAAGAGTGGGTCATCTTCGGGAAACTACGATGCTTAGTAGTTTGATCACATCTATGTGCTGCAGTTCAAGCGCATCACACAGCGTACCTTTTGCATCAGCTCAGCAGCCACTTCACCAGCCTTCATCCCTGGCCGCAGCTTCGGAAGGACCACGGCAAGATCCCCACTGGAAATGTCGTTCGGCCACAGTATACATTTGAATGCATGCTCAAAGTCGCAGCCCAATATACCCACTAAAATTGCTGCCAGATGTATGCGACACAAGTCCAGTGGGTTGGCTTCTGCTCTCGCCGCTGGCACGTCTGGCAGGGGACTGTCCAGGCTCAAAGAAGCCACGCATGCCTCGAGCGCTTCCATGGTTTTTCCTCTGGTAATTTCAACTGGTACGATTCTTGCTTGCCCGCCGTGTCGCAAGGCTGTGAGTGTTTCTCGTTCCAATTTCGCGATCTAGCAGCCGTCCAATGGGCCCAGTCTTTCCAGGTGCGTATCAAGACGAGCGTCGAATCCGCGATATCCTCACGGTCTTTAAAAACTGTCCAAACCCGCTATAGCGATCGAGTGTATATATGCATTCTTGCTAGCCTCGTCGCATGGAGACGGCAGTCTTAGTGACGAGGCAGTGTTGTCGTGGTTCGTCGCAATTGGCCTACAGCTCCTGCAGGCGCGCTTATGGCGATCAATGAGAACTCCAGATCTATGCCGGCTGTAGGCAACAAACTGACTCCCCGCACTTTGATGGGTAATACGGTAATCGCCATAACGCTTTGCTGACTGCCTGCTGGACGTAGCTTTTAAAAGCCTGTGTGTTCTTACGATACGCATGCCCTGCTTCATGCGAGGTTTCGTCTCGTAGCTTCTCTGCACAGCGATACAACTCTGAGCCTCATCTGCGGAGTTATGGTATATTCGCAATCAAAAAGCGCAATCGTTCAGACCAGCTTCAACAGAGAGCAATGTGCGGACAAGGCTACTAAGGCAGCAGCACGAGGCCAATCCTCATGCTAGAATCTTGGAGCAATAACAGTCATCACAGGTAAGTCCGTCTTTATAATGTTTGCAACACGAAGTTAGTTGTTGCCGCATCTTTCAATTTGAGCCAAACGTGCTGCGATACTGGTCTTTTTATTGGGCCAAGCTAAAACCCTCGCCACAGACAGGCCACCGTACCTCATCTCATCATAATAGAACAAAAGGTATGATGAGTCTCTACGCCCCACTTCTCACGCAGTAGTTTCAAATGAGGCTCAACGTGTTAGACAGCTGGCGGTACAAGCTCAATATTATCTGGTAGTGTTATTAAGCATTCGCTTCCATGGGTTGTCCCCCGTCACTGACCTGTATCACCATACCCATTAAGGGCATTCTTTCTACCCCTCTTTCCAAGTCTCCACACAAGGCGCTGTAAACGACCAAGATTGCTCAGCAGGTAGGTTAATAGAAAAAGCGCAAGACACATCACTGTGAACGAGATGGCAAACGTCCTAGGTGTACGATCGAAGTGGAAAATATCTCGATCAGCCCCGAAGTATTGCAGAACAAGAACGAGAGGTGTGGTGATGCCAAACAGCTTGCCATGTTAGCAGGAATAATCTCTTTTCGGAAGATGTAGATCATCCACTAACCAGAACATTCACACGTGTACCTCGACTTGTCTCCCTGGCAGCTTCGGTACTCGTTCGGTTGAGTATGTGTATTTTGTGACTAATTTCGTTGGTCCGGCGATTCAGCTCATGCGCATGCTCGGCGCGAATTTGACTCTGACAGCTGAGGCGATTACTGACACGCTCTTGATACATCGACAACTAGATCTTCCGTTAGAAGATGAGTATGTATTCCAAGATTGGACGTACTATCACTTGCGGCTCATGGCAAACTCCATCAAGAAGCTTCAGTTTGTACTGCAGATCACCTAGTGTCTTGAATGCGGCCTTCAAATTGTGAAAGGCAGAAAGGGAATCGGGATCTCTTAAGTCCGAGAAGTAGCGGTAATCTCCACTGGGACCAGTGAATGTCGTCCACACGCGAAGAGTTTTTTGGAGAGTCCTACGCAGTTCACCCAGAATTTGTATCGTCGTAGCCGTCTCCTCGAACAGCTGGTCAATAATGGCCTGGTCGTCAGTCTTGTGGTTGGTGGTGAGTTCACGGGCTCGCTTGTCTTTCTAGATCGCGTCAGCCATAATCGATCTTTTTGCATCTCATGTACACACCCAGGCCTGAACGCCTTTGTCGACAAATTGAACAACCTCAACCCACTCCTCCAAGATTCGAAGAACACGAAGCTCAACTATGCGCAACCAGTAGCGTCGCGGGTCCCAGATAGGCGCGTTTGCGTCCTGAACCAAACATCTTCGGCCATTGCCATCGACAGCAAAGTAATCCTCTTCTATTTCTTCGGGTTCATCTTCTTGTCCGTCGTCGTCTTCGTCGTCTTCGTCTCCATCCTTCCTCAACTTTGGATCTAAAGGCGCGTTGATAAAGGCCCAGCCAACCCATTTAAAGTTGTCCCAGCCACAAATTGCGATCGAGGTATGGGCTTTACGGATGACAAATTGTCGTGCACTTGGCTGACGACGATCATGAGGGCGCTGTTGCTGAAGGTAAGAAACATCTAGCATATCGGTATTGTGTAACGAATCAGCGGCGCTCGGCGTTGCAAGTGTCTCTCGCAAAATTTGGAAGGGGAGATGGAACTCCAAATTAAACACATTTGGTGACTACGCGGCGTCATTTACATCAGTGAGGCTCCTATGCATGCTGACAATCACTTACTGTCATGTGTACCCTTACTGATGTCTCGAATTCAACATGTTTGGCAATGGCGTCGCACAGAGGATGCATTTGATGCTGATGTACTGTGTCCACGAGTGCAAGTATATATTCTGCGCTCAGCTGATTGATGTATCTTGAGTTATGTCAGCATCCAGAATACTTGCGTACAGAAGCGGAGATAGATTTTGGAATAATGCAGCCTTTCGATCATTGAGTCGTCAGCTTTGCTACGAACATAGTCGTAACGAAATGCCGAACAGCCTTCGTGTAGTGCAAGACCGACGATAGCCCAGATTCAACCCGGTCATCAAGATACATCGTGAGTAGGGAACGGGAAATGGACCAACACAACGTACATCAATCGCCGATCTGCATCAGGTGGACCGCCACCATCGCTGGTCGAACCACCAAAACGCTGTTTCTGTTAGCCAGGCTATCATGGGGTTGGAATAGTACCCACGTCTGCAAGTAGCAATTCCCTCAATACCTCTGGTGTAAGCCATTCTTGTTCATAGTCGCGACGCTTTCCTGAACCATGTGCACGGTCATCCAATCTTGCTCGCGCCGGCTGTAGCCTACTTGGAGAGCTCGAGTGCAAGGACCCTTGCAAAGCGTCTTTCTTCCAGGACTGAATCGCACTCTCGACATCCTGGAGAAAGTATTCCAGCGTCCCTCGCTTAAACTCCGGAATGAGGGCTATGTTCAAAACAAGTGGGATGTCCACCAGTGGTCGGTGCGTCGAGAAGATGGGGTTCCATAGTTTTGTGGGAACTCTTCTCCGTGGGGAACTTCTTAGCCTTTGCATCTAGTCCTTGGCGTACTAGAGGGTGGTATAGCCTAAAGGGCGATGGGCGCGATATGGAGATGATAATTGGCCAGGCTCGGAGGAAGGCCGGGTCATACTCCCGATACCTATACGGAGTGTTCCCCTGTGACTTCACGAAATGTTCGACAATGCGATCCACGCTCTATCCAATGCGGATAGATGTCAGTGAGAACTTGGTGAGGTCAGATAGTGGGAATAGGGAGGGAAAATGCAATCTCAATGCAATAACTGGGTTCCCCAGAGCCTCTTTAACCAAACTTACACATCTTGCGAAGCCCAACGCATCACTCACTCGGCCGACAGCTTCGTCTATCGCACATTGTTTCCTATTCGTAAGACTGGTCTAACGGCCGTCGCGCGACACGTTTTCAACTCTGAATCGTCACTGAAAAGGTCACGGAGGCAATTGAGGGCGTTGTATCATCCAGGCCTTGCATGAATGAGGCTATGTTGGACCTGCCTTATCGGGCAGGCGGGTTGTCTCGATCATGGAGGATTGCCCAGTACACACTGAATCACAGTGTCGATTCGTTAATATGGTCAATTGGCTGCGAAAAGGTCGACTTACCATAGATCTCAAGACTTTCGAAGCCAGGAAGGTATTTAACAGCAGGCAGATGTCTGCCTGCATCGGGCCTCCATGCATGGATACGTGCCAGCGCACTGGAAGCGCCACACAGGAATAATCTCGAGCGGCCAATGTGAATGGAATTTGTGAGCTTGGTAGGAAGTGGGCGATGCGCAGATCAACCGAGGTCTAATGCTTTTGGGGAACCTCATTGGGTTCTGACCTGGATGCATGACGGAAGGTTGAAGAAGCCCGGAGGGACCTTTTCCGCGATCTCGGCTAAGAGATTGCCTCGCCGATGAGCCTCACACTGGTTGCACGACGTTAGCGTATAGGGCGGAGTTGTGGTCGCGCCCATTGTTTGATAGCCACGTCGAAGTGTCTTCTCATTTATTCCACGTGCGCAACGAATACGTCCCGGTTGCTCTTCACCGGTATTAGTCTGTGAGGGGGCTGACAAGCGTCTGCGGTTTCATGGCTGTCTGCTGGACTGAAGGCTCTGGTATGGATGTGAACAAGGAGGACCTGGAGAATGGTGGCGGTCATGGGATCAGACATCACTTGATCGGTGAACGTAGAAAGCGCAATACCTACCAAATACACCCTAGTTTCTCTTGAAAGACCTTGTGGTGATGCAAAACCCGAGGCGGACTTGATCCAAACTAAAAGTAGAGAAGACATGTACGTTTCCGCAGGCTCGATGTTATCATTTGGTACCATCACTAAGGGGATCAACTCCATCTCAGAGTTTCCGGCATCCCTCCCACGATTGGCCTCTTACGTCTACGTCCCATCTAACCGAGCTAACGTAACATCGTGTGCTGACTGATAAGCTCGCTGTTGGCAAGACGGTTTATCTTCAGTGGGTCACGATGCTACAGCGTTCGGTAATGGCCAAAGTGAGCGAGGGAAGGATGAAAGGGCCTTGTCGCTCGAAAGAAACGCGAACCGCTCCACTGACGGCCGAGGCCTATACCAGGGCAGATGTTATGCACCATCTGTAAAGTACCTTCGATGTTCTCACCACGACCTCGTCGTGCGTGGTAGGCATGGGATCATCTCAGCTGTATCTTCGTGGTACAACAATTGCCACAACGTCCGTATCCGCAACTAGAGCAAGCTTGGTTTTGATATGGTATGTTTGGCCGGCCGCAATAGCAGCATTGCCAAACATATGTGTATCGCTTTTTGGCCTGATAGCGTAAGTCAATGAGACTATGACCCACTGCCCCAAGAGGCCTTTCTTGCCGCTTACAAGTGTGTGTATAGGTGTATGTCCGTGTCGGCTTCGCATTCTCCATCCCGTCGCTGCCGAGGGCACCGCTTCGGATACATGTTCGTCGGTGCATGCGCTGTCGGTTCGTCTTCGGTCGGTTCGGTACCGGTATTGAGCGCGGTGCAAACGGTCTCGATAGCCCTGCGTCGCACGAGCCGTGTAATGCCGTTGTCTTGTAAAGACAGTGCGCAGCCAGCCAGAAGCTTCCTTCGACTCTCCATAGGTTATGGGTCGGACCACAACAGTCGACATCAGCCTCGGCTCGGTAGTGTGGGGCTATCCGTAAAGACGCGATCGATTCTGTGGGTTTCTGTGGGCGTTACTGTGCCTGGCATCGACTGGCGGCGACTGTTTCGTGCTAGTCAGCATGTTCCCATTGACATCCCATCGCCGACATTGATGCAAAATGGGTTGGAAGCCAATGCGACATTTTCGAAGCCGGATGACGCGAAAGGTTGGGAACGGATAAAAAGAGAAGGCGGGGAGCTCTCTGGACTCAGACGCGAAGGCAGGGTCCGTGGACTGTGGGAGAGGCCGTGCGCAGGTCTACAACACCAGGAGGTGCACTTACCAAGGCTGGTAGGCGATGGTGTTACAAATGATTCTTGAAGACGATAAATCGCCCGGGCGACTTCGCAACGTGTCTGTCCCTGAGCGAGGAATTTATACTTCGAGCCCACACAGATTACTTTTGCAAGCACTGGCGATTGGACTGTTTAGCGCACAAGACTGCAGTTAAATGCAGTCTCACAACACCTCGCTTTCGGTGCCACATGAGTGAACAGCTGTAAGCTCAACTCCTTGGAAAAATCGGAACACTCTTCAGGATTCGGACGCGATATGACATTGCCGTAGGTCGCCATGCAGCGACAGGCTGCTCGACTCAAGCGCACAGCGCTTGAGGCTTGTCGAACTCGACCGGCTCTTGTTAACAAAGCCACAAAACTTTTAGACTTGGTTCAATACCCTGCCATGATCCGAAAAGCAGCAGCTGCCTCGATGAGCTTGTGATCGTTGCATGCAACCGCAGATCGAAGGGGGCTTGTAACGTCATACGACACCGGGGCAGAATAGGTTAAGTGATCCGCAATCACGATCATTTCTTCCTACTGGTATCGCCCTAGCTCGCCGGTCTGCCACTCAAGCTAGCATCACGAGATGTATAGTCTGTACGCATGGATATTCACTAAACTTATTGGCATATCCTGTTCACAGCTAGCGACAACACATCTCATATCTGTACCCAATGTTCATCGACATTGACGGTGTCCGCACTTCTACACAAATTCGATGACTACCAAGAAGAGATCTCATGATAATCTCGTCAAGTCACTAACCGCATGTGGATACTGTGCGATTTTACGCTACACCGCCTCTCACTTCCAAGGGTTCGTGACAGGGTCCCCAACCACCGGCAATGCCTGTATGATTCTTTTTCGAGATTTGGCACGTTGGAGACGACAGATCGAGACCAATGGAGCTTCGCGAAATTGTGGCCCTGACCATCTGCGACCTCTGAACAACCTTGGAATGCATGCATCTGAACAGCGCACTCACGCCACCAAGATGAAACCCCGATTTTCAATAGACAGACCACGACATGGCTCCTGCGGCTTGTTCTCTGTCTATGACCCAAGACCAATGGTGGGTGCGGACGAAAGCGACTACCCACTGTGTACAACATTTGTGGGCGCAGCAGACTAATCTGAACGGCGCTACAGATGAGCGTTATGATTGAGAACGATAGCCAATGCAAAGTTCGAGCGTCTACTGCGATATTCGCTGCCATAGGAGTAAGTAATGATTCCAAACCTTCTCCAAGGCAGTTTTCTGAACAGCTCACAAAGTGCCATCTTCTCTCGTCTTAGGGAGTGTAACGTGAGCTTGAGGGGCTGATATCTTTGGCAAGGTGTCGTGTTCAAGTAGAGATGCAGCGACCGGTAAGCCCTTGCGTTCTACCCTCCATGGTTGTGTAACACATTGCTTGCTGTGGGCCTTGGGGTCGCAGCGATAAGACGCTTCATGGTTACGGCCTAAACTAAACAATGTCATTCGTATGATCACAGGCTGGCTCAAAACTTATCTAGCTAGTCGCAGTCATTTTGTACATCGTGTGGGCGAGTCGATGCACTTGATTAGCAGCAAATCGCATGAATGACAGCTAAGAACAGGAAACAGCATTATGTCACGCTTGTCCAGAGTCTCGCATACCGACTGTCTCTAGCTGAGAACCTAATGCAGGGTTACGCAAACGAAAGGCTTCTCGCAAGTAGGCGCCGCTTGAGTGCCACAGCTTAGATGACATGCATCCATAGCATGCACAAGCGTACGTAGCGAGAGCCTGCAAGTCTTCAACGGTCTCTATATCTCTTATTCAAGAATACATTTCGTGTATGGAATGTTTCGTGTTGCGGAGATTGCGAGCGGCTCATCGCCCTGCGTCAGCGCAGTACTTACACAACTGGACGCAGTGGATAGTAACCAAACATCTAGCGGGACTGAGCTGTAATTCCGGAAGCCAAGGCACGATCAGGTTTAGCCGTACGAAAGTTTCTTTCGCGCATTTTCACATAGAACGTGTTCTACGTTGCATTGTCATTGTAGATTGCTTTCATCTACATGAAGCTCCGACAGCTGCGCAAAAGAAGTCGCAGAGTAGTTCGAAAAGAACACAGAACGGACGCATCTGAAAGAAGCTAGATGTAAATTGTAGATAGCTGTCGACTTCGGAAAGCTTTCTATAGATATAGAACTCCGTCGGCTTCCCGAGGTCGCGATAGTGATACCAGGTAGGTACATTTAAGAGTTGAGGCGCATCATGAGATGCTACATATCAGTAGCATACTACTGTGGTAAGATTGGAAACGCTATTATCACGGTCGGCATACTCGAGTAGGGGTCCGTGACAAGCTATATAGGTGGTATGGCAGTACCTCGCGAGGACGGATGTCAGAGGTTCTCTTGGATCTAACCATATTTGGATTGGTCTACAGTCTTTCAAGGCTGGATTCGATGAGCTACGCGGTACTATTTAAAATCCTGACGCGGGCTTGAACACGCGTGGTACAGTACCTCCAGGGCTGGGTGGGCTGAGCGCATTTCGTATGATCCCAGACTACCTAGGTCAGCACGGCGCATTCGACGTCGACGTCGAATGTCTTAGGGAGTCTATATATTCTGCGATATGTTTACGCATTGCTCGATGTGCGTCTGATCTTCTTCGTGTGAAGTTCCGAGCCGAGACGTTTTGCCCATGAAGACAGGATTCGCACTTCCATGCCCAGGTGGTTACTGATTAGAACTGGAATCGGATCTGATACCAGTACAAAGATCTCGTTAAATCTTCTCGATACCCGATGTACTTATGGTTCGATCGCAGTTGTCGCCTTTTGCTTAAACAATTTACACTACCTGTTTTGACTTACAACTCGATTGCATTGCGGGGTATATAGTCTCATTTCGCTTCACGCTTCGACACTTGCCGTACCGCTTATCGAGCAGCCTGAGCGTACATGCATATGCAAGCCATGTTGAATCGATTACTGCACAAAATGATATCAAACTTGGGCGACGGCCCTGAGAAGCCGTTTGCCCCCGTTTTCTCGACATAGTACCGTGTTTCTTCTCCCGGACTTTCCAACACCGACGCTATAGATAGCACTGACTGAGGGTATGAATTATAAGATGCAAATCTTAAGACATTCAGAGGGGTCGTAACTTCACAGAGCGAATGGCGCTGTTTACGACAGCCAAAGGATGCATTTTCCTTGCACGAGTTGTAGTCGACGAGGATATGACGGGATGATGGATCCACGTTCAAGCGCTTTAGGTCCAGACTTGATGCGATGCCGATTCGAGCTTTGGGGACTCTTTGTATACAAGCTATACTGTCTTCAATATCCCGCTTTCGTGACCTTTTCAAGCTTCTGAGGTATAAAGATTAGCAAACTCTCGAGGTCATTCCGTCATCTCACTTGAGGTAGACCGCATCTATCGTTTCGGAATGCGATGCTTGTCATACCTAAGTGGTACCAATAATAGGATGATGCATGTGCAGCTTTGAGCCTGGGGTAGGGCATGGACGCGCGGAATTGAGATTGCAGCATGCAAAGACCCCCAGAAATTGCCCATGTGATATGTTCTTTTTTGTTAACAGCGTGATTGCCTTGTGATACGCTTGAAGTATCAGGCCCTTATACTTCTAAACCCTCGCCATACACTACGAATGCAATGAGCAGCGTTTGCCCAGTAGCATAGACAGCGAGAACACAAAGAGAAGTAGAGCAAGCTTGATAGTTGGGATGAAAGAGGTTTGTGTATGAGATGCGGTAGTAGGCACATATGCATGCTGACTTTATAGGTGCCTGCCTTTGACATTCGGAGTCATGTCCACATTACGATGAATGTAGCCTCACATAGCAACATAAGAGGACTGACTAAGGTGTACATTCAGTAGTTCGGATCACGCCATTGCGCCACGTGTAGGATCTCATTATCTTATCTGCACTTTAGTAACATGGCAGTTTCCACATCGACCATATCCACAAGATGGACAACCAGCGTTTTTATAAGGTATAGAGGGGTATCCGCAGTAGCAGCACTGCCACACATAGGTGTGACTCTTCTTTCCCTGTCATTGTAAGCTTGTCCTCTGCGTCTACGAAACGGTCGGCGGTGACCTACTGCGGGTACCTCAACACGACCAGATAGCTCGGCGTGTCCATCGAAGGCCCAAGACGGAAATGACCAGAGGATCTCACTCCTTGTAGAGCCCTCATAACAACAGCCACGACCGCTCTCCAGACCTGCGCGTCTGGGAAGAGTCGAAGTACTGGAGCCAAAACGTGTGTACGAACCACCTGCACACGCAAAGCCGTTGTTGTCCAGGACTGATCTTCCACTGTACGTCTGCTTTCCGACTCGTCGCAAGTTGTCCCCATCGTCGTCAGTCTCGTATCGTTGGGAGCGGTCGAATGAGTTTGGGCTATTGCGGGCAGGTGCTTTGCTCTGCGAGGCCGAAACAGAGTGCGGATGAGACATTGCGATCGTCGGACGCCTGAAAGCGCGTGGCAACCAGCTGAAGTGCAAACTTCTAGTTCTACATGGCGGTTAGCTGAGGATTTCTAGATCAAGCGCTCCTGCGATCGTGTCTCGCTGCTCGTCCACGACTCCGACAGGCCGGATACCAATCGAGACGCGTTGAGTTAGCAGCGAGACTGGAACGCGTTCCTAAGCTATCCTGACGCCTCGAGGCATCTATGGCACCTAAAGACAGTGGGACGACAATTTCTGGGATCAATTGACAGGGAGTGGGGTAATGGGTCCAGCAGCGAAGGGCGCTGGAGTTGTCCATCCACATACCTTCTAAGCAAACTGGATCAGCGGTCCGAGCGCCCCGTGCCGATCTCTGGAATCCCGCCGCAACGAAGTTCTCCGTCCAGCAGGAGTAAGGAACCGCTTCAAAATACCTAGGTATCCATGATTATATATACGTCGCCCTTGTTATCACGGTGAAACCTTCAGGCAGCAGATTCTTCCGACAGCTAGAAAACCATGCCTAGGCACGGCAGACTGTGTAAGGTACCTCATAACTACGTGGGCCCATTGATGCAATGAGTGTGGTAGGACGCGTGCTGCTCTGATAAATTAGTACAAGCTACAAAACACGATCAGCCCCTGGGTAAAGAGCGGACCTTCCATCGGCAAGAGCGAGGGCCTTACCTAGGATCATGCAGTATGCCGGCCGGCTGTTTTTTCGACCTTCCCGCAGGATGTGGCCGTACATTCGACCACGAGCCAGAGTTGAACCCATCGCGTACCTTGCCTGTAAGCTCAGATTATGCTACTGACCCATTGTGTAGACTGGCAACCAAGACGTTCCGGAGGTCCGTATAGAGGATGTCAACGCGGGGTTTTGCTACCAATCAACGTATATGGTCTCGCGCTACCGCATACTAATAAGCCAGCTGATCACATATCGTTATCCACCACAATGTGGTCTTACCTAGGTGTTGTGCAACGCCTGTGTCGCAAACGCATCGTTCGCCACCTCACCGCCTTCCGACTGTCGACTTCAGAGCTACCTAGGTACCTCTGCATGCTCCCCCTACCCATGAGACGACGCATATCCAAATCCGGATGGCGTTCGGCATCACTGCGAAACCTTATCGGTGAACAAGGGGGCATCCGGAGTTTTCTCATGCCATATATTTTAAACGTAACAAAGCCCTGAATGAAGGAAAACAAGAGCTTTCGCCACGTCTTAGTGGGATTACACCACAAATGCAAAGAGAAAACTGGCTAGCATGATCATTCCAACTTCTCAACATCAGCGGGGCAATGATTTGAACGCGATCTTTTTTTGGGTATTTCCATGCAGTTCTTTCGTCTATCGAAATGTAGAGACTTATTTCATCTGACCGATTTTACCAAAATGAGTGAACTTATGCGTCGGATGCAGTCTGTACGTCTAAAGAGGCGTGGAAGTACAGACTCACGTGATTGAAAATCGATGCAGACGGGTATCACCCGCCTTTACCTAGCGTATCGATCTTTTCGCCGCCAGTATCCCAATGAGATGCTACCACGGCCAGTCGCCAAGTAAAGCGTCCAGCGTACGTTGCTTGTGATTGGGCATGCAGACCAATTCGGCAAGGAGAAGGGCGAAACTTGTATCACCCAGAGCAGATGGTGTCAGTGAAGCCTGTAGATTAGGACTTGTCATGACACCCTTGAAATAGAAGTTGTGTCTGTAGGAGAGAACCCTGGAGGTAAGCGTGACCTTCGTAGCGCTTAGAAGAGCGCCCCGGGGCCTGGACTGATATCACAACACCCTCGGGGTGGCCTGGCATCACCCACCGCACCAATACCACGAATTTTTGCACTGTACTACAGACCCAGCGGAGCTACGCTAATGGAAAGATCATCGTGCGCGACTGAGCGAGGTAATCCTTGCGCTAGTAGCGTCAATTACGCGTCAGATGCGAAGCATGAATTCACGAAACTCTACTGCGAGGTGTGGCTTGATGCTTTCATCGAAAAAGTGTGCGTTTGGTACTTTCCGTAGTATTGCAGTCTCTGTAGAAGTTGTGGGTGTTGCCGCTCGTAATGCACACACACGCATAATGATGTTTATATCTAGCTAAACACTAGCTGTTCTAGCGTACTTAATGATCTCCACAGCTCTTGTTGTGGACATTGGGCATTTAAGCAATACAAAGACGGGACGGTTAAGGCTAGATTACACAGATATCCAGGTTATCAATCTAAGTGCGACAGTGCAATGCCGAGAAGACGGAATCTTATAATAGTTCTATCCAGTCGTCAGCATGATAGCTCATTGGCCATTAACATTGCAGCTGTCATTCATTAGTCTGAGCAAAAAAGGAGAATGATTGTGTCCGCGATGCATATAGAAGGGTAGCAAAGCTCGAAGTTCGAGTTCCAATTACCAAGCTGTTCAGTCACCCTTGACCTATCATCAGCCCTCAACTGAGACAACCTTGGAATGAAAGCTAATTGGAAGTAATAAGATATTGTCTCGAAAATACCCGATTATCGAACATGTTTCCCAACGAAATGGTCTTTGCAAGACATGAAATTGCGTCGTCCCTAGGCCGTTACGTGGGACTTCATGACCTTGGGAAAGCACGTCCGAGAGACTGTATCGTCTTGCTCACGATCCTTGATCGAGTTCGCGTGGCTATTTATTCGTTTCAGCACGTTTGGATTGTCGTCTCAATGTCCAAACCCTTCGCGACAGACTCTGCCACCAAGCCTGCTGGCTAAGCCATCCCTCCTTCAACAGCAATAGAAACCACAATAGCATCATGACAGCACCGACGGAAAGGAAAAGGGATAGGAAACTTTGTTCATATGGAAGAACAGATGTAGGGATAGCAAAGATACTGGAAACGATGACTACAGGAGAAATAACGACGATAGTAAATTCGCCGATTTTGCCGCCCTGCAAGCTGAGGCGGTACTCCAGACGATTTGCCAGCTTCTCGCAAGCTTCTTGAAAGTAGGACAGCGTCTTCTCGTAGACCCTCAGATCTTCATACACATCGTCCAGTTCGTTGATAGTGCGTTCGATGTGTGCGATCACCCGTGGTAGCAGTGTCTCATCCGGGTCGCTAAAGTAGTCAAGATCTTTACTCTTGAAGCTGTTCCAGCAGTCGACCTTTCCCCTAAGATCCTGAATCAACATTGATAGAAGCTCCAGCATAGGTTCATTCCACTTCGAGATAGCGGACTGCTCGGACGCAGACGCAGCGGAGAATGGGCAAGAAGTCATGTGATGCATGAACGAAGCTTCAATTTGACCCACAATGCGTTGAGCTTCCTTCCTGGCACATTTTACTCTGATCAAGCTGATAGCGAGGTAGTACTCCCGCGCGTCGTAAAATGGCAGATTTGCATCGAATTTGCCCATTGATATTTGGTCTGAGCGCCGGAAATCATTCCGTTCATCCTCACCAATTTCACGGTCCGGATTAAAGTTTACTTCTTCCAGATCGTACGCGATCCAATGGGTATTGTTGAAGCCAGATAGAGTGAAAGATGATCTCGCCCGATAGATCCGCAATGTCCCTCGCTCGTTCTTTGAGTCCAGAAAAGAGAGGTCCATCCATATCTTTTGGTCGGGCTTGCTGCTTTCAGACTTGACTACATCTTCTAGCCTCGTCATGTGCAGTCCGAAGTAGGGGAAATGGTGTTCAAGCTGGAAGACGGGATACCCTTCGGTGGGGATCCTGACTTTCATAGACGTTTGAAGGGTGAGATATCGCCCTAAGAGATCTTGGATAGCGGGGGCTTGGTGCTCGTTTGCGGTTTCAGCTAAAGCGAGCATATGACATGGAGATGGATTAGCGATATGTATAAGCCGGCGGTCTGCATCTTCCAGACTGTTGTGGTTGAAGCGTTTTTCCAGGAGATGACGTCTCAAATCCCACGCTGTCAGGCTCTCCTCGTATGTTCTAGCTTCAGGCACAATACTTTGCGTTGAAAGCATTGGGTGTTCTCCTTGAGCATCGGCAATATCGCATTCGGCGTTATGCTGTTGTATGGCTATGGCCTCCAAAGCTGTCGGGTGCCTCGTACCGGCAGCTGTCGGAGTAGTCGGAACAGCTCTGTCATCGAGCCATGCGTTACCCCGGCTCATCATGCTGGTATCTCTAAAATCGCTTTCACTGATACCGCGGCAGTATTCGATCACAGCCTCGACGTGAGGCGGTGCTCGGTCGTCGTCGTATCGCCGCATGAAGAGTTCGATACCATCATGCCTGTTCGAGAGTTCGCGCAATGACTGCATCCATGGGTATAACTCTAGAGGTTTCCTTGCGCTACTAAATATATGTGGCCATCGCCTGGAGAAACGCGGAGACCCTGGACTAGGCGTAGCTCTTGTGGTATGAGCCATGTGAATCTACATTGCAGGTCAGTTCCCATCAAACGACTGCGTCCGTGGTAGAGATCATCGCCTTCGATGCTCATCTCTTAAGCTGAGTGTGCATGGGTTGTTCACAGAAGGTATGACGTTTTGCACTTACTGCCCGGTCTCCAATTCACCATCAAGAACGTAATATACGACCGAAATATCTCGAATCAGATGATGCCGTGCACAGGTACTTGTGCATGTTGAGATAATAGGTTGTCGAGAGTTTGAATATGTTCATAGATGTGCAGGAGGTCGCGAAGAAGACCATCCGGACTTCATCATGCCTGTCCATGGCCCTCTTCATATACTTTATCTTCCAGTTACAATACAAATACTGCGACATCAATCCAGTGAAGCCTTGGATGCTGTGTTGTTCGGCATCATGTCTTCAACCAACAGGAGACAGATACGTCGTTCGTGTCTTAGTATTGTGACCCGAGGGCAGGTCTCGCTATTCGTACACGTATTTTGGCGTTTTGACACTACGGTCACAAGACTGTTTGTAAGCCCTCGTTTGCCTTTTTTTCCTTGCGCAGACGCAGCTGGGATTGCATAGGATGATACGGCCTTGTGGTGACGTGAATAGTGGGTGCAGGGAAGCGGAGCCAGCTGCTCCAGTTGACTGCTGCTTCGGTCATGCTGTGCTCAAGGGTCCAATATATTGTTGAGATGTCATGGGCTCCAATTTCCTGGTGGCGAGGTTGGGCAGCGAATTTGGCTCGTCTGACTTGCATAGAGCCCTGGAGGTGGGCGCCGGGTTGCCGAAAGGGGAATCCATGTAAGCTACGTCCATTGCAGGGCTGCTTATCGCGTATCTCCGATGCGCACCTGTTGCGTTTCCGTAGATGACGATGACCGTTCGAAAAGGGACGCGAATAGTACTTATCTGGGTATGCATCCCGAGGTCGTCTTGAGGTCTGCCCAGGCTGATGGACACCGGCTTGGAGCCCTGTCATCGCACCAACAGTTTGTGCTACAACGCAATGAGATCGCATAGAATTCCAAAGTTGGGCTCCAAGGCTGACTCGGTATTTTCATGCCTTTGCGCCAAGTCTCTGCTGCGCCTTAGTCATTGCTATCTTCAAGGTACCTAGCCTAGATGTGCTTGAAGTGCTAGAATACTTCCGCAGCCTTGCGGAGCTTGCCAGGCAGAGGCGCCAAGCATCCTAGAGTCGAGACATTATATTCCAACTAAATTGAAGCCTAGGTATCAAAACTATCAAGAGTGAACCACAAGTGTTGTCAGCCGGGAGCAAGTTGGCCCCCAACGACAATGTGCATTAAATAATCACCTGGCTCTAAGACAGGCGCCCTACTCAGTTGTCGACTGAATAGATATCTAGTACACAATTAGTGATTCTAATGCAGGATTTCCACTCGCCGCGATGGTCTCAGTCTATTAGTTGTTGAGTACTACGCTACGCTTCCAGTGACCTTCTAAACTTTCCAAACGCATTAACCCTTTCCGTGATACGTTAGCCTTATGCTTTCCGGCCTCCCATCCAGAGCTTGACGTTTGAGTAGATGATAGCCTAACCCCTCTGCTGGAAGTCCTTCGGGGGCTCTCTATGAGTGCTTCTTTCGACGGTGATGAAGCGTGAATCTCAAGAAGATATGTGAGGTCGAACCTGCACGCGTGTAGTCGTGCAATAAGCGCATCTTCCATAGCCACAGCCTGGACATCCCGTGCTTGAGATAGGAATCGATGAAGACCCGCAATGGCACTAGAATGTAGAATCAGCTCTGAAGGCCATCGTTTTTAAACTCTTTAGGAGAATACACCCACACATTGCCAGATGTAAACATGTCGCTTCTTTGCCTGTGTGTGTAAGACAGCGGGAACTAACCAGATCCATGATCTTACCTACGCAGGTCCGATAATGTAGAGATGTCTGTACTCTAGACAAAATGATCAGCCTCAGCCACAATGGTGAGCGAACATCGGTCCTTCCCCACCGAGCAACGATTTGATCACGTCGAACCGTTGGGGATCTTACGCGTGTCTCGGATCACTACATATGAACATGTTAACTAGCCGATGACGTACTAATGGCGAGGGATATGGTGTGGTGACTGATATGTACCTCATTTCTTCTTGGAAAGAACAGATTGCTCATCGGCCCATCGATCGTATATGTATAAATTCCTGGTTACAATCATCTTCGGATTAGAAACCTAGTACAATACAATATCGAAAATTGGCAAGGCCAGGCGTTCGTGAGGTAACATCGGGATGCAGCAATCCACCGTGGAACTGCCAGCTGCAGTAGATTGGAGCTACAACACTTTAGCCGACGTACTCATGACGACGAGGACTCACAATGCAGAGAGAGCGAGCTACAAACACGACGTCTGATAAGACAGAACGATTCTGGGGAAGACTGGGACAGAAATGAAGCTCTTGGACTACAATCGAGTTATAGCGTCCAGTAAGTGGGCGCAGTGTTGGAGCGACACAAGTTTTTCTACTGACCCACAGCATGTTGCGTGGTTCCATAGATAAAGACCTGAAGCGTACAAGTAATGGCAACGGTCGTCTGACGCATGGCTTGATGCATGAAGCTAGGCGCGACATGAACGATTGACGCAGGCAGCCGACGGCAGGTGGTTAGGCCGACTATCGACAGGCGGAGCCGAAGATAGAGCTCCGAGGTACCGAGCTGTCCAATTCCATCCACGCAACACAAACCTCGATTGAGGTACGAATCGCAGTTTCAAGGCTCGCCATGGTACTCCGAACCCTATCATTTCTATCGCTGGCCGTCGGCGCCCTCGCCGCCGTGACAGCACCTCAAGCACCGCTTGAGCCGTTCGTTCTTGAGCCCTCCACGTCGAAAGACCTCCTGTATCTCCATCGCAAACTCGTAGAAATCGAATCCATATCCGGGAACGAGAAGAACGTCGGCGATTGGCTCACCGGATACCTTCGCGCACACAATTGGACTGTCGAGAAGCAGGCAGCATCCAAAGACCGATACAACCTCCTAGCTTACGGCAGGAAGCGCGAAACAACCATCCTCCTATCCTCGCATATCGACGTCGTACCACCATACTGGCCGTACTACTACAACGAGACGACCGACGTAATCGGCGGGAGAGGCAGCGTAGACGCGAAGGGCAGCGTCGCACCCATGATAATCGCAGCGCAAGGCATAAAAGAACACCTACAGGATGACATATCCCTGCTCTTCGTTATCGGCGAAGAAACAGGCGGCGACGGCATGCGCGCATTCAGCAACTGGGACAAACGCCCATCCTCCCACGAAATCGTCATCTTCGGCGAGCCCACCGAGGCGAAGCTAGTATGTGGACACAAGGGCATGCTAGGCTTTGAAGTCAAAGCGACAGGCAAAGCCGCGCATTCAGGATACCCGTGGTTGGGCGTGAGCGCAAACGACATCATGGTACAAGCACTGGGCGAGCTCCTCAAGCTGCGAGAACACCTCCCATGGAGCACGAAATACGGCAACACGACCATGAACTTCGGGCGCATCCAAGGCGGCGTCGCAGCCAACGTCGTCGCCGAAACCGCAACCGCGAACATCGCCACGCGCATCGCAGCCGGCACCCCTGATGTCATACGCGGACAAATCCTTGACGCGCTCAAAGACGTCAAAGCCTTTGCGCAGAAGGAAGGTGGCGATCTGGACGTACAATGGGGCGGCGAGGCATACGGTGTGGTGAACATAAATTGTGATATTGAGGGCTTCGAGACTTTGACCGTCAACTACGGAACGGACGTGCCGCACCTCTCTGGTGACCACAAGAGGTACCTGTACGGTCCCGGCTCCATCTTCGTTGCGCATTCAGATCATGAGGCGCTGAAGAGGAAGGAGCTGGAACAAGCTGTTCTAGATTACCGTCGCCTTATTCTCAAGGCGACCGAGGTAAGAGAGAAGGAGCGGCAGCTGCAGGATGAGGAGCAGCTGGAATTATGAACTTGGGTGAAGAGACGGATGTAAATTGTAAATAGCTAGATACCCAAACACAGCGAGCGTTTCCCTCTGCGACAGTTATAGCCATTTTGATGTACCCCCACATTTAGTCTACCAGGAGAAGAGTCTCGCTCGATACAGGTAGGTCTGAAAGCAGGTGCTCAATGCCCCTTCCCAAGCTCCACTCCTCGACGTTTTACAGTCAAAGAGCAAACTGGGTAGATGGCACAAAGATTATTCTGGCGCATGATCCCTCATATTTGAAGGGACAGAGCGAACCAGCAATGGGAGAGAATGCATGGTCCGTCTGGGTTCTGTTCGTTGCGCTGGTGAAAGGGATTGAGAGTAACGCGTAGAGAGATGCTTTGGTCGACGCACGGAGCGGCCGAAGGTATGACCGGCGACGATAAGATAGAGAGCAGCCAGAAGTGAGATGAGATGGCAAAGAGGGAAGGAGCGATGACACCGCGCTATGCATTCAACTTACCAACGCCGATGATGCTAGCGTCTCATACCTCATATCATACATTTACTTATACAATCATAAAACCGTCGATCAACATTCTCAGCTCGCGATAGCCGGCACCTCGTCCTCCTTTTGCGCAATGCCTTCGGCTTCCTCGGCGGCCTTTGCAGTTTCTGACATGCCCAGGTCCCTGAACTGCCAGCCATCGTTCTCTTTGACCCAGTCTTTCCGCTCGCCCAGGATAGCTACACTGCTCTCGGCGCCCTTGACGAGGAACTGGTCGGCTACGGCTTGTACCTGCTCAGCTGTGACGTCGAGGAGGCGTTCGCGACGTGTCTGCAGCATATCGTCTGTGACGCCAGACAGGAACAGCCTCATTCCCTCGCGACTGACACTTTGCGGCGCATCGTATCCTTGGAATGCACTCAGCTTGGCTTCTTCAAGATCCTGAGGTGTCCATGCGCGGTCGCGCGCCCATTGCCCTGCTTCGGCCATGATCTTCATACTGTTCTGCGGATTGGGATCGCGGTATGAGTACATGCCGAAGAGACCGCCGATGCTACGTGCGTAGGCACCACCGCCGTATGCGCCACCTTTCTCGCGAATCTCTGGGTGAAGTTGCTTGAAGGTGAGGAGCTTTGCGAGGATCTCAAGAGGTGCGCTGGAGGCGTCGGCGTAGGCCACTGTCGGGACAGCGCGGGCGGAGTAGTAGACTTGGTATGGCAAAGGGAAGAAGGACTTGGCGTTGCGAGGGTACTGCTTTTGCTGCGACGTCGAGGGCACAGAGACGTCCTTGGGTAATGTGTTCAAGAAGCGATGTAGTGCCTCCTGGTTTGACGTTGAGCTCTCGCTACCGCAGTTGATCGCTACGCGGAGCTGGTTGCTGTTCGCGATAGTGAAAGACTGGATAGCTTTGAGTTTCTTGATGACATCGTCTAGCGACTCTTGCGATGCGAGAGCTGTCATAACCTTGACTTGGGTGAGACCCCCGGTTTCTTCTGCTAATCGGCTCACAGGACTGATTCCAGCTTCAGCGAACTTCATGGCATAAGAATGACCAGACTCTGCGATCGAGTTGATGGCACCACTTGCCGCACTCTGCAGGAGCTCTCGGATCTTCTTGCCCGCTTCAGGCCCATCAAAGTCCGTGTCTTGTATGATAGTCCGTAGGAGTTCGTACATGTCGGGTATGTTACGGTCGAAAGCGTAGCCGGAAAATGCCATACCTTCTTCGTACGCGTCGAGCGACAAGGGTGACTGTGAAGAGTGGTAGCCTACGGAAATGCCTCCAGTCTTCAGCTTGATCAGTTCCTCAAGTTGTTCCATCGTCTTGTCTTTGGTACCAAGGCGCATGATGGCGCTGGTGAATAGCGGGATCATCTCTCGTAACTCGTCTGGGAGATCCTGTAATCTGTGCACAGCACGGAAGTACGTCAGACCGTTGGTGGGTGCCTCGCGCCACTGGACCTTCACACCATCCAGCTCAGTATGTCGCAGTGGCTTCCTCTCCTTTTCTCGAGGAATATCCTTGACGTGAACAGTGGGCAGACAGCTCAAATCTTCGTTTCTGGCTTTCTCTTGAACTTCCAATAGCTGAAGTTCTCGCTCTTCCAGATACTTCTGTGCCTCCTGCTCGCTTGGAAACTGCTTCGCGGTCTCTGCAATCTTTGCCGCTAATCGTTGACTTTCTTCGTCTACGAGTTCCTGGCTGAACGTCTCCGATGGCTGCATGGTGAAGGTCAGGGTTTTGTCGGTGAGTAGGTACTTTTCAATCAGGCTCTCCAAATAGTTGCCTTCAGCGTACTTCTTCTGGAAAGCATTGACGGTTTCTTGCCACGCGAGGGCCTCCATTGGGTCGATACCATTGAACCAGCCGGGTTTCAGTCTTTGGAGGATGCCCATACCAAAGTTGGCGGTCTTGTGCTTGAGCGAAAGCTCCAGCTGATGTAGGATACCATCGACCTTGATCTTGTCGAAGCCGTTTTTGCGCACCTCGAGCAAGGTCTCCGCAATGGTCTCGCGCACCTTGTTCACATCATCCGCTTTGACGGCGTCCAACCCAATGGACAAGACACCTCGTCGTCCAGCGCTGTCATAGCCAGTATTCGCACTGAAATCAGCACCAAGTCCAGATTCTACAAGATTGCGATAGAGAGGCGAGCCGTAGCCGCTCATGAGCAGACTGCTCAGTACTCCCAGCGCAAAGTTCTCTACGGCGTCTGCAGTGTCGCCCATCAACCATGTAACCGAAGTCTTGTACTGCCTGTCCTGAGGTACCAGTGGGTCGAGAGGTCCCGCAACCGTGACTTCCTTGGGGCCGTCCAGAGTTATTGGAGCCTTCACTTCCTGATCCACGGCTATCTTGTCAAAACTGTTCAAGCGACTGTCCACCTCCTTCAGATGCTCCACCAAAGGCATGTCTCCGTATGTGAGAATCTTGGCATTGCTTGGGTGATAGTGGTCGGCGTGGAATTTCCGTAGCTGTTCCCAAGTCAGGTCGGTGATCTTCTGCGGGTCGCCACCGGAGTTGTTGATGGCCGGGTATAGGTGGTCTTGGAATTTGGTGTAGAACAGGTAGCTTGCATCCGACATCTGGCCCTTCATCTCATTGTATACCACGCCCTTGAAAACAATGCGCTTCGCGTTGGGGTCCTCCGACTCTTTTGCCAGCGGGTTCTCAGGACCCAACCGCCACCCCTCTTGGGTAAAGTCATTCTCCTTCAGTAACGGGTGTAGCGTCGCATCGAGGTATACGGACATGAGGTTTTTGAAATCTTGCGCGTTTGTCGTCGCGAACGGGTAGCCAGTGTGGTCGGGAAAGGTCCAGGCGTTCATGAAGTTGGAAAGCGAGCGGGGAAGCATCTTGAAGAAGGGGTCGCGGATGGGGTACCTGAACTGTCAGAGATACGTTGATTCCAATAGCAAGGTGACATACTTCTCACTACCACACAGTGTGGTGTGCTCGAGGATGTGTGGCACTCCGGTGGCATCTGGTGGGTTGGTCTTGAAGCCAATCGAAAAGACATTGTTCGCATCCTCGCGGGCAATGTGCAGATATTCGGCGCCAGTCTTGTCATGCTGGAGATGTAAAGCGGTCAGCTCGAGCTCCGGCACCTGCTTGACGCGCTTGAGGGTGAAGCCATGCAGCTGCTCGCCGACATTGGGGAAGTTGGAGACATCGGTGATAGCGGCATATCCACGTCGAGACAAGGTTGACAGTCGGTGCGGGGTTATCGTGGCATTTCGAGGGCTTTGGACCTGCCGACCAACGGAACGTAGCATGTTTGGAATAGAGGGTGGATGACAGAGTGCCGCGCAGCCTCAGAAATGTCAGAGGCACCCCATCGATGACGCCTGTCGCGCCGATTGGCCGAGGGACCCCATACCAAAAGAGATTAGCCCGCAAAATTACTAAGACGAAAGAGTGCGCCTGGACAGGCTGTTGATGCGTTATACGGCTGGAGACATGTCGGATTGGCTAGCCTGCCAGTGATCTCATCTGTCAGGTCCGATATTGAAGCTCGTGGGCGTTGTGGAGACTACCAGGTGTCTTGTGCCTTTCGCGATCGACCAGACCACCGACGTCGTCCCCTCCTTCCTCTTCAACACCCGCCACGAGACATTGCCCGACCCGACCCCGACGACTGCATGACCCGACACTGTACATATTGCTACACCACGCCCGTTGACGCCCCCTGCACTGCGCTCCACATCTGTTTTCACCCGAAGCAGTCCCGAGACGCCGGCGGAAGACGTGCATCCTCACCACGCGCATTGTAGACAGGCGGCTGCTGCCAGACGGATGCGCCACTGGACTGCCTAGAGACCTGCATTGGGGACACGTGAGACTGAGTGCATAGGCGGAGGAACCGTCGGAGGCAACACGGGGGATCCACAAGCTGAGGCGCTACACGGAAGAGTCACGACTTCATGGCAACCGTCGCCCAACAGCGCCAGCCGACGTCTGCCCAGTCCCGCCCTCACCACGAAGCCAGCCGCAGTGCATCTGCCTCGCCTGCAAACATGGCACCCGCACAGCACAACCCAGCGCCTACGCCTGCGCCCGCTAAGAAGGGCAAAGGCAAGAAGGCGACCGACCCCTCGGAGCAGCAGAAGCAGATCCAGGCCAAGATTGCTCAGCTCGAACTGGACCAGGCAGGGGACAAGGAGCAGGAACTCGAAATCGGTGCGTCTACCTCTTGCGACGGAGCTGTGGAGGAGGGGACACTCTGGGTGGCGCAGCCCATGTCTGCACAGCACGAGACTGGGGCCCTATCAAATGAATCGTTGGCTGACGTATGGCATGGACAGAACGCGAAGTTAAGAAAGCAAACCGCGAACTCTCCTCGCTCCTCTCCAACATGGACGGCCCGCTGTCCCGGCTCGAAGTCGTGCAGAAACGATATACCGAACTCCTCTCCGATATGAAGCGCACGGAACGCGAACACCAAAAGGCGAAGAAGCGCGGGGACCAGCTGCAGAAGGAAAAGGACGCGCAAAGGTCGGAGTTGAACAAGGTTACGACAATGAAGGACAAGTTGGACAAATTGTCGCGTGACTTTGCAAAGGAAAACAAGAAACTCAAGGACGAACTACACAAGCTCGAATCTAGCGAATCCACCGCCAGGCAAGAACTACACGAGCGTCTCGAACACCTGGTGAATGACGTGGACGATTGCATAGCAGCTGCGAACGGGCCTGAACCACAGAATCAAGCCGAGCAAGAACTGGACGAAATGTATGTGTGGCACAGCCAAATTTGGGAGCATGAACTAACGAAGCAGATTTCGTCAAAAGTTCAAGTCGTTCATTGACCAGTACGAGTTGCGCGAATTACAATACCACTCGATGCTGCGACTCAAAGAGCTCGAAATACAGTATCACGCCGCCCGACTAGAGCAGCAGCGCAAACAACAAGAAGCCGAATCTTCCAAGTCGCACCAGTTGACCCGCCAAGTGTCGACCTTTTCGCAGACCGAGACGGAACTACGCACGCAGCTCAACATATACGTGGAGAAGTTCAAACAGGTATGCAACCCGTTAACCCCTCGTTGGTCTGTATCATCATGGTTAATACTGACCAGATGCAGGTCGAGGAAACGCTCAACAACTCGAACGATCTCTTCCTCACGTTCCGCAAGGAGATGGAGGAGATGTCAAAGAAAACCAAGCGTCTTGAAAAGGAGAACCAGACGCTGCAACGCCACAAGGACATTACGAACCGTAATATTGGCGAGATGGTGGAAGAGCGCCAAAAGATGCAAGAGGAGCTTGCCAGGCGGACCAAGGAAGCTGAGGACCAGCGGAAGAAGATCGCTCGCCTGGAAACACTGTGTCGTGGAATGCAGGCACAAGGTCGAGGCCAGGTTCCGATGCATGAGCTGGATCAGGAGGAGCACGACGAGGAGGATGAAGAAGTCACGGAGAGCGAGTACGAATACGAGGACGAAGATAGCGCAGAGTACGACGACGACACTGAAGAAGACGGTGTTGAACCGGCGCTTGTGCATCGACCATTCGGGCCTGTCCCTCCACCTCCGCCGCAGCCAACACCTGCGCAGGGAAAAGTCAACGGGCATGCACAAGCTAATGGGCAAATGAATGGAGTCAAACGCTAATAGCAATATCATAGAGACTCACTCTTCGACCCATCTACGTCTTCTCAATTTGCAAATGATGTCCCGCTTCCGCCATCTCAGACAACGTCTTCGAACCCGCTCGGAGATTTTATGAAGCAGTGGAGTTGGGATGATGCGGACCTACCGTCTATTGCGGACTTCGATATGACTGACCAAGCATTCGACGAGCTCATGAAGCAGATGAATTGGGATGATGTGACTGCGCAGTTCGATGCGGAAATGGAAGCAATGGCTGACAAGACTGCTCGTCTTCTGTCAAACGATGCGGCGAAGTCGGAGGAGCCAGAAGAGCCAGATTTAGATGTTGATTGAAGCGTCTTTGTGCTCCGCAATTGGCATACGTGAGTATAGTGCGAGAAGCCGATTATTGATAACAACATCGATAGTATGGATTATGATTTCCAACATGCATATCATCGTGCTCTCCAGCAGAAAATTTCCCATACTATGCCTATTGTGACTACCAAATATGCATGTTCATCCCGTCCACGACGGGCGAATCTCGGCAATGGCAACGATGTATCGAGTCGAGCTAAGATGCCTCGGCTCGTGCACCCACGTTTTCCCCGCAAAACCCCTGGCAGTCGAGGATGCCAGTAGGCACGGCCGCTATTTAGCATGCACATTCCCATACTCACCATGCGGTTACACATAGCTTCATTGCTGCCAGAAGCACGCTCTTCAGACCTTTATTCGCGTTATCCGACGTGACCTACTCCATCTACTTTCAATTATCAACCACCCGCGACCACAGCCTACGCCGTCATGTCACCGCCGGCACTGCAGACGCCGCTTTCGAAGCTGCTGGGCATCCAGTATCCGATTATCCTCGCCGGCATGGCGCGCACCTCTGGTGGCCCCCTCGCAGCTGCCGTGTCGAACGCTGGTGGCCTAGGTGTAATTGGCGGTCTCGGATACACACCGGAACAGCTCCAATCGATCATCGATGACCTCAAGTCAAACCTCCGAGACAAGAACCTGCCCTTCGGTGTCGATCTCGCACTCCCACAAGTCGGCGGCAGCGCACGCAAGACGAACCATGACTACACCCATGGACAGCTCGATGACCTCATCGAAGTCACAATCAAGAATGGCGCAAAGCTGTTTGTGAGCGCTGTTGGTGTACCGCCCGAGCGGACGATCAAGAGGCTTCACGAAGCAGGCATTTTGATCATGAACATGGTCGGACACCCCAAACATGCGAAAAAGGCACTAGATGCAGGTGTGGATATCGTATGCGCCCAGGGTGGAGAAGGCGGAGGACATACCGGCGATATCGCGAACAGCATCCTGATACCCTCCGTCGTGGACGTCGCGCGCAAATACAAGAGCCCTCTGACCGGTCAGCCAGCCATCGTAGTGGCGGCGGGAGGCATCTACAACGGCCGCAGTCTGGCAAGCAGCTTGATGCAAGGCGCACAGGGCGTATGGGTCGGCACACGATTCGTCGCATCAACTGAGGCTGGCTGCTCGCAAATGCACAAGGAGAACGTGGTCACAGCCGACTTCACAGATACAGGCCGGACACTGGTTGTCAGTGGCCGACCGTTGCGCGTCAGGTACAACGACTACATCAAAGAGTGGCACGAGCGCGAGGACGAGATCAAGAAGCTCACGGAGGCGGGAGTTGTGCCGCTGGCGAAGGACATGGACGATGGGAAGGATGTGGATATCCCGTTCCTGATGGGCCAGGTTGCGGGGGTTATCGGCGATATCAAGCCCGCAAAGGAGATTGTCGACGAGATGGTGCAAGAGGCGATCGACATGCTGAAGCTCGGCCAGACGTACATTGGAGGGCCGAGCAGTAAACTGTAGATAATAACAGTAGATTTTTGTGTCTTGACAACAGTCCATCGCATCTCGGTCCCTCGGTTGCCGTGTAACACAACGTCAGAAGAAGCGCATAAATGCATCCGGCTCTCAGTCGAAGAACACATTGCACAAACGTTATTGACTTGTACACTCGAAACGAGAAGGATGTCCAAACCACGTCGCGTCGCATTGTGGTGGTGGTGCCTGCGCCTTCCCAGAGCAGCGGTGGATGATCTGCGACCAGGATCGCGCTCCCCGAATCCATGGCAGCACCGCAAGCTCAGGAGAGATCTGACGGCACGCCCAGTCCCCGTCCGCCTGGGAGTATTCACAATTAATATACACTTCTTCGCACTCGCGGTCGGCGCAAAGCTAGTATTATTATCCTCGCACATCTCGAACGCCCTAGGCCCCTGGCGTTTGCGGCCTTCTCCACTTTCGCTGCCACCAGGGCATATACGGAGCCGTCTCTCTCTTCCGCGGCGCTCGCTCGCCAGTCCGAACTCCTGCAACCCATAGATGACGCTGGTTGCGCAGGCGACACCACGGAGCAGCGGCGCATCATCCCATGCAGTCAAATCTCAGAGCCCAGGCTGAGATTCAGGCCCAGAGGAAGAAGGTAGGCCCCGTCCCGCTGCCGTCCAACGACGCTCGTGCGCCGCAACAAGCAATTCCCCCAGGCGCATGTTTGCAACACGCATGCTGAGACGCAAATTATAGCAGCTCGCGAATTCGTACAAACAGTTGCTCGAGTAAGTCTTTTCTTTGCTTTTGCGCGCCGGCTGCGTGTTTCACCGGCTCCAATTTGCTGACGCAGGGCCAGTGAGTTCGCCGCGACTGATCTCAAGACGGTCGGCAACTATACACTGGGGAAACTTATAGGCAAGGGCAGTTTTGGCAAGGTTTACTTGGCATCGCACAAACTCAGCAATGGCTCAAAGGTACCACCAGAAGGACGGTTGCGAGGAACCACGCTGATCGCAAGCAGGTCGTGCTCAAGAGCGCGAAGAAGGACGACGCCAACCTCGCGCGCGAGATCCATCACCACCGCCAATTCACGCACCCACACATAGCCCGCCTATACGAGGTCATAGTCACCGAGAACCTAGTCTGGCTGGTACTCGAGTACTGCCAGGGCGATGAGCTCTACAACTACCTACTGGCCAAGGGCGCCCTCGAGCCCGCCAGAGTCCAGCGCATCTTCACCCAGCTCGTCGGCGCCGTCACCTACGTCCACAACAAGTCGTGCGTCCATCGCGACCTCAAGCTCGAGAACATACTGCTGGACAAGCACGGAGACGTCAAGCTGGTCGACTTTGGTTTCACGCGCGAGTACGAGGGCAAGTCCAACTACCTGCAGACATGGTGCGGAACAATCTGTTACAGCGCGCCGGAGATGCTCAAGGGCGAGAAGTACGCAGGCGAAAAGGTGGACGTTTGGAGTTTGGGCATCATTCTTTACGCGCTTCTAGTGGGCGAGCTGCCTTTTGACGACGACGACGAAATGGTCACGAAGAACAAGATACTGAAGGAGGACCCCAAATATCCGGAGCACTTCCCGCAGCAAGCGAAGGAGTTATGTCAGTCGCTACTATCCAAACGGCCGATCTTGCGACCTACACTGGCGGACATACTACAGAACCCTTGGTTATCGGAACATGCGCCCCGCCAGCAAGAGATCTTGAAACTCCAACAGCCGGCGCCTTTCTCGACCGAGCTGGAGAAGGAGGTATTGCAACGCATGCGCGCTGCCGGGGTGGACATTGACATGGTGATTGAGAACGTGCTAGCCCAAAGATGCGACTCGTTAGCTGGTTGGTGGGCACTGCTGCTCGAAAAAGAGGAACGCAAGGCAAAGAGGCGAGAGCGCAAGCGCAAAGAGAAGGAAGCAGAGGCTAAGAGCCTCCGGCGACTGAGCGCTGCAAGTAGTCGACTTGACAAACTTGCGCCTACCATAAGAGAGTCTGACGAAGAAGGCATTCACTCTCCCTCTACGCCTAAGAGTCGCGGCAGGACCACAAATCGAAGCAGCTTGCATGGTGAGTATCATGGCGGACGTCATGAAACGCTTCTAACTTAAGACAGGTGCTCCCGAACTGCCAAAGCTGCCAGAGCTGATCACCTCACCCAATCTCACAGTCGACGACAAGCCGCTCCCCCCAATCGATACCCGTCGGGGTCGGAAATCCCATTCATCCTCACGTCCGCCACCACCAGCAAAGGATCTCGACAGGCGGCGTTCACGCAGCAGCATGCTGCAGGTCGTATCCACCAATCCGGATCTTCTCTCTCCCAACGGCTTCGTGCCTAAGCGACGCCGGAAACAGCCCTTCATCAATCACCTTTTGACACTTCGAAATTGGATAAAAGAGACGTCGAAACGAGCGCGATCACCGGGTTCGAAAGCCAGCAGTGGACAGTCGCCAAAGATACCTCCAAGCAAGTCTTCGGACTCAACACGAAGACAGAGTACGGCGAATCGGTCGTCTGTACACACGAACCCCAGGTCTCCGCCCACACCACAAATGCCTGGCCCGCGGCCCCGAGGCTCAACACACGGCTCAGGCTCCATGAGAAGGCTCTCAGCATCGCCCGCACCACTAACACCAAGATCCTCCTACCGTCGCTCGTCTGGCGGTCTCCGCGGTCGAAAATCCACTTCGTCATCTGTATCCTCGATCCGCAGCATGCCACACCACCACCATTCGCACTCAAAGGCCTCATCCACATCATCCGCCTCTCTCGCTTCTCCCGCCGTTTCCACAAGCGGCCACTCACACAAACCCTCCAAATCCCCCCACAACAGCATCAAGGTCCTCCCCGCCACCCCCACCTCCTCAAGCTTTCCTTCCAACATCCGCCTTGTACGTTCTGGCTTCCCACCCGGTCTCAACGAATCCAGCGCCGCTTTCGGAAACGGAAACAGCATCCCCCCGCAATCTCCCGGTCTTGTCTTCGCAAAGAGGAGGAAGAGCCCTTTCAAAGGTCCCATGCTTAATGTTAATACCGGAGGTCTGAATGGCAGCTCGGCAAATGGCAGTGGCGGCTGGAGGAGTAGAAGTGGAGAAGGTGGTATGGGGAGTCGGGGAACGAGTGTACAGGGTCGCAGGAGCGGAGAGATTTTAGGCATCACGGAGGAAGATGAGGAAGAAGACGAGGAGGTCGAAGAGGTGGATACATTTGGTGGGAAGTTGGGTGAGGGCGAGTTCATCGAGGAGGAAGCGCCTGGGCCATTGACCCCGCCCAAAGAGAAGTTCAAAGAGAAGGCTTGATGATTTGGAAAATTGGCGCGAGATTGAAGGGGAGGTTTGAGGTTATTTTGGTGAGAATGTGGGGGTTGGCCGCTTGTTATGGCCATTTTTGGACTGTGGTCGTTGTTTTTCTTGCTGCGTGGTAGTTGTTCACTTCCTTTCGCTTCTTGTCTTCATCTTCATGCTCTCGCGCTTTAACGGCATACATTCGCGGCGTTTGTCCATTTCATCGGATACCTACATACACATGCGTTTTCCTTTCGTTCATTCTAATTTTGTCGACACGTATACACTATGCATCATTTGCACCTCATGGCGTCTGTCACTTGCGCCTGTATTTCCACTACACGTTTGAAGTTTATTGAACCCCTAGATGATATTCTGCTCATCTCAAAGTTTATGAACGATTGCCACATCAGGCAGTCGGCGTCCTTTGTCTTGCGAGCCGACTTTCCTCCAGCGGTGCGGACTCAAAGAGAACGGCAAAAGCGTCAGGATACGAAGTCAACGGTTCAACGTTTGTACTGCATATCGATCAGAGTAGACGCAATCTTGGGAACACAAGCAATCCTGATTAACCCGGTCCCTGGTCGCGATCAGCGAATACATCACTCAGTCCAGCGTCATGATGTCGATATATCCCCCACGATACGCCCTCAAAGCACCCGAAGCAACGAGAATCGATGACGCAGAACAACATTGCACAAAGACACGTGTATGCATATACGTATCCAGGTACAACAGCTGAATCAGTAGGGATATACTTGCGCTCAACATAAGCCTTTGCGTTGCACATCGGCGTCGAAGAGGCGGTGTGGTGGACATGCGGCGTCGGAGGCGAGGTTGAATCGGGACGGTTGGTGTGACCTTGTACGAAATCTGGCCTTGACAAAGTTCCGGTGGTGATCTTTGGTGCGGAATAGTAACGGTGTTGCGGCTGAAACTTGTGTTGGTAACAACACGACTAACATGTCGGAAGCGCTAGAATCGTCTAGTGGAGCTGTTCAGTGACATGCCCTTGTCTGTGAGAGCTTCCCGGTTGATTCTAGTCTACTGAGACAGCCATGCGTACTTTTCTTAGTGACATTGCGCCCAATGCGTGAGGTTTGCCATGTGATGCGCACGAGGCACAAGTCCAACAGCCGAGATGTGGGAGGTGGTGCAGGGGGAGGTAACGATGCGGCAACGCTGTGTTACGTCAAACGCCGCAAGGACCATAAGGGAGCAAGTCCGAGTTTGGTGCATTATCTTAGTACGGACATCCGAGAGGGGTGTCCAGGTTGAGGGAGAGGTAAGGGATTGCTGTGATATCGTGTCGTGGAAACGAATGCGGTATGCCTTCAACCAAGCAATACTCACAGAAGATGTCAGGGAGAATGGGGTGACTGATACGCCACCTTGGTGAGCTGCTTCCTCGGAAGATGCAAGGTCAGCCGGGAAGATCAGTCTGTGCATCAGTGCATAAACGGCGAGCGCCATCGCTGCACCGTAGAAGACTGGAGGAATCTCAAGCGAAGCCAATCCTGCCGCGATTTTGCCTGCGAAACTGCGATCACGGCTTACATGCGTGTGTAGCGATAGTGAGAAACCTTTAACCTTCAACCGAGGCAGAGTCGGTGAAACATGCAACAGTTGGTAGAGGCTCTAGGTGTTGCGATAATGTGATAGGTGCTGGTGGTGGCTTACCATGTGGGTTTGGGCGTTTTCTGACCCCACCAGTAATAAACGGCAGCCGTAACGACACTGCGTCCTGGCCAGGGATTCTTGGCAAATGAGATTGCACATGTGAGGTTTACGAAGAGCCTGCCGGTGAAAGAAGGGACGGCTAATCGTCGATGAGGTGAGATGCTCGACTATGCAGGCGAATGGGCAGAGTTACTTGACTGATACGGGAAATGGTGCAAGGGTCCAGGTAGCACACATGTATATTGATTCGCAATGGGCCAGCGTGTGTTCTTACATGACGAGAGGATGCGGGGCGTACTGCTCGTGTACTTTCGCTGCAAGCCGAGCTAGTCGACAGGCATACTGCACACAATTCAAAGGAGATTGCGGCGCGGTGTTGGTACAATACCCAGTTCTCTCAAGATACCGATGGCCGAGCACCAAGCGATGAATAGGCGACATCTGTACCTGCATCGGATGAAGATGAAGTTAAATTGAGAAGCATGAGGATGCTTGGTAGCCCCTGCATGCGGCAGGATGCGTTGATGGAGGGTCGTCAAGCGATATGGATCGGGAAGACGTGATATGATTTACCCGTCTTTACCGACGCATCCATCGAGCAAGTATCAACACGGCTGCGCGTAATGGGTACACATAATAGCGACAGGAAGCTATGTGCCGGGCTGATTTGTTAGACGCAGGGTGGCCAAACATCCATGTCGAGCCATGGCGTCGCCGTTCTGACCGTTCTGACGGTAGAAGCTAGAACTTGCCGGGACATTAGTTTCGTGAATGTTCCAGGCCATAGGCGAGCTCATGATAGAGCATGAAGGGGCAACCTTGGAAGGCCTAAAGCAGCACGTCGGCCATGCGCCAATGCTGCGGCAGCGGGACGGGTCAACGGGTGTTGTGAGAGGTCGAGCCCGAGGTCGCGCCGGTTGTAGTCACGATCTCAAAAGCTCGAGGCGTGAGGCAACTCAGCAAGGAGCATCTAAAAGCTACGATAGCGATTATTGGAAGAGTGGTTGGAGACGTTTGACCGTAACGTGGGGTGAGTGGCATGTCTTGCGCGCACATGCCGCAAGTGTGCTGGTGGCTTGGAGATAAGGGCGGCCCGTGCAGCGTTGGACTTGGGGAAGGCACGCAAGCGCCACTAGGACTCGACACCGTGAGGTCGCCGTCGTTTGATAGCGCCGGCAGCCAGCGCCTAAAGACGTTACTGAGTCCGACACGCGAGACGCAAATCTGGAGAACTGTAGAATAGAGTCAAGTGACCGAGAGTGACATAACCGCCTGCAGCTTTGCGGGTTTTTGGGACGTTTGGAGTCATCGGTGTCTGCCGCGGCCAAGGATGGAGGCGGAAGGAGCGAACTCAGCGAAGAAGGAGCGAATGTGCAACATTTCTCCGGTCCATGAGGACGCCGGTCCCCCCTCGCCATGCTCCTTACAGCCTCCTTGCAAACGGTAAAGGTAATTGCTAGTCGGCATTTCACTAACAATCACATCACTATTGCACAGCTCTGCCCTTGGACAAGCTCTGCGTCTATTGATTCCATAGATGCGCCACGCTGCGATAACATCTCCCACACCTAAGCCAAATCTAGCTGCACCCCGGCTACTGCACATCCTAGTCGATAGTCCCAACCCGGCACTCTGGAAAGGACACTGACCCTGGGCGCCTCAGTTCCGTGGATGCGCTCGCGCCTCAAGAATAGGCCTAAGCCCTGCCAGTCTGGTCGTCAGCACCGCACTCATATCCCGCCCCTGCGCCCATCGCACAAGAAAAAGCAGATTCCTCCAACGGCTGCACTGCAGCGACTCCGACCGACGTGCAGGACCGCTGCACTCTACACTCTTTATCGTCGCTTGTCACCGCGCGGTTGCGCTTATCCACCATGACGATAGACGACGACATGTACGGCACCGAGAAGAGTTTTGGAAGAGCCTCGCAAGGGTCCGACTACTATGGCGAATCATCACGGTACCAGGACGGTCTGGGGAGGAGGGTCATCGAGAGCTTCAAGCGGGACCCGAATTTCGCCATGACTATGACGCCAAAGGGAAGCATGGGAGCCGACGGGAACGTTTTCGATCCAGAAGCCGCGGCGGCGAACACGGCAAACTCACCACTTGCGCGGAGACTAAAAGGTCGCCATCTGCAAATGATAGCAATCGGAGGATCCATAGGTATGGTTTGGCATGCGTCAACCAAGCGACGATCCACAAACTGACTTTACCAGGTACCGGTCTATTCGTCGGCTCAGGGCAAGCGCTAGCAAATGGTGGTCCAGCATCGCTCGTCATCTGCTACTGCCTTGTAGGTATCATGTTGTACACCACCGTCCACGCATTGGGCGAGATGGCAGTACTCTTTCCTGTCGCTGGTTCCTTCTCGGCATACTCGACGCGCTTCCTGGATCCCGCATGGGGCTTTGCCATGGGTTGGAACTATGCTCTCCAATGGCTTGTCGTACTACCACTGGAAATCGTCGCTGCGACCTTTACAATAGAATACTGGAACGGTGACAAGGTCAACAACAACGCTTGGGTGGCCGTCTTCCTGGTCCTGATCGTCGTCATCAATCTTTTCGGTATCAAAGGGTATGGTGAAGCCGAGTTCGTCTTTGCTATTATCAAGATCACAGCAGTTATTGGTTTCATTATCCTCGGTATCATCATCAACATAGGCGGAGGCCCAGATGGGGGCTACATCGGCGGCATGTATTGGCGCGATCCAGGTCCGTTCAACAACGGCTTCAAGGGTCTCTGCAGCGTCTTTGTCAACGCCGCGTTTGCCTTTTCTGGAACTGAGCTCGTCGGTCTTGCCGCAGCGGAAACGGCCAACCCACGCAAGTCCCTACCTACCGCTGTCAAACAGGTCTTTTGGCGTATCTCGCTGTTCTACATAGTCTCCCTGACTATCGTCGGATTGCTGGTTCCTTACAACGATCCGCGTCTGCTTCAAGACAAGAACTCTGCCGATGCTGTCGCCTCGCCCTTCGTCATCGCTATCCAAAACGCCGGAATCCAAGGCCTGCCCTCTGTTTTCAACGCCGTCATCATGATTGCGGTTCTCTCAGTTGGCAACTCCTCCATCTACGGTTCCTCGCGCACGCTCGCTGCACTCGCTGAGCAACACCAAGCTCCCAGGATCTTCGCATACATTGACCGCCAGGGTCGCCCTCTCGTTTCCATTGCTTTTGCTTCCTCCCTTGGTCTCCTCGCTTTCCTTGCCGGCGCGGACCGTAGGCTACAGGACGCCGCCTTCAATTGGTTGCTTGCGCTGTCTGCTCTCTCAGCGGTCTTTACCTGGCTGTCCATCTGCCTAGCACATATCCGCTTCCGTCAAGGTTGGAAGGTGCAAGGGCACAGCTTAGATGAGCTCGCCTTCCGCTCTCAACCTGGCCTCATTGGATCCTACGTTGGCCTCATCCTCAACATCCTCGTTCTCATTGCACAATTCTACGTGTCCGTCGCTCCAATCGACATGGACGTGCTTACAACATCACAACGTCTCCAGCGTTTCTTCAGCGTCTACCTCGCGCTGCCAGTCACCCTTGCCTTTTACTTCCCCTACAAGTTCTGGTTCCGCACCTCGGTCGTGCGTTCGCACAACATGGATCTCGTCACTGGCATCCGCGAGCTCAACATCCAGGCACTGATAGAAGAGGAGCGCGAGGAGAAGAGGAAGTGGCCAAGGTGGAAGAAGGTTTACAAGTTCTTTTGCTGATAGACGCTCTACGGCAGCTTTCTCTTTTGTCCTGTTCTTTTAGCGATGGCGCTACATGTTCTTCTTTTCGCGGTGCTCCTTTGTGATACCAGGCGGCATGCTATATAGCATTGCGCAGCCTTGCGACTTGTATTCTCTTTCTTCCTGTATGTTTACTGCTGGTTAGTATTAATAGACGCAGCATAGTGTCTGCACGCATCTGTAGGATTGCAAGAATAGAAGAGAAGCTGAACTGTACCTATCCTCGTTTACAACCAATTGTGACATTGTTTTGCTCCCGAAGATACAGTGCAAGGAAAGAAATTGCCTCCTAGGCTGCAAGACGAGCAAGCATGAAACATCGGCACAATGCAGCATTACTCCGCGTACGTATTTGCGTTCCAAGGTTTCGAAGTCTGAGGAACCCCACCATCTCAGCCAGAAACCCCACCCCCCCCACCACGAGCGACTGAAAATTTCGGCACCCTCGCGCCTTCCTCCATACTTATGCGCGACTGTCGCATCCGTCGAAAACGTACCTACAATATAAAGCATTCTAGGCACAAATTGGTATCGGTTTTGTAGTGTACGTTGTCCAACTATCACTTCTCGCTTGCCCCCGCTAATTACCATACAGGTAGCGGTTATCACTCCGGATTCTGATCTCAAAATCAGTATCTTCCGGCAACCCCGGTTCGATTCCGGGCAAGACCTTTCTTTTTGATTGCACTATGTTCTTTTGCTTGCGGAAGGTTGAGAACGCATGGTGGGGGGTTTGAGGGAGATAGTGTGGCGGATGTTTTTCTTTGGGGCGTCTTATAGATTCCTGGGGTGCGAAAATCGTAGCCCTTCGGCTTGACGTTGACCGGCGACTATCTCTTATCGCCTTATAGTTCGGATAGCTTCGCGATATCGTGTTGGGCAACATGAAACGCGGTTACGCCCTAAGGCCAGGGAGAAATAATTGCGTTTGATAGCATACTAAATTACGCCCTTGCACAGAGTAGGCGCGACTGTGTTCGTCAAAAAGAGTCAACCCCGCAAACGAAAGTCTGTCACGTTCGAACTTCCAATTGAAATTTGTTTGCTTGTATCTACATTTTAGCGTTGCGTGGGTGCGTGACCTAGCTACACGGCACAGCACTCAAGTGGACCGATCATGGGTGGGAGGCTATGCTCGTCGGCCAATCCAGTCTGAAAATTGTACACTGAACCGAGGGCCAGGCGTGAAGTACGTGGGCACCCGGTCCACGTAAGTTTCCTCCAACATTGTACGCATAGCACTGATTCCAGCTGCGGAAGCATTCGCCATGTCCCTCGACAGGTTATTCACCTGCGCGCCTGTTAATGATGTGCGAGGCAACGAACGCGAGTTAAGCATTGGTTACGGCCTGCACAATAGCGCCCTTGGCTCCTTGATCCAGACCGTCCAGCTTAGCCATGTCGTCCTTGTCAAGTTCGAAACCGTAGATGTCGGCGTTGCCAACAATGCGAGATGGCGTGTCGCTCTTGGGAAGAGGAACGTAGCCCTTTTGCAGACTCCATCGGATGAGAACCTGGTTTGGCTCCTTGTTGTGCTTCTTCGCGATGCTGGCAAGCGTCTCGTCGTTGGCTTTCTCGTTGCGGACGATCGGGCAGTAGGCTTCGACGACGATGTTCTTGGACTGGCAGTACTCGACGACTTCACGCTGTTGACACCAGGGGTGGAGCTGATCGTTTCTGTTAGTTTGACTATGCGATCAGATGGGAAATGTGACAAACCTCAATCTGGTTGACAGCAGGTAGGCTGGCCTTGCTATCAATAGAGGCGAGCTCATCGATGTGCTGGATGCCGTAGTTGCTGACACCAATGTCGCGCACAATGCCCTTCTCCTGCGCCTGCTTCAGCGCGAGCCACATCAACTTCCTCGCCTCCTTGCCTCCATTGGGGCTGTGGATGAGGAATAGGTCTGCGTAGCCATCCTTTCCGGCAAGCTTCTCAACGCTCTCGGCGACCTTCTTGTATGTAGATTCGACGTCCTCTCCAGCGCTTAGGATCTTGGACGTGATGTACACCTCTTTCCGAGGAAGCCCGCTTTCCTTCAGCGCTTGACCAACTTGCTCTTCATTCGCGTAGTACTGGGCTGTGTCGATATGACGGTATCCTGCCTCGAAGGCCTTCTTGCATGAGGCAACGCAGACGTCCTTTGGAGACAAGTAGACTCCGAAACCGATTTGTGGGATTTTGTACTGCGAGTTCGGAAGACTCAGAGTCGAATTGATGTTCAGAGAGTTCGCCGACATGGTGGATAGCGGGGTAGCGATGAATGGAGAATACTTGAGTGAACTTGTCAGCAATGGACGAGTACTGATGTGCCGAAGAGCAGAGTGCGATGAGCGGAGGAATTGAGAAGGTAGGAGCATACCAAGTTGTTGAGAGAAATGGAGTCGCCATCAAACCTCCTCTAGGTAGCTCTAGACGCATACTGCAGTCGCTCCTGCAGTCGTGATGTCACTGCTTGCAACTCCATAGTTGAGAGTGGGTCCACACACACGTTGTGAGCTTTGGAAGAGACCACATGGACGAGAAATTAGACGATTCAATTATATTACAACATTTGGTGGATCGAATAGGAAGGTATGCTGCATGGTGTGTGTGCTGGAAGTGGAAGATCAGCCTGACGCGTTCTTCTCACGCGACCGCGATCAGCTGTTCGCGCTAAGATCTGCCATCCCCACCAAGCACCAAGCGTGTCTTCCATCTTGTCCACGCCCCAAATCATGCCTCGTGCAACTACAGGCAATATCTGCCATTGCTTTCTTAATATGAATCCGTCTTCCATGCTAAGCTATGAAAATCATCTAATGAATGGCCGACGTTATGATCTACCTACTGTTATACATTGGCATCCACTTGGACGCCTACCTGATCCTACGCACTCTGATGTTGCACATGGTAACGCGAGAAGTACACAAGCTCATAAACTAAACGATGAAATGTATTTAATAACTGTCTTTATGGTGGAGAAACACCTTCAACTGCCTGCCACATGACAGCCCATCCGTCCACCCCGATCGTGTCACCCCCGGCAGCCTGCAAAGAGATAGCAACCGAGCAGGCTCTACAACTCCATCAAGATCGGGGTTCGAATTTCCTGGTATACGTACCAGATGATAGAGAAAAGCTTGCTACGACGGACGGCAGCATGACTCGGGGCTATGTCGCCCTCAGATGCAAGGCTGTGTGAGGGCATCAACCGCTTTAGACAACCGATTCGTACACTATCGGAAGCGACCCCAATGTTCCTCAAGACCCTATTTTCCGATGGAGAAGTTCCCTTTGGCTATGCTTCGCAAACGCTTCTCCTCATGATCACCTGACTATTTCCCAGCATCATCCCAAGTCATCAACGCAAGTCAGCCTCGCCGGTCGTGTCTCCCGGGTTCCAGATGACCACGGCATCTTTTCGGTACAGCTGAGGTCGGAGCAATAATAAAGTACTGAGTATGGGACGCCTTACTTCAGAGATATCAAATCCCATCACATCACACATGGAAATTGGCTGCCTGAACAACGCAGTATGCCCAGGTGGTTATACGGCAAGGACGGCACTTGGCGCATGTCACGTATACTGTGCCTCATGTACAACAGCTCACATATACCTTGTAATTAGCCAGTCTCACAGTAAAGAAGCTTTTCGTGGCAGAGGGCCTGATGTGAAGGTGGCACAGTGAAGCTCAGCGGTGTGGGGCGCTCAAGACATATAATGTGCTAGACCATGGCTTGCATGCGTCCTCCAAGATTGTAGAAGCCTCTACAAGTCTATACCTCCTACTCGTCTGTTGTACTGTCGTGGAGCTGAGCCAAGTCAAATCGCTTTAAAGATGTTGCTCCCAACCTCATTTTTACTTACCACCTTCCTGTCTTCCGCTTTCGCACAATACGCCCTCAACAGTTCCGTCGGTTCGTGCGCCGACGTACACTGCCCTGAGGCTTCTCTCGATGGAAGCAATGCCATTAAAGCAGAATGCAATGTCACCAACAGAACCTACGAGAGAATCGGGTTCAGATCCTTCTCCACCGCCATCCTCGATGACAACAACAATTTGACGTGGACACTCGCCGCCCATCTGGATACAGACGTTCCGATAAAGGACCAAACCACGGAAAAAGACTTCTATCTCGGCACCCCTCAGTCTCTTGAACTCGATCGCGACGATCTGCCGTATCGAGGTTGCGCTGTGTTCATATATAATACCACCTTTGGTCGGAACAACTCATGGGATTGCGCAGAGGCAATTGGAGCGAGCTGCATTTCGTCGCTGGTAACCCAGGCCAACACACTGCTGGCACTCTCTCCTTCCAATGCAACGGAGACAACGGAAGAGAGCTGCATGCGTGTGCAAAGAGGAATGGAGACTTTCCCAACGGAATGTACAGAGAAGACAAACATGACTTCCTGGAATGCAATTTCAGCCATACGTTCGTGTCCCCATTCCATTCAAAGAGACCGCCCTGTGCTAACTTCTTCTAGCACTTACTGGCAAGGGAGCGCCTACGCCGCCAAACTCTTCTGCCAATGCGAGCTCTAACTGTCATCCGACCCTCCCCAAGTCCAACGATCTCAGTTTGGCCTTTAGTCACAATGAGACCGGCGTGGGGTCCTTTACTGATATCATCATCACCACATTCTGGTCGCCAGACAAAGGCGTCAACAATGCGCTGAGTGTTCCCGACACACAGCTCATGTGCCTGTGGATAAATGGGCTCACAGACGCCTCGGTGGCTACTCATACCGAGAGTTCGGCCAGTCGTTTCTCCATCAGCATGGTGGGTCTTGTAATTTGCGTAGGCTTAGGTGTTTTTGGACACATCTAGCATGCTCCTATGGCTAGATTCAGTAGTTCGCGGCCGATGCTGTGACATACGACTTAGTATGGCACGTAAATGGAATGCTTGACGATGATGATCTAAAAATATGAGAAAGTCTGTAACTGCACATTAGACAACGTGGACTGGTGAATGAGTTTCATGACCGAGTATATTGAATGTTATGTTTGTCCTCTGACTGTTCCCATTCACTGATAGCGATCATCGTGTATTCCCGTCGTTGGATGCTTCGTAGACCTAGTTGATCTTCTTGAGCTCGACCTCGCTATCGCGGAGTTAGCACTTTCGTGGAGTCCATACGCGACGCGAACTTACAAGATGAGGTCAGAGTGAGGGGGGATCAAGCCAGGGAACTCCCTATCATCAAGTCAGTAACAGTTATTAATCAGATAACATCATGGAGGCTTACTGGTCGCCGTAAGCGAAGTCGCTGCTGATGTCCAGCTTCGCCTTCTCGCCGAGCTTCATCTGAACAACACCCTCATCCCAGCCCTTGATGACACGACCAACACCGATGGGGGTCTGGAAGGGACCACGGCCAGTGGTGCTGTCGAACTGCTTGCCCTTGTCGCCGGACTGGGTCTTGAGCCAGCCAGTGTACTCCATGGTGACCTTGTCACCCTTCTGTGGGGATGGGCCGTTGCCCTCTTGGATGATGGTCTTCTGGACACCCATGATGCGTGCGGTCGTAGTGAAAGCTCGAGTTGTTACGCGTTGGAAAGAGGAAGGGTTAAGCAGGCTTCTCATGAAGTTGGAGGGTGAGAGGGGAGATGAGTGGAGGATGGAAGGTGGCTGTGGGCGGAAAGAAGGAACCTGGAATGCCTTGGAGGGGTAGCTCTAGTGGGGTGGTGGGGTGCAGATCGTCAGCACACAGCCTCATGCACGCTGCAAGGGCAAGGTAATCAGGGCAAGTACGACGAGCATGACCAATGAATCGAGCACGTCAGTACTTGAGGGTGGGTTGACGGCTTGTCTGGGGAAATTGCGTGATCGCATCTACGTCAGGGCATTGGAACTGGAGTTCGCGCTTGCCGCGGTAGGAGAGTACAAGCTATAGCTTTAGATGAGTGTGTGTGGCTGGGACGAAGATGCTTCGGCGATGGTGTTAAAGTTCTGCGTGTCGCATCTAGTAGCAAGCGCAGTGAGGCTGCTTGCATACTTCCACAGACTATCTAATAATCAATTGATCTTCTTGTCCAATAGATCAATACCTCCAGTGGGTCCAGGTATGTTACAGTAAACGTGAACCATTGTCAAACGCCGTGCCTATGAAGAGAGGAGATGTTGTATATTCGCGCGTCCCAAATCTTGCCCGCATTGCTCAACCAAACCATGACTTGTTCCTTCTCGCTTCTCTCCTTGCTTCTTGCTGTATAGGTGTTAGCATCTCTTCCGTGGCGGTTTCGCGACGCGTTGTACGGCATGGAGGGACAGTTGCGGTCGTATTGGATCGAGGGTGGACAACACGTACCCATTGCTCTTTGCACTCTCGGTATGCCCTGATTGAACGCGTATTAGCGGAAGACCTCCTCATGCAATGCTGACTCTTGGAACTCCGATGTGCTGCACTTACTGGAAGAAATCCGAGCACATAGCTCTCTCACCACCATTCCTCTTCAAACATTTTATACTCTTGTCCGCCGCCTCTTGACATGGATCAAAGTATTCGCTGTACGCTTTGCTATACCAATTTATCAGCGCCTGTTGTGTGCAGCATACATTTGCGACGCGATCGTTGCGGTGGCGTACTTGTCGAATTTGCTGGCTTTGGAACCCTTCCACTCGTCGGCTTTCGAGGGAGTCGGTTTGTCGGACATAATGAAGAGCGAGGAAAGGGACGTCTAAAGAGTGTGTACAGGGCACGTACTGGCGTGTAATTGTCAGGCAGCCTGAAGATGGCCGGGAGCAGTTGCGACGAGAGTGGATGATGCGCCGCGGAGGTGCGTTATCGATAAGAACATACATGAGGTCGAGAGGCACTCACGCACTTTCCCGATATCACTAATTGCCCTGCGTATCCCAAGGTCCGCGATACAGGCACTAGATCTTAGTATCTGATAATGACAGCCCTTCAATTACAGATATTGCGACTGCTAGGCTCCATAACAGTTGCCAATTCTTCAATGATTTGAGCTACTTGCCTTGCACTCAAGAAGACCTAACTTGGCTGCTTGCTTCCTCACTACCTACTATTGATACCCACGCGTAGAACCACAGAGGCTAGCCAACGTATACATGTTTAGGTACGTGACGACCCGTCTAGTTCCATCAACGCTTCATCCAGTGTGGGGGCGGGAGGACTGCGGGCGCTAGGACGACCAGCCCACATAAACAGCATGTCGCGTGTATCAAGACGGCTGTCGTGCCATCCACAACTTACGATCCTACTTACGAGATAGTGCTAACACCCTAGTCATGAGTTGTATGCTTCATGCATGTGATTGACAAGCGATCATGTACCTTGGTAACGTATTTGGCCAGGACTACAATTGCAGAAAACCACCACTCTTCGTCAGGCTAGGCGATCTTGTGCACAGTACAGGTTATATGACTTGATCGGGGTGGTGCGCAGCTTGAGGACGATATTGAAGAGATACCACGTCTTACGCACTTGAACAGTGCGGCCAGGATGCTTGTCATGCTTCGCATTAGAGGAGCCGACAAGGTCCCGCCCACAATCACAGGCACTCCTTCTGGGGACGCTATGCATGGACCTGATAAGTGTCGACCACGAATACTCCAACCGCAGTGATGATCAGCACTCCGAGTGAAGCGGAGCGGAGACGGGTATGAGCTGTGAGCGCAACAATAAAGGTCAATTCGACCGCGTCTGCATGTGGTGGTGCCGCGCCGAAAGCTAGGAAGCTTGTGGGGAAAGAGGCCCTCTTTCGTGCGCCGGGAATACCAGGTAATGGCGTCTTTGAACTGTGGTTGTTTGGGACCGCGGCTCAATGGAAAAAGGATCAAAAGAAACGTGAAGCAAAAACGTTGAATGATGGCATGGGCGAAAATGGATTGTGACAGGAACGTGACGAGTCGCGTGGCCCACGTCATTGGCGTGTCAAGCTTGCAATAGAAGCACTGGACCCAATGAGAAATGACCAGGTATGAGAGCAGAGATAGCCATGGAGATGGTTGGCGATGGTAGGCGCTGGAGGGTGGTGATTTTCCACGGCAGGCGCTAAGGATGGAGTGAAGGTCGATAGTGAACGGCTGCTGCGGCAAATGGCCGGAGGGCAAGGGCAACAGCGACCGAGCGCCAACATGCCTAGGCTAGTAGACCCGCTGCTGCATGCATAACCACTGCCAACGATAGTCTTTCTTCTCTACAAGGGCAAGTCCCATGTGAGCAGATGCTCCGTCTCTCAACCCCCAGCTGCACCTCGCCGTGAGAAAAGAGAGTCACCGCCCGCCATGGACAATCGAGCGTCGCCAACCCCGCCCACCGCTCGCCCCAGGAATTCCGCCTCGTCCGTCGCATCCTCCTCCAACACGACGTCACATGCCGCGCCTGCCTCGCAACAGTCTGCCGGCATGCCTTCAAATTCACGGACTGGGCGCGGGAGCACACCGACGGCCAGCCGGTCTGCCTCCAAGCTCATCGACCAGGACAAGCCGACGCGGGCAGCAAGCAAAGACAGCCTCAAACAGAAGATGCTGACCAAGAAGGACGAGCCGCCACAGCTGGGCCGCGCAGATGAAGTATGAGACTCTTTACTGCATGACACATGCATCGACTAACCGTCCGCAGCAGCTCAAGGCGCTCAAGTCGGAGTTTGACAGCCTTCGCACGCATCTCACATGCAAGATCTGTGACCGCTTACTCTACCAACCGTACACCATATCCTGCGGGCACACCTACTGCTATACAGTAAGATGCGCACCCTCCCTCCGCATATGCCACCCTCTAACATGCCTAGTGTCTCTGCACGTGGTTCGTCGCCAACAAGGCCCGCAAAACATGCCCCGACTGCCGCATCGTCGTAAAGGACCTGCCCGCCCCCGCCTATGTGGTAAGTCAGCCTGCACGCCGTTCAGCGACGACGTCTAACATAGTTGGGCAGATACGAGACATGACAAGCGTCTTCATCGCGCGAGCCGAACTACTACCTACGGGCGAGAGCATAGAAGACCACAAGAAGTGGCAGAAAGACGAGGCAGATGCTGTGCAGCTGGACAAGGATAACGCGGACCCCCGCGCTGGCGGTCTCTTCAAAGGCTGCTTCAGGCTTCCGCCTCACCAAAACCGCCTGTCACTGCAAATCGTGCGCGATCAAGAAGATGGAGTTGACCGATGTCCGCTGTGTACCTGGGAGCTGGAAGACGGCGGATGCACCCATTGCGGACTGATATTCGACGAGACAGGCGAAGTCTCATGGGGCAACAGCTTCACCGGCTTCAGTGACATGGACGAGATGTCAGAGCACGACCAAGACGACCTCGACGCCGAAATGGACATGGAGGACCCCGAATACGACGGCTACGGAGACGGCATGGAAGACTGGGGCGCATACCCCCCAGATCAAGGCTCGTTCATGATGCGACGCTTCTTGGACGCTGGCATGGCACCCAATGCAGCGGCATTCGCAAGACGACGACCGATCACGCACAGCGAAGCCGGCAGCCGACGCTCCTACTCACAGAGCATAGTCTCAGACATGTACGGCGACGAAATGGATACGGTCGAGGAGGAAGACGAAGATGGTCTGGACGAGGACTCTTCGATGAATGACTTTATCGATGACGAGGCCGTACCCGCACCGAGTTCACCCAGCGCCGCATCGTCCACTCCTGGTCCTGCTGCCCAGCCTTCGGGTAACAGAGCGCGTGCCCGAGCACGTCGCATCGTCGAATCTGAGTCATCATCAAACCGCTCAAGCACTGTCGAGGAGGAAGACGAAGACGAGGAAGACGAGGGGCCCGTTCGTAGGGGGATGAGGAATCCTGCTCAAACCCGTGTCTTACATAGGGCAAACGGGTCGAGATCCTCACGTGAGACAGCGTCAACAACATCCACCGACGTCTCCACTGAGGAGCTCGACGAAGATACACAAGCACTGTTGCGAGAGGAGGGATGGGAGCTACAACGCGACTACGACGACGAGATGGCAGAAGAGGATGAAGATGACAGCGATGGAGGAAGGACGACCGTTGGGTGGGAACCGCTTGCGAACTCAAATGACAGAAGCCGAATGGGCGGTTCTCTAACACCTACTGCAGATCGTCCTCGGCCTAGTGCCCCGATACGCCCGCCTTCCAGAACCGCCAATGTCCGCGTCTTGAATACCTCGCGTGGTCTCCGCCGAAGATCCTCTGTCCTGTCGAGCGCGACAGCCCACTACGAAGATGGGGAAGCGGACGACGACGACTCTGACCAAGATGGCGACGTCGATCTAGCCCTGAACACCTTGCGGACGCGCCGCTCACAAGCCCATCTGCGAAACCCTGCAGCTCGCGCTTACAACCAGGGGCCTGCTGCTGCGGATGGAACCAACGAGGCGGACACTGATGATAACTCGGATAATTCCCAAGGGCACAGGCGAGGGGCTCCTCGCGTGCAACGCCGGGAATACGATCCGCGTATCAGCTGGATGTTCGCTGCCCATCAACAAGCTCTCCAACAACACCAGATGGCAGGCGCCTTGATAGACGTCGAACCGCGCACCATGACGCCGCTGTCTCGTCCTCGAACAAGGAACAGAAATCGGCCTAGTCCCGCGCAAGCTTATTCCCCCTTTCTACCTCCTGCACGCATTCGAACGCCGCTTATGGACAACGGCACGAACTATATCATGGATCCGCGACTCCCAATATCGCCACCTCGACGAAGCGCCATGTCACCCGGCTTACCAGCGATGGGCAATGCCGGCAACATGAGCCGCTTTGATCGTGCGCCTTCTGTTGGTTCCAACAGCAATAGTTCTGCCGTCTTGACCCCTGGAAGTTCCTCAGCCTCTTCGCAACACTCCATCGATACGATAGCACAGACACAGGCAGCTGCAGCCATGGACATGATAGATCGTCCTATAAGTCGAGTCGGTGCTCGCCCATCTTCGGCAAATAGCAGGAGGAACTCTGGCAACTTTGCTGCAGCGAACGCGTTTCCTCATGCTGCCATGGGCTTGCATGTCCAGGGTGCGGCTCTTCCTCCTTTTGCTGCGCGCGGTAACCCTTGGGCTGCATTTGTGCAGGCACGCGGTGTGCGCAATCGTAACTCACGTCAAGTTCTCCGTGATCAGTCTTCGGTAGCTACCTTGCGCCCAGCGAGCTCTCGCGTCAATATTAGAGAGGCTGGCAACCCTCCGCAAGGCGTGAGGCCTCAGCCATCACGTCTCAATTTACGACCTCAGCCATCGCGGCGCCAACTCGCTCCTCAGCCATCTACAAGAGCCTTGCGCACGGCTGATAATGGGAGACCTCCCCCATCACCTACACAGAACGTACAAGCCCCTGCGCAACCTGCTGCTCGTTCCGTCGGGCTGACTCCGGACGAACGCAATCTTCGGGCTCGGGAACTTATCGAGACCAGAAGACAAGCACTTGGTCAGCGAGACACGAGTGTGCCCGCTCGTACCAATCCCTTCACACAAGGCTTCCAGCGTCCGGCGAATCCAACTGGCTCTCCTCAGATGCAGCAGCCAGCTACAGCACAACACGTGAGGAGCAACTCAAACGAGTCCAGCAACTCCACTGGGACGGTTCAAGGTGCTCCTGCATCGCCAGTGCTTGGTCGACGCCGTAGCAACCGCAACATGCTAAACTCTACGCCACCCGGTGTTCTCCCGCCGCAACAAGGTGCTTATGCTGCTCCTCCCGCACAGTATGCAAACAGCTACTACCGACCACGACCAGGTTCTTCAGGCTCACCCGGAGCATATGAACCCACTTTGACGAACAACACGCGGGGAAGTCCTATGATGGCGGGCCCTCTTATCTAACACGACATCGTATCATGCCATGTATTTCCTTTATATTATCGCTTTGTTGCTTTGGTGTTTTGGGCATCACACTCCTTTGGTCTTGGACTATTCTTATCTTTTGGGGCTAAGAGCATGGCGAGCGTCTGTTTGTTTTTACGTCTGTTTTTAGCGGCATCAAAATGGGTTCAGCGAGCTTTGTCGAAGCATTTACTGGCGTCATTCATTCGGGTACTATACCATGGCATGAGCGATTGGGTCCTGGGCAGGCATAAACATGAACGATGGGGAAGGGAAGAAAGGGGATATTATCTTAGGTTATTCGCATTTGGGGTGATGAATATGAGATTTTTGATGGTGCTATACTTGGAACTACACGAGGGTGATAAGCTAAGTCTGTTCTGAAGCAGCTTTTCCAGACTTGTTCTTGGGTTGCTTACGCTCGTCCTCCCTTGCTTCCTGTACCTCGTCTTCTGAGTCCTCTTCTAGATCCTCTTCATCTCCTTCCTCGGCCTCTCCTACTTCGTCGCCTACTTCATCTGCTTCCACTTCATCTCCCTGTCGCTTTTTCCGCTTTGCATTCTGCTCCTTCTGCTTTCGCTCCCTGTTTGCCCGTCCCTCATTCCACACATCTGTGTTCTTATCTCTACACTCCTTACAGTTTACCCAGTTGGAACGGGCATTGTCTTCCAGGTAGTTCTCCTCGCACTTTTTGCATAATCTCGGCTCCTTCTTCTTGCTTCCGCCCTTATTAACGCTTGTCTTCTTGATGGCTGTTCTGTTGACCTTTGCCTTGGCGACTGTTTTCTTGACGTGTGTCTTCTTTGCTTCGTCTTCTTGCTCATCCTCGCGCTCTTCACTGTCTATGTCGTTCTCGGCCCCCTTGGCTCCTTCATCGCCGTTGCCATTGCCTACCGGCGCAGCAGAAGACCTCAGTTCGAAGCCATATAGGAAGTGGAGTCTATCTGTCTTCCCTTTGAGTTCCTTCTGTAGAGCTGCGATGCGCTCAATCAGAGTTTTGATCTCCTCACGGAAAGGAATTGGTTGGATGGGAAGTGACATTTCGTAATTTCGCTGTTTTCCATTTACCCATCCCGTGGTCTACTTATATGGCAAGGCCTGGTTTGTCTGTTTGCATGGACGGAAGTTTGGAGAACGTGCAAGTTGGTCGGAGAATGAAGTTGAAGTGTTCTTGTGCTTCGGTATGGGCGACATGACACACTGCCTTGTGTGCAAGGAGTGAGATTGATGCTACGGCATGTTCTCGGAAAGAGCACCATGACTTTTAGTTGCTCAACCCATGACTTCACGTCTTCACCACGGAGAAATCCACTGAGCTCTAGGCCTGTCCATGCCCATGTCCCATGTCTTCACACCACTGAATGCTCTTTACGATTATGCTAGGCAAATTTGGTCCCCTATTACTCTTGCTCATCCATCAACGCATTTATCCTCTTCGACACCCCCTCTAGGTGCTCACGGGATCTCTTCTCAGTCTCCTCCACATTTGCTAAGCCCTTTTTCAGCCATTCTCTCAAGTCTCTGAACCAGTAGTATGCCGATTCTTCCATCTTCTCCTCCTCCTCCCTCAACTCTTCAGTCAATTTCTCCGCAGCCCCAGCTCTAACCCGTTTTCCATCACGGTTCCTGACGGCGACCGCCTTGGTGAATGAAGTGAGTCTTTCATTTAGTCCTGATTTGTTGGCGGTCTTGATATTGCGTTCCATGCGATCGAGTCGTTGGGCAAGACTTTGTATGTCAGTTCTGATTGCACTGATGTCCTCCAAGAGAATTTGACGAGCGTCTTTGGCGGGTTGGGTGGCCGGTTTGATGTCTTTCTTCTGGAGGAATGGGGGGTCCATTGAGCTTGTGTCTCCTGGCGTTGTGGTGATGAGATTGAAGATGAACAGGATAGGAAGAAGTGAGAAAGCGGATGTCTTATAGTGCCACTACACTACATCCCTTGTGGGTTTGTCACAAACCGAATGACTGGATCGCATGATTACATGGCATATCAGCGGTTTTCTAATTCGTGGTACGCATGCTATGAGCTCGATAGCCGTCCTCGATCGTTAAGGGTCTCCTAGTGACGAGGCGATTGCATATCTTAACGAGGACTTGGCCTTCTTTTCATTAGCGATAATGCAATGAAGGCGTTGTGTCACGCGTATGATAACAAATACTACAAAATTGGGGTAGACACGTGGAGGCGATGCATTCACCGATCTAAAGACAACAACCATCTTCCCCACGTCCCAACTAACCACCTCCCTTCCCGGCCCTTCCACCCTGGCTATCAGCTACTTTTCAAGCCCGTCAATCCTCTCCATAACCTTCTCAAACGCGTTCCCCACCATCCACTCCAACTTCTCGTAGATCCATTCCGGTCCCGCAACAGTCACAGCCTTCCTCGCGTATTCTTTCTGCATCTCCTGCATTGCCTCCGTCTTCATCTCATCCATTACCAGACATGAAACCCTGTTTGGAACCATTTCCCCCCTCAAGGTTTCCTCCACGCAGGTTTCCAACAGGGATTGGAATTCTTTGATCTTATCCGTGATGGTCTTCCTGCCTTCTTCTGCGTCGTTGCGGATCGTAGCGGTGCTTTCGGCGGTGAGAGCATTGACAGTGTTGGTGAAGGCGGCAGTTGCGGTGACGAGAGACATTTTGCTCTCGAGATCTGTGTTCTTGTTTCGCAGGTCGTTGATCTCGCTGGGGAGATCTTTTGTGTCGTTCTTCATGGTGTTCAACTCGTTTTGGAGGTGCTGCAGAGTAGTTTCCATGGCTTTCTGTTTGGTTTGTTGGGAAGTGGACATGACGTGGTGGTTTGATGTGAGAACGGTACCGGATGGCGAGAAATAGGTTGTCTTATACAAATCTGGAAATTGTTTGAGTTGCGCTCAATGAGTGCTGCGCGTGGGCTAGATAGCAAATATATATGCTATCCTGTGATCTCAACGCAGTATGCATATCACGTATCGCAGTCACCTACTCACCCTACCTGTGAGTTGTAAGTATTCATTTTGGCACTCCTCATCTTACATTTGTTCCCTACCACGACGCCTTTCAGCGTCTACTTGTCATTTCTACGTCACAGCGATTACGTGTTAGAGAAATGTAGGAGATTTAGGAGAAATTAGAGCTTGACTAGTAACTCGACGAGATCGCCATGCTCATACTCTTGACAGCCGATGTTCCAGTCCGAAAGACATGAAAGGCTGCGGTGATGATACGGCCGACAAGCTCCTCTCCTCGTACATCAACATGATCGACGATGTACATCAAGTATCCCTTCATAATACCAATCCACCAAGTAGACGCCCGCTTGGAGCACCGCGACGAAAGTCTCTCGTAAGATTCCAACACCCTCCTCGCCGTGCACGGCCGCCGATAAAGTTGATTAGTCCTGATTCTTGAACTCGCTGAGCTTCTCAAGCGGCTGACCCTTCAACAGCTTCAGCTCCTTACGGTAAGCCTTGCCTGCCTGTCCATCTGCCCCAGTCTCAGCCGTCGACTTCAGCTTCTCCAGCAGAGCCTTATTCTTCTTGAAGAGGTTCCGATAGTGCGTGAACATACCGACCATACGCGTCTGTAGCAGGCCCTTGTCTTTGATGGCTGCCTTCTTCTGCAGCTTCATCTCGTGCTTCGACTCGGAGTCTCGGCTGAGCTCGGCAAGCTGTTCACCTCGCTCGCGGAAGTCTCTACCCAACTTGGCAAGTTGTTGTTGCAGTTTCTCGATGCGCTCACGTGCGACCGAAGCTTCTTCTGCTGACTGCTTTGCGGCTTTCTGGCAGTCGATGGCGGTGCGGCGCTCAGTACCCAGCTCCGCGAGTTTGCCGGACAAGTCGTTGTTTTGCTCAGTCAACCCTTTGTTCCTTGCCTTGAAGCGTTTGATCTCATTCTTGAGTTTCTTAGTCTCAGCGGCGGCGACCTTGACGTCTCCATTAGATCGTCGCATCTTCTTGGACGCGAAGAGCTTCTTCTGCTCGCAGATGTCTTGTGTCAAGGCGGAGACATTGGCCCGCAGAGTACTGTGCTCGTCTTTGAGTTGCTCGACATTGTTTGTGAGGTCGGTGTTCTCTCCTGTGAGTTTCTCGTTGCGTTCACGTAGCGTCTTCAGATCTTCTTCGTGCTCGTCTTTGAGTTGCTTGACATTGCGTACAAGTTCAGCATTCTCTCCTGTGAGCTTTGCGTTGCGTTCGCGCAGTGTCTCCAGATCTTCTCCGGCAGCTTCTTTCTTTTTTGCCTTGGTCTTCCACATACGAGTCTCATCTTGGAGGAGACTGATGGTGCGCAACAGTTGACTCTTCTCATCAGAGAGCTTCTCGTTGGTCTCACGAAGTATCTGAATCTCCGCGCTAGCGTCGTCTTGAGCCATGCCCTCCACTGCGCCACGTCCGTCTCGATCTAGCTTGACCCTGCGCGTGAGCTTTGTCTTGTCCTCTGTGAGCTTCTTGTTACTCTCGCGAAGTATCTTGATCTCTGTCGAGGCGGTCTTCTCCTTTGCCTCATACCTCGCCTTCAACATGGCTATATGATTCTGGGCAATGAGATTGTGCGAAACATTTACTCCTCCCTTCTGCTTGACTGCTTCTTCCAGCTGCGCGATGTACTGATCAGTACGCTTTTGCTCCTCGAGGAGGGATTTCTCTTGGCTTTCTAAGGCCTCCTTGCCCAGTGCTGCTTCCAGAACGTCGCGGGTCGCGAGCATGAATGTAGTGTTCTGTCCTGGACCACGCGCCGTGGTGTTGATCTTAGCAGCAATCGCCAAGGCATTTCTATCGCCGATCTGCGCTCTAGCTGCCGAGCTGGAGGAGACTGCCCAGGTCGAGAAGTCGTCGAGTTCTGTATGCGTTGGACCTTGACCAATACTGACTGGTTTTCTGGCCGCAGGGCTTGGGGAGAGAGCTTGAGCGAAGATGTTGTTGGAGTTGACGCGTGGTGTAGCTTGATCACCCTCGCTTCGCTTTCTGGTCGCAGAGGTAGGAGTGACAGCCTGAGCCGATACGTTATTGATTCTCGTGCGCTTTGCATCCTGGGGTCCGCCGTTCCGCTTCTTGACCGCCGGGCTTGGGGAAACCGTCTGAGCTGAGACGTTGTTGGGGTTTGCGCGCTTTTTGGTTGGATGACCGTTGCCTTTCGGGGCGCGTGGCTTCTCGACCGATCGGACGAAGATGATATCGTCGTCGTCGCCCGAGCTGCTCGAATCAGAGCTTAGGATGGTGATTTCTGGTTGCATCTGCTTGTTTTAGTGCCAGTATCTGCTGGGCAGGTTCGGCGCCGAGTACTTACTGTGTCTGCGGACCGATTGGGTTGTCGTGTTTAGGCAACGGAGCTTTGAGCTGGAAACAGTGACTATCTGTCGAGACTGCCGCACACGCGGTGAAGGTGAGGGTGACTTGCTGCTAGCTCGGGCGGCAGGACGACCGAATCTGGCTATTGTGGTGCACGGTGAAGGAGAGAGTTGTTGCCTTGTAACGTCAAGCATGCACGCTGTATCCAGTTATGTAAACATGATCGAAGGTGAAGACGAAACTTTAGCGGATGCTACGGCCTGGTGCCCTTGCGAGTTCAGTTGACAATGAAGGCCTTTCAGGGACATATCGAGGTCATCATATCATATCTGCCACAGCTGCCATGCTCTTATGCGTCGCCCGATTCATATGTGTTTACTGGAAGCAAAGGCGATCTAGCCCGCTTGGTGCCGATTGCGACGCGCGGTGAACGAGAACACAGGCTGCCAGCCATAATCACTGTCAATGACGAATCTATCGAATCGACGAGGGCGTTTCATAATGTACTTCTTGCCAGAGCAAATTGTGCAGATGATGATGATATTGTGATGGTGTCGAAAGGAAGGAGATATGTTCACTCAAGGTTTAGCTTGGGTAGGCGTCTTCCGCTAATTAGCAACCTGGAAAAGTGCATCATTGACCCACCCCGACACGCGACGTTAGACTCCTCGATACCAATTGGCAGCTCTTCATGCTGAGTGAAATCGTGGAAACGAAGTTTTGTGATCTTCTTGATCATGATACTGGATTGCTACTAGTAACTAGTTTCCAAGTGGCAGGATACACTGCACTGCAGAAGAAAGCGCTCCGTCGCCGATGCCAAACTCCCTGAAAATGCTCGTCTGGAAACACGCGAATGTCTAATATCCCATCCCCATCTGCAATACCTCTACTTCTTCTTGAACAAGCCCTTCCCGAGCAGATTCTTTAGCTTGCTCTCCTTCTCTTCATTGCTCATGTTAGCCTTGCGCTTGCCGTCGGCAACCGTCTGGCCCTGAGAAGCCTCCGGCTGAGCCCTCTCTTCCCGTACCGGTTCCTCGACCTTGAGCGCCTGCGCCTTCGCTTGCGATTCCTGCGAGAGCACATGTCGGCTGGCCCTTGCTTCCGCGCTAGCGTTGTCTGCCCATAGGAACGTGACGAGCTCGTTGTTGAAGAAACGTAGATCGTGCACTAAGCGCTTATTGTCCTGGGGAATGAGGACGAGTCGACCTGTTGGACCCGTGTTCTTGAGCTGGAAGGGCTCGTTCTTCTTCTCCAGGAAGCCGCGTACGAAGTCGTATAGGCCGACGGCGGTATCGGTCTTTGTGAAGTTCATCTGAATGAGCGCATTATCCGGCATCCGAATGCGGAGTGCGCCGCCCTTCTCGGCTGCAGCGTCAATCTTGGCCTGCCGCTCCTTTTCTTGCTCCTCCAATTCTTTGTCAGACAACAGACGCGTATTGCGTGTCTTGGTCAACAACGCGTTTTGATGTGCTTTTGCGTGTTCAATGGTAGGGAGGTAGTCGTTCTCGTTGAAGGCATTTCGCGCTGCTTGCGGAGTGGACGATGTTGGCGCAGAGAAGATCTGGACGTTGCGAGATTGTTCAGATGGCTGTGATGATGGTCGGGAGGTCGGTGCTGGTGATTGGACGGGTTCTACGGGTGCGGACGACGCTGTTGACGTTGCCGCAGCCAATGCTGCTGCTGGAGAAGTATTCTCTATGCTCTCAGCCGCGTTGTTCTCGGTAGACACCTCGGGCTCTTGTGTAGGTTTAGCGGCCGGTTTGGAGTCGACCTCCATCGGCTCTGGATCGGGCTCTTCGTTACGAACAGTTTCGCCTGCTACGACTTCTGTCGCCCCCGGAGCTGCCTGGGCAGGGTCTGGTATTGAGGCTAATTGATCAGTTGTCGAAGCGTGTGCGCCTTCGGCACCGACAGACGCAGGCTCGCTGGACTTGAAGTATTGCGTTATCTGTGCCATGGCCTCTTCCAGCGGCGTTCCGCTATTCCTGTAGGACAGCTTTAATAATGCTGAGCCGCTATCAAATCCCAGCTGACTGAGAGTCTGTTGTAGCTCAACAAAGTTGGCCTGCTCCTTGTGACCTGGCATGACAGTGATGACAGGTTGCTCGTAGTGCAGCCTGCCAGCACCGGATGCGCCGCTCATCTCGGGGATGCCGCGCTGTGTGAAGTTGTAATTGGCCCCCTGCCCGCTCTCAAAGTGTCGCAAGATCTCCCATAACGAAGTGTTGCTCGCGAACTTGCTTGTGAGGCGTACGTTCTTCTCGGTCGCGGGGAGCTGGAGCGCTACGGATATGACGGTGGGTGATCGCGAGGCCTGGACGAGTTCCAGTCGGGCGCCCTGGGGGAGGTTTGCGAGCCGTATTTGTTGCGATAGGGATATGGGTTTGTTGTTGTATCTGTACACTGGTCAGTAGTGAATTAACGTATTGTCATGTTGGGGCGTACTTGAGCGTGAACTGGTCCTTGTTGACACCAAACTTCTGGCACGCCTCATCGCGCACCTCTGTCAAGTACTTGGTGGGTGTGGTCGGGATCTTGAAAGTCCTCGCGTACGAGTTGAACACTACGACGTGCGACATCATGCGCGTAGGAGTCGGTAGAGGCCGTGGGCGAGAAGGAAAGCAGCGGGCGCGTTGGCTATCAGAATGGCGCGGGAGTACCAGCAGTTCCAGCTATGGGCTCTTCGGGTGGCGTCGCTCCGTTCGACCAGGAGGATAATGCTAGCGATGTGTAGAAGCTTTGCTTCGGCGAAGCTAAGTAGGAGATTGTTTGGGCCTGCCATAGAGGCGATTAGGTGGATGTTCACAGTGTCGCGGACGGTCAACGCCGGTAGGGGCGCTTACCAATCCTTCGTAGGCCTGTATGGCTTCACAGCGTAGTCACCGCGGTCGGTGGTGATGGACGTGGTTGGCGGGCGATGGCGAGGACGATGCTCCGACGGCGATAGAATAGATATAGACTCGGCGGGTGGTCGTCTTCCTGGGCTCCAGTGATGTTGAGGGAGGAAGTGTTTGGGCGGCTGTTCGCGATTGCAGCTTTATCTTTCTGGAAGCTTCGGGGTGGCCTTGCCGCGTGTGCAGGTGTCGGTGCCTGCAGATGGGACCCGGCCTAGGTACACACGTCGGTGACGGAATGCCACCACCCCGCGCTGATGGCGCCCCACTAATTGTCGGGCGCTTCCTTCTGTGCAAGTCGCGCCTCTTCTACAGCCAACATCACCAGCTCCCCAATACACCCACAGCCATGTCCAGGGTCATCGAAATCACGAGGCCTGCAGTGCTGAGCGAGCTGCTCTCCTCTTCGCGCATTGTAGTCATCAATTGTAAGCAGCGACCCGGCATCTACGAGGCAAACTCCGGATGCTAATGTGTGGTACTTGCAGTCTACAATGAAGAAAACACGTCGAGCAAAGCGATTGCGCCCGTATACGACCAACTAGCCGGTCAACTCACTCGGCCCGGACAGATCGCCTTCGCCAAAGTCAGCACAGTACAGCAGGCGCAGATTGCACAGAGCTACAACGTCACCAAGTATGCACATTCCCCAAGCACGGCCACATATTTGAGCGCTTTCTAACGCTTGTTAGTACCCCGACGTTCATCATCTACAAGAACAACCAGCAGATAAAGAAGTACGCCGGCTCGAATCCACAGCAGCTTTCCGAGGCGATCAAGACCCTCGCCACGGAGGCAGAGAACGATGGAAAGGGAAACAGTGGCGCTTCTGGTGCAGGAGGCAGCAGCAGTGGAAGCGGCCCGTGGATAGGCGCCAGTCTACCACGCGGATACACCGACGTGACCGATTCCGTGGACCCACGGGGTCTCGATCTCCTCAACGCGGACAGCGATTTCGGCACCGTCAAGACGCTTTTCGAGACATCACAACCGAGCTCGCTCAACAAGGGCAAGGGTGCGGCAACCGGCTCAGAAGGCAAGAAGGACTGGGTAGAAAGCGATGTCGACAACCAGCTCATGCTGTACGTACCCTTCATGGCCAACCTGAAGGTTCACACTATCCATATCACGTCTTGCGTATCCGGCGACGAAGACGACGACGAAGCGCCAGTGCGGCCAAAGACCATTCACGTCTGGACCAACAGGGCAAATAACCTGGGATTCGAAGAGGCCGAAGACATCCCAGCAACTCAGACGATCGAGCTGAAGCCGTCAGATTGGGATGAGCAGACACAAACGGCCAAGCTTGAACTGCGCTTCGTCAAGTTCCAGAACGTCTACTCGTTAGTACTGTTTGTCGCGGACGCCGATGGCGATAGCGAGAAGACGCGTATCGACCGTATCAGATTCGTGGGCGAGACTGGCGAGAAGCGCGAGATTGGCAAACTGGAGAAGATTGGTCACGACGACTAAACGACAATGCTTTCATAGTTGTGGCTAGCAGGGTTACATGGAGTCATCTTGGAGCATTTACTGGTTTTGACAGAATTACGATTAATGCATGATGTTCAATTCCCGCAAACGATCTGAAATACTTAATCATTGCTACTGTCTGATCGAGACATCAGAGTGAGTTGCATGTGCTGTATCGCATCGCAAGTCGTCTGAAAGTGTGACAAAAGACATCATACAAGTTGTTGGAATGTCCACGCCTCTGCTCGAGGCCTCACCCACACAAGGAAGTGTGAAGCCTGAGCAGTCTCGTCTCCGAGCAAGGCGCGTTTCAATATAAGCATTTCTCGGCCCTTACTCTGCCATTGATAAGGGCAATAGAGTAGGAATTTGACATCCATGCTAGGTAGGCATCAACGCATCAGCACCTCACGCGCATGGGTGCACTGGGACAGGTTGGTTTGGCGTGAACCAATCGTCACATTTCATGATTTTGAGTGACACATGCTAGGTACGTTCAGGAACCATCATTGTCCATTTGCCATACTCCGATGAATCGTGTCATACTTTTTGTGGTATGTTGTGACGTTCCGAGATCGTATCGAGCCGCCCGTTGTGAAAAGAGACCGAACACCCAGGAAGAAATCGGAAAGTAAGTCGGTCGTTCGTCCGCCGTGTTGCTTCATCCACCGCGTTTCGTGAACCGTTTAGTGACCAGCGCGCTTGGACTCAGCGATGACGCGGGTCATCTCGTCGACCTTTCTCTTTGAGCGACCGAAGGTACCGAGCTGTGATGTGTTAGTTGATGTTCGTACTTGGATGTGCCTGAGCGGGTAGGAGGTCGGTCGTGGTGTGCTAGGGCGGGAGACGTACCCTCTTCTTCGCTAGACGGCGGGCACGCTTGTCCTTGGAGTTTCGGAGCAATTCGATGATGCGCTTCTCGTATGGGGCAAGACTGTAGACACGTCAAGTTAGCGGGCTGTTCGACGAACAATTGCGCAGTCCTTCTGCAGAAAAGTTCGGATTAGAACGTACCCGGCAACCTCCTTGGTGATCTCACGGACGAAGGCAGTGCGCTTCGACAGGAAACCCTTCCTCCTCGAGATCCTGGGAGCGGGGGTCCTGGGGGTGACCTCTGTAGACCGTGTTAGCCTCCATCCACGAATTTTCTCATCTGTAGCGATCGGTGCGTATCGAGAGCGGCGAGCGGGGAGACGTACTGTGGCCGGCGTTAAGGCCAACGATGAGGCCAGACTTCTGCTTGACTTCTTTCGGCATCGTGACGGTCGTGATGTTGTCGATAGATGGGTTCAGAGTCGCAAATCTGAGAGGGTAATTTTGGCTCGGCTGTGCGGTGGTGCCAAGATGGCGCTAGCTGTAAGCAGGCACGTGCTCTCCCCAATGTTCTTTTGGACGGCAGTCACGAACACCAACCAAAGGCTTGCATTGCATTCCCTATTGAAAGGCTTGTATGCGCAGACTATCTTCGGTGATGATCTGTTGTGGAGCCATCACCATCGTCCAGTCTTGAACAGCTTCACAGGCACAGAAGAAGAACCACGCCACATTTCCACCCCGGATGCGAACGAACATCATTGGTGTCAAGTGTTGACATTCGCAGTTCTAATTGTCCAAGCAAAGGGTGCAGCAAAAATGGCCCCGCAAGATTCCCTCGTCGACCATCCGATTGACGCCTGAGGAGGCTCCCACTAACTCAAAAACCATAAATCAGAGGTCACCACTACCGCATTCCAAACCACATCCGACCTTTTCAATTTGCGCTCGATGTTCTGTAAGCTCCTCTCAATGCCTCAATCCTCTTCCTTGAGTTTTACCCCACCAGCTTTGACATACAAAACCTTTTCCTTCAGTTTGTGGTCAATCACGCCAGTAATATACAACGACAAGCAGCCACCAGCATCGAAGCCCCAGCCCAGTTCACCATGCCTAACAGCATACAACTCAATGAATTCCGGATTAAGTAAACCTCCCTGACTCTTGAGCTCTACGCACGCCTCCTTCTTCAGCAGACGATGCGTACCCTTGAAGTTCTTGGTGAAGTAGTCCAACAGTGCAGCGTTAGCTATGCTGAGATCCAAGACGTTCGGGACGACAACTGTGGTTTCGAACTTCATAGACAACGTGCGTGTGCGTAACCCCAGGCAAACCTCGTATTGCTGGCGATACTCCGGCATCGTGCCGGCTTTAAGCGAGAACATGTGGTTGTAGAAGGCTGTTTGACAGGCTGCCTCCAGTTTGTTGCGCAACGCAATTGGGATTTTGTCGAACTTGGCGTTTGCTGTGACAGACACCTGGAAGAAGGCTTCTTCTTCCTTCTCTCCAGGAGTTTTGCTGATCGGTCTGAACGGCTTGACTTCCTTCTTATCTGGAAGGTTTTCGAGATCGATGACCTCTGCTTTGCGTTTGGTCGTATTGTTGGGGGCGGGGGCAGGCGTAGCATCGAGGGTAGGCGTGGCCGTTTTAGACTTTGGACCTGCAGCAGAGTTAGCTCGAAGTGTAATTCGGCCTCTTGTCAAAGTATGGCCTACTCTGCATGTTGCTGTTTGATCTCGTACGCCGATTACACGAGTAGCAGGTTGTTCTGGAAGCTTGTCACAGGTTGAATGGATAGAGAGCGATACCTCCCGGCTGAGTGAGTAGAGGAGACAAGGAAGAAGATGGTTCAGAAGAACTGAAAGGAACTGATAGTCAAACGAGGTTGCAATGGCTCAGCTGGTAAGAGACAGGTGGTGGATCTGAAATGTTTCGCGCCTATTGATACAAGGTAAAGGTAGTCTACAACTTCGCTTTCGCCTTGCTATCCTCCTCCTCCTGCGCCTTCACCTTGAGCATCCGTCTAAGGATCTTTCCGCTTACAGACTTCGGAATTTCATCCACCCATCTCACTCCGCCGCGGAGTCTCTTGTGGTGCGCGACCTTGACGCTCAACCAGTCTATGATCTCCTTCGCATCTTCGTCCGTCTTGCCCAGTCCATCTTTGGGTACGACGTAGGCGCGCGGTAGTTCCGAGGCATCGTCTTTCGAGTAGACGCCAATCACCGCTACATCGTTGATCTTCGGGTGGGAGACCAGGATACCCTCTAGTTCAGCAGGTGGCACCTGGAATCCCTTGTACTTGATGAGCTCCTTCACGCGGTCGGTAATGAAGAAGTTTCCGTCCTTGTCTTGGTATCCAACATCGCCTGTCTTAAAGTACCCGTCTGCTGTCTTTGCATGCGCGGTTCCCTCAGGGTTGTTAAGGTAGCCCTTGAAGACGTTCGGGCCCTTGATCCATAGTTCGCCAACCTCACCGACTGCCATCTCCTTTTCCTCTGGAGACATGTACTTTGCTGTTTGGTAGGGAAGAAGCTTGCCCACAGATCCAATGGTCTTGTCCCAGTCCTCCCAGGGTTGGGTGTGCGTTGTTGGGCTGGTTTCCGAAAGACCGTATCCTTGTTTGACAGGGATTTGCAGTCTGCTGTGAACTGCCTCTACAAGCTCTCTTGTCAGGGGAGCCGCGCCAGAATTCATCATCCGGATCGAGCTCAAGTCGTAGTTCGATACAAGAGGGTGTTTGCTTAAGAGCAGAACGATTGGTGGGACCACATACGCGAATGTGATCTTGAGCTCTTGGATGAACTTGCAGAAGTCCTCCAGGTCGAACTTCGGCATCACAACAAGTTGGAGACCAGAGTACAAGCTTTGATGGATCAGACACGTGAGACCTAGTCGAAGTCAGTTGAGAACTACCCAGATGAGCGCATGCAGGAACTTACCGTAAATATGGAAGAAGGGCAGGAAAGCGAGCAGTTTGTCGCCTTCGCCAGTTGGTCCTCCTGTGGGCTGCAGTTTACCAGCCTCCGCGGCTTTGATCATCATCGTGTTGGCGACAATGTTGCGGTGGGTCAACATCACACCCTTGGGATGACCTGTGGTTCCGCTGGAGTAGACCAAGAATGCAAGGTCCTCCGATGGATTGCTAGCCTTTGTTCTCCGCCACTTGGACGATCCGGCTGTATTGATGATACTGGTGAAGTGCTTGACATGGTACGAAGGATCCTTCTGGTCGCCCATCACGATCACCCGGTCAAGAGGAATGCCAACCTTCTTTGCCGCTTCTTGCGCATTCTTGATGAAAGGTAGCTGTGTCACCAGGCCCTTTGCACCAGAGTCTTTAAGTTGGAATGCAAGTTCATCGACCGTGTAATTTGGGTTGGCTGGAGACAGAATACCGCCTGCCCAGTGGCAACCCCATGTTATCGCTGGTGTGTCGATGCAGTTGGGTGTGTACAAAGCTAGGACATCGCCTTTTTGCCAGTCCCAGAGTGCCTTTAGCCCTTTGCCAAAGTTGATAGCGGCATCTTTGACCTGGGCGTATGTGTAGGACCGCTTAGTGTAGGGATCAAAGTAGATTACTATTTCCCGTTTTAGTGATTACTTATTCTTGACAAAACATGAGAACATACCTTTGTCATCTGCGTACGGCCTATCATTCCTTTCGAAGAGAAACGCCCACTACGATCAAAGACAAACGTCAGCATGAGTTTCACAAAAGGGCTTATCTCCCTATGTCAAACTTACCAGGTCAACGTCTGGGATCGGCAGGCTAGGGTACTGGCTTTCGGACGGCATCTTAGTGGTTGAAGATCGGTGTCGTGTTGATGATCAGTACCGAGCCAAGGAATCTTATGGAGGGAGTAGAGTGAAAGTAGAAGGATGCCAGAATGAGAAGACGGACATGGCCCGTCGCGTTCTAACGGACCTGGGAATACCGAGGGCAGACGCAGCGCATTGAGACGGCTGGCCATGATTAGTCGACCGGGGTAAACCCCACAACTCCGTGCAACCATGACCGAGGTTCTTTCTGCTTTTGGCGTTAGCGGCGCGATAGCTGCACATGGCCTCCCGAGGTCAACGGCATTGCGACAACCTCGAACATCGATAGCCTGACCATATAGACTTATTAGTTCTCCAAACACACGAAAGTTCCGCACTATTAGGTTATCAAGATGCCGAGTTGGGAAGAAGCTACTGCAGTACAGAAACTGTCCTCCAACACGTACTCATGTACACTACACGATGATTGGAGCATCGGAAGCGGTATTTTAGACCCCAGCAGAGATAACATCATCCGCTTTTACTAACGGCAACAGTTCCTAATGGTGGCTACGTTACAGGATGGTAAGACCCATCGCGTTTTGCCTCACACTCTTGACTAACCACATCTCGACTTGTTAGCATACTGGAGGTAGTCAAAACACATTTCAGCACAACTTTGGCGAAGCAGAACCAGCCACACACCATAGCTCTCCACATTGAGTTCCTGAGACGGACCCAAGCCGGGCCCGCAACATACAAAGTCGACGATGTTAAACTTGGTCGCCAAACGTCTATCGTACATGTGACCATGGAGCAAGACGGCCGACAGGAAGTCGTCGCGTATGTCACAAATTCCAATATGGATACGGAAAAGGGCTTCACCCAAGATGTCGGATATAAGCTTTCACCACCCGTCCCGTCAGTCGACCTGACAAAGCTGGAAAATGATGAAGATACAAACTGGAGGCTACAACCAGAATTGCCGCACGCCAACTTCAGAAAAGCGACGAAGAGGGTGAAGTTTTATTTCCCTCGGGAAGGACGAAGCCTAAAGCATCTCGCTGATGAGTGGATCTGCTTCTCTGATGGGACAAACTTCACGGATTCATCGGTCGGCTTTGTCGCAGACATGTTCCCGTTGATGGTTGAGTCAATCAAGGGCGAAGGAGAGGGACCTTTTTGGTATCCAACCCTCCTACTGAATCTGGACATCAAGAAAGCGCTGCCGCCGCAGGGAGTCAAGTGGCTGCAGGTTAGGGCGGGTATGAAAAAGGTGGCGAACGGTAGGATGGACTTGGAAGTGTGGGTGCACGATGCTGACGGCGATCTGGTGGCTTTGAGCCATCATGTAGCATTTGTGTTGGATGCTGCTAGGAACACAGCCGCAAGGAAAACAGGCAATGCGAAGATCTAGGCCTTGGACTCTTTCATACATAATCACCAGCATCTGTATACGTCGCACTTTTCAAACAGCCAGCGCGTGTGAACATTGTCTTGCTGAATTCCTCCGCTGCATTACCTCGGTTCGTTTTGTTGCGGTGTGACGTTGCTTATTCGTCAATATGATCCCGGCATGTGTAGTTCCACTTCCATAGCTACGCGGAACAGCATGGACTTCATCAGGTACCGAGAGTTGCTGACAGCTATACGGCATTGGGCGCTCCTTGGAAAATTGGTTTTGTTATTTCTCGATTATCTGGGGGCCTCATTGCGCTCAACTGGCCGCAACAGTGAGGGTTTCAAAAATCTACAGGATGCTATCGTGCATCGCTATCTGCCAAACGCCAATGATGCCATTCATCAGATGCCCAATGCCCCCTGGCTGTATATTGCCATGCTTTTTTGTGTCTGCTCGATCGGTCCGGAGTCGCTTATTTGCCCTTGGGGTTGTTGTATTGTATCTCGTTGAATTTGCTCGGCCAAACAGGCTATCGCATGTTAGCACAGTCCTTGGGCATCGAAATCAGTGTGCCACATACCTCACTCTGCTGGTCGCTGATGTTCTTCTTGAAGTGCTCGGAGTCTGGGCCCTTGCTCGGGCCGTCGTGCCTTCCTTCGTTTGCGGACGCAGAGCCTACAAGCTTGATGTCAGCAAACTCCGTTCTATATACTTCCAGGGTTTTAAGTCTGGGGAGCTCATTATACCCGTACCGCGCTGGGTTCCTCCAGCAGGTGTGTGCGTGGGGTGGCCTCCGCCAGCTGAGAAGCGATCCTCGATGTTCTGGACGCCCTGTGTCTTGTACGGGTTGGGGAACCAGTATTGGCGCATGAAGAGGTAGTAGCCGAAGCCGACGGCGCCGCCAGCCATGAAAATTTTAGGAACAGAGAGAGGCGACATGATTGCTGTTGGTCCTGCTGTCTCCCTTCAATTGACGAGGTGGGAGTGAGAGAAGGCGAGGGTGGAGGTTTAGAGCGACAGAGATGAAGTGGAAGGTGCTGTGTGTCGTGCTGGGTGGTGTGACGCACGAAGTAGGGACAGTCAATGGAAACCTTGGTATGTGGAGAAGAAGCAAGTAGTGCAGCGAGTCTAGAGATCTAGGCGTTATTTTCCCTCCAAAGCCAGGTACCCAATAGCATACGGCGGAGAAGCGTCACTTTGTCGTCGCGATGATCGCGTCATGGCTTTGTGCTTTAGGCAAAGCTCCCGCGGTCGTCGCACAGACCAAAGATCCACTCCGCCAGGCACGATGCAGCTAGCGCGCGTGAGGCTGGAGCCCATGCTGACGTAACGCAACGGCGGCTGAAGAGTGGCTTGTAAATTAGCTAGCGTGTTTGGTGCCATCACCTTGGGGAAGTGGACACGCTATCGCGACATCTGCAACCCCTTGCGCCCACACGACCGGAGATAGCTGTGAAGAGAGGGACCAATTGGGGGTGTCTTTTGCATCGAGGAGCTTCATGATCATACGGCAGAGAACAGGCTGGGACACAGCAACCGCCACGGAACCGAGCGCGCATTCGAGAAATGGACGGTGATCCCGCCGTCGAGCCAGAAATCGATGGCTTCAGTCGCGTGCTGCCCCTGCCGTATCGCGTCGCTCTTATAATAGTTCTGGGTATGCGAACGCTCAGGCCGTCTGCTCTCAACCACCTTACTAACTGCCGCACAGGCATCTGGGCCTGGGGTCTAAACCTCCACTACCTCACCCTCATAAAGATAGACGTCCCGAGTCTGATCCGCTACCCGGGCCGTACCTCACCCCGCCATATCCCGCACCACCTCTCCTGCTACCGCATCGCAACCTTCCTCTCCATCCCGCTTGCCCTCTCGCTGCTCCTGTTCTGGACCCTTACGCACGGCAGCCCTACAGATATTGCCGCTTGGGAAATTCTGCCAAACCTCTACCTCTTGGTACTGGTCATTGGCTTTGTCATACCGCTGCCATTTGTTAGTCGCAATGGACGGACTCGTACATTGGCGACGCTGAAACGCATATCGATCGGCGGCATCGCAGAAGCACAAGACGGAAAGTTTGGAGACATTCTGCTAGCCGATGCGTTGACGAGTTATGCGAAGGTGCTCGGCGATCTATTCGTCTCACTGTGCATGTTCTTCTCGTCGTCGCACAGCTCAACAGGGCCTCCAAACAGGAGTTGCGGCGGCGTGTTCTGGGTTCCCTTCATCATCGCTATACCCTCGATGATACGTCTACGGCAGTGTATCACAGAATACTATCGTGTTCAGAAGGCGAACAAGCAAACCGGGCAGATTAGTCCAGCGACAGGATGGGGTGGCCAGCATTTGGCCAACGCACTGAAATACTCGACCGCATTTCCTGTCATCATACTGAGTGCTCTGCAACGCTCGCCTGATCCATCCCGCTTTGGTGTTTCGGAAGCGACGTTGTTCCGTATGTGGCTCGTCGCAGTGGTGGTAAACTCTGGCTACTCTTTCTACTGGGACGTAGCCAAGGATTGGGATCTTACCCTCTTCTCTAATGCCCGTACTCGGGATAGCCCAGAATACCCACGGGGTCTAAGACGGCATCGCTGGTTCCATGCCAAAGAATTCTACTATGCAGCCATTGCAGTGGACGCAATGCTGAGGTGTACATGGAGTCTGAAACTCAGTGTGCATCTGGATCATTTCAACGATTTGGAAGGAGGCATCTTTACAATGGAAGTTCTCGAGGTGTTGCGAAGATGGATATGGATCTTCTTCCGTGTAGAGACAGAGTGGGTGAGGAATCACAGGGGCCCGGCGCCTGATGACATATTACTAGGCGATGTTGGGGTTGGAAATAAGTACGACGATAGCGATTAGGCTTCGTTGTTCATCAAATTTCTAGATCGTCTGCAAGCATGGAATGCACCTCTATCTTCCCTTCAAGATTTCATGGATTCCCGTGATGCGCTCAACATACCCGCTGTGTTGTGATGCATACATAGCTCGCCCTCGAGCTGTAGGTAAGGAAGGACCTGGCTTGGAGGTGGCAGGCGGGACATAAGTCTTATCGGGTACCATGATTTCTTCCCACCCACCTCACTTCTTTGGGAATCCAATGCACGATGATGTAGGCAGCAGCCAAAGCGATTTGCGAGTTACGCGGCTGTGGAACATTGATGACCTTTTGAGGCTTTTCATTATCAAGTTCAGACTATTAGATGATAGGCCAGACTTCGGAATGCAGCATCTACCCCCTACGCGACTGGCTGGCAGTCGTCCTTCATGCTTACATCGCGCTAGTGGACGCAGCACGAAATGCATTCCTTCTTGGGACTAGTACGGCAGTCAGCTTCCAGTCATCTATATGTTGCCGGCAGCCCTATACACCACTCAACCACTTTCATCTACTTGGTAAAGCGAGACTTGCCAATTAGATTGAAGCTAGACTTTCTTTCTTTTAGTATCAATTGAGGCTCAACAGGCCTACAGGTTGGCAAACCGTTCACGCTGCAGAGAATCTGATGGTGTTCCGCGGCAAACCATCCAAGTTTTGCGAAAGATGTAGAGAGAGAAGACTACGAGTATGCCTCGAATCCAAAGTTGGGATTCCTTACTGACACATCCAGTGTGATCTGCAACGGCCAAGTTGCAACTCTTGCATTCGAGTGGGAGCAGCATGCACCGGCTATCGCGACACGATCAACATTCGGATCAGCGACGAGACCGACTTTGTACGAACTAAGGCTATGGCAAAGACAAGGTCACCACTGAAGCAACGATGTGTTGGCGACTTCAAAGTCAAGCTTAAGGTCCGACATCTACCCCAAGACCTTTTGACCCTAGGTCAGGACATGTTCTTCACGTACTACGTCTCCGATTTCAGTCGGACATGGGACTTCCTATACAACTATCTAGACCCAAGATTCACACCCAAATATCTTACTTTGAGCATCGAAGCGGTCAGTCTCGCCTTCTTGTCCCATCAGGTTTCCTCTGAGACTGCAAAAGATCTAGGACGCAGAAAGTACTGTCAAGCACTACGGGAGATCAACATTGCCCTGCAAGATCCCACGACAGCAAAAGCGACATCGACTTTCGAAGGCGCGTTGCTGCTGGATCTCTTTGAGAAGATCATGAAGTCAGCCTTGGAGATCAACACATCAGGACACGCCCATATCGAGGGCGCTCTCACATTGGTTAAACTGCGAGGTGTAGATTCTTTCAAGGAAGGCACTGAGCTACGGGCATTGATGGGACTTTCCCTGAACGCGACGATATGCTCATTGAGTACCGGGCGAGTGGTGGATCCTTCCATACGAAAAATACGAGTACACGCAGCACAATTCGTCAACACTGACTATCCGAAGTGGAAGCTCAGCGGACTGATGCTTGACATAACCGATCTAGCCGCAGAGATGCGCAAGGGCTTTATGACGGCGGAAGAAAGGATAACGAAGAGCGAGTACTTTGATCGAAAGCTCGAGATTGTTGCATTTGAAGCGAGCCCGGCTTGGACGTATGAACGCAAAAGCTTATCTGATCCCGATGGAGCAAGACTGGTACCCGCAGGATTCCCAAGGGTGTATGACGTCTACCCCGATCGCATGATCACCCAGATGTGGAACGTGCTTCGCATAGCCCGAATACTTCTCTGCGAGGAGATCATCCAGTCCTGTTCCGAGAGCTGTGATCCTGAAGTTGCCGCTCAGTGTGATCGAGCAAATACTGCCATCTTGACCCTCGTCCAGGAGATCGTCGCATCGGTTCCTCAGATGACGGACTGCGACCTAGTCGCAAAGGATAAGCTGCCTATTGGAAGCACGGGTAAACAACATGCACACAGCATACCACACATCCTCGATGTATACATACTGATTTTCAGCCTCTACGTTGTTGCTTGGTCAAGAAGCTGTCCACAATCTGCAGTCGATTGGAGTCTGAAGCACCTGCAGCACATTGCCGATCACTTTGCTATAAAAGAGGCTGCCGTCATTCTGAATATCTTGAGAAAGCAAAAGAGGGAGGAGCGTATTGATCCATGGTATGTATGCATTTCATTCATTCGTTCCCAACACGGCGAGAGCAAACATCTGCGTTTGCACAAAAAGGTCTGGTCTGCATACCCAAGAGATATTAGTCGGGGTTCACGACGATGGAAGGCCGTGCTAAACACCCTGAAGGAGCGTCTTTCAGATCCACGAGACGACTTTTTTACTGAAAAGAACGCCTGTGATATCGGAGCCTTTAGATTTGCCGACATGGGCGAAAGTAAGGACCTGATCCATCAAACACATCCAAGGCTCGTTCCAACTTCCTTGTAGTGCCCACAAAGATACTCTTCACACATGTGTTTCTCCTAACTAAATTACAAACGTACACGGAAACCCCTGAGTTAAAGAACTTCTCATACACAAGTACTAATTCTTTCCTCAGGGATAGAGTCTTCGGTCAGTTATCCAACGCACCCAAAGATATATGGATGCAGTCCGCATACAGTCAGGGTCACGATATGGACACCGCATCTTCCGAGTAAGCTTCTCCGGTCTCTTTGCCCCCATCTCAAGGGTCTGATACGTGCAATAGCCGTCACGTCATGTCTCAATCACACCTAGGCGCTGCCAGGCCATCTCCTTTGGTCGCTGGTTTACCTCCCGGGTTTCATGTCGGATCGTAACACAATGAAGACTAATATACATGCACTGCTTAGACATGAAGCGTATGGGCACCCAGACAATGCTCCAAAGAGGCCTTTCTTGTAAGTCTGCCTGCCACTCCCATGATCATAGCGAGCATACCCACTACCAGCGCGATACATATCTCTGACCTGCCACCTCATAGCCCCCATCATACCTTCGGACCCCGGGACCCGCGCCTATGCTACCAAGCCGCCGGTTTCGCAACAGGGCCGTGGAGCAGTCTCCTGGAGGAACCTTGAGATGCTGCGTTGCGCACGTCATTTCGTTGGGTAGCTAGCTGGGATGACTGTTCGAATGGGGTATCAAGAGAAAAGACCATGTATAACCTCACTCAAGATCTAACATGGGCAGTGGATATATGATCAATCTTCTCATTCTGTTCCCTTGCGAACTGATTATAGCTACCGGTGTCGATAATACGGCACAAAAGCCGACACACAAACACACACATACCATGAGTTTTCTACCACTCTTCCGTCGACGCCTCTTCTTCGTAGAGATGTTAAAATAGTACAAATGGTGATTTTGAGCGTAGTGGAAAAAAGATAAAGCGACAAAACACCAGATACAATGCCAAAGATGTGACCCGACTGACTCAAACCCATCGATAAAGTCAAGGGCAAGTGCCGCCCACCCATTCGTCGCCCATTCTTTTCGTCGGATAAGAAAAATGGTACATTCGCGCCCTTTCTCTCAAACGAAGAAAGGGGTGCCAGGAAGATGGTGATAATATGTAGCCACTGAAAAAACGCCATGCAATGCAAGATTTCCCTCTTCTTCCAGTCCCGAATCCAAGATGAAGCCTAGCCTCATGTGCATATGGGGAGGAGCCGCCTTTTTTTCGCTCCCTGCCAAGTGTAGGTGTTGAAACAAAAGAAGCAGCGATGTAGCGCTGCAAAAGTGTGATGTTGAAGGAAGGCCAGCGCAAAGATAATGTATCAAAGGAGCCGAAGCAGAGCTGAGGCCATACGAAGCTGACTAGTTGAGGAAGCCCTTGCAGCCGATAGAACCACAGAGACAGGGAATACGGTCCGTAGCGTCCATTTCACGCTCGAATTTGTAGTCGTACGTGAGTTCCTCATCTGGAAAAATGGTTAGTAGATGTTCAGTGGCACGGATTGTCCGGAAAAAGTAACTGTGCTTACCAGAGTTGATATCCCGCAGCGCGTAGATGACGATACGCTTCGTGTTGTCGACGCGAATAATCTTGGCCGTGCAGTTTGGCGTGCAAGAATGATTGATGAATCTTGCAATGCCTCCCATCTTGGTTGCGTCGATGACCGTGTCTTCGTCAATGCGGAATAGGTAACTCGATCCGACACCTTGCATGTCGTACTTGGCTTCCCTGAGATCGGCAACACGTTGTCGAACCTTTTCACCCACGTACTCGATAATCATGTCGTTGACGGCGATGGGCTCTTGGGCGTAAAGACCCCAGTTATGGATGGCGGAACGGTCGAACTTGACTAGCTTCTTGCGCTTCTTCAGCTGGTTGAAACGGAGGGCATCGCCTTCTGCGCCGGACATGTTCTTGGATATGTTGATATCGTTGACCATGCGACGGTTGTTGGCGCGGTTGGCACGCGAATTGGCGGTGGATGTCTTATTGGAGCTGGTCTGGAACTTGAAGCCTTCAACAGAGACGACGCTTCGCTCTTCTTGCTTGGCGCGGCGCTGGCGCTCTTCGCGCTCCTTCTGGACGCGGATACGATGAGGGAGGTATTTTGACTTTTCAGACTCGCGAATCTTCTTGACACCCTCTGTACGAGCCGAGCCAGTCGCGTTGGGAACGTAGTACCCTTCGATCTTGGTTTCCGTACGCGAGACACCCTCCTCGCCGTTGCGGTTGAGATGCTTGATAGACTTTTGTTTCCATGCCCAGGATTGTGCATCGCCAATCTTGGCGGCACTGATGGACTCCATGGCAGCCTTGAGGTGACGGAGATCCTCGTCGTCTTTGAGCATATGTTGCCAACCGTCAATGTCCATTACAACACTGAGGTCATCCTCAACAGTCTTACGAGGCTCCACAGAGGACACGCCCCAGAATACAGAAGAGGCCCGCTCGTCGTCTTCTGGCGTCGACTCCTCCACCACGACCTCTTCGATGACCTCATTGACTTCTTTCGCTTCGGCGATCTCCTCTTCCGCAGGTGTCTCGATTTCCGTAACCTCGATCTTGGCAGCCTTGGCCTCCTCTTCGAGCTGCTTCTTAGTCTTCTTCTTGGGCTTGGTGGCAGCTTTCTTCTTGAGTGTCGTGAGCGTCTCTGGCAGTTCAGTAGTCTCGATGGGCTTGAGTGCTTCGTCATCATGGGTGATGACGACTTCAGGTTCAAGTTTGTCAATCGGGCTTGCTTCCACCCCAAAGATTGCATCAGCCTCTTGCTCAATTTTCCGTAACCTCCTGAACCCTTTGAGTGCTTTGTCTGCCTTCTTCCAAATAGGCGACGAACGAGGAAGAATTGCGAGTACTTGTTCCAGCTCTTTCTCGGCCATGTTCTCTGGATCCTTATGAATGCAATGGGCAAGCAAACTCCTGGCATGCGAGTCATCCATCTCCTCGTCACTGTCTTCGCCCCAGCCCGTTTCTATACGGCGCCGTTTAGCGCGATGAGCTCTCGACGACTCTTCCACTTCCTCTTCAACGTCGGTGGAAGGAGCACGGCTGATGGGTCGGCTCTCTTGCTCCTCGGTACCGCGAGTGAGCTGGCTGCGACTCTCATCATCCGACTCCTCCGGCTCGAACATCTCAATCATCTGGCGATGCAGCCCACGGGCAACACGGGGTTTAGGCGCAGATGCCTTCCTTCGTTCGTCCGCAAATGCATTGACAACCTTTGGAGGTTTCTTACCACGTCTGGTGCTGGGATCAAATACACCCAGCGACCTGCGTGCGTTGCGGCCACCGAAACCACCATTGCGGCCCTTTGGTGTACCAGCTCCAAAGGCGTCGAATCCCGGGGCGAGAAGTGCGGGTGGTCGCACAACCTCTTCCTTCGTAGGCGGAGCCGGAACATTGAACTTGCGACGCTTTTCCACATGAAGATCCGGTTCCAGGAGTTCCAGTATAGTGGGCGCGGCCAATTTCGTCTTAATGTCACCAAGAAGCTTCTCTTGGAGCTCCTGCTTGAGCACATCCAAAGCGGCTCGTACAGGATCCAGCGAGTCTGCCCGCTGCTTCTTTTCCCACTCGAGATCTTCCGCCTCTTCATGTTCTATCCGCTCTTCGATGGCCTTCCGCTTCTTGTCGGCTACCACGCGCTCTGGGCTGGGACTCCGCTCATAGTTCGGGTCGCCGTATTGGTTGCACTCCATGTTCATAACGTAGGTGAATAGAGCCTGCATGTGACATTCCTTGTAACATCGGACGGCCTCGTCTTCACCGCGCTTCGACTCTTCGAAAGTCACATAGTAACCCGTCTGGTCGCATCGCACCGAAGCCCACCGAAAGTTCTTTAACCGCTTCTTGAGATGTTCGACGGTTGTGCTGAGGACGGGTACGTATGCGTGTGCGATGAAAATATAAGGCTTCCGTTTCAGCGTCGGCTTGACTGGTTCGCGTTCGATGAGAAAGGAGAGTGCGGCTTTCCTTGTCAAGGGTTCTCGAGGGATCGGAATTGGCGGACGCGCGCCCTTGCCAGATGGGCCTTTGGGAACGTTTGCCGGCAGATCAAAGGTTCCTGGTGTAGCTGGTGCCGCAACGCTCGCAGTCTTCGCTGCGAGCTTGGCACGCTGCTTCTCCTCCTCTTTCCGGGTCTGCTGCACCGCCATATCCATGAGTTTCTGGCATCTCCGGCCCTCGCGATCAGATTTCACCCTGATCGTGTGCTGCGCAATGCGCTGATTTGTGCCTTCGCGCTCAGCTCGCTTTGCTGAGGTGGTTGCTTTGATGCCAGGTACTCCGCGCGTTGGTGGGGTGTCGCGAAACTTGACCAGACATATCCCAAGTGGGCTGCCGTTATCGGGATGTACTTGATTGCGGAGCGTCTCTACTTGGCCGTAAGTGGAGAAGAAACCACGCAATTGCGCATCTGGTGTCAAGGGATCGAAGCCCGTCACTACGACTTGAGTTGCAGGCCCTGGACCGCATGATATGCGTTGATCAAAAGAGTAGGGCTTGGCGACGTATGGCGCTATCCGGAGTTTTGACTTGGGAGCGCCCGTGAAGGATGTCTTGATGACATAGTTGCCAGTGGTGTAGCCGGCAATGGCCAGGCGTGGATCGGGAGGAGGAGATAGGTCGCCCTGTAACACAAGTTAAGTTAGCCTTAGCGTCACAGGGCGACCACATCTATGCATGTATTTGTAACCTTCACGTACCTTGTCCAGTATTGTGGTGTATTTCGCCGTTCCCCTTCCTCGCGCCTTCTTATCGAGTTTGGGGTCAAGCTGTGCGTCGTAGGTGGAGCGTTGGCCCAGCACGCCGTCGGCTGGGAAGACGGAGATGCGCGTCTCGGGCGGCGTGTTTATGGGGGTGATGGTATCGGCGACATTGTTGGGCGCGCTCGATGGCGCCGCGTGTGTAGAGGACGAGGTTGTGTGCATCGTCTCATGCGAGAGCTTGGAAGAGCGCGGACTGGGCAGCTTGCCCGGCGGAGACGAGTCTGAGCTGGTCAAGGGTGTGAGGGCGTGGAGAGAAATATTTTGACCAGAACGCGACATGGTGGAAGGCGCGGAGAAAGTGGACGAGGCGGGCGTAGGAGCAGAGGCGTCCGAGTCAACGTCGTCTAGCAGCTCGCTAGGGCGCTGCGCATCGTTGTTGGGTGAATCCGACTTGTTCCTGCGCGTGCTCCTGCGCGTTTCACCCGCTGCCGGTGTCGCTGTGGCCGCCGAAGCTGCGTGCGAGGGGGCAGACGAGCCGGGGCGACGAGAGGCTTCCCGCCGCAGAGACCTGTCTTCTCGTTCGCCGCGTCTCGTGCCTGACATGGACTTGATGTCGAAGCCCAGTCTCTGATGGCTGCGCTGCAAAAGCGCACCACACTATCGATCGACCTTGTATTAGCACGTGTATGCTGCCGCCATCACTGTATAGCTGGGTGTGATAGAAGAGGCGTGGGTAGGGGCGCGGCGCGCTGCTGTACTCGATGCAGCTGCAGGCCAGGAACGGGATATGGACTACGCGCACCACGCGGTGAGGACGTGTCGGGGCGCCCGGGGACAGGCGGCGGAGGCAAGGGAGAAAGACAGGGAAGAAAGATGGGCCGGGCGATGGGGTCGACAGCGCTCTGCTCGCACAGATGGGGCTGGTGGTGAGTAAGAGCCGTCGTCCAGGGAATCTGAGGTTCCAAGGCGAGGCACTGCGCCTGGACTAGCGTCTTCCAAGGCCCTGGCGGGAAAAGGAGAGTGCTTCTCTCGTTCACCAACCATCCCTCTTGCACTCAACAATTTTGTTGCATTGCAGCGACCAGCCTTGGCCAACATGGTCGCATAATCTCCGCCATCGTCTCCTGCATGGAATTGCCGCCCCGGGACTGAATCTCGCACGCGCGCACCACCTTGTCAAGCCGCATCCCTCCAGCCTAAGCGTCATCGCGATCGCCTTGCGTACAGTATGCATTTACGCTAGCCCACTGCAGTCGCACGAGGACATGGCCAGCGCAGCACAGCACGATTCAATACTGGAAACGCGTTTGAAAAGCACGTGGGACGATAGAGGGCTATGTAGCACGTGAGCACGTATTGTAATACCAAAGCTGCAGATGAGGAGTGGGCGAATTGAATGGGACAATGGAAGCACCATTACTCGCTCCACGCTCCGTCAGGCAGAAGTCGACACGCTGCTTCTCAGATGCGGCATCCCGCGAGTGGTGGAAGGACCACGCGCTTGTACGAGCACTGGTGTATCATAGCTGCGTGATTCCATTTTGGACACGCATGCCTTCTATGAGCATATGCAAACCAGAGCCTAGTAGTGGCCCAGTCACTTGAATCTTTGTGTCCCCGTATCCTCACACCACGTTCTAGTCCACAAACTTGCCCTCAACCCAGCCCCGTCTCTTGACACCCAACTCCACCGCGGCACTCCCCCAGTCCTCGCCATGATTATGTCCGCTCTTGCCATCCGCGCCACCAATCCCCGCCCTCATGAGTCCCTGCTCATCGCTCAACAGCGTCAACAGGCCAAAGATGACAGGCACGTTGTTGTCGAGCTGTAAGCGCATGAGTCCATGGCTCACCGCCTCCGAGATGTACTCGAAGTGCATCGTCTCTCCCTTGATCAACACGCCAATCGCGATTATCGCGTCAAAGGGCGAGTTGGACGTCTTGGATTGCGACGCTCCAGTGAGGGCTGTGAGGTCCGAGGTGGAGCCGAGGAGGTCCGCTGCTGCGCCTACGACGCCTGTGGACGAGGATTGGATTTGTGAGGCCGAATATAGTCTGTGGAAGTGCCTGTTAGCTCTGTGCCCGGATTGCAACGTCATATGAGGGGACATACTGCTTGACGGCATAGGGCAGCTCGTAGCTCCCAGGCACGCTCTGCATGACTATGTTCTCCTCCTTGACTCCCGCTTCCTTGAGCTTCCTCTTGGTTCCCTCGAGCAGCGCATCGATGATCTTGGTGTTCCAGCGTGCGTGGATGATGCCAATGCGGAGTGCGGAGCCTGCACAGCTTCAGTCAGTCGCACAGTTGAGGTAGTGGGGGCGGGGTTGCTCGGAGCTTGCTTGCCTACTTACCATCGTACGTCTTGGGGGCGCCGGGGCCTTTGATGGTTGCCATGTTGCCGTTGCGCGTGTGGAAGTTTGTAGGTAGATTGGGAAGGTGCGATGGAACAGTGGAGTCGTTGTAGTGAAGGTCGAGCGGGAACGGCGACGGGGTGGGCTGAAGAATGCAGGAACGAGCTGCTGAGCACACCACATTGGGAGCCGCCCCGCAACCGAAAGGCAGGGATCCCGCATCGTGCAATGGTGTCATCGCGAGCAGGGGTAAGCTTCCCCCAAACGCCTCTCGTTGATTGCAATGAACTCTGGACCTGACCCGTCAAGACAGTCACGAAATGGGACAGATGTGTTTGAAATATTGTTCATTCAATCAGAGCATCGCATCGCTCCGTGTTCTAGATATCGTAAAAGTTTCCATGCCATACACATAAGCTACATCCAAGAGCTTTCAATCGTAAATCAAATCCAAATCACACCAGCTTCTCTATCCTAGAGAACGCCATATCCATAATACATCTACTCGACGGTAACCGACTTGGCCAGGTTACGGGGCATATCAACGTTGACACCCTCGGCAACCGCCATCCAGTAGGACATGAGTTGCAGGGGAACGACGTTGATGAGACCCTGGAGAACGTCGACGTTCTTGGGCACCTCGATCTTGTCTGTCTTGTCGGTAGGGAACTCGGGGTCGTTCTCGTTGCAGATGATGATTGGTCGTCCGCTACGGGCAATGACCTGTTGGTATGCGTTGAGCGACTTGGCGAAGATGTCGTCACGGGTAAGGATCATGACGATAGGGAGGTTCTCGTCGACCAGAGCCAAGACACCGTGCTTGAGCTCACCAGACATGACAGCCTCGCAGTGAAGGTACGAGATCTCCTTGATCTTGAGAGCACCCTCGAGCGCGGTAGCGTGCTGAGAGCCACGGCCGAGAAGCAGCAGGGACTTCTGGTTCTTGAACCTCTCGCAAAGCTTCTTGATGGGCTGGTCGAGCTTGAGCACCTCCTTGAACTGGTCCGAGATCTTGGTGAGACCCTCGATGATCTCCTCCCGCCTCTTCTGCTTGGATGCACGGTCCTCACTGAGAGAGAGCGCGAACATGACCATGCAGACGAATTGCGAGGTGTAGGCCTTGGTGGAGGCAACACCGATCTCAGGACCAGCGTTGATGTGCACACCGCAGTGGGTGAGGAGAGAGATGGAGGAACCGACAGTGTTGACGATACCGACAGTCAGGGCACCGCGCTCCAAGCAGTAGCGGAGAGCACCCAGGGAATCGGCAGTCTCACCAGACTGAGAGACAAAGACGCAGGTGTCGTCACGGAAGACGGGTGCCTGACGGTCAAGGAAATCGGAGGCCAGCTCAACGGCAATAGGGATTTCAGTGAGCTCCTCAAAGATACCACGGACAGCCATGCACGAGTGGTACGAAGTACCGCAGGCAACGAAGATGATTCTCCTGCATCGCCTGATGGTAGAGAGGTATTGACGGAGACCACCAAGAGTGACGGTCTTGTTGACAGCATCGAGACGACCACGCATGGCGTTGACGACGGACTCGGGCTGCTCGAAAATCTCCTTCTGCATGAAGTGGTCGAAACGGCCCTTCATGATCTCCTGGAGCTGGATCTCAAGAGTCTGGATGGTGCGGACGTTGGACGAGCCGTCATCCTTGTGCAGACGGTGAATGTTGAGGGAACCCTCGTGGATGTGTGCAATGTCGTCGTCCTCGAGGTACAGGACCTTCTTGGTGTGCTCGACGATGGAGGAGGGGTCGGACGAGAGGAAGAACTCGGTGGGCATCGGGACGCCGTCGTCGGACAGGAAAGCGCGCGATTGCGATCGGTGGAGGAGCGACTTGTCAGGGGGAGCGAGCAAGTTGTTGGACTTCTTCAGCGCAACGTTGTGCGAGGCGCTCTCAGCGGGGAGAGCAGCACCCTCGTCGTTGTACTCGACATCGACGAAGTCGACCTTCATCTTCTTCTGTGTTCGTACACCGATGACGAGGGGAGAACCCTTGCGGGCCGCAACGACCTCATGGGGGTAGTGAACGGACTTGAGGAGAAGACCAAAGGCACCCTGGAGCTCCTTGATGACGGCCTTGACGAGCGAGGGGAAGCTCAGGTCGGGGTGCTCGGTGTAGATGTACTTTGTGAGCTTGGCAATAGCCTCGGTGTCGGTCTCCGTCTCGAACTTGAAGCCCTTGCTCTCGAGCAGCGTCTTGAGCTCCTTGTAGTTTGTGATGATACCATTGTGGACGACGGAGAACTCCCAGTTGGGGTCGGACCTGGTGGGCGGTTAGTGCGTGCTCTGGGTGGTCCAAAGAACGTGGACGTGACATACCTGTGGGGATGGCAGTTGACACGCGATGGGGGACCGTGGGTGGCCCATCGGGTGTGGGCGATACCGGCGTGCGAGTCGAAGACCTTGTTGAGGTCGAAGTTCTGCTCCTCGACGAGCTTCTTCAGCGAGGCGACCTTGCCGACCTCTTTGACGGCGTAGACCTCATTCTTCTTGTCACCGTCAATGGCAAGACCAGCCGAGTCGTAACCACGGTACTCTAGACGTTGCAGACCTGAGGGGACAGCGTGTTAGTGATCGCCCTCCAGCCCCACCAAACCACTTCCGACTCCGTGGAACGCGCGTCTGGGGGAGCGGCTGCGGGATTACTTACCATTGATGAGTGTGTCGAGAATGTACTTCCTGTCCTTCTCCACCAGGTAGTTGATGTAGCCGAAGATACCGCTGCAGACACCGTCGTTAGCCCGTGTCCAAAGCCTCGCTGTAGCTGCCACAGCTTCACATAGTGGGGCGGCGGGGACTTACCACATGGCGACGAAACGAAAGTAGGGTGCTGAATAGGAATGGAAGCGATTGTAAGGCAGTCGGAGTCAATTGGGCGAGTGCAAGAAAGTAGGGTGGGAGGGGAAGCAGACAGGTGTGTGAGCAGAGAAAGAGCGGTGGTGTGTTTGACTTATATCTTCCAGGGCCAAGCACTGAGCATGCCCCAGCGACGCCCTTCTCCACCCGGCCTGGCTAGCCTCGCCAATGCAGCGTATCGCACCCGTCTGTGACGCCGCTCTACCACCCTTGAATCTCGCCCTCGCAGCCCTGCGACCCTCTGCCACGCCCTCCCTCACTGTCCCCTATTTCGTCATGTCTCGCGGAATCATCCTGGTCCATCGGCTTCCGCGATGCTGCCAGCCAATAGCCCCCGCTGCTGTTCCTGACCTGATCGCCCGCTATCCAGCGTTTCTCAGGGACCAAGAGGCGCAGCACCTCCAAAATAGCAACGCTAGGCCCGTTCCTCGACTATTTTCATGTCAAGATGCTAGAAATCTTCTCTTCGCAATGCTACACCGCGGCCACTATGCCACTCATGTCCTGACGGGCGCCGCATTCGCCGCATGCGAGGCCTCAAGCTCGCCCAAAGACTGTGCTTATGGAGAGGTTTCTAATTCTGCTGCATCGTCCAATATCTTGGATCCGCTACGTCAGCGCGGGTACGGCTCCGAATTAGGAAGCCAGCGCCGTGCGTCACGACTTGACATCTCGTGTAAACTCTGTTTGGTGATCTTCTGCTGATATGGTCGACAGCTTGGAGAAAACCGATATGCCAAAACAAATCATGGCAGATGGGTGGAACCCAGTCGCTAGCTGCACCAACCGTCCCACTAACGGCGCAGGTTTACCCGCAATGTGCTCCCCACCGTGTGCAGTATTGTCTGAATCAGACGGTGAGAAGCAATATCGTCTGGCCCTGCAGGTCTGCATTTCACGCATGAGCGCCAACGACGCACACCTCACAGGAGCCAGAGAATGTCTTCAACCCGTTGTGGCCGATGCTGCCAACGAATCACGCACTGGAACCACAAACGTGGAAGATAGAGCTGAGACTTCGGGGCGTGTACGTCTGCTCAACTGCATCTGAAGTCGAACAACGGTGAGCACCTTGTAGCTACTGCGCGCTTGTTCCGCTCTGGCGAAAAGCTTAGTCTACCTTTCTGCAGGTGTGAGCTCGACTATAGGAAAGCGTGCCGACAAGAACCTTTGGCCTGCGTCCGTTGGGAACGTCTGGATGCCTTAGCAGTTCGATTGTCTTGACCGCCTCTAAATTGCCATCCATACCACAAACACGGCATCTGAAACCCCACCGTAAGTGGCGTATACGAACATCAGCCGCACATGCACGCCTTGACAACAGTCCTACCGTTGCATTCGTGCCGACTCCTCATTCCGGTCTTTCCGCGCCCTGCATGTACTTCGTATCCTACTCGCCAAAGGTTGCACCAGTATTGTATCGTCTCGTATCGCGGCCCTGGTCAGCAGCTAGGTATCCGCTGCATCTTCGGAGAAATAAACACACCATTTGCCTCACCCCGTTTCAGATGCTGCTTGCCGTTTTAAGGACACATCACAGCATTGAACACGCCCAAGCACATATGCAACGTTTTCACACTTATGTCACAGTGCAGTTGACATTGAAAAGCAAAAAGAGAGACTAGTCAAGTTCTACAATGATTCAACTATATGAGAGCTCGAGCCTAGCCGCTTCTACTCATCGAACATGTACGTGGACTAGACCGCGAAAAAGTGCGCCCGAACCCAAACCTGCCTAGCGTAACTTCTATGATGAGAGATAACCAAAGATGAGTGCTGATGTACATCGCTGAAATGCTACATGCAATGCAAAACGAGAAATAAGGTAATTTGCGATTGGGAACCGTCGACTACCGGCTGTCACAGTAGCCGGGAGCCTTGGGAGCACCTCCGTGGATCCAGCTCTGGACAGTGAGAGTTGTGGTATATACCATGCCAACCGCCCCGATGATGCAAAGCAGTACGTCCAATACACGTGCGGTGGTTGTGCGCGCGACAGCCCGGTAATGGAGCAAGGGCTACGTATTGTTAGCAATGAGCAAGTCACAGGAAGATGTGTGCTTACAGGATAGATGAAGACCAGCGGAATGCAGGCAAAGCTTCCTACCAGACTGACAAACTTGTCCAAGTCACCCGCACCAGCCCAAGCAAGGCAAGCGCACACCAAGACCATGAAGAATCGGAAGAAGTTCTTCTTCCACTTGACGTACGGGTTGTACTTGCCTGTCCTACTGAACAACTGCTGGCTGGTAATCTCGATTGCCGGGTAGATCTGTAGTGGCGTAGATAGCAAGATAGCGAGCGAGTAGATAAACTGAACGCCGTTGACGAATCTGTTATCCTGGGGCATGTTGAGAAGTACCACAGTCTTCGTCTTGGATCCAAACGCTGCGTACGAAAGGGCTCCAGCGCTGAGGAAGATGACAGTGATGATGATCATGACACCTCCCAGGACCTTGGGAAACTTCTTCGGGTCTTTCATGCCGGTCTGGATAGGGATGATGAGACCGATGCCTTCGAATGTGAAGATGGCGGTACCGATGAAGAGCGTCCAGTCTTTGGCGTTGAAGTTGACGATGTCGGAGATACCGCCCTGGTCAACGATGGTGAAGAGATCGTAGTAGTACAGGTATACGAGACCCATGAGGATGAAGAGATCTGCCACCAATGCGAGCTTCTGAATGTTGTTGATGTTGCGGTAGAGCGACAACGGCAAGAAGATGACCATCTGCATCATGATCATGTACTTGATGTCGATGAAGGTCTTGCAGTTGGATACTGCAAGAACAAAGGCTTGCAGGTTCTCAGACACAAAGACGATGTAGGCAGATGAGAAGCCGATCTGGGATATGACAAGCGAAGAGTTGATCATGTTGCGCATCCAGTTTCCGTAGAGATGAAAGCCCATGTCACCGAACGAGTGCTCTACCACGAGCCGGGTGGAGACAAGCAAGACAAAGCAGGCATACGAGAGACCCGCGACACCAAGGAGTACCACATTGGAAAAGAGCATGCCGCCGTTAAGGAAGGCTCGGGGCAGGAACAAGACACCAGTGCCAACAAACGACTTGAGGAGCAGCATGGCTGCACCTGTGGGGCTGCCGGTGCCGGTCTTCTTCGCTTTGCGCTTTCTTCGCTTGCCGGGGGTGAGCAGTGCGCTCGACTCGCCGTACTCGCGGTCTTCGTCTTCACTCTGCGCGCCGGAATCCAGAGCATCGGAGGAGAAGTATTCGTCCGGTCCCAACACCTCGTCGTCTTCTTCGAGAGATTCACCGGCGAAGTGGCCATATAACGTGAGGAACTCCAAGAAGTTGCTGGTAAAGACCTGCGGCGGTGGGCGCGCCTGTCGGACTGTTCCATAGCCAGACGGGCCTGGGCCGGGTGAGGGACTCCCAGCGGCTCTGCGTAAGTAGTTTCGTCTGAAGCCACCAGGCTGGCGAATGGAGTCGATGTCGAGTGCTTCGTCTTCAGGACGACGTCGCGAACCGTGGAAGCTCTTGCTGCGCTGCAACTTGCCCTGCTCTTCCGCCGCCTGCTGCTCGCTCCACCTGTAAATCTGTCGCGTGATGTCGCCGCCCTGGAGTTGCAAGCTCGAAAACTGCTCCTCGTCTTCCTCGGGCCTCGTTCCAGTTGATTGGGCATCGTCATCGCCTATTCTTCCACGATTTGACCTGCTTGGTGAGGCATAGTGGCCTACCAGATGCCGGCGCACGATCTCGGGGTCTTCATACGGCACAGGCGAGCGACCGCGGCCGTCAAAGGAACCGTAGTTGCTAGGCGGGCCACGAGGAGGCGCGTCTTGGGCGGGGGACAGTGGGCGTATTGGAGGTGTGCCGAACCGTGGGGGTGAATTGCCCAGTGACTCTTTCAGCGCTGAAGAGAGGTTCGACTCGGCTGGGCCGGGCAGCGACGACTGCGGATCTGCGCGTCCAGGCAGCGGTGTCTGTATCGACGACGAGTTTGCCGTCTGGGTCTGGGAGGGTGTTGGTATTTGGCGCACGGCAGGCGTGCCGTTGGGAAGGGAAGGAACGGGTGAGCCCCGTCGCGCGATAGAGCCTGCACGAACAGACTGCGTATCGGGAGAACTTCGTCGAGAATCTCGCGACGACGGCACCGCCTGTGGGTTCGTCGATGTCGAACGCTCACCCGACATGTTGGGCTGCGTGTGTGGTGTTGTGGAGCCGCAGTGAACTCTGTGATAAGAAACGCGAGCTTCGGCTACCTGCGTCTAACGTCGCAAAGGGAATGCTGAGCGATAAAACACGCTACGGGTAGTTATATGGATGGCGTGGCCAGTGGACACATACCGCGAGGCTTCGAGATGCTACGCGTAATGTACAGCAGCAAGAGGGAGACGCGCAGAAGAAGCAAGGAAAGCTGAGTCGGGCTGCTTCGAGGCCTGTGCCGAGAGGTTGAGGTCATCCGTCGATTCGCCGGAGAGATGTGGCGCCCCACGCGCGGGATGACCATGTCACACCGTTGGAAGCCCTGCATCTTTCCACCGAGAAGCGAGCGCTAAGCCGCCAAGTGAAGCATAGCAGAAGACTTTACTGTTGGCGATGTAGATGCGGCGTCATCGCGCCTCGGATGTGTTGCCCTGTCGTTGCTCTCAGCTGTTCTGTCCATGTCTCGCTCCTACACCTCACCATCTAACGCTCATCGGCGCATCCCGTGCACGGCCTGACCGGAGCCGCAGTGACACCCCGTGCCACGAACATTGAACCAGGTTCCCGATGCCGAGACCATGACGAATGCGGACGACGACCAGACGACCAGGCTCACCCTGCCGCGGACACGCTCCAACTTTGCAACCCGTACAGCACGAGATGAGAGTGCGCGACTGCATCGACGCTCGTTCGTACAGCATTCACCACCACCTGACGAGGAAACACCGCTTCTGCCAAGCAGTGGACGCCAGCTTCCAGCTGATGCCGATGTCTACGATGGCGCTCAAGGGACGGGGAGCAAGCAGAGAGGGATGAGCAGCTGGTTCTCGAGCATCCTTCAGACGTCACGATCCAATTTAGCGAAGGAGCCAAATAATGACGGCAAACGACACTCAGTCAGCGAAACCACCAAACCAAGGCCTGGCGCTTTCCCCAGACCCGTTGGAGGTACCGACAAACTAGGCACTTTCGCTGGAGTTTTCGTGCCGGTAACCCTCAATGTCTTGTCGATTTTGATGTTTCTCAGATTCGGCTTCCTTCTCGGACAAGCTGGCTTGATTGGCATGATGGGTATGCTGATAGCAGCTTATGCCATCAATCTCTTAACTACGTTGAGTATTTCCGCTGTTGCCACCAATGGCACGGTTAGAGGAGGAGGCGCGTACTACTTGATCTCCCGCAGCCTGGGGCCAGAGTTCGGCGGATCGATAGGCATTGTCTACTATCTTGGCTCAGTCTTCAACACCTCGCTCAATGCTGTCGGTCTCATTGACTGTCTCATCGAGAACTTCGGTAGCAATGGAGGTGACATGGCAGAGTGGCTACCTCAAAGCTACTGGTGGCAGTTCCTCTGGGCTACCTTGGTTCTAGCCGCGTGCACACTTATCTGCCTTGCTGGAAGTGGGCTCTTCGCACGCTGCAGCAACGGCCTACTACTAGTCTTGTTGGTCGCGACTATCAGTATTCCTCTGTCCGCTGTGTTCAGGCCTCCGTTCGAGAACCCGAAAGAAGAAATTGTTTTCACAGGCCTCAGCATGGACACATTCCGTCAGAACTTACTACCCCATTTCACGCGAGGAGCCGCGGGAAGTGCCGATCATCACCGAGAGAACTTCCAAGATCTCTTTGGTATCCTCTTCCCAGCTACGGGAGGGATTCTGGCCGGTGCAAGCATGAGTGGCGACCTCAAGCACCCAAGTAAAGCTATCCCGAAAGGGACCTTGTATGGCATAGGTCTGACCTTCATTCTTTACACACTCGTTATCTTCGCTATGGCGGCGTCAATAGCACGCGAAACTTTCTACAATAACACAAATGTCATCCAGCTGACCAACATATCTGGCGCGGTCGTGCTTGCTGGCGAGATGGCGACATCCTTATTCTCGGTACTCATGGGTGTTATTGGTTCAGCCAAGCTCCTCCAGGCTCTTTCTCGCGACAATCTTATTCCTGGACTTTCGATCTTTGGACAGGGCACGAAGAAATCCGATGAGGTAGGATGTCTACAGTAATATTTGCTATGTCTAAACTAACCACGTAGCTTCATTCGTACAGCCGATCTACGCCATCATCATCACTTTTATCATCGCTCAAATCACAATGTTTGCCGACATCAATCAGATTGCTTCATTTATCACAATGACAGCAAGTGCTCCCTATTACTCTACCAGTCGTCAGTCAAACTCTACCTGTTCAAATCCTAACATTCTTTAGTATCTAATGACATTTCTCGTCACCAACTTGGCCTGTTTCTTACTCAAGATTGGTTCTGCCCCAAACTTCCGACCCTCCTTCCACTACTTCAACTGGCCCACAGCTGCTGTTGGGACGGTCGTCTGTGGAGGTACCATGTTCTTCGTCGACGGCTTCTATGCATCTGGATGTGTAGCTCTGCTCATGATTATCTTCTTACTGATTCACTATACGTAAGTTTTGACTGTACGAAGTGCATGTGAGACATATACTGACTTCGTATCTCTACTTCTGCAGCACCCCGCCTAAGCCATGGGGCGATGTGAGTCAGGGTCTCATCTATCACCAGGTGCGAAAGTACTTGCTGCGCTTGCGCCAAGAGCATGTCAAGTTCTGGAGACCCCAGATCTTACTCTTAGTCAATGATCCGCGGCGGCAGTATAAGTTGATCCAGTTCTGCAATTCGCTGAAGAAGGGAGGTCTCTTCGTACTTGGGCACGTCATTGTCTCTGATGACTTCGGGGAAGCTGTGCCAGAAGCAAGACGACAACAGCAGTCTTGGACAAAGTATATCGACTTCTCCAGGATCAAAGCGTTCGTGAACATCTCTATATCTCCTGCCGTCGAGTGGGGCGCTCGCAACCTCGTTCTGGGTGCAGGGCTAGGTGGGATGCGGCCAAACATAGTTGTCATGGGCTTCTACAACCTACCTGAGATGAGGCAAGCGCAGCCTTCCATCGGCATACCTTCGCCCCAACCATCACGCCCATCCAGCAAGGCTACGAACCATCCCATCTCTCGGAAAGCAATCCAAGCAGCAGCCAGGCGACGCGTCACAGGAAACACCCATAGTATGCTTCCCACTGATGCTATGAAACCAGAAAACGCGATTGCTATACGCAGTTACGTCACTGTTATCGAAGATCTGATTCTCCGGTTGCAAGCAAATGTCGCTATAGGCAAGGGGTTCCAGGAACTCGAGGTGCCGCCTAACAAGCCTACGGTGAAAGAAAAAGCGTTCAACTTCATTGGTCTCAATGACATTGATATCGAGGATTCATCAAAGAAGTACATCGACCTCTGGCCGATTCAAATGTCAGCCGAGGTCGCTACTACTGGCGATGAGCCAATCCGCAAGAATGTTCTGACCACGAATTTCGACACGTATACACTCATCCTGCAGCTTGGATGCATCTTACACACGGTACCGTCTTGGAAGCGCATGTACAAATTGAGAGTCTGTGTTTTTGTGGAGTATGAGACGGACGTCGAGGAAGAGCGTAGTCGCGTTACTACATTGCTGCGTAATCTGCGCATTGAGGCTGAAGTCCACGTCTTCTGGTTGTCCTCCGGAGATTTGAGCATGTATGAAGTCATCATCAACGGAAGAGATGATGGCCACTTTGATCAGACTGGTCGTGATATCGATTACTCGCTGGAAGACGAGCGATGGTGGCAAGACATCAAACGACTGCGTCAGCCCGAGAGTTTGAGTGCGAGCCAGGAACTAGCACAGACTGTCGATATTCTTGAAGCCGTCACCAGTTGGCCTATTGCCTCGTTCCAACATGGTAGGCAAGAGACGAACCCAAAGCGCTTCTCAGCCCTGCGCAAGATGCTACGTAAAGCAAAAAGTAGAACGTCTGTTGGCAATCTTGGGGACGGGGCAAGGGCCAAAATGCAAAGCCAAAGAATACCAGTCCAGCTACTTGAAGACAGCGATAGCGACACTCAACCATCCTCAGCCGGCGGAAGGGAAGACGATGCTGATGACGAAGCAATGGCTTCTGATAGCGAGGCAGTCGTTAGTGGCAGCAACTTCGACGAATACGACTTGGATGCATCGAGTGATGAGAGTGATCAGAACGGGCAGAGAATGTCACTAAGAAGACGCAAAACGGCACCCAGCACCTCTTTCTTCACCAGGCAGCTGGATCTCCGTAAGGCCATTTGGAAAAGTTCACGGAAGGACAGTACCTCGCAGAAAGATGACCGGCCGACCACACAGTCGGTGACACCACTCAAACCGCACCCAGACGCCGTTGCCTCTGACACAGCTATTCTTCACGCCGGAGAGCGAGCCCAGTCCCAAAGTGTAGCCAGTTCATCCTCTCAGCGCTCTGGATCCTCACGCGCCGCTGTCAAACCGCCTACAATGCGTCGGCAGTCACTGCCCAAGTTCACATCGAATCCAACTCCCCGAACAGCGATATCATCGGAAGAAACGGCCGGCCCATCGATAACATTCGTCGATACGCCCAAACCAGCAACAGCCAACAAACAAGACCCCATTGTGACATCTGGGGAGCCCTCCCAACTCGCCGCAGAAAATACACCAGCAAATTCCAGTCCCCACTCAGCCGCAGCATCGTCTCACCAACCTACGGACACGGGTACGGCCTCCCCAGCTTCCGGATTTCCTGCCCAACAAGCCATCCCTCTCTCATTCAACGACCTACCGTGTCGCGCTCAGCATCTTATCCTGAATGAGCTTATACGGAAGCATTCTGATGAAACGGCAGTTGTGTTTACTACGCTCCCTAGTCCTATGGAGGGTACCTGTGAAAGTGAGGCAGAGAGTGTCAAATACATTAGCGATTTGGAGGTCCTGTGCCAAGGCTTACCGCCGGTACTGTTGGTGCATAGCAATAGTATGACCGTCACTATGAATTTGTAGAAAGACCAGAGTTTGAAGATAGAGGTAAAACGGAAGTTGTATGATTTAGATAAGCATCGAGACGACAGTAAATCGCATTCCATGAAATTGATACATAACAATGAAGTCGCAAGAACGAGGTGGTGGTATCATTAATGCTACAACTTAAACTCTAAACTACTGGCTATCATCCTCGCTACTCGACATCTCTGCGTCTTTCTCAACGACCTCTTCTTCCTCTTCATCCGGCTTGCCTGTCATGGAGAAAGCCTTCAGACACGTAATCCTGGTACCAGTCGAAGAGGTTCCAAGCAGCTTGCCGACTTGCGCCGCTGTGAAACCCTCCGCCTTGCCCGCATCATCGCTCTGTAGCTCGTTCGTGCTCAGTGACCAGAAGCGCACTGTGCCATCGCTGCTACCAGTGACGATGAGGAAATTTGTTTGCGAGAGCTGGACGATTTCAAAGTCCTTGACACGGCCTGTCATGCCTGCTGCTGGACCACCGATCTGAGCGACTAATCTGCTAGCAGGAACTTCGTCTTTGTTCTTCTCTGACGATTCAGTCGGTATCGTGGTGTTCGTGTCGAAGAGAAGAACGCGGCCATCCTCGGTTGAGACTAGTAACGTGCCCGGATGCGACTCCGACGGCAAGTAGTGCATTTGATGGATCTTAGTCCTCGGGGTCGGTGCAATCTTTGCTTTTGGCTTGGATTCGATGTTGAAAACGACGATGCCGCGCTCGAAGCCCACGGCGAACTCCTCGCCTTCCTTGTCCCATATGACTCGTCTTCCCTCACCGGATGCGAAGCGCCCTTCGCCTACGGCGGTGAGGATGTTGCGGTCAAAGTTGAGCACGCCGGCTTTCTTTCCTGTTACGAGGTTCCAGAGTCGCATGCACTTTTCGCCTTTGCCTACGCTCAGCATGAGCTTCATGCTAGGGTGGACGGCGAAATCATTAATTCCAGAGGGTACTTCACCGGGTCCGGCTGTGTCTCCACTGGGTCGGCCTTGGGGCTTCGGTATTGGCGCTTTGATGGTTGAGAGGGCAGTCCAGTCGCGTGTTCTCGTGATGGCGATAGTGCTGTCTTCAGCGGAGCTGAGGAGCTTACTCCTGGTTGGGAAGTAGAGGGCTGTGATGTTTGACGAGTGGTGAAGCAATGAGCCGAGTTCCTTGTTCTTGGGATTCTCAGTAATGGAGCCGCCATGGAGAGAAGGCAGCTTTGGTCTGAGTTTTGAGGCGACTGGGGGGGCGGTCGAGATGGAGTAAAGGTTGATGCGCTCATCGGTGCTGCCTGTAGCTAACGTGATTTTGGACGTCTCATTCGAGAGCGGAGACAGGGCAAGACAGCGGATGGAGGATGAATGGGCGTTGAAAAGAAATGTGTCGGTAAAATCTACTTTTGGCCTGTCCGTCTCAGGTGTTGATGCATCATCCTGTCCGGTGAAGAGACTGCTGGGGATGGATGCCGCGAATCCATGCAGAACTCTCTCGTAGGAGCCGGTTATGACTTGCACAGTCGTGACATCTGGGACGGAATCTTCGCTTTTTGCAGTGGAATCGATCTGGAGTTTGCTCATGCTCAGGTCCATCTTCCCGTTGGCTGCACCTTCCTTGCCATTGCGGATCGCCGTTTCCTTGGTCGCCGGCTGTTTTGTGGTGGAGGCAGCAGCGCCCTTGGAGCTCTTCAGCGCCTTCGCCTTGGCGGCGCTCTCGGCGGTCTCTCTCTTTCTCTTTGCCATTGTCGATAACTCGTCGTTGTTTCGCGCAGCCGTCGCGTCTTGCGATCCAGAAGTTTTTGATGCAGACGGCAGGGCTAGGCCGGGTGGAGTAAGGCGCAGCTAGTGTCCCAAGGTTGGCCCAATGAACCAGGCTAGGCAGGGCTTATCACGGCCATCCCTGCAATGCGGCGTGAGCAGCCCTTCCCTCACGTTCTCGCAGTCCCGCCCATCAGTCCAGCATATCGCAAAACACATTTCCATCAACCAACGCGACCACCAACCCCGATAATTCATCACAACGGCGGCACTCGTGGATAACGGATGTCGGCCACCGTTCGTCGGTCTTCATATGTCCCTCGACAGTTTACGGGAAACCTTACGCCAGGAGAAGACAAATGAAGCCGCGTAAGTCAAAGTCCACGACTATCCATCGCGTTTGCAATTTGGCCGATGGAATCGACTAAATGCATCGATGCGACAAGGAAAAATCGCTCGTTTTAGTTTATTTGCGTGTTGTGGTGGTGCTAATTCAATGTCCCCAGATTCACATCCGCGACGTTGGAGCGCCATCTCCGGGCACTCTGGAAGGTCACGGGCTGCTGCAATGCCGCTCTGAACGGCCACCAGCCCGTAGCAGACGACTTCGTCTATGGCGAACCTGACGAAGAGGAACGTCGTTTTCTCGACCAAAACGACATCTCACAGTAAGATCCCTCCTGTCCCTAGTACCATGCACCTACTCGTCGCCAATGTTCACGTTGTCGTCGTTCCACTCTGCTAACACGGTCGCGCCTCTAGAGGTCGACGCTTCAACGATGCAACGCTGCCCTTCCCAGTGGCCGTTACTGACCATCAGCCACCACTCCCTGCTACCCTACCCTTCCAGAATCCAACCAAGACCTTCACCAAGCCGTCGCCATCCCCCGTCGTCGGCACCCCAAGCCTCGAAGAGCAACTCCGTGCCGCCTCAGCTTCGCCGTCCGTTGCGACGCAAACATTACCTTCAGTCGAATCGTCATTACAAAGCGACGTTATCCACGTTGTCCCCCGCGTCAAGGCTGCCTCACATGCTGCATCGCCAACTACAGAAGATGAAGTAGCAAACAATGCCCAACCCGACGCGGCCCTTGCTATCCAGGCTCCAAGCAATCGAGAACATTCCCCCAGCGACAAAACTACGGTCGACCCAAGTGCTGTTGCATCCCCGACGGCCGACGACACGAACGCTGCTACGCTCCCTGACGGATCTTCGTCGAGTGCCACCACGGACGCCAAACCGAAGCCACCACAGGTCGTTCATCTACCACCAAAAGAAGTTCAAGAGGCCAGACTGCAGGAGACGGAGCGAAAATTGGACAAAGCTGCAGAGAAGGAGCGAAGAGAAGAGGAACGGCTTACCATCCCACCCACGAATGCGCCCGTCGACGTTTCTTCCCCCTCATCGACCGTCGGGCCCTACTCCCAAGCAACACCGCACGCGCAACACCATTCGCCCGATACCAGCCCTGACTCGGAGACTTACAGGGAGCACAACAACGTCCCGTTGCCAAACGACGATGTCCTCGACCCCGCCGCGCAGCAAGTCAAGGATGACCACGAGCGTGCTCTGCACAAACGAATGAAAGAGGCAAGAGAGAACGCCCGAGCAAGAGAAGATGACTCCCCTACACCAGACATCGAGCAACAGATCGAAGACGAACAGGCGATACGGTTGGCGCGCGATGGGAAGAGTCGTCTGAGCGAGTCCCAGCCCTCCGGGGACGTACATTCGTTGACGGAGGGTGTGGACGGCGGTTACCGTGCGGCAAAAACAGAAGAAGAAGACTCGATCGGAACAAAGACTGTTCATGATGTTGCCATTGACTCTTTACCAACTCCAACGACCGTTGCCGCGGAGCCTTCGACTGTGGACCGCGACAATGCCGACCAAGCCATCGACCACCAACAGGCCTCTCCTACCGCCGACCATCCCACACCTCCCGCTGACATCGATATTGAAATGCGCGACGTACCATCCCTGGATGCACAAACAACGACCTCGCCCCAACATCCAACATCCCGTCCCGGGCGTATGACTACCCGCGTCGCCTCTGGAGCAATACGACAGAAATCTGTCTCTGAAATTATAGCTGAGAAGGCAGGACCGAAAGCCATACCAACCCCCCGCTCAAGTAATCATTCGGCATCTACAAGTCCTCCAAGACCAAGAACAGCTCGCAATAAGTCACAAGAAGTCTCGACCGTCGTATTCGCCAAGAAGACACCGACACGGGCATCGAAAGCCCTGCAATCGTACAACGAAGATTATGCGTCGCTCCAAGGTGCTTCGGAAGATTCGAGCCGAGATTATCTAGAGGGTCTTTTCAAGTACCAGGCTCACCACCCGCCTAGGTCTCTACCTCTGCAGGAACTTGTAGCATCTGCAAGGAAGACGGTGTCGACGGCTGGTACGCTTGCGATGATTCGTGAACATCAAGACTACAAGATTTTGAAGAGAGTGTACCAGTTGCAGAATGCCAATCGATGGTCCTTGAGGCAACTTCAGAAAGCCGTCGAACCTGAGCGTCCATTTACCCACCAGGATCAAGTGCTTCTCGACATGAAGTGGATGCACACAGACTTCAAGGAAGAGAGGAAATGGAAGAAAGCACTTGCCGCTACTTTTGCGGAATGGTGTGCCGAGTACGTGGCCAGTACGCCTGAAGAACGATCAACGCTACGGGTCAATGCATGCATTCCAAAGTCGGCTAGGCGTGCGAGCAACGACGAGGAGATGAATGATGCTCCTACCCCAGAGCTTGTCCACTCGAGTACGCACGAGACGGAGAGTGAGTCATACGGTGATGAGGACGATGTACTTACTCCCGTCAACGCCAGCCCCCCTACAGGTCTATTCTCACTAGGCTTCAACGACGTGGTCATGAAGATCGACCGCACACCTGCCAGTGATACCATGTTCCGGGAACTGCCTCTTTACGACCCGATGTTCGAGGGCTCCAGCGACACCAACCCGTTCTCTCTCTCAGAGCCACCCATCCTTCCCGTTTCCAAGTTCGTCACTGGAAAGCTGGTCTCGCAAATACGAGGGCCACCCAAGAAGCGTAGCAGGTATGACTATGACTCTGAAGACGAGCCGTCTTCGCCGCCTAGTCGATCTGGTACGTCAGCCGAACATTCAATGCCATCCACACCAGGTCGACGCCTATTCTGTCGCAACGACTTACCGCCGGAAATGACCAATGTCGCCTTATTCAACGCGGAGAACAAGCACGTTCGCGACCGACTTCAGGCTGCCCATCAATTCAGACCACCTACAGAGTTCAACATGCCCACTATTGCCTTCTTCGAAAACCGCACGCCCTCTCAGTGGCTGTGGGAAGAAGACCAAAAGCTACGGGCGTTGGTGAAAGAGTATACATTCAACTGGTCCCTGGTCTCTCAGCAGCTTTCGTTACCTTCGATGTTCGTGTCCGGATCCGGTCGACGAACGCCATGGGAATGCTTTGAACGCTGGGTGCAGCTTGAAGGTCTTCCGGCGGAGATGTCCAAGACACAGTACTTCCGCACCTACCAAAGCCGACTGGAGCAAGCCAACAAGACCGTTTTCGCTCAGTTCCAGGCTCAACAGCAGCAGCAACAGCAACAAGGCCAGACCCCAGGTCAACCGCGCAGAAGACCCACGACTACGCCAATACGAGTAGAAAGAAGGCGAGAAAACAGACATCTCGCTATCATCGATGGCATGCGTAAGCTGGCCAGAAAGCGCGAGTCTGCTGCCCACAAGCAAGCGGAGTCTCAGAAAGCCGCTGCGCTTCGAAAAGCACATGAGCCTGCGCCACCCAAACAGACAACCCTAACGCCACAAGAGTTTAGTCGTATGAAGTGGGAACGCGAAGAGAAAATGAAGCAAAGGCACATTGCGCAGGAGATGATGGCTAGGGTAAGAATCATGTCCCTACACGATGAGTACACCACTGACGGAAAACAGCAACAAATGATGGCGCGGCAGCAGGCCCAAATACAGGTGCAACCAGGAATGGCGAATGGTGTGAACCAGATGCAACGTAACGGGACACCCGGGGGCACAAACAATGTTCCTCCGCAAATGGCTAATGCGTCTCTGCAACAGGGGCAGAATGGCCCGGCAATGGCGGCCCGCGCACACCAATCTCAACAGGGAATGCAAGCTAATTTTGCTAACGGCAACATGTCTGGCATGTCGATGGGCACACCGGGCGTTCCCCAAGCACAAATGCAAGGCAACATGCAGAACACCCAGCGTATGGGACCGCCGGACCAGATGCGCATGGCCATGCAAAGAGGCCAATTTAACGCTACGCAACAACATCAGTTCCAACTCCAACAGCAACAGATCAACATGGCTAGCAATCTTACCCAAGGGATGGGAATGAACGGTATTCCTAATGCGAACATGATGACACCCGTTTCCAATCAGAACGGTGGAATGAACGGGAACATGAACAGCTCCATGAATGGGATGGCAAACACCGCTGGATCCCCACGCATGAGCCAGGGCAATGGTAACATGCAAACACCGTCCCGCCCCCTATCGAGTGGGCACATGCCTCAGCTCCTAGCTTTCCAGAACCAGATCAAGGGACAACATCCGGAATGGACACCAGAACAAGTTTCGAAACAGGCCTCCGACCACCTCAACCGTTACCTGGCTAAACAACGTACGCAGGCATCATTGAGTCAGCAGGCAATGAGCGCAGCAGCTGGATCGCCTGGCATATCTCCTTCTCCACAAATGGCGAATAATCAGTATTTCCAGCAGAACGGTAGCATGGCCAACGCTCCTCAAACAAACGCGGTACAGAATTATCAGGCCCAATTGGTCCAACAACAACGGCTGATGGCAAGACAGCAGGCTGGCAGTCCTGGATTGAACGCCCGACCACCTAGTCGGAGCGCCACGCCTCAGAATCCACAGATGCAACAAAGTCCCGGTATGCAGCAAGCACAGATTAACCGGTCTTAAGGAATCTGATTGGCAAAGAGAGCGCCTCTGCGAGGCCCCGTCACCCTTGGCTTGTATATAATTTTAATGTTCCTGCTTAGCGTTGTTCTTCTAGCGTGGGAAAGTCTGGGTTTTCTTGCGATGTGTGGGCGTACCCATGAGAAGCATGGTGTTTGTGGCGTTGAATGGCGCTCACGCAGTCGCTCAAGGCAGTGGTTTGTATTAGGGGAAAACTCTTTGTGTCGCTTTTGCCAGCGACACCCATCATGTCTTGGTGATGGGCCTCCGAAGCAATATGTAGCTGTCTGAATATCATGCAACTCGAGCATAACATCGAGATACAAACATCTTTCAATCGCGTCCCTTGCCGTGTACTGAGGCGACTTGTGGACTGTGTGGCTAAGCCGCAGGACCTGCCATTGGTATATATTCCAGTAGGTTTCTAAGGTCTGCAAAAACGGTTGGAGACTGAATTGTCGAAGATCGGTGCTCGGCAGTCGACGTGGAATGTAGCGATGGAGAAGCTGATGTGGGCCCGGACCACATGTTGACTAAGCTGCGCGAGGCAGCTGAAGGCGGTGGGTGAAGGCACAAAGAACGTCGAGCGCGGAAGTCAACCTCACCTCCGCAATCTTCCCCAGCGGCCACCACACGCCATCGCAATCTTGCCACAGCTCCTCCGACTCGAACCAACCGAGCGCTGATTCTTTCGTTGGTTTTTGGGTTTCCCCACTGCTACAGCCGTCGCGCACCTTCCTCACTTGCGATCGCAATAGGCGTATTCATACATACGGACAAGAGTAGATAGGCATAGAGAGGAGAAAGACCCGGCAAAATGAACGCGCCAGACAGGTATGCTTCATCTTTTGCAGTTCATCCTCTTCAACACAGTATCTCTGTACGCGCAGTCCACAGTCGACGATGTCAGTTCAACACCACGGTGACGACGAACCTACACGGCGCGTTCGCTGCTTCCACCACGAGCGCGTGAAAACAACGAAATGACCCACATTCCTATGGGCGCACGACACTACCGCGTGACCACGAGAGCGCGCTGCGCCGCATATATACACCCCCGATGGCAAGAGCGTGCGACACAACGAAAGTCACGACTCTACCACGCCCACGCCCCGACGAACGAGACCCTCGATACCCCCAACCAATGAGCGACAACCCAAGCACATCCTTCTCCTCGAAGATCGGCCAACTGATAGAGGAAAATCCAAACTGTGCACTGCGCGACAGCTCGAAAGACAACCGGCATGTAACGCACAAAGCTGACCACGACTACGAGAACAGATTCGAGCTCTTCCTGCTAGACGAAGGTCAGCAGAAAGTCGAAGAGAAAGCCGAGACACGTACGTAGCACCCCACGCCATCCCTTCCATGCACACTCCCTCCCCCCTTCCACCCACCAACTAACAACCCTCGCACAGGCGTCCCCAACACGGCCGTCTTCACCTTCAACAAAGAAGACCACACGCTCGGCAACCTCCTCGCGCAGCGGCTCCTCAAGAACCCCGCCGTCATGTTCGCCGCCTACAAAGTGCCCCACCCGCTCTTCGCCACGTTTGAACTGCGCGTCCAAACCGACGGGTCTATCACACCCAAGGAAGCTGTCATGGCGACTTGCCGGCTGGTCATCCAGGACCTGTCGAAGCTGAATGAGAGCTTTCAGACGGAGTGGCTGGGTAAGAGGATTGTTAGCGAGGGTGAGGCGGAGAGGCAGCAGAGGGAGCAGAATAACTTCTAGGTTTGCGCGCTTTGCCGAAGTGGCTACTGGGAAGCTCTTGGGAGATGGAGTTGTGGGTTGCATATGTTAGGCGTTTTTGACTGGTTGGTTTGTTGGTTGTTATGACGATTCAACAAAAGAGTTTTGATACCGTGACTCACATACCCTATAGAGCTGCGAACAGTTTGGACAAAGAAAAAACAAAGTGGCTCGTCTTCTTCTATCTTCACAGTTGCTGTAGACCATTGACTGTGAGAAAGCTGTTTGGTACTGGTATAGTCTTTCGTCTATCTACGTTTTACACACGCAAATGCTAGTCTACTCGTCATCCAGATCCGACCAACGTCCCGGTAGTGGCTTAGTGGCGAGCTCAGCATCATCTTTCGGCGCGACATGATTCTCGTCGCTAGCCGGCGTACTGCCCGAAGCCTCAGGCACATCCTTGGACGCACCTTCATCCTCGCTCATGACAGCGCTGTTAGCCCCACTAACCTTCTCCTTCTGCTCCTCCTCCTCCTCGGCCTCCTCCCAGCTCTCTGCAACCTCAACAGGTACCTCCTTCTGTTTCTTCTTCTTGCTACTCAAGCTGAGCACCGCAAACCCGCCCTTGTTCCCGAAGGAAGTTGTCTTTGGGAGCTGGCGGTTTGGAACACCCTTCGAGGCTGCCACTTCGCTCCAGCCTGAACCGGGACCTACATCAGACTCTTTGCGCAGGATGTTGAGTGAGGAGTCGAGACGCGCAAGCTGCATGCTTTTGCCGATGTTTTGCGTGGTGAGAGCTTTGGTTAGCGGTGCTTGGATCGATTCGAGCATGGTCTGCATTTCGCGTTCTGGGATGCTGAGCCGAGCTGCTAGAGGTGGCTTCAATGCTACGGCTTCGCTGGGAAGGAAGGTGACCTCTAGCTCGCATCGGAACGATGTCGTTGCGAGTACGCTCTTGATGATGGGGTTGAGCTCTTCGATAGTGAGCGCAAAGCGAGGATTCAGGATAAGGAACGCGTTATAGGGGTCGCCATTGGTGTTGCTGGGCTTGGGGCGCAATGTGGCAGTGGAAGACACTGCTGGTGTGGGCGCAGGCGCAAGACGTTGTTGAACTTGACGAGTTCTGGCGCAGTCCGCAAGTGTCCGCATTGGGGCCATGACGAACTTAGGGGTCTTGAAGATGGCCACATGTCGATGTGGTTCTGGATCCATGCTCTCGGAGTCCATGCCAAAATCTTCAGCCAGGTGGTGGATGAAGGCGCGCTGACTACGGGGCATTGGCTTGAATCGAAGACGCTTCTCATCTGGGTCGGCAGCGAAAAGTCTAAGCTGCTTCTCCTGAGTCGCTGCCCAGGTAGAGTTTTGCTGGTACATGTTCAGTGTGGCGTCTGAGTATGGAATGTGGTCATTCTGGTGCTCCGGATCAACGTTGAGTGCAAGTGCTAGAACACGATTACGCTCTAACCTCGCGCACTCTTCGTCACACTTGAGCACCTTTTTCTGGTTGCCATCTCCATTGCGCGAAGCATTGCATTTGGCCTCTTGCTTAATCCTCTGGCACTCGCAAGTAACGAAGATCTTGTGGGGACACGGTTTCTCTTCTTTGCAGGGTTGAGGGAAGTGGCAGGGTGCCAAACACGGATGACCACAGGTGCTAAGCTCTTTGCCACATGCCTGGGTACATGGCTCTTCGCACTCTCCGGGTCGATGACATTGCTTCTGACACTTGTGTGTGCCACACTTGAGCGTACGCCCGCAGACTTGGCCACAGCGTACCTCGGTCAGCCAGCATGGCTGGTTTTTGAGAACACTCTTGCCACATAGACATGGCTTGGCGGTAAGGAAAGCGCACTTCGGACATGGCTGGTCATCCAGATGGCAACTATGGTCCAGTTGGGGATGACCGCAGTCCTTAGGTCGCTCGCACTTGAAGCGACACGGTGGAGGTTTTGTACCGCATGGTAATGGTGGTTGTAGCACAGTCCGTCCACAGTGACAGCTAAGTTCATCGAAAATGGCATCGCGACATGTGCCACACGGACCCTTATGACAAAGTTCCTGGCAGCGATGTTCGGGGTTGCCGCACTTCAATTGTCGACCACAGCTCCGCGTGCATATGTGCTCGGCCTCAAAGTTCTCGTGAGCCTGACGAGGAGCCGAGTTCAAAGGCCTTCCTTTACGGCGGTTCGACTGACGTTCCGCAGCTTTCTTCTCTCCAGCGCAGCAGTGCTCGCCGCACTCGTGGCGCCCGCAGTTCAACGAGACTTTGCAGATGCGCCTGCATTGGGGAGGCTCGTCCATGCCTTGGTGGCAGATGGTCCTGGATGATGTGCGTCCACACCTACATGATATATCAACCGTCTTCAAGCAAGGCCGACATTCGCCTTGGTGACAGAGCTGCTCGCACTGGTGACCACATGCGAGTGTTTGACGACAAGGTTTGTCGCAATTGGGGATCGGATCTTCGCAGGTCGTGCGTGGGTTGCCGGGCATGTCTCTCAAAGCGGTCTTGCCACAAGGACAGCGGTTGACTCGGTCTGGAGATCGCGGACAATGAGGCGCTTGCGTATCCTGTGAATGGCATGCCATCTCACAAGTGTGCTTCCCGCAATCGAATGAGCGTCCGCACTGATTAGGGCACTGGAAGGATCCTATCCAGGTCTCTACTGTGGCAGCACCGTCTGCGGCGACATGAGACTGGCTGCTCTGCTTCTCTTCTGCCCGGTCATGACATAGAATGTCTTTTTGTATATGTCCGCAATAGCAACGTGCCGGCACTCGTACCTCGCAGGCACCGCAAGGACCGTCGTGACAAGGCCGATCGCATCTGTGCTCACCACAAGACATCAAACCTCCACAGACATCGCCGCAACTCCAGCCGTTCTCATAGTCGGTATCAATACAACGGCGAGTGATGGACCTCTTCCCACAGAAGCAGTGTTGCGTGGGACCCATCAAGCCACACGGAGGACAGGGGCCGGCATGACACGTCGAGCCGCAAGGGTGTGGACAGGGCTTGGGGAGAAGTCGGGGTCGTGAGCAAGTCTGGCCACACGAGAATGGTGGTAGACCGGGTGTTGAGCGCGGATCCAGCTCCTTCTCGCACCAACAGTGGAAGTTCTTGGGTAGAGTGTCCTTTGGTAGGTTGCAGCCGGGGCAGCGCCACTGCCTCGGAGGAGGCGTCTCCCCATCTTGAGTCTGCTGTCGCGCTGCAGCCGAACCCTCATTTGTTGACCACTTCTTGATGCAGCCCAGGTGGAACACGGTCCAGCATGTTCTGCACGACCATACCCCCCGTGAACGCCTTGTGACGTCTTCAGTGCAAATGGCACATTCGTAATGACCATTATCGATATCCTCGTGTGTCCTGGTGGCGATGTCGGGCGCGGTGGATTTGGGTGCTTGCGGCTGCTTCTGGCGCGGCGGTCGTGATTTGCGAGGGGCGATGGGTTGGCCTGGCTGGAAAGCTGGCGCATCTGCTTGTAGTCCTGGCGGAGCTTCTGAGATGGCAGAAGCCGCATCGTCCTCTACAGTCAACTGTCCACCGAATTGACGGCCGCCAGCAGCCATACGCTGTGGAAACCGCTCTGCGCCGCCTCTTGCTCGGCCACCCCGCGCACCGCCACGTCCGCCTCTTCCACCTCGATGCGCTGCTTGTTGCACGGATGAGGGCACAAATTCGAGGGCAGCCGCATTTGGTTGCGACGGTCGTCCACTGTCGGCCTGACCTCCTCGCCCTCGTCCTCTACCACCGCGCCCGCCGCCCCTCTGTGGCTGCTGTGCTGCTTGCGCCTGTGTTTGCTCTGTTTGCTCTGACTGTGCAGCCGTGTTCGCGTTTGTATTTCGGCCTCGTGGTCGCCGCCGTCCTCGTGCGCCTCTCGAGGCATCGGATGGGCCTGCGGCAGGTGGTTGAGGTGCAAGTGCAGGAGCCGACATGTTGTCGATTGGATTGCGGCAGTTTCGGGCGCTGGCCAAACGAAGGTGTGTAAGCGTTGAACCGCCGAGGGTGGAAAGAAAGATTATTGCTGCAGGCTCTAGTAAATGTGTGGCCTGCTGAACTGGTAAAGAGAGGGCGGTCGCTTTGTTGCTGTGGTGGGAGGCTTTGCAGTGGCGAGCCTTATACTGGGGAAGGTGCGTGAAAGGACACTAAGAAAGGCAGTTGCAGATTATGCAGGCGCGGTGATGAGTCAAGGTCGACTCATGCGACGGAGCAGCCGGGCGCCGACACGTCGGGCTTTGAGGGAGCGCGTGAATTGATTGCTGATGTGGGAGCTGTCGCTCGCATCGGAAATTCCATGGGCGCGTCATACCCAGGGTCCGGCCAATCGAGGCTACGGCTAGTTCCGGGCGCCCATGGTCGCCGCGTTGGAGCTTCACAGCGCGAACAACACCATCGCCCGCCGACCACCCACGCACCCACCCTCGCCCCCATCATGGTCAAGTCACTCGTCGGCGCCCTCGCTCTGGCAGCGTTGCCCTCGGCCCTCGCCTTCCGCAACACGTCGCCCTTCTTCCTCTTCTCCACGGCCGAGTACGCCTCCGTCACCGCACGCCGCGCATCCTGACGTCCAAGCTAACAGCTGCAGCCTCCTGATCCCCAACAACGACGCCGCCATCGCTGAGTCATCCGAAGTCACCGTCGACATCCTCAAGGCCCTCGAGCACTGCCCGACCAAGTCGTACATCATCATCGAGCAGGATGGCGTTTCCGCCGCCGACTACGCAGACGGACGCGCCATGCCACAACTGAGCCAGTACATGTCTGGCCAGCACTCCGAAGTCAAGTCGACTGTGACGATTCCCGACGTTGTTGGCACTGTCGATGCGGGAGCCCTCGCCGACCATCTGGTGTCCAAGTGTGGGCAGGATGGTGGATTCTTCGGTCGAACAACCAACCCAGTGCGCCCAGGCTCGCAGGCGTTCCGCATCGAGCAACTTCAACGCGATGGTAGGCAGTACATACTCAGAATACTCTACCCGGGCTGACCAGTACAGACACCAAGTTCGACAACCTGATTGTCAACTCGGCCAAGTCCCAGGACTACACCTTCATCTACATCACCACCCCTCCCACCGAGGCGCAAGCCAAGGAGTCGCTCGAGCACCACACCTACGAGATGGAGACCTCCTTCCCAGAATCCGTGCAGATGGAGCTGAAGCGCGATCTCTCTTCGCATGCCAAGCGGGCAAACTCGACGGAGGGCGGCCTGTTCGAGAAGTACCAGTACTTCACACCCGGCATCTTCATGGGATTCGCTGCTATTATCCCGCTGTTCCTCATCCTTCTGGTCGGTATCCGAGCCCTCACCAGTCTCGAGGTTTCATACTTCGCCTTCAGCAAGGAGATGGGCCCCAACGCGCAGAAGAAGCAGTAGAGGCATTTCAGTGGATGGAGAACTTGGTAGCGCACAATGTATATCCTGTAAGTTAGTAGGCATGATGGACCGGCGTTTGGAATTTGAATCTGTAGCGAAATACCAACATTGTGTTACCCAGGATTTGCCTCTACCTGACATCCTGTTCTACTGATAACAGGAGCCCTGCATATATCGCAACCAGGCAGGCGCATAAGTCAACGTTGGCGGGCCGTTCGGGCTTGCTAGACTGATGATGTTAGTTGATCGGTTCCCCAACGTTTTGCCGAGAACTCGACACGCCGGAGTACCACCTACGTGCACAGTCCGCGCTAGGTCAGGCCTCCACAGGTACACGAACAAGGGCTTCCCGTCCGATGTGTGGCAAGCATCCTGGCGTAAAGTGTATATGTACAGCTTTCTGTGTTTGAAATTCAAGTCCACTCTTCGACATCTCACCATTGACGAGTGCACAAGTCATTCAAAGACAGGCCTAGTGTCTATCGAGAGCTTTGAGCAAGACCCTGAAAAGCAATACCCGCACACATCCCACCATGGCCTCTTCAAAGCCGATGGACATCATCATCTTAGGTGGTGGCATAGCTGGCCTAACAACTGCCCTCTCCCTCACCAAGTTTGCGCCTGTTTCATCACCACCAAACATCACCATATTCGAGATTCGACCTGAGCCCGCGACAATCGGCGGTGCCGTAAACCTCACACCCAACGCTCTGCGTCTCCTATCACATCTAGGAGCTCTTGATGAGATCCGCGCCAAAGGATATGGCGCCGAGTGTCTCGCAGTCGAAGTCTTCGACCTCTATACCAACGTCAAGATAGCAGAGAGCTCATTCAAAGGACCAGACGGAAAGGGATTGGGCGACCCTCCATTTACTGCCTTGAGAATCACAAGAGGAGAAGCACTCAAGGGAGTACTCGCCGCCATCGAGAAGCAGCCCAACATCAAGCTCATCTGTGGCAAGAAAACAACCAAGATCAGCGAAAGCGACACCAGCGTCACCATCGACTTTGACGATGGCGGAAGCGCAACCGCAGACATACTAATCGGATGCGACGGCATCCACAGCGTCACCCGTCTCAAGCACGTCGAGCCCGAGCGCAAAGCAATGTACAGCGGAATCTGCAACGCCTTTGGCTTTGCCCCCCGACGAAAGATGTCCGAAGACAGCAAAGACTACGAGCCCACGCACTTTGACGTCAGCGGCATGAACTTTGGCCGTCGCGGCATGATGTTGACGTCTTTCCACGACCAAGCCCGCGAAAGCATCTACGTAGGCGCACTGATGCAAGTCCCCGAGATCGCCGACCGAAACGGCTGGAAGGCAGCAGGCGCCGATGCACAAAAGACGCGGGACGAAATGCTGGAGCGGTATTCTGGTGCTGCGAACCCGCAAATTGCGCATTGGATTGAAGACGCAGAGGGTCTGTATCTCTGGCCTGTGTTTACGCTCTCCAAGGGAGGCAAATGGGCTACCGACCGCGTTATGCTGATTGGAGACTCTGCTCATGCTATGCCTCCGCAAGGTGAGTCAACGGGTATTGTCTTTGAAGATGGTGTCTTGTTCTCGCGCTGCTTGGCCAAGTGGATGGAGAGTAAACGCGATGAGGGTGTACCGGTCAAAGAAGCGTTTGATGCGTACGAGACTCTGAGACGTGCTCGTATCGACACTGCGTTCGATGAGAGTCAGAGTGTGGTCAAGACGGTGCAGGATACGCCTTGGTAAGATCTCCCATGTACGGACTGCGTGTGAGACATACACTGACTTCGTACATCGTCATTTTAGGTTGGGTCACAAGATTAAGATGAATGTTGTACCGTGGTATCTTTGGTGGACGAGGAGCTATCGCGAGAAGCATTTTGTCGAGGATGTTACGACGTGTGATATTGGGTACTGATAGGCTGATGCCCTGCTCACACGAAGTGGCACAGTGCTCCACTTCAGGACTCCGGGTCCAAGTTTTTTACTCAAATCTCACATGGCCCGCTCATCTTCTTTACCTTGTCTGCTTTTCGATATCTGATCTTGCATCTTCATATCGGCCGACTCTACTTTCATCGCTCCCAATATCGCTTACAACGCTCATCCCTTCCTCAAACGCCACCAAAATGTCTTAGTATTGTTCTTCAAGCGCGCTCGTCTGTTCATTTAAAGTCCATTCGATCGAGACCGCGCCATCTCCGAGGGGCCAGACGAGAAATGCAAACTATATAGAGAGCCCTATAGGCTTCTAGTGATGCTCCAGTACAACATTCCACAGCCCTTCAAACTCCATCTCTTGAACAAACCTCCAAAGCCGTTCTTTGCAAAATGCGACCCTTCTTCGACGCTACAGGATTTCCCTCTTTCCGCTTCTCAAACGAATCAAGTTCGTACCGGATGTTACGTCTGAACTGCACGCTCAGCAACCTCAGTCCTGTTGCGAGTCCCGTTTCAACAACAACCCCGACCATCGGTTCTATACCCCACATCCAGCGAAACGATTCAGCGGTCACTACACCAGTTCTGGAAACTACAAAACCGATTGACGACAAGGTCATGAAGGCCGAAGTGAGCGCTGTCTAGTCAGAGACTGCGTGAGATAGACAAGACGTGATGGCTTGATGTTGAAAAAGGAAAACGAGGTTGCGGCGATACTTTCGACGAAGGAAGGTAGACAGATGTAATATTAGGAAAAGCCACCTGTCCAACATTCGCACAATTATGCCCTGCTGCCACTATAATGTTAATAAATAGGTAAAAGCACGAATGAGAGAGAATCATCCCTCTCTTCGCAGCCCACTACAACCCATTTCACCACCCCATCCCACACCCAAGACAACAACACCCACCACAACCCACCCGCCATTTCCCCATGCAGCAACTTCCCCAACTCTCATCGATCACTGCAACACAACCACCTTGATCCATGCTCACACTGCACCGCGCAAAAAGGCGAGAAAAAGCGAAAAGCGCGACACTCGCTCTACTGCACGGGATGCGCACGCGCAGCGCACGGTCATTGGCTGCGAACTGGGTTCCTTGTGTGGAAAGAGTGGATTGTCACACCGGTATACTTACCTCCCGTTGTTTGGCGAGTCGTGTGGTGAATGGGTTGGCGGGTTGTTCCCTGTAGGGTGCTGTATTGAAGGAGTGGAAATGGGTTAATTAGGGGATGTAGTGTGGTGTGTGTGGGTTGGGTTGGTGGAATGCGGATGACGGGTGAGATCTTGTGAGGGAAGCGGCACGGGATCAAGCCCGAGGGGTAGGGGTGCGTGGGTCGGTGGGAGGAGGGTTGTGCATTGCCGTGTCTGCTGCGATGGGGCGAGTTCGGGAAACTTTAGTGGAAGTTAGGAAGGATAGGAAGGTTTCATAGCTGCTTTCTTAAGTAGAAGTATTTGGTGGTTGTGTTGTAGAAAGGCGTTCTGCGGCTCCGCATCAAGCGTTGGTGCATAGTTGTACCAAACTCTCAACAAAACCGGTGCGTCTCTCCACATCTCTCTAAACACTTGCATTCAAGCCGGTATCATTAATCAACATACACAACCGACTCTTTCAAACCCAACGCCCAGCATAAGAAGTCGTATTGCTCACATCGCCGTCCACAACAATCTTCCCTTCCTGCTTCCAAAGTTCACCCCTCAACACCCGCCCGTGCCACACGGCTGCATGAACGGCCCCCGATTCCTAGCAACAACCCACTACTTTACCAACGCCGCGCCGTCGCCCCCCTCCCCCCCAAAAAGGGTCCTTAGCGCTTCATGTGATCGCATTTTGCTGCATAATCGCAAGGCTAAGTATACGTTTGCAGCCGTTCCAGTAATCCACGGTTTGCTATGTCAGACTGCCGCATGCGGTAAATGGCCCCACTTTGAGCAGGTCGGTTGGTTGGGGTCGGGAGGAGACGCGTGATTTTGGTGTTCTGGGCTTATAGATGCTGTAAGGGTTATGCAGGTGGTAGGCCTTTGGCTTCGAGGTTGTCCGCGACGACGCTGACTCGTTGGGTGCGACTGTCGTTGTCAATCGAGGATGCAAACGGGGAGGCTTGGCGGTTAAAAATACCTCGGCAGCAGGTGGAAATCGTGCAGCAACGCGTCACATTTTGACGGACGAACGAAGAACAACTTATCCGTCCCTTGTCGAGTGTTTCGTTCACGTTTTCGAAGTTCCAAGGTTGAGAAACATTCTTACGCAGGTCTGTACAGGATACTAAGCACAATCCCCCATCATTCGCGGTGTTCTCGCTGGTATGTTTCTCCCTCGAAAAGCTTCATCACTAAGTACCTACTATCTGTGGTGGATGCTCACACAGTTCAGTAGCATCCAGAGGAACGACCCAGCAGAATTTCAGCTACCAAACGCCAGAAGCAACATCACCAACCATGGCGCCAAAAAATCTTCGGAACACATACACGCCGCCTTCGAGCCCACACCTCAAGCCCATCATCATCTGTGGCATCGTAATGGCCCTTGCCGCTGCTCCTACCCCCGCCATACTTCATCCCGGTAACCTCAACTCACCGCTTCCGGAAAACGTTGCTACAGCTGGACGATGGATTCAGACTGGGTTGTTCTACTTCCTCTATGGCGCTCACGCAGTTGAGACACTCATGTTCATGAAGAGGTTGAAAGAGCACGGCGTTGGTTTTTTAAGTGCGGCGTGGTTGAAGTGGGTAGCGACGTGTTTTGTCGGAGGAAAATTCTGCTTTGAGCACTTTGATCGTTTGGTGGGAAAGAAGGCGTAGACGGAGGTGGAGAGCAGATATCAGACAGTAAGAGAAGACAG
>Ga0265780_10000074_pt1 | contig 167115 bp, 144 predicted proteins | sample P1T30metagenome_FD_192432 | JGI IMG/M metagenome (GOLD analysis project Ga0265780, IMG submission 192432) | Plant litter microbial communities from East Loma Ridge, Irvine, California - P1 T30 | ecosystem: Environmental > Terrestrial > Plant litter > Unclassified | place: USA: California...
CGCCGCCGAGGTCATACACGGCGATCTTGCGGTCGCCCTTGTCGGTCTTGTCCAGGCCGAATGCCAGCGCAGCCGCGGTCGGCTCGTTGATGATGCGCTTGACGTCCAGACCGGCGATGCGGCCGGCGTCCTTGGTGGCCTGGCGCTGCGAGTCGTTGAAGTAGGCCGGGACGGTGATGACGGCTTCGGTCACTTCTTCGCCGAGGTAGTCTTCGGCGGTCTTCTTCATCTTGCGCAGGACTTCGGCCGACACCTGTTGTGCCGCCAGTTTCTTGTCGCGCACACCGATCCAGGCGTCGCCGTTGTCGGCCTTGACGATCGCGTACGGCATCAGGCCGATGTCCTTCTGGACTTCTTTCTCGTCGAATTTACGGCCGATCAGGCGCTTGACCGCGAACAGGGTATTTTTCGGGTTGGTGACCGCCTGGCGTTTCGCCGGCGCGCCAACCAGGATCTCGCCATCTTCCTGATATGCGATGATCGAAGGCGTAGTACGGGCGCCTTCCGCATTCTCGATAACCTTCGGCTGGCCGTTCTCCATGATGGCTACGCAGGAGTTGGTGGTGCCCAGGTCGATACCGATAATTCTGCCCATAATATTTTCCTTTTTAGTACTCAGTTTTCAGATGTGTCGAATATAGGGAAATAACGCTTGCTTTCAAGAGCTTGTTCAGCTCCTGAGCAACATTTATTTCGGCGCCGCAGCAGTCACGATGGCCGGACGCAGCAGGCGCTCGGCGATCATGTAGCCCTTCTGCAGCACGGTAACCACGGTGCCCGCTTCCTGCTCGGACGGCACCACGGCCACGGCCTGGTGCTTGTTCGGATCGAGCTTGTCGCCTGCCTGCGGCATCACTTCGACCAGGCGGTTCTTTTCGAAGGCGGTAGTGAGCTGCTTGAGCGTCATCTCGACGCCTTCCTTGATCGAGTCGACGGTCGGCGCTTCGACTTTCAGTGCCATCTCGAGGCTGTCGCGCACCGGCACCATGGCCTCGGCAAAGCTCTCGATCGCGAATTTGTGCGCCTTGCTCACGTCTTCCTGGGCACGGCGGCGGATGTTTTCACCATCGGCCTTGGCACGCATGAAGGCATCGTGCGTCTCGGCCAGCTTGGCTTCGGTTGCGCTCAGCTGTTCTTCGAGGCTGGGCTCCGTGGAAGGCGCAGCCTGGGCGGCCTGAGCCTGGCTTGCCGCGGCTTCGCCTTCGGCTTGGTTATTCACCTCTTGGTTTTCTTGGTCTTGCATCGAAAAAACTCCTGGAATCAAGGACTTGGCTGATTGTAGATGGTGGCCTGCTTGTCACACAGGGCCGCATATGAGGCAATCTCCTACATTTTCAAGGGGAATTGCATTTCAAATAGCGACGCAAATGTTGCTGTTTGTTACAAGATTTACCAGCAGGCAGATTCCTTTGTCAGCGTTCCGTTCTACCATGTTTCCTAGAATACATTAAATTCTGGATCATGCATTCGCCAGGCGGCGCGGAAACAATGGGGGAACCATCGTGAGATTGCATCTGATAAGCGGTGCCGTAGTGATTTACACCCTGTTGGCGATGGCGGTGATTTGCCTGGCCGAACTTGGATCGACGTCACAAAACGTGCCATTCTAACAGCTTGTTGTGGCGTGGGGTGGATGCCGCCGGCATGGGCATTGGGTGCCCACCCTTCTCCCACGCATCCGTCCAGTCAGGCGCCCAGCGTGGTGGCATACTCGCGCCCGATCTGGGCATCGCGGCGCTGCGTCGCCTGCTGGGCCGGCGTCAAGATCGTCGGCCAGCCAATCAGGTGCTGTTCGGCGACCTCGGCCAGGCCGGTGATCCAGGCCGGACTGTCGTTCAGGCAGGGTATGTAGTGATATTCCTGGCCACCGTTCGATTCGAAATCGTGGCGCACTTCCATGTTGATCTCTTCCAGCGTCTCCAGGCAGTCGCTGGTAAAGCCCGGGCACATCACGTCGAGGCGGCGCACGCCGTCGCGCGCCAGCTGCTGCACGGTCGGCGCCGTGTAGGGCTGCAGCCACTCGGCGCGGCCGAAGCGCGACTGGAAAGTCACCAGATACTGGTCCGGCCCCAGGCCCAGGCGCGCCGCCAGCAGGCGCGCCGTCTTGTGGCATTCGCAGTGATAGGGGTCGCCCAGCTGCAGGGTACGCTTGGGCACACCATGGAAGCTCATCAGCAGCTTCTCACCGCGGCCATGCGCTTCCCAATACGACTCCACCGACCTGGCCAGCGCCTCGATATAGCCTTCGTGGTCGTGGTAATTCCGCACCAGGCGCAGTTCGGGGATATTCCGCACATTCTTATAGTGGTCGAACACCGCGTCCCATACCGAGGCCGTCGTCGTGCCCGAATATTGCGGATAGGCCGGCAGCACCACGATGCGCCCGCAGCCGCGCGCCTTCAGTTCGTCCAGCACGTCCGGCAGTGCCGGCGAGCCATAGCGCATCGCCATCACCACCTCGACATCCTGGTGGCCGCGCGTGGCCAGCATCTTCTGCAGCAGCGTAGCCTGGCGCTCCGTGTACACCTTGAGCGGCGAACCTTCGCGCATCCAGATCATCTGGTACTTCTTGGCCGACGCGCCGGAGCGGAAGGGCAGGATCGCCAGGTTCAGGATCAGCTTCCACACGGCACGCGGGATCTCGACCACACGCGGGTCGGACAGGAATTGCTTCAGGTAGCGCCGGACGGCTTTGCGGGTCGGGGCATCGGGCGTGCCGAGGTTGACGAGCACGATGGCGTTCTTGGCGATGTTGCCGTGCTGGTGGGCTGGTTCTTTACGAAAAGGCATGTCGGGACGTGGGATGCTTGGGAGTGCCATTATAAAGTGGCACTGCATGGTGTCCGATTAGATATTTACGATCGGGGTGATAGCGATAGCACCGTCAGCCCGCGAATGCGGGACAGGCGGCTATGATGCCAACAACTCCCGCGCATGCTTGCGCGTCGTCTCCGTAATCTCGATCCCGCCCAGCATGCGCGCCACCTCTTCCACGCGCGCCTTGTTGTCCAGCACGTCGATGCGCGAGACCGTCTTGCCGCCGTCGACCGTGCCCTTGGCCACCTGGAAGTGCTGGTTGGCCTGGCTCGCCACCTGCGGCAGGTGGGTCACGCACAGCACTTGCCGGCTCTGGCCCAGGCGCTTCAGCAGCCGACCCACGACTTCCGCCACGCCGCCGCCGATGCCGGTGTCGACCTCGTCGAAGATCAGGGTTGGGACCGTGGTGGCGTTGGCCGTGATGACGGAAATGGCCAGCGAGATACGCGCCAGTTCGCCACCGGAAGCGACCTTGGCCAGCGGACGCGGCACCACCCCGGCGTGGCCTGCGACCAGGAATTCGACCTGTTCCAGGCCATAGGCCGCCGGTTCGCAGGGATTGAGGCCGACGACGAAACGGCCGCCGCTCATCGACAGTTCCTGCATCGCTTCCGACACCTGCGAGGACAGGCGCCCGGCCGCCGCGGCGCGCGTGGCCGACAGCTTGGCCGCCGCATCCATGTAGAGGCCCTTGGCCTTGTCTTCCTGGCGGCGCAGGCCATCGACGTCGCTGGCGTCGGCCAGCTGCTTCAGCTTGGTTTTCAGCGTGGCGTGCTCTTCCGGCAGTTCTTCAGGGGTGACGCGGAATTTGCGCGCGGTGCTGTGGATCGCGTCCATGCGCGCATCGACCTGGGCCAGGCGCGCCGGATCGAGCTCGACCTTGTCGACGTAATTGTTCAGCGCATACACCGCTTCCTGCAACTGGATGCGGGCCGGCTCCATGCAGTCGAGCACGGCCTGCAGGCCGGCATCGACGTCGACCAGCTTGGTGAGCTTCTGGTTCAGCGAAGACAGTTGCGACAGGATCGGCTGCTCGGATTCGGAAATCGCGTTCAAGGCATCCTGCGCGCCTTCGATCAGGCTGGCGGCGTGCGACAGGCGGCTGTGTTCATTGACGATCTCGACCCACTCGCCCGGCTTGACCGCGAGTTTATCGAGCTCGCTGACCTGCCATTCGAGGCGCTCGCGTTCCAGCAGCACGTTCTTGGCATTGGTCTCGTATTCCTCGCGCTGGCGCGCCAGCGCACGCCACGATTTATACGTGCTGGCGACCAATTGCACCTGGGCGGCGGCGCCCGGGTCGCGCACGGCGACCTGGTTGTCGAGCAGCGCGCGCTGGGCATCCTGCTTGAGCAGCGACTGGTGCGCGTGCTGGCCATGGATGTCGACCAGCAGTTCGCCCAGCTCGCGCAGCTGGCCGGCGGTGGCGGCGCTGCCGTTGATGTAGGCCTTGGAGCGGCCGGCATTGTCGATCACGCGGCGCAGCAGCGCCCCGCCCTCTTCCACGCCGAATTCATGCTGCTCGAGCCAGCTGGCGGCAGCCGGCGTGAGGACGAAATCGGCGCTGATGTCAGCCTTGGCCGTGCCTTCGCGCACCATGCTCGCGTCCCCGCGACCGCCCAGCGCCAGCTGCAGCGCGTCGATCAGGATGGACTTGCCGGCACCGGTCTCGCCGGTGAATACGGAGAAGCCATTCGAGAACTCGAGCTCGATCGTGTCGACGATGACGAAGTCGCGGATGGTCAGTGTGCGCAGCATGAAAAGACGTGTCTCCAGGTAGTCGGCTTCAGTTTCGGATGCGGTTTATTTGAGCTTGCCGTCGCTGGACGGATACTCGTTCCAGTGCAACTTTTCGCGCAGCGTGTGGTAATAACTCCACCCTTCCGGATGCAGGAAGGTGATGGTGTTGGGCGAACGCGAGATCATGATCTGGTCGCCGTGCTGCAGGCTCGTGAACGTCTGCATGTCGAAGTTCACGCTGATGTCGCGTCCATTCACGATTTCGACCACGATGTCGCTGGTGTCGGGCACCACGATCGGGCGGTTCGACAGCGCATGCGGCGCGATCGGCACCAGCACGATGCCGGCCAGCGTGGGATGCAACAGCGGGCCGCCGGCCGACAGCGCATACGCCGTGGACCCGGTCGGCGTGGAAATGATCAGGCCGTCCGAACGCTGGTTGTACATGAAGGCGCCATCCACCGTCACCTTGAGCTCGGCCATGCCGGCGCCGGTACCACGCGCCACCACCACGTCGTTCACGGCGACCGAACAGTGGATTTCGACGCCATCGCGCACCAGGCGCGCTTCCAGCAGCGTGCGTTCCTCCGCCCTGGCCTTGCCGCCGAGGATATCGGCAAGGACGGGCAGCATGCGCTCGATCGGGATGTCGGTAATGAAGCCCAGGCGGCCCTGGTTGATGCCGATGAGGGGAATCTTGTAGCCCGCCAGCCTGCGCGCGATGCCGAGCATGGTGCCGTCGCCGCCGATGACGATGACGGCGCAGGCCTGCGCGCCGAATTCCTCGACCGTCATGGCGTCCACGCCCGGCACCTGCACATAGGCGGCGGTATCGGACTCGAGCACGGGGCGGTAGCCGCCCTCGCGCAGGAAGTCGACGATGGCCCGCACCGGCTCGTCGATGCCGGCGGTGTTTTGCCGTACGACCAGCGCGATGGTTTGTTGCGTTTCAGGCGGTACGGACATACGGTTCTCGGCAGCAGGAGGTAGAGGACAACGAAGATTAACCGATTCGTTCGGCTTCTGCTATATCGCAACTCATCAAGTACTGTACAAACGCACAGTATAGTTGGGCGAATGCGATTCCGGCAAGGGACTCAATGAAGCAGCCCGAAGGCCACCGCGCCAAACAGCGCCAGCATCACGGTCAGCAGGTGCAGCAGCATCAGCATGATCCAGCGCAGTGCCGTCAGCGTGCGCGAGCCGCCGTATACCTGCCGCATCGCCATCGGCAGGTACAAGGTCAGCCACAGCCACAGTACGAATTCGACAAACGCGCTATTGCCCGGCACCAGAATCATCAAGCTCATCACCAGGAAGGCGAAACCGTTGCTGTGCAGGGCGAACAGCAAATGCTCGCCATAACGCCGCCCCGACCCCAGGTACAGCACCTTCAGGTAAAGGGCAAACACCGGCATCATGAAAAAGATCGCGTAAGGGGTGTAGTGATAGAAGGAATTTTCCAGCAATTCTTTTCGCTGGTCGAAAGAGAGCTGGCTGAAATGTTCCACCTTACTGGCAAGGAAGTCGCTGTAGGGGCGCAGCCAGTCGCTCACGACGCGGGTGCCATCGACGATCTCGCCGGGACGGTCTTCCTTGAGCAGGACAGCAGTTTTGCCGGGCTCCGCATGCACCGACGGGGCGTGGCGATCAGTGCCGGACGCCCCCGTCCCCGCTGCAGGGGCCGGATGCTTGCTCCCCTCGGTCACATGCGTGCCGACATCGTGCATCGAAAACTTCAGCACTGCAAAAAAGATCAGGCTGAACGTCAGGTACATGCGCAAGGGCTGCACGTAAGGAACGCGTCGACCTTTGATGTATTCCAGCGTCAGGCGTCCCGGACGGAACAATAACAGGCCCAGCGACTTCCAAAGCTTGCCTTCCAGTGCGACGTAATGCCCGATGAACTCATGCATGAATTCGCGTGCGCTGGGCGGATGCAGCACGGTTTCCTGCCCACAGTCGTGGCAATAATTTCCGGAGACATCGGCACCGCAGTTGGCGCAAGCGCTGGCGGCATGGTGAAGCACGGCTTCCTTGTTCACGGCACTCCCTGGTCATCTGCAGGTAAAACTGCATGTTAACCAGTTAATTGCAAAAAAGCATCATATAAAACAGGCATTCAATTGCGCGACCGGTTTTGGTGGCGGGCGTTAGGATTTAAGCAATCTAAGTGTACCCAAGGAGATTGCCATGCCGCAGGAAGAAAAAGACCGTGTCGTGAACACGGATCGCAAGATCGAAGAGCAGAGCTACAAGCGCGAACCGCACGAGCGCGACGAATCGCCGGACGGCCAGAGCATCAAGCCGCGCGGCATCATCGCGCAGGCCGCCGCCGACCTTGAGCAGGGTCTGGTCGATACCGAGAACTACGAAGGCCGCGGCACGCCGGGCCTGGAACAGGCGGTCCAGCCCAAGCCGGGCGCCACCGGCGAAGCCACGCCGCTGGAAGGCCGTCACCGCGACATGCGCGACCACGATTCGGTGGTCCCGGTCGACAAGGGGGAAAACCGATGAGCGCACGGGTGCTGGCGCTTGCCCTGCTGGGGGCCATGAGCGTCAACGCGCTCGCCCAGCAATATGCACCCGGCTTCGGCCCCAATCCGACGCTGCCGGCGCCGGAAAAATCGCTGATCCCGACCATGAACATCGCGCCGGCCGAACCCTGGCCCCAGGGCACGCGGCCGACACCGGCGGCGGGCCTGGTCGCCACCGCCTATGGAACCGGCCTCGACCATCCACGCTGGCTGTACGTGCTGCCGAATGGCGACGTGCTGGTAGCCGAAAGCAACAAGCCGGGCAACGCGCCCAAGGAAGACGGCATCAAGGCCAAGGTGCAGGGCATGGTGATGAAGAAAGCCGGTGCCGGCGTCGAGTCGCCCAACCGCATCATCCTGCTGCGCGGCATCGGTGCCAATGGGGTTGCCGCCACCAAAACCACCTTTGCCCAGGACCTGAACTCGCCGTTCGGCATGACCCTGGTCGGCAGCGACCTGTACATTGCCAACGCCGATGCGCTGTGGCGCTTCCCCTATAAAACCGGCGAGACCACCCTCTCCGGCAAGGGCACCAAAGTGATGGACCTGCCCGCGGGCATCAACCACCACTGGACCAAGAACGTGCTTGCTTCGCCCGACGGCAAGAAGCTGTACGTCACGGTCGGCTCCAACAGCAACGTCGCCGACAAGGGCATGGAGATCGAACAGGGCCGCGCCGCGATCTGGGAATACGACGTCGCCAGCGGCAAGAGCCGCATCTACGCCAGCGGCTTGCGTAACCCGAACGGCATGGACTTCCAGCCGCAAACCAAGGTCTTGTGGGCCGCCGTCAACGAGCGCGATGAAATCGGCAACGAACTGGTGCCGGACTACATGACCTCGGTGAAGGAAGGCGCCTTCTACGGCTGGCCTTACAGCTATTACGGCCAGCACGTCGACGACCGCGTCAAGCCGCAGAAGCCGGACATGGTGGCCAAGGCCATCGCGCCCGACTATGCGCTCGGTGCGCACACGGCCTCGCTGGGCCTGGCCTTCTACAATGCCGACCTGCTGCCGCAATTCAAGAATGGCGCCCTGATTGGCCAGCATGGTTCCTGGAACCGCAAGCCGTATTCTGGCTACAAGCTGATCTTCGTGCCCTTCAATAACGGCAAGCCAGGCGGCCCGCCGCAGGATGTGCTGACCGGCTTCCTGAGCAAGGACGGCAAGGCCTACGGGCGCCCGGTCGGCGTCGCCATCGACAAGCAGGGCGCCATCCTGCTCGCCGACGACGTCGGCAACATCGTCTGGCGGATCACGCCAGCCAACAAATAATTCGACAAAGGAAAAATCATGACGATCAAACGCAAAGGCAGCGCCGTCTGGAGCGGCGGACTCAAGGATGGCAAGGGTTCGGTCTCGACCCAGAGCGGCGTACTGAACCAGCAGCAATACGGCTTCAACACCCGCTTCGAAGATGGCCCGGGCACCAATCCGGAAGAACTGCTGGGCGCGGCCCACGCCGGCTGCTTCACCATGGCGCTGTCGGGCCAGCTGGGCGCAGCCGGCATGACCGCGCAAAAGCTTGAGACCAGCGCCACCGTGTCGCTGGACAAGGTGGGCGACAGCTTCGCCATCACGGCGGTCCACCTGGACCTGGTGGCCGTCATTCCGGGCGCCGACGAAGCCGCCTTCCAGGAAGCGGCACGCAAGGCCAAGGAAGGTTGCCCGGTGTCGAAGCTGTTCAACACCACCATCACGCTGGATGCAAAGCTGCAGTCCTGATCCTAAGCTCTCGAATGGCGCAGGGTGGGTCATTCGGGCCAATGGCCTGAATGACGAACGAGCCCACGCGGAGGTCAGCATGACGCCAGCATCCGCGTGGGCACAGGGTGCCCACGCTAGCTGAAAGTCGATCTCGCTCGAGCGTGACGCCGTCAGCAAAAAATCACCCAAGCGCATAAAATCCCAGCTTTCGTCACTTCCACCAAGGATCATAATGCGCCTCCTGCACACCATGTTACGCGTCGGCGACCTGCAGCGCTCCATCGACTTCTACACCAAAGTGCTGGGCATGAAGCTGCTGCGCACCAGCGAGAACCCGGAATACAAATACAGCCTGGCCTTCGTCGGCTACGGCAACAACCCGGACCACGCCGAGATCGAGCTGACTTACAACTGGGGCACCGACAACTACGAGATGGGCACCGCCTACGGCCACATCGCCCTGTCGGCCGAAGACATCTACAAAACCTGCGAGCAGGTGCGCGCAGCCGGCGGCAACATCACCCGCGAACCGGGTCCGGTCAAGGGCGGCACCACCGTGATCGCCTTCATCACCGATCCGGACGGCTACAAGGTCGAACTGATCGAGCGCGCCGACAATGCCGGCGGCGGTGGCCTGGGCAAATAAGCTCAAGCGCAGCCAAGCGCAATCAAGTCAAAAATGGGCAGGGTCCGGCAAGCTTTTACGGTCCCTGCTACAATCTTCCGGTCTGCTTCAAGGCAGACACCAATATAAATACGTCTTCGGGGCGGGGTGCGATTCCCCACCGGCGGTATGGCCATCACGGCCGAGCCCGCGAGCGCTTTCATGCATGCCTGCATGGATGAAAGGTCAGCAGACCTGGTGAGATGCCAGGGCCGACGGTATAGTCCGGATGAAAGAAGATGTGCGTTAAATCGTGTATGCAGCGTGGCTGGTCGCGCCAGCGCGCACAGCCACGCTGTTTCGCTTTGCCCTGATGCGTTTTTCGCCAAGAAACGCGTGCGCTGTAGCGCGCGTAAAAATCCCATTGCGAGGAGCGTCTCACATGACCATCAATACCTTTACCCTTCAAAGCGACGACCTGGATGGCCGCATTGCCGCCGCCATCGAAGCGACCCAGGCCGGCATCCCGGTCATCCTGCTTGACGATTTCGACCGCGAGAACGAGGCCGACCTGATCGTCGCCGCCGAAAAGCTGACGGTCGAAACCATGGCCGTCATGATCCGCGAATGCAGCGGCATCGTCTGCCTGTGCCTGACCGCCGACACCGTGCGCGCGCTGGAACTGCCGCCGATGGCTGTTGAAAACGGCAGCAAATACGGCACCCCCTTCACCGTCTCGATCGAAGCGCGCGAAGGCGTCACCACCGGCGTCTCGGCGCTCGATCGCGTGACCACGATCCGCGCCGCGATCGCACCGGATGCGAAGCCGCAAGACCTGGTGCGCCCGGGCCACGTGTTCCCGCTGCGCGCCAACCCGGCCGGCGTGCTGGGCCGCAAGGGCCATACCGAAGGCTCGGTCGATCTGGCCATCATGGCGGGCCTGCAGCCGTCGGCCGTGCTGTGCGAGCTGATGAACGAAGACGGCACCATGATGCGCGGCGAGGCGATCGAGCGCTTTGCACGCGAGCGCGGGTATCCGATCCTGACAATTGCGGAAATGATTGAGTGGCGCCAGCGTGAGGAGCGTGTCGCGGCTTGACGACGGGTAAAAAAAACGGCGCCTCGGCGCCGTTTTCTATTTCACCGGGTGATCAAGGCTGCTGCAACAAAGCATTGACCGGCTGCAGATCCTCCTCGCGCAGCGAACCCGCCGCCGCCTTCAGGCGCAGGCCGGACAGGATGGTGTTGTAGCGCGCCCGGGCCAGGTCGGTCTGGGTCTGGTACAGCTGGCGCTGCGCGTTCAGCACGTCGATGTTGATGCGCACGCCCACCTGATAGCCCAGCTTGTTCGATTCCAGCGCCGAGTTGCTCGACACTTCGGCCGCTTCCAGCGCCTTGACCTGGGCCAGGCCGGTATTCACGCCGAGGAAGGACTGGCGTGCCGTCAGGGCGGCATTGCGGCGGTTCGCTTCCAGGTCATTGCGTGCCCGGTCTTCCAGGGCGATCGACTCGCGCACGCGGCTGGTGACGGCGAAACCGCTGAAGATCGGGATGTTGTACTGGACGCCGATCGAGTTGGTGGTGTTCTTGTAGGGCTGGATCGTGCGGGTGGCGTCGGTGTGGGTGGAGGCCACCGTCAGGTCCAGGGTTGGATAATGTCCGGCGCGCTGGCGCGAGATCTCGCGCCTGGCCACTTCCACGGACAGCTCGGCCGCCGCCACGGCGTAGTTCTGGTTCTCGGCTGCAGACACCCACTGGTCGACGTTGATCGGCTCCGGCGCCTTCAGGGTCACGCCGGTGCGCAGGGTCGCCAGCGCGGCGGGCGGCGTGCCGATGATGGCTTGCAGCGCGGTCTTCTTGTTTTCCAGGTCATTGACGGCGGCCAGTTCCTGCGACACCACCAGGTCATACGCGGCCTGGGCTTCGTGGGTGTCGGTGATGGTCTGGGTGCCGACTTCGAAATTGCGCTTGGCCGAGGCCAGCTGTTCGGTGGTCGCGACCTTCTGGGCGCGCGTCGATGCCAGCGTGTCCTGGGCCGACAGCACGTCGAAATAGGCCTGGGCCACGCGCGTGATCAGGTCTTGCTGGGCCTGGGCAAACTGCGCCTCGGTGATCGACTGCTGCAGCTTGCTCTGTTCGTAGGTCTGCCACAAGTCCCAGCGGAACAGCGGCTGCGACAGGGCGATCGTGTATTCCTTGCTGGTGCCATAGCTGTCGCTGCCGGTGACCGCCGTCGGAATGCCGTTCGGATCGGTGATGACCTGGCCGACGCCGGACGAGCTGTCGCTTTTGGCACGGGTGATGCCTCCACTGATGCCGATATTCGGCAGCAACCCCGCACGCCCCTGGACACTGCGTTCGCGTCCCGCCGCGGCGGAAGCACGGGCGCTGGCATAGGTGGCGTCGTTCGCCAATGCCTGCTGGTACACCTGGAGCAAATCCGCCGCCCGGGCTTCCAGCGAGAAGAACGCGCCAGCCAGCAGCACGGCGATAAGGGGTTTCTGCATTGCTATCTCTCCATCGGAGTCATCGTTAGTGTTGGAAACAGCTCAATACTTCGCCATCGAAGGATCGACCTGCACTGCCCAGGCGTGTATTCCGCCCGTTAAATTCGTTACGTTGCTGAATCCGTTACGTTCCAGGAAAGCCGCCACCTGCATGCTGCGCGCGCCGTGGTGGCACACGCAGACGATCTCGCGATCGTCATCCAGTTCGGTGACCCGAATCGGAATCAGATTCATGGGAATCTGGGTCGAACCCTCGATATGGCAGGTCTCGAATTCCCAGTTTTCCCGTACGTCGAGCAGCAGCGGTTGCGGACGCGACGCGTCGGCCAGCCAGGCGGCCAACTCGGGAGCGGTCAAATGCTGCATGGTTCGCCTCGCTCTCAGAACTGGAAGTGCGACGGCACCGGGGCGCCGGCCAGGTAACGGATATTCGTCTCGAACACCTTGACCGGGTTCCAGGACGCTTCGCCGGTGCGGGTGATGATGCTGAATTCCATGACCGGCGGCTGGCCAACGATGGCGGCGATGCGGCCGCCCACTTTCACCTGCTTCAGGATCGCTTCCGGCAGCACTTCCAGCGCGCCCGAGATCACGATCACGTCGTAGGGTGCCCCTTTGTCCCAACCCAGCGCCCCATTGCCCTCTTCCACCGTCACGTTGTGGATACCGGCCCTGGCCAGGTTCTTCTGGGCCAGCACGCGGTTGTCCGGATTGATTTCCACGCTGGTCACCCTGGCACCGCGATGCGCCAGCAGCGCCGCCATGTAGCCCGAACCGGTACCGATTTCCAGCACGGTCTCATGCTTCTTGAGCTTGAGTTCTTCCAGGATGCGCGCCTCGAACTTCGGTGCCAGCATGACGTCGCCGCCCGGCAGCGGGATCTCGACGTCGGCGAAGGCCAGGTTCTGGTAGGCAGCCGGCACGAATTGTTCGCGCTTGACGACGTGCAGCAGTTCGAGGATCTCGGTGTCCAGCACGTTCCAGGGACGGATCTGCTGTTCGATCATGTTGAAGCGGGCTTGTTCGATATTCATCTTGATACTCGGTGGTAAAAGAAATAATCCGATATTTTATCGTTGAACGGCTTCAGCAAGCATATCTTAACGACATGCCTGCGTAGACCAGCGGAAATTGCGACAGTCTGCAGTTTGGCGGGGTTGAAACGCAAGAACACCGCCGTCCCGAGGTCGCGCGGACCTCACGCGGCGCCTGGGCCGGCAGCTGCGCCCTGGGGGAGCAGGCCGTGCAGCGCCATGTCGAGGAAGGTGTCGAGGAAGGCCAGCGGTTCGAGTTCGGCGCGCGGGCAGGGGCCGACCGAATGCTTCCAGGTGATCAGCATCAGCATCGGCGCGGTGAGCACCTGGGTCATCAGCTTGACGTCGATGGGGCGGAATTCGCCGCGCGCCACGGCGCGCTCGAGCATGCTCGACATGGCTGCAGTGCCGCGGTTGATGACTTCGTCCTGGTAGAACTTGGCCAGCTCGGGGAAATTGTCGGCCTCGGCCGTGACCAGCTTGATGATGCCGGAGGCCTTGGTCGCGCCCACGCGCCGCCACCAGTTGTGGATCAGGTGGCGCAGCAGGTCGGCGCTGGGGCCGTCGAACTCCGCCACGGACACCTCGGCCTCGCCGATGACGGGCACGATGCTGCTGCGCACCACGGCCTTGAACAGCTCTTCCTTGTTTTCGTAATACAGGTAGAGCGTGCCCTTGGACACGCCGGCGCGGCGCGCGACGTCTTCCAGGCGTGTGGCGGCGTAGCCACGCTCGACGAACAGGTCGATCGCTGCCGCCAGCAACTCCTGGGGCCGCGCTTCTTTACGGCGCTCCCAGCGTGGCTTGGTGTCAAATGGGCATGGCATGCTTCTGTCCGTCAACTAACTGTTGAGTCAACAAATATAGACCCGGGTCCGGGGGGAGTCAAGAACATCCACTGCAGGCTGGTAGTATACTGGCACGCTGCTCCACGCCTGTGTTTACCACGATGACTTCCCCGCCCGAATCTTCCCGCTGCCGCCCCGGCTGCGGCGCCTGCTGCACCGCGCCTTCGATCAGTTCGGCCATCCCCGGCATGCCCGGCGGCAAGCCAGCGGGCGTACGCTGCGTGCAACTCGACGAGCACAACGGCTGCCGCATCTTCGGCCAGCCGGGCCGGCCGCGGGTCTGCGCCAGCCTGCAACCCTCGAGCGAGATGTGCGGGGCCGCGCGCGAGCAGGCGATGTTTTACCTGGCCGAGCTGGAACGCCTGACGGCCTGATGTCGCCGCGGGACTTGCCGCCTGTAAAAAAGACCCCATCTGCGGCGGGTTACTCGACGGCAGCGCCGTTGCTCATGGTAAGCTTGCGACCCGCGCAGCATCCCTTCCGCGTCCGGCTTCCCAACCTTACCTGAACTTTCGTACACCACATGGACATCATCCTCGCCATCAAAGCGATCATCATGGGCCTCGTCGAGGGCTTTACCGAATTCCTGCCGATTTCCTCCACGGGTCACCTGATCCTGGCCGGCAGCCTGCTCGATTTCACCACCGAGAAGGCCAAGGTGTTCGATATCGCCATCCAGGCCGGCGCCATCCTGGCCGTGATGTGGGAATACCGCGCGCGCATCGCGGCGGTGCTGTCCGGGATCGGCTCCGACCCGCGCCAGCAGAAATTCATGGTCAACCTGATCGTCGCCTTCCTGCCGGCGGCGGCGCTGGGCTTCCTGTTCGCCAAGGCGATCAAGGAACACCTGTTCACGCCGGTGCCGGTAGCGCTGGCCTTCATCGTCGGCGCGCTGATCATCCTGTGGGCGGAACGCCGCCACAAGACCCTGGCCGGTTCGCACCGCATCGCCACCGTGGACGACATGAGCATGCTCGATGCGCTGAAAGTCGGCTGCGCCCAGTGTTTCGCCCTGATCCCGGGCACCAGCCGCTCGGGCGCCACCATCATCGGCGGCATGCTGTTCGGCCTGTCGCGCAAGGCGGCCACCGAATTCTCGTTCTTCCTGGCGATTCCGACCCTGCTGGCGGCGACCGTGTATTCGGTGTTCAAGGCACGCCACGATTTGTCGGTGGCCGATCTGCCGCTGTTCGGCATCGGCGGCCTGGCCGCTTTCATTTCGGCCTTCCTTTGCGTACGCTGGCTGTTGCGCTTCATCAGCTCGCACGACTTCACGGGCTTCGCCTGGTACCGTATCGTGTTCGGTATCGTGGTGCTGGTGACGGCGCACTTCGGCTGGGTAGTGTGGGTCGACTGAGCCGGGACGACTAATATAAATACATTCTGCAGGACGATTCGAACATCATGACAAGCGACATCCAAGAACGCGCGCTGCACGTGCTGGAAACGGTATTCGGCTACCCCGCCTTCCGCGGGCAGCAGGCCGATATCGTCGAGCACGTGGCCAGCGGCGGCGATGCGCTGGTCCTGATGCCGACCGGCGGCGGCAAATCGCTGTGCTACCAGATCCCGGCCCTGCTGCGCGACGGCGTCGGCGTCGTCATCTCGCCGCTCATCGCGCTGATGCAGGACCAGGTCGACGCGCTGGAAGAAGTCGGCGTGCGCGCCGCCTTCCTGAACTCGACCCAGACCTTCGAAGAGACCCTGCGCATCGAGCGCCTGGTGCGCACCGGCGAGATCGACATGGTCTACGTGGCGCCCGAGCGTCTCATGACCCAGCGCTGCCTCGATTTGTTCGAGGACTCGCACATCTCGCTGTTCGCGATCGACGAGGCGCACTGCGTCTCGCAATGGGGCCACGACTTCCGGCCCGAGTACATCCGCCTGTCGATCCTGCACGAGCGCTTCCCGCAGGTGCCGCGCATCGCCCTGACGGCCACCGCCGACCAGATGACGCGCGCGGAAATCGCCCAGCGCCTCCAGCTGGAAGAAGCGCGCCAGTTCGTGTCGTCCTTCGACCGCCCGAACATCCGCTACGCGATCGTCGAAAAGACCAACGGCCGCAAGCAGCTGCTCGACTTCATCACCACCGAGCATTCGGGCGATTGCGGCATCGTCTACTGCCTGTCGCGCAAAAAGGTCGAGGAGACCGCCGACTTCCTCAACGAACACGGCATCCGCGCCCTGCCCTATCACGCCGGCATGGACTACAGCCTGCGCGCCGCGAACCAGGCCCAGTTCCTGCGCGAGGAAAACATCGTGATGGTGGCGACCATCGCCTTCGGCATGGGTATCGACAAGCCTGACGTGCGCTTCGTCTGCCACCTCGACCTGCCCAAGTCCCTGGAAGGCTATTACCAGGAAACCGGGCGTGCCGGCCGCGATGGCATGCCCTCGAATGCCTGGATGGCCTACGGTTTGCAGGATGTGGTGCTCCAGCGGCGGATGATCGACGAATCCGAGGCCGACGAGAATTTCAAGCGCGTGCTGTCGTCGAAACTCGATGCCATGCTCGGCCTGTGCGAGACTTTGAGTTGCCGCCGCATGCGCATGCTGGAATATTTCGGCGAGCGCTCCGGCCCCTGCGGCAATTGCGATACCTGCCTGCTGCCGCCGACTTCCTTCGACGCCAGCGTGCCGGTGCAGAAGCTGCTGTCGGCCATCTACCGCTGCGACCAGCGCTTCGCCGCCGGCCATATCATCGACGTGCTGCGCGGGGTGGAGACCGAGCGCATCAGCCAGTGGCACCACGACAAGCTCTCCGTGTTCGGCGTCGGCGCCGACCGCGGCGAGCAGGAATGGCGCGCCATCGTGCGCCAGGTGATCGCGCTCGGCCTGGTGACGGTCGACCACGACGCCTACAGCTCGCTCAAGCTGACCGAAGCCGCGCGCGAAGTGCTGAAGGGCGAGCGCAAGGTGGAGCTGCGCCAGTACCAGAAACCGGTGAAACAGAAGCGCGCCGCGCCGACCCGCGGCTATGCCGAGATGGACTTGTCGGCGGCCGAGCAGCAGATCTTCGAGAAACTGCGCTGGTGGCGCATGGAAACCGCGCGGGCGCACAACGTGGCCGCCTTCATCATCTTCGGCGACGCCACCCTGCGCGAGATCGCCAAGGCCAAGCCGACCTCGCTGGACGAATTGCGCGGCGTGTCGGGCGTGGGTGCCAAGAAGCTGGCATCGTATGGCGACGAGATCGTCGCCATGATCGTCGAGATGGTCTAATCCCTGAACAGGTGAGCAAAGGTCCGGCTCACCGGCAGCTTTTCGTCGCAATCCCGTAACAACACCTGCAGCCGTTCGGCATCGATGCGCTCCGCCGCCGCGATCGCGCCGGCATTCACCACGGTGCCGCGGTGGATCTGCCAGAACTTGTCGCGGTCCAGTCCGCTCAACAAATCCTTCAGCGGCATGCGCACCAGCGCTTCCGAATCGCGCAGCACCACACGGGTGTACTTGCTGTCCGACTGGAAGAACAGCACCTCGTCGACGTCGATCAGGCGGATCTGGCGGCCGACGCTGGCCTTGAGCCATTTGGTGCGCTCCTGGCGCATGCCCGGCAGCGCCGATTTCAGGTGCTGCAGCAAGTCGCCCAGGTCGTCCGGGGCGCGCTTGTCGCTGTCCAGCTTCTCGCGCAGGCGCGCCACTGCCTTGTCCAGCCGGTCGGCCTGCACCGGTTTCAATACATAGTCGACCGCGCCGGCATCAAACGCGTCGACCGCGTACTGGTCGTAAGCGGTGACGAACACCACGTGGGCCAGCTTGCCGATGCGTTCGGCCACTTCCAGGCCCGACAGCCCCGGCATGCGGATGTCGAGGAAGGCCACGTCCGGCTCGCAGTCCAGGAAACCGTCCCAGGCATCGTTGCCGTTTTCCGCCACCAGCACCACCCGCGCCTCGGGCCAGGCCACGGCCAGCATCTCCAGCAAGCGCTCGCGCATCAGCGGCTCGTCTTCGGCAATCAGTACCGTCGTCATGCGCCGGCCTTCGGGCAGGGAATCGTGACGACGGCCACCAAACCGGGATCGCCCTCTTCCAGCGCCAGGCCGGCCGCCTCGCCGAAGGTCAGCTTGAGGCGGTGGCCTACGTTCTCCAGGCCGGTCCCGGCACCGGGCGTGGTACTCATGCCGACGCCGCCGTCTTCCACGCGGATGCGCACCACGCCGCCATCGGCATCGGCCGACAAATTCACAGCACCGCCGCGCAAGGACGGTTCGATGCCGTGTTTGATCGCGTTCTCGGCCAGGGTCAGCAGGATCATGCTGGGCACCTGCACCGCTTCCAGCGCAGGCGGCAGCGACAGCGTGTAGCGCAGGCGGTCGCCCATCCGTACCTGCATCACCTTCAGGTACGATTCGACCAGGCCGAATTCGGTGGCCAGGCTTACCTGTTCGCTGCGCATGTCGCTCATGCTGCTGCGTAAAAACGTGATCAGGTTGGCGGTCAGCACCGCGGCGCGCGGGGCGCCGTGCTGGGCCAGCTGCTGGACGGCGCCCAGGGTGTTGAACAGGAAGTGCGGCTCGATCTGGGCGCGCAACAGGCGCAGCTGCGATTCGGACAGTTCGCGCGCCAGGCGCTCGCGTTCGGCCTCGGCCTGTAGCTGCTCGGTGAGCATCTCGTACTGGCGGTAGCGCAGCATGCTGACCGCCAGCTGGGGCAGCAAGGCCAGCAAGCAGACGCCAAGCATCATGCCCAGGAAGCGTGGCAAGTCATCCAGCACCTGCGCCGCCGGCATGTCGAGAAACCACACCTTGTAGGCCGACAGTGCCAGGACTGTCGCCGGGCCATAGGTGAAGATGCGGCGCACGAGCTTCCAGCGACGGTCGATCAGCCGACGGTAATTGAACCAGGCGGAAAAGACGGCGAGCAGAAGCGTGACGCCGAGGACATTGGCGGTGGCGATGGCGGCGAACCAGCCCATCCGTGGCAAGAACACATGCATCAGCACGCCACCCAGGCTGAACAGCATCAACAGCTTGGCAAGCGCCCAGTAGCCGCGCCGGCCGCGGTGGGCCAGGCTGAAATCATGCAGTTGCTGGCGCTCGATCGGCGACAGCGTCGCGATCGTGCGCGCCATGCGGCGCCGGTAGCCGGCCTGCGCCGTCGTCGCGCTGGCCGGCTGCGCAAGTACCCCAAGCAATTCGTCTTCCCATTCGCGATGCCAATCCGCCATCCTGCGCCACATGGTGCCCTCCCGTTATCGTTAATATATAGCAACGATTACAGTCTAGAAGGGTCGGACAGCGGTAGATAGCAAAAAGGGACGGGCCACGAATCCGGAAGGATGAAATACGATTACTTCTTCTCGAACACCAGATCCCACACCCCGTGGCCGAGCTTGATGCCGCGGTTCTCGAACTTGGTCAGCGGACGGTAGGCCGGCTGCGGCGCATAGCCGTCGGCGGTGTTCTTCAATTGCGGCTCGGCGCCCAGCACTTCCAGCATCTGCACCGCGTAATCTTCCCAGTCGGTTGCAAGGTGGAGGTAGCCGCCGGCCTGCAGTCTGCTGCACAGCAGTTTGACGAAATCCGGCTGGATCAGGCGACGCTTGTTGTGGCGCGCCTTGTGCCATGGATCCGGGAAGAAGATGTGGACGCCGGCCAGGCTGCCGTCGGCGATCATGTTGTTCAGCACCTCGACCGCGTCGTGCTGGATCACGCGCAGGTTCTTGATGTCTTCTTCGCCGATCAGCTTGAGCAGGCTGCCGACGCCCGGGGTGTGCACTTCGACGCCGATGAAATCCTTGTCCGGCATGACCTTGGCGATGTGGGCCGTGGTGCCGCCCATGCCGAAGCCGATCTCCAGGATCAGCGGCGCGCTGCGGCCGAAGGGCGCGTGGAAGTCGAATTGCTCCTTGCGGTACTCGATGATGAATTGCGGCCCGAACGCCTCGAGTGCGCGTGCCTGTCCGGTCGACAGACGGCCGGCCCGCGTGACGAAACTGCGGATGCGGTGCTCGGTCGGGTCGTAGAGCATCGGACGGCCTTGGCTATTGGTGGGCGTATCTTCGGACATGGTTCTATGGACGTGGAAGGAAAAACGGGCGTCATTATACCCCGCGCCGTGCGCTGTCCTTCTCGGAGATAATGGGACATTCAGCACAGGAGACGCATCCATGCGCCAGCAGTCCCACCCGATCGCCACCGAAGACAACGTCGCCACCTTCCAGCTTACCTCCTTCCACTTCGGCGGCGCAGCAGGTGAACAAAGGAGCGGCAAGAAAGCCTATATCCAGGCGTCGCTGCATGCCGACGAAGTGCCGGCGATGCTGGTAGCGCACGTGCTCAAGCGCGAGCTGCAGCGCCTGGAGGATGAAGGGCGGGTCCGCGGCGAGATCATCCTGGTGCCGGCCGCCAATCCGATCGGCCTGTCCCAGGTGGTCCACAACACGCCGTTCGGGCGCTACGACCTGGCCAACGGCGTCAATTTCAACCGCGCCTACAAGCACGTCGCCGCCGACCTGACGACGGCGCTCGAGGGCCGGCTGGGCCAGGACGCCGGCGCCAACATGGCCCTGATCCGCGAGCACGCGCGCGCTTCGGTCGCCGCATGGGAACCCGAAAACGCCACCCAGGCGCTGAAGAAAACCCTGCTCGGCATGGCGATCGACGCCGACGTCATGCTCGACCTGCATTGCGATAACGAGGCGGTGCTGCACCTGTACACCGGCACCCCGCTGGCCGACGCCGTCAAGCCGCTGGCGGCGCTGATCGGCGCGCACGCGACGCTGCTGGCGCGCGAATCGGGCGGCGAGCCCTTCGACGAAGCCTGCAGCCGCCTGTGGTGGGACCTGGCCGAGGCCTTTCCCGAGGCGGCGATCCCGATGGCCTGCATCGGCGTAACCGTGGAACTGCGCGGCGAAATGGACGTGCGCTACGACCTGGCCGAACAGGATGCGTGCGCCCTGCTGCAGTTCCTGGCGCGCCAGGGCGTGCTGGATCTCGACCTCGATCCGCTGCCAGCCCTGGTGGCCGAACCGACCCCGCTCGAAGGCGTGGAACCGATTGCGGCGCCGCATTCGGGAGTGCTGGTGTTCCTGAAAAAACTGGGCGAGCGGGTGCAGGCCGGAGATGCGCTGGCGGACATCGTGAATCCGGTGAGCGGGCAGGTGACGACTTTACGGTGCACGCAGTCTGGCGTGCTGTTTGCGAGTACGGCGCATCGGCATTTGCTGCGCGGGATGCATGTTTGCAAGGTGGCGGGTGGGGTGGCGAACCGGTCGGGGAATTTGTTGAGCCAGTAGCCCGAAAGCCGTCGTTCGCGGGGATGACGTTCGAGAGGCGCGGGGAACAACAGCGGTTCAGTGGTTCAGCGCTCCCTCAAGCCGCCAGCACATCCTCCAGCAGATACCGCTTCGCCAGCAGCGGCCCCACCGCCTCCGCCGCCATCGGCCGCGCCACCAGGTAACCCTGCACCTCGTTGCACCCCAGCGCCCGCAAGATCGCCAGTTGCTCGTGCGTTTCGACGCCCTCGGCCACCACCTCCATGCCGAGCGCATGCGCCATCGACACGATCGCCTGGAAGAACACCTGCCCTTCCTTCGAGCGCCCCAGTTCGGCGGTGAAGGAGCGGTCGACCTTCAGCACGTCCATCTTCATGCGCTGCAGCTGCGACAGCGAGGAATAGCCGGTGCCGAAGTCGTCGACGTGCAGCTTGATGCCCAGCGCGCGGATCGCCGCCAGTTCGGCCAGGATCTCTTCCTGGTCGCCCATCATCGCCGACTCGGTGATCTCGACTTCCAGCAGGCCGGGCGCGACGCCGTGGCGCAGCAGCGCATCGGCCAGCTCGCGCTGGACGCCGCCGCGCAGGAACTGCTTGGGCGAGACGTTGATCGACACGGGCACGGGGTCGGCCCCCTGCGCGCGCCAGGCCGCCAGTTGGGCGCAGGCGATATCGATCACGATGGCGCCGATCGGCACGATCAAGCCGCTCGATTCGGCCAGCGGAATGAATTCGTCGGGACGGATCATGCCCAGCTGCGGATGCTCCCAGCGCAGCAGCGCCTCCATGCTCAGCAGCGCGCCGTCGCGGGTATCCACGCGCGGCTGGTAATACAGCACGAACTGCTTCTTCTCGATCGCCTCCACCAGGCGCTGGCGCAGCTGGGCGCGGCTCTTGAGGGTGCTCGATTGCGACGGGTCGAAGAAGCGGTACTGGCCCTTGCCCTCGTTCTTGCCGGCGTACATGGCGATGTCGCTGTGGCGGATCAGCGTGGCCGCATCCTTGCCGTCGCGCGGGAACACGCTGATGCCGACCGAGGCGCCGATCATGTGCGACTCTTCCGCGATGGTGAAGGGCTTGCCGAAGGCCTGGATGATGCGGCCGGCGACGGTCGCCACCTGGTGTTCGCTGTCGAAGGGGCTGAGCAGGACAATGAACTCGTCGCCCCCGAAGCGCGCCACCCGGTCGCTCGGACGCAGCTGCGACAGCAGGCGCGTGGCGGCCGCCTTCAGCAAGCGGTCGCCGACCGCGTGGCCGTGCGAATCGTTGACCTGCTTGAATTCGTCGAGGTCGATGAACAGCAGCGCCACCTCCTGGCCATTGGCCTCGGCATGCGCCAGCGCCGCCGGCACGAAGTTCAGGAACCAGTGGCGGTTCGGCAGGCCGGTCAGGCTGTCCTCGTTCGCGAGGCGCGCCAGTTGCGCTTCGTGGTCCTTCCTCTGGCTGATGTCCTGCAGCGTGACTGCCAGGCCATCGCCGACCCGCACCAGGCGCCTATGGCCCCAGCGCAGCTTCAGCCGCTTGTCGTCGGGCATGCGCCGGTCTTCCTGATGGAAGCCGGCCGTCATCGCCTGGCGGTAGTTGGCGATCAGCTCGCGCGCATCGACGCCGCGGTCGACGCTGGACACCAGGCTGCCGACCAGCTCCTCGCGCGTCATGCTGTAGAAGAAGGCGCCGCGCTCATTGCAATCGACGATGCGGAAGTCGACCATTTGTCCCTTGCGGTCGCGCACCGGCGCGACCATGTAGAAACCGTCGTTGCCGCTCTCGGTGGCGGTGCGGTAGGCGCGCTGGATGGCATCCTGCTCGCGCGCCCGGCCGGCGGCGCGCAGCGACAGCATGCTGGCCACCGCCGCCAGCGCCAGCAGCACGACGCTGGCCACCAGCGTATGATTGCGGCTATCGATCCAGTAGGCGCCGGCGCCGGCCAGCGCGGTCTCGTGCGACAGCGCTACCAGGGCGACCAGCGGATAGGCGCTGGAGCGGCGCCAGCCCATCACGCGCGCGCGCCCGTCCGCGAAGCCGCCGCTGCCCCCATTACCGGCGCTGCCTTCCACCAGCTGCACGCCGCGCGCCACCGGCCAGCGGTCGGCATTCGCCGGCAGCAGCGAACCGGCGGCGCGGGTGCGCACCCCGCCGCCTTCCTGCTCGATGCGCAAGCCGTTGTCGATGCCGACCAGCGCAAGCAGGCTGCCAGGACCCAGCGTGGCCGAGCTGACGAAGGAGGTGAAATAGGCGGCATCGACCGCCATCAGCAGCACGCCGTCGAATTCGTCATCGTCGCTGTCCAGGCGCCGCGTGAACAGGATCGCATCGCGCGCGCCCTCCAGTTCCCGTGGCGGGGTGCCGATGCGCAGCGCGGTCGAGTTGCTGTCGCGGTGCTGCACGAAGAAGCGCGCGGCCGCCAGGTCGGCATCGCGCCCGAGCAGGCGGCTCGATGATCGGATGCGGCCATCGCGCCCGACCACGCTGACGTTGACGAAGGCGGCATCGGTGAACATGCCGTCGCGGCGCATGTCCTCGACCAGCGCCGGGCTGTGCGAATGCTCCCAGCTGTGCTTGAGCTGCATCGTGATCTGGTCCATCTGCGCGACCGAACGGGTGACGTACTGCTCGTAGGCCTCGGCATAAGCATCGGCTTCCTTGAAGGCCTGCTCGCCGGCACGGTGCTGCTCGGCGTTCGCGCGCAGCACGGCGGCGCCCCATAAGGCCAGGCAGGCCAGCAGGGCCAGCGCGGGCCACAGCAGGGCAAGGTAGCGATGGGTATGCGGTGCGGTATGCGCGCTGGTGGGGTGCATGCGATCTCTGACTCAATTTCCGAATGGAAACGGAGTGTAGAGATGCAAGGTGACAGCTTAATGACGCCGGGCTTCGGCCTGCGCTAGCACGGCATTGACCTGGTTCAGGTCCGCCGGCTTCACCAGGTAATGGTCGAAGCCGGCCGCCTGCGCCTCCTCGCGGTCCTGGGCCTGGCCGTAGCCGGTCAGTGCCACCAATGTGGCGCCGGCGCTCTCGGGTTGGGCACGCAGGCGCCGCGCCAGTTCGTAGCCATCCATGTCGGGCAGGCCGATGTCGAGCAGCAGCACGTCCGGACATGCCTCGCGCGCCCGCGCCAGCGCACCCCTGGCATCGTATTCGACGCTCACCGCATGCCCCTGCACCTCCAGCAGCGCGGCCAGCATCTGGGCGGCGTCGGCGTTGTCGTCGACCACCATCACGCGCAGGCGCCCGTTCTGCTGTCCATGACCGCTCCCGCCGGCAGCGCCCAATGCCGCCGACGCGGAAGCGGCCGGTACCGCCAGGCATGGCAGGCAGAGCGAGAATTCGCTGCCCTGCCCCAGCCCGGCACTCCTGGCATGCACCGTGCCGCCATGCAGCACGATCAGGCTCTTCACCAGCGCCAGCCCGATCCCGAGCCCGCCCTGGGAACGATCCGGCGTGCGCTCGGCCTGGGTAAACAAGTCGAAGATATACGGCAGCACCTCCGGTGTAATGCCGACGCCGTTGTCGCTCACCGTCACATGGACCTGGTCCTGGTCGTCGTCCACCGTCACCGCCAGCACGATGCGCCCGCCCGGCGCCGTGTACTTGGCGGCGTTGTTGAGGATATTCGAGATCACCTGCACCAGGCGCGTGCGGTCGCCGATCACGTGGGCCGGCGTGCCGGACAACTGCAGCGTGAGCGCATGGCGGCGCGCATCGATCAGCGGCCGCACCTGCTCCACTGCCGCGGCCACGATCACGTTCAGGTCGAGCTCTTCCTTGTCCAGCGTGACCAGTCCGCGCGTCACGCGCGAGACGTCCAGCAGATCGTTCACCAGGTCGGTCATGTGGGCCGCCTGGCGCGCGATGATCTCGCTGGCGTTGGCCACGCTTTTCGGGTCATGCCGACCCAGCTTGAGCAGCTGGGCCGCGGTCATGATCGGCGCCAGCGGATTGCGCAGCTCGTGCGCCAGCATGGCCAGGAACTGGTCCTTCTGGCGGTTGGCGGCGCGCAGCTCGTCCTCGATCAGCTTGCGCGGCGTGACGTCGCTGCCCTCGACGAAAATGCCGGAGACGTCGCCGTTGGCATCGCGGATCGGCTGATAGACGAAGTCCACGAAGCGCTCCACCAGCGGCCCGCCCGGCTCGCTCTGCACGCGCAGCGGCAAGGCATGGCCGACGAAAGGTTGACCGCTGGTGTACACGCGGTCGAGCAGCTCGAAAAAGCCCTGCCCTGTCACCTCCGGCAAGGCCTCGCGCGCGGTCTTGCCGAGCAAATCGCGGTGGCCGATCAGCTGCAGGTAGGACTGGTTGGTGAGTTCGAACACGTGCTCCGGCCCGCGCAGCACGGCCATGATCCCGGGCGCCTGCTCGAACAGCGCGCGGAAGCGCTCGTTTTCCTCGTTGCGGTATTTCTCGGCCAGCACCTGCTCGGTGACTTCGACGCAGGCGCAGTACATGCCGGCGATCTGGCCGCTTTCGTCGCGCACCGGAGAATACGAGAAGGTGAACCAGGTCGGCTCGTCGTAGCCATGGCGGTTCATCTCCAGATACAGGCGGTCGGCATAGGTGGCTTCCCCGGCCAGCGCGCGCTCGATCAGCGGATGGATGTCGTCCCAGATTTCCAGCCAGATGTCATGGAAGCGCCGTCCCAGCGCTTGCGGATGCTTTTCCCCCAGCACGTCGCGGTAAGAGTCGTTGTACAGGAAGGCGAGCTCCGGGCCCCACGCGACGAACATCGGGAACTTGGAGTTGAGCATCAAGCCCACCACGGTGCGCAAGGCCTGCGGCCAGCCCCGCGGATGCCCCAGCGCGGAAGTCGACCAGTCGTGCGCCCGCATCATCGCGCCCACCTCGCCGCCGCCGCTCAGGAACATGAGCGCGCCGGAGACGCAATCGAGTTTGTCGTTTCGTTCTATGGGACGGGGGTTGTCTTCTAACATGGTCGATACGGAAGCAGGTACGGCTTCAGTTTGCCATAAGGTCAAGACTGGGGGCGCGCGGGCGGTGGCGTGCCTGGCGGGATAACCGGCAGGAAGGACTGGAGCGGAAAATGGAGCGGGTGAAGGGAATCGAACCCTCGTCGTAAGCTTGGGAAGCTTCTGCTCTACCATTGAGCTACACCCGCGTTGCCTGCATTCTACGCGGATTCCTGCCTTTTTGACTAGTCGGCGTCGAAGCGCCGCTGGTACACGCGCCACGGTCGATCCCGCCCTGCTGGCCCGCCTGGCCGAAGGCGCCAAGCTGCCCAAGACCGCGATCGTGGTCGCCATCGACGAGGTGCTCTTCCATTGCGGCAAGGCGATCAACCGTGCCGGCCTGTGGCGTGAGGAAGCCAGGCTCGACCGGCATGCGCTGCCGACGCCCGGGCAGATGGTGGTGGCGATGAGCGCCGCCGCCAACGGCACGCAGGTGGACGGGGACGCGGCCGCGCAGCTCGACGCGCATTACGACCATGCGGTGCGGCAAGATTTATACGGCTGATGGCAGCGGGTGGCCGCCAGCAAAGGCAAGCGCATACTGGTATATTTTCCACATGATCTTGCTCTAATTTCTTCGTTTGAAAACGCGGGCACGGACTCATATATTTAAATCTCGTCCATATCCACATCGAATGAAGGAATCGCCGTGTCCCCTGCTCCCATGACCATGCTGCCGTTTGCCCCGACGCGAGGAGCGGACTGATGGCCGACTTCGACATCGCCGGCATCGTGCAGGGCTTGCACGACGCCCGCCAGCAATGGCGCCAGGCCCATCGTCCCGCCGGCGAAGTGCGCGGCATCGAATTTCCGTCGCGCGATGCGCTGGCCACCATCGTGGGCGAACTGAAAGGGGTGCTGTTCCCGATGCGCCTGGGGCCGCCCGGCCTGCGCCAGGAAAGCGAGGAATACCACGTGGCGCACGCCCTGGATTCCGCCCTGCACGCCCTGCTACGCCAGGTGGAAATCGAATTGAAATACAGTGCCGCGCTCCAGCAGCGTACGCATGCCGACGTCGCCAGCCACGCGCTGGAAGTGACGCAGGCCTTCGGCGCCGCGCTGCCCGATATCCGCATCATGCTCGACACCGACGTCCTGGCCGCCTACCAGGGCGACCCGGCCGCGCGCAGCGTGGACGAAGTCCTGCTGTGCTACCCAGGCATCCTGGCGATGATCCACCACCGCCTGGCGCATTGCCTGTACGGGCTCGGCCTGCCGCTGCTGGCGCGCATCATTGGCGAGCTGGCGCATGCGCAAACCGGCATCGACATCCATCCGGGCGCGACCATCGGCGCTGGCTTCTTCATGGACCACGGCACCGGCATCGTGATCGGCGAAACCGCCATCATCGGCCGCCACGTGCGCCTGTACCAGGCCGTCACGCTGGGCGCCAAGCGCTTCCCGACCCATGCCGACGGTTCGCTGCAAAAAGGCTTGCCGCGCCATCCGGTGGTCGAAGACGACGTGGTGATCTATGCCGGCGCCACCGTGTTGGGGCGCATCACGGTCGGCAAGGGCGCCGTCATCGGCGGCAACGTCTGGGTGACGCAGGATGTGGCGCCCGGTGCGCGCGTGGCTCAGGCGGCGGCACGCGAGGATGGACTCGGCAATTCCTAGAGGCCCTGAAACTCCCAGGAGCTCTGAACTACTTTATTTCGGGCTCTCGACCGTATAACCCTTGGCCTGCAGCAGCGCCAGATAACTCTTCGGCCCGACGATGTCGCTCATCGCCAGCATGGCGAAAGTCGCCTTGTTCTTGTCCAGCGCGCCTTCGGCCGCCTTCAGCCAGGCGGCCTCGCGGCGTTCGGGCAGGTTCTGCATTTGCGCATTGTTCTTGGCAAACGAACCGTTGAACACGGCATTGTTGCAGGCGTCCTCGCGCTCGGCGTAATCGATGTTGCGGATCTCGGCGATGTTGCCATTGGCCCAGGCATTGGCCCGGGTGCGCATGGCGTCGATATCGCTTTCGAAGCGGTCCAGGGTCTTGACGAAGCAGGCGGTGTCTTCCATCCGCGACTGCTTGAAGTCGTTGAGGGCGCGGCGCGGATTGTCGATCGAGATATTCACACTGGCATTCGTCACTTTGACGTCGTTCTTGTTCGCGATCTTTTCGATCTGCTTGCGCACCTCGGTGGATCTGGCGAGGCCGGTCTTCTTCAGCCCCGCCTCCATCAATTCCTCGGACGCGAAGAAGGGACGGTAGCGTTCGACGTCCTCGTCCTTGCCGATGTACTTGCCCTTGAGCGCTTGCCAGCGCGCATAGACGTCAGCCGGCAGCATGTCGTGCAGGGTGGCGCCGTCCGGGTTCTTCTTCATGCCGATCATCGCCGGCAGGGCTGCGATGGTTCCGAAGAAACTGTCGGAGCCGATATTCACGCCAGGCGGTGCCAACACTTCCTGCGATTGCGCAATCAGGCGCTCGACGCGGCCGGCATCCCATTCCATCTTCTGCGGTAGCGGCGAATACATGCCGAACACCCACATCACGTGCTCGCCCTTCGACACCTTCCACAAGCCGGGACCGGGACGTTTGCCGGACACGACGATCTGGGTGGCAACGGCATCCGGCGACGCCGCAGCATCCTGCGCCGGTTGGGCGGGCGCGGCGGGGTCGGGCTGGGCAAGTGCGGACAGGGACAGGAGACTCAGGGCCAGCGCGCAGGCAGTACGTTTGTTCATCGGAATCCCTTTTGTGTTTGGCATCGGCAGAGATTACCGTTATGCCAGCAAAGGCGATATTGACGCAACAAAATATTACATTTATGACATGCATATGTCCGTGCAGACATATGCATGCGGACCTTATTCCGGCTCGCCCGCGTCGACTGGCCTCTCGAGCAATTCGTGGGCCAGTTTCAAGCTTTGCACCATGATCGAAAAAGCCTCGTGCTTCGCCGCCTCGCCCGGCACCCGCAGCACGTACGAAGGGTGATAAGTCGTGACGACCCAGCGCCCATCGACCTGCATCGGCTTGCCCAGCGAATTCTTCAGCGTGACGTTGGCCGTGCGCAGCACCGATTTCAGCGCGGTCGCGCCCAGGGCTACGATGACGGTCGGTTTGACGTGCGCCAGCTCCTTGTCCAGCCAGTAGTGGCAAGCCTCGACTTCCTGCTGCGCCGGCGTCTTGTGCAGGCGACGCTTGCCGCGCGGCTCCCACTTGAAATGCTTGACGGCGTTGGTGACGTAGATCGTGTCGCGATCGACGCCGGCCGCTTCGCACACCTGGTCGAGCAGCTTGCCGGCCGGGCCGACGAAGGGCTGGCCGGCCAGGTCTTCCTGGTCGCCCGGCTGCTCGCCGACGAACATGATGCGGGCATGTCGCGGCCCGTCGCCGGGCACGGCCTGGGTAGCGAATTGCCACAGCTCGCAGCGCCGGCATTCGTCGAGTTGCGTGGGTTGCTGGCGCTCCGGCTGGGCGTCGGCCGGGGCGATCGGGATGGTGGTGCCCTTGCGCTGCCCCACCGCCTGGAACTGGCCGGTCTTGCGCGCGCCCAGGGCGGCATCGCTGATCATCTGCGGCACGATCTTCCCTTCCGGCAGGTTCTTCCAGCGATCCGAGGTGATGTGCTGCTGCATCACACTGGTATTCAGGCGCGCCGGATTGAAGATGCTGCGGTAATAGGTCAGCCACAAGGCTTCGCCGCTATCCTCGAGGTCTTCGGCCTTGCCCACCAGCGGGCCGGTGTTGTGCAGCGTGTGGCCATCCCACAGCACGCTGGCTTCGGGCGTGGCGATCATCCAGCTGACCTTGCCCATGCGCGACATGAAATGCTCGGCCACCTGCGGCAGCACGTCGTGGCGCGGCTCGTACCAGGCAACGAAGCGCGGCGGGCCGGCATCGACCGGGCGTTCGCGGAAGCGGATGTAGGCATGCATGTCATGCTCCTCGCGGCGCACCGCTTTCACCATCGCATTCAGGCGCGCGCCGTCTTCGTCGGCCGGCGACTGCACGTCGTGTTCGCCCTGCTGCCAGCGCCACATCACGCGGTAGAGGAAGGCCCAGCGGTCGGGCACGCGGCAACAGGCGGCCGATTGCAGCATGTCCATCAGCGAACGCGGCACGTGGGGCGCCGACTTGGCCGGGGCCACTGCCGTGAACACATGTTGCACGGGCTCGTCGGCAGCCGGCGCGCTGCTGAACAAATCGCCACCCACCTGCGGCGAACTCCAGGTGATGGCTTCGGGCGGCACGCCCCAGACCAGCAAGTCGCGCGCCGCTTCGCGCCAGGCGGCAAAGGTATCCACCTGCAGCGCCTGGCCCGCCTGCACCTGCTGCACCGCTGCCGGTGCGATGCGTGGTGTGGCCGTCATGCCGCCTGGATTTCCGGCCACAAGCTCATCTGCTCGGGGGCGTCGGCCATGTTACGCCTGAGCACCTCGGATGAGACGGCGTCCCGGGCCGGTTTGTAGTCCGCGGTGACGACGAAGGGCGCCAGCTTTTTCAGGCTGCAGCGCAGGCGCGACAAGTCTTCCCAGCGGATGCGGCGCAAGCGGCGCAAATCGGCCAGGCGCTTGGCCGAACGCAGGCCGATGCCGGGTATGCGCGCGATCATGGTTTCGTCGGCGCGGTTCAGGTCCATCGGAAAATGCTCGCGGTTGGCCAGCGCCCAGGCCAGCTTGGGATCGACGTCGAGCGCCAGATTGCCCGACTGCGGCATCAATTCCCCTGCCGTGAAGCCATAGCCGCGCAACAGGAAATCGGCCTGGTACAGGCGGTGTTCGCGCAGCAGCGGCGGCGGCGCCGAGGGCACGCTCGACGGACTCTGCGGGATCGGGCTGAAGGCCGAGTAATACACGCGCTTGAGTTTATAGCTGCCGTACAGGGTCTGGGCCGTGTTCAGGATCGTGTGGTCGTCGCTGGCGTCGGCGCCGACGATCATTTGCGTGCTCTGGCCGGCCGGGGCGAACACCGGCGCTTTCGGGTGGTCGTCTTTTTCGTCGAGCTTGGTACGGATGGCCCCCATCGCCAGCTTGATCGTGTGCACGCTCTTTTCCGGCGCCAGCTTGACCACGCTGTCCTGGGTCGGCAGTTCGATGTTCACCGACAGCCGGTCCGCATACTTGCCGGCCAGCTCGATCAGGCGTGGATCGGCATCGGGAATCGTCTTCAAATGGATGTAGCCGCGGAACTTGTGATCGACGCGCAGGCGGCGCGCCACTTCCACCAGTTGCTCCATCGTGTAGTCGCTGGACTGGATGATGCCGGAACTCAGGAACAAGCCGTCGATGTAATTGCGCAGGTAAAAATCCTGGGTCAGCTTGACCACTTCCTCGACGTTGAAACGGGCACGCGGCACGTTCGAGGTGCGCCGGTTGACGCAGTACTGGCAATCGTAGATGCAAAAGTTGGTCAACAGGATTTTCAGCAGCGACACGCAGCGGCCGTCCGGCGTGTAGCTGTGGCAGATGCCCATGCCATTGGTGGCGCCCAGGCCATCCTTGTCGACCGAATCGCGCTTGGGCGCACCGCTGCTGGCGCAGGAAGCGTCGTACTTGGCGGCATCGGCCAGGATCTCTAGCTTGTCTTTGAGTTCCATCTTGGCAGAAATACTGTATGGATGTACAGTATACCGCAGTTCGCCAGTTTCACGCCGTGCGCGAACGCACTGTTGTCGTATTTATGGGCTTGAAGTGGCGGGCCGAGCACAATCCGGAAAAATCATGAAATATCTGACAAAAAAGCGTTGGGCCAGCGTGCGCAGCGGACAAATCGAAGGTGATGGCCTCACCTGGGGCAAGGCGCTACGGGCCTACCGCGAGCAGCTGGAAACCCTGCGCGGCACCCTGCCCGAGCACGTGTTCGCCTTCTTCGACTGTGCCGACATCCACGACGGCGAATTGCTGCACCTGGATATCCGCGACGGCAGCCGCCCGGCGCCACTGGACCAGTTGCCGCGCCCATGGATCGTGCGCGGCGACCATCCGGTGCGGGTCGAACTGGCCATCCTCGACACCTACGACCGGCAGGTCTGGGGACTGCGCTACAGTGCGATCCGGCGCATCCTGGTCGATTTCCCCTCAAACACACCGCTGTTCTACGAGGATGGCGAGGGCTTCGGCGACGTCGCCTGCCATGAGCTGAGCGCGTGCGGCGACGGTTTCTTCCGCCACGAAATCCTGTTTGCCACCGGCGCCACGCTGCTGGTCGAATTCAAGGATGTGGAGGTGCACAACCGCATGCGTGAGCCTGCGGCGCTGGATGCCTGAAGCGGCGCGCTTGCGGACCTCGGTACAGACCTCAGGCGCGGGCCAGGGCCTCGGCCTGTGCCAGCATGGCCGGCGCCATGCGCGCCGCCACGCGTTGCAGGTAGGCCGTGGCCGGCGCCATGCCGGCGGCGCCGGCGCGCTGCAGCCAGGCATGGGCTTCGACCAGGTCGGCCGGCACGCCCTGCCCGGCCGCGTACATCACGCCGAGGTTGAACTGGGCGCGCGCATGGCCCTGGCGCGCGGCGCACAGGTACCAGAAGTGCGCCGCTTCGTAGTCGCGCGCCACGCCGTGGGCGCTGTCGTAGCGCAGGCCGAGCGCGAACTGGGCCAGCGCGTGGCCCTGCTCGGCGGCCTTGCGGTACCAGTCGCCGGCCTGGCGCGGATCGACCGCGCCGCTGTCGTCGCGGTCCAGCAGCTGGCCGAGCATGTACTGGGCCGGCGCGTAATCCTGGTCGGCCGCGCGCCGGTACCAGTACTGCGCCTGCTGGGCGTCGGCGGGCACGCCATTTCCATGCTCGTGACGCAGCGCCAGGTCGAACTGGGCGCGCAGATGGCCTTGTTCGGCGGCGCGCCGGTACCAGTCGGCCGCCGCCGCGGCATCCTGGGGCACGCCCAGGCCGGCGTCAAGCAGCAGGCCGAGATGGTACTGGGCGCCGGCGAAACCCTGCTCGGCCGCCTGGCGGTACCAGTGCGCCGCCTGCGCGTGGTCCTGGTCGACGCCGAGGCCGTTTTCGTAGCGCAGGCCGAGGTTGTCCTGGGCACCGGCATGACCCTGCTCCGCCGCCTTGCGGAACCAGTGCAGCGCCAGCTCCGGGTCGGGGTCGATGTTATGGCCATGGCCGTTGTCGTGGATCAGGGCCAGGTTGAATTGCGAACTGGCGTGCCCCTGCTCGGCGGCGCGGCCGTACCACAGGATCGCCCTGGCGCTGTCCTGGGGCAGGTCCTGGCCCTTGTCGTAGCGCAGGCCGAGGTTGAACTGGGCCGGCGCGTTGCCCTGCTCGGCCGCCTTGCGGAACCAGTGGATGGCTTGCTGGGTGTTGCGCGCCATGCCCTGCCCACTTTCATAGCGCAGGGCCAGATTGAACTGCGAGCGCGCATAACCCTGTTCGGCAGCACGCCGGTACCAGGCCACCGCCTGCGCCAGGTCCTGGGGCACGCCCTTGCCCCCTTCGTACATCATGCCGAGGTTGTGCTGGGCGCCGGCGTCGCCCTGTTCGGCCGCCAGCGTGAACCAGTGCAGCGCCTGCTGCACGTCGGCGGGCACGCCCAGGCCTTTGATGTACAGCCAGCCCAGGTTGTACTGGGCCTGGGGATAACCCTGTTCGGCGGCCTGGCGGTACCAGTACACGGCCTGCACCGCATCCCGCGCCACGCCCTGGCCCTTCTGGTACATCACGCCGAGGTTGTATTGCGCCTGTTCCAGCCCGCTGCTGGCCGCCATGCGGTACCAGGCCACCGCCAGCTCGTCGTTGCGCGGCACGCCCTGGCCGTTCACGTACATGAAGCCCAGGCTGTGCTGGGCGCTGGCGACGCCGCGCTCGGCCAGGGCTTTTACGCGAAGGAATTCGGCTGTGTGACGGCTATCCTCGTCGGACATGGCAAGCGCCTGGCGTCAGGCCGGGAAGGCAAGCATGTTCGGTGCGCCTGCCGGTATGCCCTGGGCGCGCAGCACGTCGACGAAGCGGCTCAGCGGCATCGGCCGGTAGTACAAATAGCCCTGCATCGTCAGGCAGCCGTTGGCGCGCAGGTAGCGGGCCTGGGCCTCGGTCTCGACGCCTTCGGCGATCAGGTTCAGGCCCAGGCCACGCGCGATCGAGATAATCGCCAGCACCACCGGATAGTGCCCGTGCTCGTCGTGGATCTCCTTGACGAAGGACTGGTCGATCTTGATGGTGTGGACCGGGAAGCGGTGCAGGTAGGCCAGCGAGGAATAGCCGGTGCCGAAGTCGTCGATCGCGACCGACACGCCGAGCTGCCCCAGTTTGTTCAGCTGCTCGATCGCGTGCTGCGGATTGCGGATGGCGATGTTCTCGGTGATCTCGACTTCGATCTGGCCCGGCGCGATCCCGTGACGCAGCAGCGCGCCGCGCATCTTCTCGAAGAACTCGCCGCGGTCGAGGTATTGCGGCGACAGGTTGAGCGACAGCTTGGTCTGGCCGCCGCCGATGCCGTTCCACTGCAGCATGTCGCGGCACAGGGCCACGATCATCCAGTCCGAGATCGGGAGCATCAGGCCGTTCTCTTCGGCGAAGGGCAGGAACTCGCCCGGCGACACCACGCCGCGCACCGGATGGTTCCAGCGCATCAGCGCCTCGGCACCGATGATGCGGCCGCTGATGGCGTCGATCTGCGGCTGGTAATACATCTCCAGCTCCTCGTTCTCGAGCGCCTTGCGCAGGCTTTGCTCGAGCGCGATCTTCTGGTGCGACACGTCCTGCATCGACGGGTCGTAGAAGGCGTGGCCGTTCTTGCCTTGTCCCTTCACCTGGTACATCGCGATGTCCGCGTGGCGCAGCAGCTCGTCGATCGATTCGCCGTGGCCCGGATAGATAGCGATACCAATCGAGGCCGAGATGTGGACTTCGTGGCCGTCCAGGTCGAAGGGCAGGTGCAGGCAGGCAAGGAAGTTGTCGGCCACCTGGCGCGCGTCGTCGCGGTCGCGCAGCTCGGGCAGCACGATGGTGAACTCGTCGCCGCCCTGGCGCGCCAGCGTGTCGCCCTTGCGCAGGCATTCCTTCAGGCGCCCGGCCACCTGCTGCAGCAGCTCGTCGCCCTTCACGTGTCCGAGGGTGTCGTTGACCAGCTTGAAGCGGTCCAGGTCGATGAACATCACGGCGAGCTCGGTCTGCTTGCGCTTGGCCTGGATTACCGCCAGGCCGAGCCTGTCCTTGAACAGGATGCGGTTCGGCAGGTCGGTCAGGATGTCGTGGTAGGCCTGGTAGGAGATGACCTCTTCCGCCCGTTTGCGGTCGGTGATGTCGCGTGCCACGCCATAGGTACCGAAGAATTCCAGCTTGCGCACTTCCTGGTCGGGCACGTGCATGCCGATCGCGTTCAGCGAGATCGTCATCAGGGTGTTGTTGAAGGTGCGTTCCTGGTTGTTGCCGGCGTGGCACTTCAGGCGCAGTTCGACATTGCGCGAGGCGCGCTCGTCGACGCGGCGCTCGTTGAACACGTAGCGCGCGCGCTCAAGGTCTTCCTCGTGCACCAGAATCGAGTAATGCTGGCCGATCAGCTCTTCGCGCTTGTAGCCGAGCAGCTGGTAGGCGCGGTCGTTGATGAAGGTGAAGCGGCCTTCGTGGTTCAGCGTGTAGATGATGTCGGGCGAGGAGTCCACCAGGTAGCGGTACATCTTCTCCGAATTTTCCAGCTGGCCCGCCATGAGCGCATTCGATTGCGCCAGGCGGCGCTGCTTGAGCGCGTTGGCCACGGTCTTCAGCAGTTCTTCGCGGCTGTAGGGCTTGCGCAGGTAATCGTAGGCGCCGCGCTTGAGGGCGCCGATCGCCGCATCGATCCCGACTTCGCCGCTCATCACGATGACATCCGAGGCGATGCCCTTTTCGTTGATGAAGTCCATGATCTGGTGCCCGCCGATGTCGGGCAGGCGCAAATCCAGCAGCACCAGGTCGAAGCGCAGGTTCGACAGGTGGGCCAGGGCTTCGCTGCCGGTCGATGCGGTGGTCAGGTGGTAGTCGCGGCCCTGCAGCAAATCGTATAGGGATGCGAGCAGGCGCGGTTCGTCGTCGACCAGCAGGAGTCTGGGCTGGTCCATGGCATCGAGTGCAGGGTTGCCGTCGGCGGTGGCCGAAAACGGCAAGGCTGCGGAGACGCTGGCGGAGAATGGATTCATGGGTATCTTATACGGATCCGAGCGCGCGCGCCGGCAGGGCGGCCGGGGCGCCGGCGCCGGCATGGGCCGGCAGCAGGATTTCGAAACTGGTGCCGGCCGCGCCACTGCGGCAGGCAATATGCCCGTTCAGTTTCTTGACCAGGCCATGCACGATCGACAGGCCGAGGCCGTGGTGCGGCCCCGCCTTCGTGCTCGTCACGGCGGCGAACAAATTGGCCAGCACCTCGCGCGGCAGGCCCGGGCCGGTGTCGGAGACGACCAGTTCGACGTACAGGCTGCGTTCGCGGTTGACGTGGCCGCGGTTGGCGATTTCGATACGGCCGCCGCCAGCGCTCAAGGCTTCGACGGCGTTCTTCACGAGGTTGACCAGGATCTGCTTGATCACGTCGGGGTCGCCCTGGACGCGGTTGTCCTGGCCAGCCATGCCGACCACGATCTGCACGTTGGGCGGCACGAAGTCGGTGGTGCGGAACAGGCGCAGCACGTCGTCGACCACCTTGGCCAAGTCGGCGCCGCGGCTGCCGTCGAAGGCACCCTCGAGCATAGGATCGGTCTCGGTCAGGCTGTTGATCAGCTGGCCGACGCGGTCGATCTCTTCGTGCAGCACCGACAGCTCGCGCGTCAGCGGCTCCTGGCGTTCCAGCTTGCTGTCCAGGACCGACAGGTAGTTCTTGATGATCGACAGCGGATTGTTGACCTCGTGGACCACGCGGCGCGAGGCTTCGCGGTATTCCTCGGCCACGTGGGCCAGCTGGCGGCGCGCCTGGCCGCGCTCCAGCATCGCCTTTTCCAGCGCGGTCGCGGCCTGGCTGCCGAAGGATTGCAGGAAGCGCTCGCGCTTCTGGCAGGCCGGCAGCTGCCAGCTGGCGATGCCGCCGATCAGCACGCCGAGGCAGCGCCCGCCGGCCACCAGCGGCACGCACACCATCGATTCGGCGCCGAGGATGCGCAGCAGCTGCTCTTCCGGCAGCGCCAGCGCCTGGTCGCGCCGCACAAAGGCGAGCTTGCGTTCCAGCGCGGCCTGGGCCACGGCGCCGCCTTTGCTGAGGGACACCGCGAATTCGGCGATGCGCTGCTGGTTGCCGACCGGCGCGCCGACCAGCGCGTGGCCGGTCGGGTTTTCCAGCAGCACCACCGCGTTCTCGAAATCGAACAGGATGCGCGCCGAGCGCGTCATCGATTCCAGCAGGCCGGTTTCGCCGCCGTTGTCCTGTCCGCGCGCGAAGGTCTGGCCGATCTCGGACACCAGGACCAGGTTGCGCACTTCCTCGTTCAGGCGCTGCTGCACCGGGTCGGCGGGCGCTGCCGGCGCATAGGCCGGCGGCGGCGGCACATCGTCGGCGCCCTCCAGGTCGATGCCGAGGTGGATCGCCGACTTCTCGACCTGGCGCTGGGCGCCGCCCAGCATATCTTCGGCATCGTCCGGGTTCAGGCCGGACAGCTTGCAGGCCCCGATCACCAGCGCGATGTCGTCCGGGTGATAGGCCAGTACGTGGGCCGTGCGCAGGATGCGGATCAGCGGATGGGCCGTTTCCAGGCGTTCGCTCGGCTCGTGGTGGTAAAGCACGGAATCGGCCAGGAAGGAATCCAGCTGCCAGCGTTCGATCAGCCAGGCGCCGGCTTCGGTGTGGGTGATCTGCAGCGTGCGCTGCTCGACCGCGCACAGGTCTTCGTCGTCGCGCGCCAGAAAGTTGAAGCCGTATTCCTTGGGCGCGGTGGCCAGCAGGGCCAGGCGGCCGACGTTGTGCAGCAGGCCGGCCAGGTAGGCTTCCTCGGGCTGGCTGTAGGCGATGCGGCGCGCAATCTCGCGCGCCAGCACGGCGGTGGTGAACGACTGCTTCCAGAAGCCGCGCAAGTCGGTGGCGCTGGAATTCGGGAAGCTGTTAAAAGTCTGGAACACCGAGTCGCCGATGACCAGCAGCTTGATCATGTCGGTGCCGAGCGCCATCATCGACTGCTCGAGGCTGACCTGGCGGCCGCCGCGATGATAGGCCGAGCTGTTGGCGACGGTCAGGATCTTGCCCGTCATGCCGGCATCGGTGGCGACCAGCGCCGCCAACTCGGGCATGCCGAGGTCGTCCGCCTGCAGGTGGGCCAGCAGCTTGATGAGGATTTGCGGCATGGCCGGCAACCGTGCGATCAGCAAACGATTGCGGATGTCCTGGTCAGATTGTATGGTGTCGAGCACGGCCGCCGCTGGTCTTGGAATAGGTGGCAGCCATTCCGCAAAAAAAACCGCCACGAAGTTTCTTATTCTTGATCTTGGAAAAAGAGCAATGTTTTGGGCTCTGTTCCAAAAATGCAAACAGGTCTTAGCATATATACATTTCTGGCCGGGAACAACAGTTTCTAACTAAAGTTTGTGTTTTTGAGTCACAAATCGTTGAAAACCGTATTGATCTTGCACAAAAAATGGTCGCATACCTGTGTGACAGGCATGCGACCCGTCGTGCATGTCCGGTTCAGGCCAGCGCCATCCGGCGCCTGTAATGACGCGATATCCCCCAGCAAGCCAGCGAGGCCAGCGCGAATGCGGCCTGGCCGAGCGCCATCGCCAGCACCGAATGGGTCAGCGCCGGGGCCACGATGCCTGCCACGATCGCCCCCATCAGCGTGGTCAGGAAGGCCTGGCAGGACGCCGCCGTGCCGCGGATGTGCGGGAACAGGTCGAGGGCCAGCAGCGTCGCGCTGGGGTTGATGACCGAACTGCCGAAGTTATAGAAGAACATCGGCAGCACGGTCCACGGCAGCGCCGGCGGCAGCACGCTGTGGTACGCAACGCTGCCCATGACCGCCACCAGCATGAAGGCGTAGCCGATGCCGATCTGGCGCGAGAAATGCATCTTGCCGGCCAGGCGGTTGGCGGCCAGCGCACCCAGGAAGATGCCGCCCACCGCCGGCACGAACAGCCAGGCGAAGCCTGAAGGACCCAGGTGCAGATGCACCGGCAGCAGCACCGGCGCGCCCGAGATGAACAGGAACATGCCGCCGAAGTTGAAGGCAACCACGCCCGACTTCATCTGGAACTGCACCGAACTGAAGATGGCCCAGTAGTTCTTCGCCAAAAAGCGCGGGTTGAAGGGCTGGCGCCGCTCTTTCGGCACGGTTTCCGGCAAGTGCTGCCAGCAGATCCACCACAGGCCGAGGCTGAACACCAGCAGGCCGAGGAAGATGGCGCGCCAGTCGAGCAGGGTCACGACCCAGCCGCCCAGCACCGGCGCGATCGCCGGCGCGATCGAGAAGATCATCGTCACCATCGACAGCAGGCGCGCCGCCGGCGCGTCCGAATACAAATCGCGGATGATCGCACGCCCCACCACCACCCCGGCCCCGGCCGAGATGCCCTGCATGATGCGGAAGATCCACAGGTAGTGCACCGAATGCGCGGACGCGCAGCCGAGGGTGCCGACCGCGAACACCACCAGGCCGACCAGCACCACGTTGCGGCGGCCGAAGGCATCCGACAGCGCGCCGTGCCACAGCGACATGACGGCGAAGGCCAGCATGTAGGCGGTCAGCGTCTGCTGGACTTCGATCGAGGTAGCGTGCAGGTTGTCCTGGATGGCCGGGAAGGCCGGCAGGTAGGCGTCGACCGAGAACGGTCCCAGCATTGCCAGCGCGGCCAGCAGCGCCGCCAGGCCGCCGGCGGTCAGCATGGTGACCTTGTGCGGTTCTGGCAGCGGCACCGGCGTGACCGGGTCCTTGGGCAGGTTGTCTGGTTCTGGTTCGGGCAGCATGTTCAGTCTTGTGCGGGTTTGGTCAGGTCCGGCTTGGCCTCGGGCTTCGCACCTTCGCGGCGGTTGAAGCCGGCGACCATGTCGAAGCGGAACAGGCGGCATTCGAGGGCACCGTTGAAGAACGGCGTCTTGCGCGCTTCCTTCAGGCGCAGCATCTTGGGCAGGCTCAGGTCGGCCGTGAACAGGAAGACGGTCCAGCCGGCGAAGCGCTGCTTCAGGGTGGTGGAGAGCTGCTGGTAGAAGCCGACCGCCATCTCGTCCTGCGGCATGGTGGAATCGCCGCGCACGCCGATACGCTCGCCGTAGGGCGGATTGGTCACCAGCAGGCCGGGCGTCGCGGTCGGTGCCTGCACCTGCTGCGCCTCGATCTGCTTGAGCGGCACCTCGATCAGGATGCCGGCGGCGCGCAGGTTATGGCGCGTCATCGCCACCATGTCGCCCGAGATGTCGGAACCGAAGATGGTCGGTTCGCTCGGCAGCGGGTTCGGCTTGATCGCGCTCTTCATGTCCTGCCAGGCCTGGCGGTCGAAGTCCGCGAACTTTTCGAAGGCGAAGCGGCGCCGCGCACCCGGCGGGATGCCCTGCACCATCTGGGCCGCCTCGATCAGGATCGTGCCCGAACCGCACATCGGATCGAACAGCGGTACGCCAGGCTTCCAGCCGGCCACGCGCAGCAGGCCGGCGGCCAGGTTCTCGCGCAGCGGCGCGTCGCCGGTCTCTTCGCGCCAGCCGCGCTTGAACAGCGCCTCGCCCGAGGTGTCCAGGTAGATCGTAAAGTTGCGCGCGTCGAGGAAGCCGACGATGCGCATGTCCGGCTCTTTCGTGTCGACCGAAGGACGCTTGCCGAACTGGTCGCGGAAGCGGTCGCAGATGGCGTCCTTGATTTTCAGCGTCGTGAATTCCAGGCTTTTCAAGGGCGACTTCACGGCCGTGATGTCGACGCGGATGGTGTGGTCGACGCCGAACCAGTCTTCCCAGGGCTGTTCCAGCACCAGGTCGTAGATGTCGTTCTCGTTGCTGTAGGTCTTGTTCGCTATTCGCATCAACACGCGCGAGGCGATGCGCGAATGCAGGTTAAGGCGGTAGGCGTCGAGCATGTCGCCCGAGCAGTGCACGCCGCCGGGGACCTGGTTGTGGACCTTCAGGGTTTTGCTTTGGGTGGTTTGTGCGATCTCGGCGAGTTCGTCGGCGAGGGCTTGTTCCATGCCGCGGGGGCAAGGGCAGAAATAAGAGGTCATGAGGGGTACCCTTTGTCCGTAGTGGTGGGGGCCTCGCAAACCTGCTGCGCGTTGCAGATTCGGCCTGCGATGCTCGCGACGGTTTGCGAGGCCCCTTTGAGTTTCAAAACAAAAACAAGCGGCCGGATGCCCGGCCGCCGTTACTACAATGGTGACGGAAGCTTAGAACGGCTTCACAACCACCAGAATCACAATCGCAATCAGCAGCAACACCGGCACTTCATTGAACACACGGAACCACTTGTGGCTGCGCACGTTCACGCCGTGCTCGAATTTTTTCAGCAGCGATCCACAGGCGTGATGGTAGCCGATCACCAGGATCACCAGCGCCAGTTTTGCATGCAGCCAGCCGCCGCGGATGCCGTAGCCCAGCCACAGCCAGACACCCAGCAGCAGCGCCGGCACGGCCAGCATCGTGGTGAAGCGGAACAGGCGGCGGCCCATGCCAAGTAGGCGTTCGGTGGCTGCCGGGTTGGTTTCCTGGGCCAGGTTCACGAAGATGCGCGGTAAATAAAACAGGCCGGCAAACCAGGAGGCGATGAAGATGATGTGGAAGGCTTTGATCCAGAGGTAGGCCATGCAGTTCTTTCTTATTAAAGTTAACTCGTCGTTAGTGTTAACTCGTCGTCCCCGCCTGGCGGGACGACGGTGGTATTAATTTCTTATTTCACCGTGTCCGAAAACGACATATTTCAGCGACGTCAATCCTTCCAGCCCCACCGGGCCGCGCGCATGCAGCTTGTCGTTCGAGATCCCGATCTCGGCACCCAGTCCGTATTCGAAACCGTCGGCGAAGCGGGTCGAGGCGTTCACCATCACCGAGGCCGAGTCGACTTCGCGCAGGAAGCGCATGGCGTCGCTGTAGTCTTCGGTCACGATGGCGTCGGTGTGTTTCGACGAATACGTGTTGATGTGCTCGATCGCGGCGTCGATGCCGTCCACGATCTTCACCGCCAGCACCGGGGCCAGGTATTCGGTGCGCCAGTCTTCGTCAAGCGCGGGCACCAGTTGCGGATAGCCCTGCAGGATGGCCAGCGCTTCCGGGTCGGCGCGCAGTTCGACCTCCTTCTCCGCGTACAGCGTGGCCAGTCGCGGCAGCACCGTCGGGGCGATGGCGCGCGCCACCAGCAGCGTTTCCATCGTGTTGCAGGTGCCGTAGCGGTGGGTCTTGGCGTTGACGGCGATCGGCAGCGCCTTGGCAATGTCGGCCTTGGCGTCAATGTAGACGTGGCAGATGCCGTCCAGGTGCTTGATCATCGGGACCGTCGCCTCCTGCATCAGGCGCGCGATCAGGCCCTTGCCGCCGCGCGGGACGATCACGTCCACGTGTTCCGGCATGGTGATCAGGGCGCCGACGGCGGCGCGGTCGGTCGTGTCCACCACCTGCACGCCGTGCTCGGGGAGGCCGGCGCCCTTCAGTCCCTCGGCCACCAGCAGTGCCAGCGCGCGGTTGCAGTGGATGGCTTCCGAGCCGCCGCGCAGGATGGCGGCATTGCCGCTCTTGATGCACAGGCCGGCCGCGTCCACCGTCACGTTCGGACGCGCTTCGTAGATGATGCCGATCACGCCCAGCGGCACGCGCATCTGCCCCACCTGGATGCCGCTCGGGCGGAATTTCATGTTGGAGATCTCGCCAATCGGGTCCGGCAGCGCAACGATCTGGCGCAGGCCCTCGACCATGGTGGCGATGGCTTTTTCGGACAGCGCCAGGCGGTCCAGCAGGGCCGGCGCCAGGCCGCTGTCGCGGGCGGCGGCCAGGTCGCGTGCGTTGGCTTCGACCAGGGCGGCGGCATCGCGCTCGATGGCGGCCGCGACGAGGAGCAGCGCCTGGTTGCGGGTGGCGCTGTCGGCGCGGGCCATGGCGCGCGAAGCGGCGCGGGCCTGGCGGCCGATCGTTTGCATGTAGTCGGTGATGTCCATTTACGTCGTCCGTTCAGGTAGGCAGGTGGGAGTCAGGAAGCGACCCGCAACGCCAGCTGCAGCATCGCATCCCAGGCATCGCCGGCGAACTGCTTCGCGCGCAGGCCCTTGACCATCTTGTCGACCTGGGCCGCTTGCTGTAGCGCCGCTTCCAGCGTCGGCAGCGCGATCCGGCGCAGTGCCGGTTCCATCATGCGCTCGCGCGGGCCCCAGATGCGGTATTCCTTCAGCAGCGCGCCCAGCGGCCGGCCCTGCGCCATGCCTGCCTTCAATTTTAGCAGCGTGCGGATTTCCTCCGACACGGCCCACAGCACCAGCGGCAGCGCCTCGCCCTCGCCTTTCAAGCCTTCCAGCATGCGCACCAGGCGCGCCGGATCGCCCGCCAGCATCGCTTCGGACAGCTTGAACACGTCGTAGCGCGCCACGTTCAGCACGGCGTCCTGCACCTGTTCATAGCTCAGCTTGCCTGGCTCGTACAACAGGCCCAGCTTCTGGATTTCCTGGTGCGCCGCCAGCAAATTGCCCTCGACGCGGTCGGCGATGAAGTCCAGGCCGTGGCGGTCGGTGCCCTGCCCCTGGCTGCTCAAGCGCATGCCTATCCAGTTCGGCAACTGGGCCCGTTCCACGTTCGGGATCTCGATGTAGACCGCGGCCTGCTGCAGCTGCGTCACCCAGGCCGATTTCGCCGTCTGCCAGTCGAGCTTTGGCAGCGTGATCAGGGTCAGGTTGTCGGGGTTCAGGTCCTTCGCGTAGTTCTGCAGGGCCGCGCTGCCATCCTTGCCCGGCTTGCCGCCGGGGATGCGCAGCTCGATCAGCTTCTTGTCGCCGAACAGGGACAAGGTCTGGTTGGCGGCCAGCAGTTCGCCCCATTTGAAGCTGCGCTCGACCGTCAACACATCGCGCTCGGAGTAGCCTTGCGCACGCGCGGCGCGGCGGATCTTGTCCGCCGCTTCCAGCGCCAGCAGGTGCTCGTCGCTGGTGATCACGTACAGGGGAGAAAGCCCCTTGGCGAGGTGCCCGTCGAGCGCCTCAGGCCGGAGTTGCATACGATTCCTTCTTACGCTGGTTTCATCGCGGCCAGGCGGCGCATGATCTGCTGCACCAGGTCGGCCTGCATGTCGCGGTACAGCAGCGCTTCCTCGGATTCCTTGGCCAGCACCTGGGTTTCGTCGAAGGCCATGTTCCGGCGCAGCGCGATCTCGGTGGCCGGCAGCAGCTCGACGCCTTTCGGGTCGCGCACCGTGAACGACAGCGTGTAGGTCAGCAGGTATTCGCGCACGCGGCCCAGGCTGTTCAGCGACAGGATCTGCTTGCCGCGGTTCTCGCCCAGCACCACCAGCTGCGCCTCGGCCGCCGCCGGCGAGTCGGCGATGGTCACGCTGCCGGCACGCAGGTTGCGTTTGAGCTCGACGCCGAGCGCCGAGTTCTCCGGGAAGCCGATGTAGATGCTGTGGAAAGGCATCGTGTAGCTGCCGCCGGAACCGCGCAGCTGGAAGCCGCAGCCCGGCAGTGCAGCAGCCAGGGCCGCCGCGCCAACCGCGCGCAGCACCACTCTTCTTTTCATGGAGGTGATGATCATCGCTTACACCACGATGTTGATCAGTTTGCCGGGCACGACGATGACCTTCTTCGGCGTGCCTTCGACGAACTTTTGCACCGCTTCCGAAGCCAGCGCGGCGGCTTCGATGGCGGCCTTGTCGGCGTCCTTCGCCACCGTGACCGAGCCGCGCAGCTTGCCGTTCACCTGGATCATCAGTTCGATCTCCGATTGCTCCAGCGCCGCCGGATCGACCGCCGGCCACTGTACGTCGAGGATGTCGCCGTATTTGGCGGCGTAGCCCAGTTCCGTCCACAGCGCGTGGGTGATGTGCGGCGCCACCGGGTTCAGGATGCGCAGGAAGATCGACAGGCCTTCGGCAATCACCGCATCGCCGGCGGCGCCGTCGGCCAGCTTGGCCGACTCCAGGGTATTCAGCATCTTCATGCAGGCCGACACCACGGTGTTGTACTGGATGCGTTTGAGGTCGTAGTCGGCCTGCTGCAGTACCTTGTGCACTTCGCGGCGCAGGGTCTTCTGGGCGTCATCCAAGGTGCCTTGCTGCTGTGCGGCCAGCGCCGAGGCGATGCGTTCGCGCTGGGCATAGGCGAAGGCCCAGACGCGGCGCAGGAAGCGGCTCGCGCCTTCCACGCCCGATTCCGACCACTCCAGGGTCTGCTCCGGCGGCGCCGCGAACATGGTGAACAGGCGCGCGGTATCGGCGCCGTATTGCTCGATCTGGGCTTGCGGGTCGATACCGTTGTTCTTCGACTTCGACATCTTTTCGGTGCCGCCGATGATGACCGGTGCACCGTCGGCCTTCAGCGCGGCGGCTTGCGGACGGCCACGGTCGTCGAACACGAGGTCGACGTCGGCCGGGTTGAACCAGGTCTTCTTGCCCGATTCATCTTCGCGATAGTAGGTCTCGTTGAGCACCATGCCCTGGGTGAGCAGGTTGACGAAGGGCTCGTCGAACTTCACCAGCCCGAAGTCGCGCATCACCTTGGTCCAGAAGCGCGCGTACAACAGGTGCAGCACGGCGTGCTCGATGCCGCCGATGTACTGGTCCATCGGCATCCAGTAATCGTTTCTGGCCTGGTCGACCATCGCGTCGTTCGAGCCCGGCGAGGTATAGCGCATGTAGTACCAGGACGAATCGATGAAGGTGTCCATGGTGTCCGTCTCGCGGCGCGCCGGCTTGCCGCAGCATGGGCAGTCGACCTTGAGGAAAGCTTCGTGTTTTTTCAGCGGATTGCCGCTGCCGTCCGGGACGCAGTCTTCCGGCAGCACCACCGGCAAGTCCTTCTCGGGCACCGGCACGGTGCCGCAGGACTCGCAGTGGATCATCGGGATCGGGGTGCCCCAGTAACGCTGGCGCGAGATGCCCCAGTCGCGCAGGCGGAAGGTGACCTTCTTGTCGCCCAGGCCCTGGGCCGCCAGGTCGCCCGCCACCGCGTGCACGGCGGCGATGTAATCCAGGCCGTCGTACTTGCCGGAATTGATGATCTCGATGTTGTCCTTGGCGCCGTACCACTCCTGCCAGCCGTCCAGCGAGAAGGTCTCGCCTTCGACGGCGACAACTTGCTTAATAGGTAAATCGTATTTTTTGGCGAATGCGAAATCGCGTTCGTCGTGGCCCGGCACGCCCATCACGGCACCATCGCCATAGGTCATCAACACATAGTTGCCTATCCATACCGGCACTTGCTCGCCGGTGACCGGGTGGGTGACGGTGAGGCCCGTCGGCATGCCCTTCTTTTCCATCGTCGCCATGTCGGCTTCGATCACGGAACCCTGCTTGCACTCGGCGATGAAGTCCTGCAGTGCCGGGTTGTTCTTGGCGGCGTGCTGGGCCAGCGGGTGCTCGGCGGCGACCGCGCAGAAGGTCACGCCCATGATGGTGTCGGCGCGGGTGGTGAAGACGTACAGCTTGCCTTCGTTGATCGGCTCACCCGCGTCGTCCTTGATATCGTGCGGGAAGGCGAAGCGCACGCCGGTCGATTTGCCGATCCAGTTGGCCTGCATGATGCGCACGCGTTCCGGCCAGCCCGGCAGCTTGTTGTCGACGTAGTCCAGCAGCTCCTCGGCGTAGTCCGTGATGCGCACGTAGTACATCGGGATTTCACGCTTCTCGATGGTCGCGCCCGAACGCCAGCCCTTGCCGTCCACCACCTGCTCGTTGGCGAGCACGGTCTGGTCGACCGGATCCCAGTTCACGGTGCCGGTCTTCTGGTAGATGATGCCCTTTTCGAGCATCTTGAGGAACATCCACTGGTTCCACTTGTAGTATTCCGGCTTGCAGGCAGTCATCTCGCGCGACCAGTCGATCGCCAGGCCCATCGACTCCATCTGGCCGCGCATGTGGGCGATGTTGGAGTAGGTCCATTCCGCCGGCGGCACGTTGTTGGCCATCGCCGCGTTTTCCGCAGGCATGCCGAAGGCGTCCCAGCCCATCGGCATCAGCACGTTATATCCGTTCATCCGCAGGTAGCGGTACATCACGTCATTGATCGTATAGTTGCGCACGTGACCCATGTGCAGCTTGCCCGACGGGTAAGGCAGCATCGAGCAAGCGTAATACTTGCCTTTTGGGAAACGCGGGTCGTTTTCGACGGCCTTGTAAGCCTCGATCGACTTCCAGTAGGCCTGGGCGGCCTGTTCGACTTCGGCTGGACTATATTTATCTTGCATGATGTTCTGCGGACGGATGGAGGTGAGCAGAACATTATACCGGGTCGTTTTGCCGGTGGCGTCGGCAAATGGATGGTGGGCACAGGCCCACCGTATTTACCGCAGCTCGAGTTCCAGCGCCGGCTTCTCGCCGTAATCCTCGTAACGCTCGTTGATGCCGATGATGCAGAAGGCCATTTCTTCCAGCACGTCCTCGGCGCGCTCGCGCAGGGCCTCGGAATGGGTAAGCACGATGTGCAGGGTTTCGTCCGGCTTCAGGCGGACGCTGCTCATGCCGTCTTCGTCGCGCAGATAGCTCAGGCAGTCGACCCAGGAATCCATGGTGTGCGCATACGAGTCGGGAAAGCCGAAGGCACGGGCACTTTCGACATGAAAACTTTCTGCGTCGGTGATGGCGGCGCCGTTCAGTTCGACGGTGGGCATAGTGAATTCTCCAGCCGGTATGTATATGGGGCGACGGTGTTAATGTGCGGGTAACAATAGAAAACGCCCGCCTCACCAGTCAGTATGCCAGCAGATCGCCGGTCAAGCCGTCCAGTTCGGCGGGCGTCGCGCGCGGGCGCGCCAGGGCTCAGGCGTTCAGGTCCGGCCCATTCAGGCCGAGGCCTTGAGTCCCAGCACATCCTGCATGTCATAGCAGCCGGTCGGCTTGTCGGCCAGGAAGCGTGCGGCGCGCAGCGAGCCCTGGGCGTAGCTGACGCGGCTGCTCGACTTGTGGCTGATCTCGATGCGCTCGCCGGTGCCGGCGAACAGGACCGTATGGTCGCCGACGATGTCGCCACCGCGCACGGTGGCGAAGCCGATGGTGGACGGGTCGCGTTCGCCGGTCACGCCTTCGCGGCCATAGACGGCGCATTCCTTCAGGTCGCGGCCCAGCGCGTCGGCGATCACCTCACCCATCTTCAGCGCGGTGCCGGATGGGGCGTCGACCTTGTGGCGGTGGTGGGCTTCGATGATCTCGATGTCGTAGCCTTCCGAGAAATTCTTCGCCGCCATTTCGAGCAGCTTCAGCGTGACGTTCACGCCGATGCTCATGTTCGGGGCGAACACGACAGCGGTCTTGTCGCCGGCGGCGCGGATCGCGGCCTTGCCGGCGTCATCGAAACCGGTGGTGCCGATGATGACCTTGATGCCTTTTTGCGCGCAGTAGTCCAGGTGGCGCAGCGTGCCTTCCGGGCGGGTGAAGTCGATCAGGTAATCGGCCCCGGCCAGACCTTTGTCGAAGTCGGACTGGATGACCACGCCGGTCAACTGGCCCGAAAAAGCGCCGGCGTCGGCACCGATGAAGGGCGAACCCTCGCGGTCGAGCGCGCCGGACAGGGTGGCGTCCGGTGCCGCGGCGATCGCTTCGATCAGCATGCGGCCCATGCGGCCGCTGGCGCCGGCGACGGCGATCTTCAGTGGGCTCATGCTCATTGCTCCTTGGCCGCCTTTTCCTGCTTGCGCTTCATTTCTTCCAGGTCTTCGTCGGCGCTCTTCTGCACGTAATTCGTGATGCCGATCAGGCGGTTGATGTATTCACGCTCGCTCGGCAGGTTGCCGCCGTCGATACGATCGACCTTGTCTTCCTTGAAATACACGCTCACGCGGCTGGTGGTCAGCTCGCCGTTGCCGCGCGCCAGGTAGAACGGATAATCCCAGCGGTCGCGGTGGAAGGCGTCGGCCAGCAGCGGGGTGCCGAGCACGAATTTGACCTGGTCGCGGGTCTGGCCCACCTTCAGCTGCTTGAACATTTCCTCGGACACGAAATTGCCCTGCTGGATGCTTGGCCGGTAGGGCGAGAACACCCACAGGAACTTCTGCAGCTGGGTTACGCGGGTGGTCTGGGCGCCGGAGTTGGCGACGGCCGCGCTCTTGTCGGCATCGGCGGCGACCGCGGCCGGCGCGGTGCTCACCGGGGCTGCCGGCCTGGTCTGGTTGCGCCACGACGCACAGCCCGACACCAGCAATGCCGTGCAGGCGACGCCGGCCACGAGCGCTGTCCGCAGGTGGAAACGATGGAAAACGGCATTCTTGATGCGCATATCTAACCCCAAAACAAGTGAGCAAAAGCTCATAAACCAGGCCTGAATGATCGAGCGGGAGCTCCAAAAACGCTATATCATAAAGCACTCCGCCCATATCCGAGTAACAAAACATGAGCAACAACCCAACCGACCTGAAGGCCAGCGGCCTGAAAGCGACTTTGCCGCGCCTGAAAATCCTCGAAATTTTTCAGAACAGCGCGGTGCGGCACCTGACGGCGGAAGATGTCTATAAAACGTTATTGAACGAAAGCATGGACGTCGGCCTGGCCACCGTCTACCGCGTCCTGACCCAGTTCGAGCAGGCCGGCCTCCTCAACCGCAATCACTTCGAGACCGGCAAGGCCATCTACGAATTGAACGCCGGTTCGCACCACGACCACCTGGTCTGCCTGGACTGCGGCCACGTGGAAGAGTTCTACGACGAGGAAATCGAATCGCGCCAACAGAAGATCGCGCTGGAACGCGGCTTCAGGATCACCGAGCACGCGCTGGCGATCTATGGCAATTGCCAGAAGACGGATTGCCCGCACCGGCATTGAACCATCCGGGCCGGACCTTCGTCCGGCCCTCCCCTGCTATCGGCGCCGCTTGTCGGCGGCGCCGATCACCTTCTCCACGGCGGCGATCACCAGCGCCGGCTGTTCCATCTGTATGTTGTGACCGCTCTTGTCGGTCGTCACCTGCGACCCGTCGCTGAACTGGCGCAGGAAATCCGCGTGCAGGCTGCGCTTGAGCGCCACTGCCTGCGGCGTCTCCAGGAAGAATTCCGGTTTCTCGGCCTGCTGCACCGAGGTCAGCACGACCACCGGTACGTCCGGCAGCTTGCCCAGCAGCGGGAAGGTGCCGCTGTCGAGCACTGGTTGCAGTTGTTGCAGTTCGGGCTGGAATTTGGCCGGCACGATGGCGGCGAACTGCTTGTCGTCCGCCGCCGCGCGCCCGGCATCGAGCTTGCGCAGCCCCGGATTGAAGCGTTCGTCGGCGGGATCGACCAGCACCATGCCGGCAATCCAGTCGGGATGACGCACGGCGAAAGCGCGCGCCAGCAGGCCGCCATACGAGTGGCCGACCAGGATGAATGGCGGGCGCAGCCTGGCGGCCGCGACCAGCTGGTCGAGCTCCTCACTGCTCTGCAGCAGGGTGCGCGGCTCGGGACGCGGATCGGATGCACCGTGGCCGGCGCGCGAATAGGTGACGGTGCGCGCCACTTTCGCCACTTCCGGCGCCACCTTGCGCCAGGTCCCCATGCCGGTACCGAAGCCGGACTCGAAAATCACGGTGTAAGTGCCGCTGCCTGCCATGGCCATCTGCACCTGGTAATTGCCGACGGCGATGCGATCCGTTGCCGGCGCGACGGCCTGCGCGTGGACCATGCCGGCTGCGGCAAGAGTGAAAGTCGCGGCCACCAGGCCGCATCCGATGCGATTCATAACAACTTTCCTTATGACAAGCGAAGTCCTCAATGTAACAGGACGTGCCCCGGAAAAGTTGCATGCATATTAAAAATGAGCGGCCGTGGGGCCGCGCGTCGGCTCAGGAATGGCTCAGCGCATTCGACAACAGTTTGGCCGTGATGTCGACGATCGGGATCACGCGTTCGTAGGCCATGCGGGTCGGTCCGATCACGCCCAGGGTGCCGACGATCTTGCCGTTGACTTCATAGGGCGCGGTCACCACGCTCATCTCGTCCATCGGCACCAGCTTGGATTCACCGCCGATGAAGATCTGCACGCCGCCGGCCTTGCTGGACACGTCCAGCAGCTGCATCAGCCCGGTCTTCTGCTCGAACATCTCGAACATCTGGCGCAGCGAGCTCATGTTGGATGACAGATCGGTCACCGACAGCAGGTTGCGCTCGCCGGCGATGACCATGTCGTCGCCTTCCTGCATCGCTTCGCTGCTGGCTTCCACCGCGGTCTGCATCAGGCGGCCCATGTCGTCGCGCAGCTGGCGCAACTCGCCGGTCAGGCGGCTGCGCACCTGGTCGAAGGTGAGTCCGGCGAAGTTCTGGTTCAGGTAATTCGCCGACTGGATCAGCTGGGACGGGCTGTAGTCGACGTCGGTCAGCAGCAGGCGGTTCTGGACGTCGCCGCGCGGATCGACGATGACCAGCAGGATGCGTTTTTCCGACAAGCGCAGGAATTCGATCTGCTGGAACACGGATTCGCGCCGCGGGCTCTGCACCACGCCGGCAAACTGCGACAAGGACGACAGCATCTGCGCGGCGTTGGCGATCACCTTCTGCGGCTGGTGGGCCGGCAGGCGCATGCCGGCTTCGACGGCGTTCTCGTCGATCTGGCGCACGGTCAGCAGGGTATCGACGAACAGGCGGTAACCGCGCGGCGTCGGCACCCTCCCGGCCGAGGTGTGCGGGCTGGCGACGTAGCCCATCTCTTCGAGGTCGGCCATGATGTTGCGGATCGTGGCCGGCGACAGGTCGAGTCCGGAAATCTTCGACAGCGCGCGCGAGCCAACCGGTTGGCCGTCGGCGATGTAGCGCTCGACCAGGGCTTTCAGCAGGGTTTGTGCGCGATTATCGAGTTGCATAGGCCAAAACAATGCGGGAGAGTCCGCTTTTCATATCAAAGTATCGAGACACTGCGCAGAAACTGCGCAGATACAGCGATTATGCCTGTTCGCATGAGCGACGTGCATTTATCCGTGCCCTGTTTCATGCGGACGCATGTGCTCCTTCTCAAGCCAGGCCAGCAGTTCGTCGAAATCGCGCACGGTCGCGTCCGGTACCACGCCGTGCTCCAGGTGGCGGGTGGAGCCGGTGCGGTTCATCCACACCGCGCGCAGGCCGGCACGCTGGGCGCCCTGCACGTCGAGCAGCACGTCGTCGCCGACGTAGACCGCATCCTCGGGCGCCACTTGCAACAGGCGGCAGGCCTCCAGGAAGATCGCCGCGTCCGGCTTGGCTACGCCCAGCTCGTGCGCCGCCACCGACACTTTGAAATGATGCGACAGGCCGACCGCCTTCAAGTCCGCATTGCCGTTCGAGATCGAACCGACCAACAATTTGTCTTGTAGACGCGACAGTCCCGGCAGCACATCCGCATACGGTGTGACCGCGTTGCGGGCCGCAAAGAACTCGAGCATTGCCAGTTCCACCTTGGCCGCGTCCTCGCCCACGCTGTCGAAGGCCGCATGCAGGCCGGCGCGGCGCAGCTTGCCCAGGTCCAGGTGAAATGCGGGCTGGCGCGCCAGCAATTCCAGGCGGGCCTGGCGCAGGCTGTCGATGGTGAACTGTTCGGCCACGCGCGGTGCGTGGCGGCGCAACCAGGCGAACAGGCTTTCCTCGGCTTGCACGATCACGGGCGCGATCGGCCACAGGGTGTCGTCCAGGTCGAACAGGATGGCCTTCGGCCAGGCGCGGCGGCTCGTCATTGGTGAGGCTCGGGAATGAAATGCTGGGAGAGTGAAAAAACGCGTTTCCAGCATAACGAGGCCGGCCACGAAACGCAATGCCGAGCGCTCCTGTCAAGTGCTGGTTACACCGTGATACAAAGCTAATGCATGGCAAATGGCGACCCGGCTAGTCAAATGCACTAAAATGATGGGCATTTTTCTACTCAGCGGTGCCGTCAATTTTTCTTGCGCGCCACATCCTGTCCATTTTGGAGAAGTTATGAAGAGTTCGATCCTGCGTGCCGGCGTTGCACTTGCATGCGCACTGGGCCTGGCCGCATGCGGCGGCGGCGATGGCGACCTGCTCTTGCAGGGCACTATCTATGGTGGCGTGACCAAGGATGGCCTGATCCTGGTGAACAACGGCGGTGACGACCTTGCGATCCCGGCGAATGCGACCGCCTTCCAGTTTTCTAAGGCGATTTCGACCGACGACGAGTTCGACATCACGGTCAAGCAATATCCCTCCAACGTCAAGACCTGCACCATCACCAACGGCAAGGCGCGCGCCAACTACTACACGATTGCCCAGGTCAGCATCGTCTGCGAAATCAAGACGCACCCCCTGGTCGTCAAGATCCAGGGCCTGACCACCAGCGGCCTGACCCTGGTGAATGGTACCGACAGCAAGGAAGTGCCGGCCGGCGCCACCACCCAGGCCATGAACCCGGTCTACGAAGACGGCGCCTACGGCATCGCCATCCTGAAGCAGCCGAGCGGTCAGACCTGCAGCGTTGCGAATGGCACGGCCACCATGGGATCGACCGACGAAAACAACAACAACGTTGTCGTCACCTGCGCCTGATGCGCTGCGCTTAATTAATCTGGAGAAAAGCACATGAAGTTTCCCTTCGCGCAAGGCGCGCTGGCCCTGACGGCACTGCTGACGCTGGCATCCTGCGGCGGCGGCAAAGAGACCTTTCCCATCACGGTCACCGTCTATAACGTCCTGTACGATGGCCTGGTGCTGAGCACCAACGGCCAGGATGTCGCCGTTCCCAAGCCGGCGGATACGTCCAAGCCGGTCACGGTCACTTTCCCCAACCAGATCGAGTATGGGCAGAGCTATCGCGTGCTGCCGAAAGGCCTGGTCTACGACGAGAAGGCCGGCACGATCACCGGTACTGCCAGCTACCCGCAGCACCAGACCTGCGACGTGTCGACCAGCTACCCGTACAACCTGCCGGCGTCCGGCACGGCCGGGCAACTGGCTGCGATCCAGATCTATTATGTCTGCACGATCAACAGCTACCCTCTGACCGGCAAGGTCACTGGACTGAAGGGTACCGGCCTGACCCTGGCCAACGGCAGCGGCGTGACGCCTGTGGCCGTGACGCCTGCGGTCGATGCCAACAACGTCGTGACCGGGGCCGACGTCGCCCTGACCATGAATCCGGTTGCCTTCAACACCACCTACGGCGTGACGGTGCTGACGCAGCCGGCCGGCCAGACCTGCACGGTCAGCGGCGGCGCCAACGGCAACGGGACCGGCACCATGGATGAAACCACTGAAAAAGTGGATCCGACCACCCAGAAGAATGGCGTGAATAATCTGCTGGTGGAATGTAAATAAGGCTGAGCAGATAAAGCCGAGGACAGAGATATTTAGGAGACTTATATCGAATATTCCAAACAAAAATTGGACTGATATGTTGTGATGCAGCATACTGCATCTGTCTCCTCCAACTCTCCTCAGAAAGAATTGGATTTAAGCCCGCCCTCAAAAGCGGGCTTTTTTTTGGCCATTTTCCGCGCCCTGGACCGAAGGTATAATGCCTGTTCAACGCCCGGCAGTTGGCCAGTGGCGCCGGCATCAGCGATATTGCCCAGATCCTTTGAAGTATCGAATTCCAGTCAATGAAATCCATTTTATTCTGCACCAGCTATATTAAGAACGCGAAAGCATGGCAAGAGCGGTATCAACGCTGGCTGGACTTCTATCTGGATGGGCCGATCGAGGCCACCACGAAAATCATGATCGACGATGGTTCGCCGTATTTGCCATCACCGGACATCATCAGGGCGATTCCGCATGACGCCCCGGCGGCGATGCTCGAAGGCGATCACTTCATGCTGCGCTTCCCCAACAACCTGGGGCGCCAGAGCATTTCCGCCTATCCCGGCTGGTGGCGCAGCTTCCTGCATGCGGTCACCCTGGCCAGGCAGTTGGGCGCCGACAAGATCATCCATATCGAGTCGGATGCTTATATCCTGAGCCAGCGCCTGGCGGATTTCATCAACGAAGTCGAGTCCGGCTGGCACGTGATGTATACCCAGCGTTACCAATTCCCGGAAACGGCCATCCAGGTCATTTGCCGCGACCAGTTCGAGATCTTCGAGCAATTCAAGGCGCGCCAGCCCGACCTGAATTACGGCGACCTGGCGGAAAACCTGCTGCCATTCACGGAAGTGCACCGTGAATTCAAGGGCGAACGCTACAGCGAGATGCGCAAGCACCGCGGGATTTTCCGCTCCAAGAAATTCGACCGCTTTCAGCTGTTCGACAAGCCGTTTTTCCGCGAGCCGATTCCCGCCGATGCCGATTTCGTCACCCAGGCGGTCATTTCCCAGAGTTTCGCTTTCCGCCCAAGCAAGGACAAAGCGGCCTGAATGGCCGCTTGAATTGGTAGTTAAGTTGCCGGCTTGAGCAGATTCGCCAGCGCGACATACTGCTCCAGCCCCACGGCTTCCGGCCGTACGCCCGGATCGATGCCGGCCTCGACCAACTGCTGTTCGGTGAACATGCCCGCCACGCAATTGCGGATCACCTTGCGGCGTTGCGAGAAGGCCTTGGCGACCACCGCTTCCAGCGTCGCGGCGTCGGCCGGCAACTGGCGCCGGGTCGGGACCATGCGCACGATGGCGGACTCGACCTTCGGCGGCGGGTCGAAGGCGGTGGGCGGCACCACGAACAGCATCGCCATGTCGTAGCGCCACTGCAGCATCACCGATAAACGGCTGTAGGCCTTGGTGCAGGGTTCGGCCACCATGCGCTCGACCACTTCCTTTTGCAGCATGAAGTGCTGGTCCTCGATCAGGTGCGCGAATTCGGCCAGGTGGAACAGCAGCGGGCTCGAGATGTTGTACGGCAGGTTGCCGACCACGCGCAGCTTTTTCCCCTCCGGCACCGGAATCGCGCCGAAATCGAATTTCAGGGCATCGCCGGAGTGCACCGTCAGGCGCTCGCGCGGATAGGCTTTTTCCAGGCGCGCCACCAGGTCGCGGTCGAGTTCGACCACATGCATGTGCGCGAGTTCCTTCAGCAGCAGCGAAGTCATGGCCGCCAGGCCGGGGCCGATTTCGACCATGGTGTCGCCCTGGCGCGGGCCGATGTTCTCGATGATGTCATGGAGGACGTTGTCGTCGGTCAGGAAGTTCTGGCCGAAACGCTTGCGAGCTACGTGTTTCATGGATTTCTTATGATTGATGGGCCGATTTTTGCGCGACGACCATGGACAGGGCAACGCGGATCGCCTCTTCCATGCTGCCGCAGTCGGCCAGGCCCAGGCCTTGCGCGGCCAGGTCGAGCGCGGTGCCATGGTCGACCGAGGTGCGGATCAAGGGCAGGCCGAGGGTAATGTTGACGCCGCGCCCGAAGGTCGCGTGCTTCAGCACCGGCAAGCCCTGGTCGTGGTACATGGCCAGCACGGCGTCGGCGTCGCGCAGGTATTTGGGCTGGAACAGGGTGTCGGCCGGATAGGGACCGCGGGCATCGATGCCGCGCGCACGCGCCGCCGCCAGCACCGGTTCGATCACGTCGATCTCTTCGCGCCCCAGGTAGCCGTTCTCGCCGGCGTGCGGATTCAGGCCGGTGACCAGGATGCGCGGCGACGGCAGGCCGAACTTGGCGACCAGGTCGGCGTGCAGGATGTCCAGCACCTGCGTCAGACCCTCATGGGTAATCGCGGCCGGCACGTCCTTCAGGGGCAGGTGGGTGGTGGCCAGCGCCACCCGCAGATAAGGTTCCGCCTCCCCCGAAGGGTCGGCTTTTGGCGCGCCGGCCAGCATCATCACGACTTTCGGCGTGCCGGTCTTGGCGGCCAGGTATTCGGTGTGGCCGGAAAACGCGATGCCGGCATCGTTGATGGTGCTTTTCTGCAGCGGCGCGGTGACGATGGCATCGAACCACCGTGCCCCGCCCTGCCCCAGCGCGCCTTCGATCGCCAGGTCGAGCGTGGCCAGCACCGCGCGGCCGTTGCTGGCGTTCAGCTTGCCCGGCTCCACGTGGGCGTCGAGCGGCACATCGATGACCGGGATCACGTCGGGGCCGAAATGCGGCACGCCGCTATGGCGCAGCGCCAGCGTCGAGATGGCCGACAGGCGGATCGCCGGGTCGATCAGGCTGGCCGTGAGCGAGAGGAAGGCGGCGTCGCCGACCAGCACGCAGCGCGCCTCCCGGCGCAGCGCCCAGGCGGCGCGGATCGAAATCTCCGGGCCGATGCCGGCAGGTTCGCCGACCGTGAGCGCCAGCGAAGGACGCTGTACCGGCATCACCATGGCGCTTACTTATCCTCGCGGAACTCGACGTAGGCGCGGTCGCGCACCTGGCGCGCCCAGTCTTCCAGCGCTTCGCCGCGCTTGCGCTCGGTCAGGATCTGGCGCGCGGCCGAACGTTCCTTGTCCTTGCCGGCATCCTGGGTCTTGCGCTCGATCAGCTGGAAGATGTGCAGGCCGAAGGGCGATTTCACCACGTCCGACACCTGGCCCGGCTGCAGCGTATCCAGCACCGATGCGATTTCAGGCACGGTGTCTTCCGGCTCCAGCCAGCCCATGTCGCCGCCCTTGGCCGCGGAGCTGTCCTGCGAGAACTGGCGTGCCAGGTCTTCCATGGTCGCCTGCTTGGCGTCGATTTTGGCCTTGTACTCGGCCAGGCGCTTGCGGGCTTCGTCCTCGGTCAGGGTCGGGGTCACCTTCAGCATGATGTGGCGGGCATGGGTCTGCGTCAGCGCGGCCGCTGCCTGCGCCTGCTGGGGAGCGGCCTGCTTGCGCACGTCGTTCAGCTTCAGGATCAGGAAGCCGAAGGCTGCGCGGATGGGTGCGGTCGACTGGCCCGGCTTCAGCTTGGTCAGTTCGTTGGCGATCGGGGTCGGCAGGGCCGCCGGATCGCGCCAGCCGATGGCGCCGCCCTTCAGCGCATCCGGCGAATCGGAATAGGTGGCGGCCATCTTGGCGAAGTCGGCGCCGGTGCGCAGCTGGCGCGCCACCTCGTCGGCACGCGCCTTGCGGGCAGTGATCTGTTCCGGCGACGCGTTTTCCGGGATGCGCACCAGGATCTGGGCGATGTCCATTTCGACGCGATCGGCGGCGGCGGCCTTTTCGGCGGCCAGGTAGGTGTCGATCTCGGCTTCCGACACCTGGATCTTGCTGTCGACCTCGTGGTCGGTCAGGCGCTGCATCATGATCTCGTTGCGGATCTGCTCGCGGAAGCCGGCGTAGGTCATGCCCTCTTTTTCGATCTGGTTGCGCAGATCCTGCGGGCTCATCTTCTGGCTTTCGGCGATGCGGCCGATGGCGCGATCGAGCTCGGTGTCGGAGACGCGCACGCCCATTTCCTTGGCCAGCTGGAGCTGGGCGCGTTCGCTGATCATCGCTTCCACCGCCTGGCGGCGCAGGTCGTCCATGGCCGGCAGCTGCATGTTGCTGGCGCGCGCGCGCTGGACGAATTCGTTGACGCGGCGGTCGACTTCGCGGTTGGTGATGACTTCGTCGTTGACGATCACGTACACCGAGTCGATCACATTGGCATTGCTGGCCGCCGGCGGCAGGAAGCCGGTCGAGGGCTTGGCGGCGGGGGCCGCGGCAGCGGGTTTCGAGGCAGGCGCGGCCGGCTTGGCCTGGGCCAGGACATCGTTGGCAGCGAGGGCGCACAGCAGGGCTGCGGCCAGCTTGATTTGGGTGGTACGCATATTCAGGGAAGCACTCATTTCAGGTTTCTAGTTGTCCGTGGCCCGCTTGCGGTCAGTCTGCTTACGGGCGGCCTACGTTGCTGTTCAACCGGGTGTAGCCCGGAATGCTCTTTTTAAAGGTGTCCAGCGGGTTGTTGCCCAGGCTAAGACCCGAGAGGCCACTCAGCTCGAGCTGGAAAAACACCGGCGTCGAAATCGTCTGGGCCGCCGTCACGAAGCGCTGCGCGCCCGCGCGGAAGACCCAGCAGTCGGCCTTGTACTCGAGCCCGATGAGGCTCTCGAGCAGCTTGCGGTCGCGCATCGAGTAGCTGACCCGCGTGACGCCGTACCAGCGCGTCGACAGCGGCCACTGGCCCGAGATGTCGACGTTGCGGAAGCCGCTGGTCGAGCCGAGGGTGTCGCGCTGATAACGGTACTCGGCATTCAGCACCTTCATCGGCGCCGGGCTCCACTGCGCGCCGTAGTTCATGCTGTACAGGCTGCGCGCCTGCGCGTCGTATTGTACGCCGCTGTCGAAGCTCCAGGTCTCGGAAATGCGGCCCGACGCCGCCAGCAGCGCATCCGAACGGGTCACGTTCGGCTTTTCGGTGGCATCCAGGCGCACGCTCGGGTCGGTGAAATAATAGCGGCTGCCGGCCACCAGGCGCAGGCGCTCGATGCCGTTCGACTCGATGAAACGCGAGGTGATGGCGGCGGTCAGCTGGTTGGCGTCGGACACCTTGTCGGCGCCGACGAAGCGGTTTTCCGTAAACAGCTGGGCGTAGTTGAAGCCGGCGACCGCGGTGTCGAAGTTCGGGATGTCGCTCTGGTCCTTGTACGGCGTACGCACGTAGAACAGGCGCGGCTCGAGGGTCTGGGTGGCGGCGCGGCCGAAGAACGAGCTTTCGCGCTCGAACACCAGGCCGCTGTCCAGCGACACCGTCGGCAGCACGCGCGAGATGTTGTTGTTGTCGCGGCTGACGCCGCTTTCGATGTTGTTCTCGAGCTTGTACTGGGTCGCGTGCAGCAGCACCTTGGGCGTGAAGAACCAGCCCGGGCGCACCACCGGGAAGCTGACCTGCCCCACCAGGTTGGCGCGGTTGCCCTGCACCATGGTGTCGGTCGGATGCGAGAAGCGCACGGCCTCGGCGTCCAGCGACCAGTCGAAGCCGCCCAGCACGTCGTAGCGGCCGGTATGGAAATTAATCTGCGGCAGACGGTCGTAAGGACGCGGCACGGTCAGGGCCGGATTGGTGGCGGCCGCCGGGTCCTGCAGCACCTGGTAGCTCTGCACGCGCGCGTTCAGGCTCCAGTACTCGCCGTAGTAATCGGTGCGCAGTTCGCGCAGCAGCTGGCGTTCGGCGCTGGCCGCCACGGTGCGCGAAAAGTCGGACGGGTATTCGTCGTCGGACGCGCCGTGGGCATTCCAGCCGAAGGTCCAGCCCGGCGCCAGCGCCTGGCTGTGCAGGGTGTCGATCCACCAACGGTCGCGGTGGGCGGAGCGGTCGTTCGGCAGGATCTCGACGTGGGTTTCGCCGTTGTAGAAGCCGCTCGAGGTCTCGCCCATGTAGCGTCCGGTCGCGCCCAGCTGCAGGCCGCGGTCGAACATATAGCGCGGGAACAGCGTCAGGTCGCGATTCGGGGCGATGTTGAAGTAATACGGCACCATCACCTCGGCCGAGCCCTTGGAGCCGAAACCGATGGTCGGCGGCAGCCAGCCCGAGCGACGCGCGCCCGACAGCGAGAACGACAGCGCCGGCGTGCCGAGGATGGGCACGTCCTTGAAATAGATGACGGTCTTGCCGGCGGTGCCGATGTCGCGGCCCTGGTCCAGGCGCAGCGTGCTCGATTTCAGGTACCAGTCAGGATTCGTGCCTTCGCAGGTGCTGTAGGTGCCGTCCACCACCACCGCCTGGTCTTCGCCCAGGAATTCGATGCGCTGGGCGGTGCCCTGGGCATTGTTCAGGTGCAGGTGGTAGGCCGGGTTGCGCACCCAGCCCTTGCCGGTTTCCAGGTTCAGCTGCAGGGCATCGCCCTTGTAGCGGTCGCCGAAGCGCCACATGTTGATGTTGCCCTCGGCCGTGATCTCGTCCTCGACCCGGCGGTAGCAGGCGCTGTCGGCGGTGATGCCGGTGGCGCCGCGCGTGATCTCGACGTTGCGGTACAGGTTCAGCTCGCGGTCCGGACGGCCGGTGAATTCCTCGGCCATCATGGTGACCGGCAAGGCCTGTTCATCGACACGCGAGGACGTGGGCCCGGCTGGCGCCGCGGTGGTCACGGAGGCGACGGACGACGCCATGCCGACGCGCCCCGACGTCACCACGGGCACCGGTCCGGCGACCGGCCCGAAGGCGGACGCGACGGCATGCGCCGTTTGGGCGTACACAGGCCCCGTGGCCACTGAGACGAGGGCGGACAAGGCGACGGCACGCCGTGGCGGGAAAGGTAGGGCCGAAATCCAGCTCATGAAAGGTCGCGTTGCACCATAGAGGGCGATTTTGCTAATGAATTCCTTATTATATGGGAATATCCGTGCTGAGGTCGCAAAAACGGCGCGGTGCGCGGCCCTGCCCGCCCGGCCGATGCACGCGCAAGCCCTTGATTTTCAAAGGATAAGGCGCTGGTCGTAGATACAATTGTTACAAGCGGCAAGATTATGCGCGGGTGCCGAGGCCGGTTTCCGGGTGCAGATTGACCGGACTCAAACGTGCGGCATGGGCAGCCACGCCGTCCGACCACGCCCACGCCGCCGCGTCCCGATTGCCATGCTCTGGAGCATGCTCTAAACTTGGCCCTTACAATCCAGTCCCCGTGCGCCTGAAACGCGACGGGAACGCTCTCCTGCTTATTCCTTACCGACCGGACCACCGGGACGCTTCATGTCTTCTCTGCCCCACACCTCTCCCTCCGCCATTGACAAAGATGCCCGGCTGGCCAAGTTGAACGCCTGGCTCGGCACCCTGGACCTGGTCGACGCCGGGAGCCTGCGCCCCGCCTCGTCCGATGCCAGCTTCCGCCGCTACTTCCGCCTCGATGTTGTGCCGGCGCTACGCGATAAACTCGGCGCCACCCTGGTCGCCATGGATGCCCCGCCCGAGCGCGAAAACGTGCCGGCCTTTATCCACGTCGACAGCCTGCTGTCCGACGCCGGCGTCACCGTGCCCGTCATCGTCGCGCGCAACGTCGAAGAAGGCTTCCTGCTGCTGTCCGACCTCGGCACCACGACCTACCTGCAGCGCCTGGATATCGACAACGCCTCCTTCATGTATTCGGACGCGGTCGATGCCCTGATCAAGTTCCAGATGGCGAGCCAGCCGGGCGTGCTGCCGGAATTCGACCGCGCCTTCGTGCTGCGCGAAATGAACTTGTTCCCCGAGTGGTTCATCGGGCGCCACCTGGGTGCGACCCTGAACGACATCCAGCAGGCGCAACTGGATAAAGTGTTCGAGGCGATCACCGCCAACGTGCTGGCCCAGCAGCAGGTGTTCATGCACCGCGATTTCCACTCGCGCAACCTGATGTTCCTCGACCTGGGCAACCCGGGCGTGCTCGACTTCCAGGACGCGGTGTACGGCCCGGTCAGCTACGACCTGGCCTCGCTGCTGCGCGACGCTTATATCCAGTGGGACGAGGAATTCGTGCTGGACTGGGTGGTGCGCTACTGGCAGAGCGCCAAAACCGCCGGCCTGCCGGTCAATCCGGACATCGACGCCTTTTACCGCGACTTCGAATACATGGCCCTGCAGCGCCACCTGAAGATCCTCGGCATCTTCTGCCGCCTGAACTACCGCGACGGCAAGGACGTCTACATGGGCGACCTGCCGACCGTGATGGATTACGTGCGCAAGACCGCCAACCGCTACACCGAACTGAAACCGCTGGCCCGCCTGCTCGACACGCTCGAGGAGAAGGGTCCGCAGGTCGGCTACACCTTCTGAGGACCACGCCAGCATGAAAGCCATGATCTTCGCCGCCGGCCGCGGCGAGCGGATGCGTCCCCTGACCGACACCATCCCGAAACCCCTGGTCCAGGTGCGCGGCAAGCCCCTGATCGTCTACCACGTGCTGAACCTGGTGCGCGCCGGGATCACCGACATCGTGATCAACCACTCGCACCTGGGCCACATGATCGAGGAAGCGCTGGGCGACGGCAGCCGCTACGGCGCGCGCATCGCGTATTCGCACGAACCGGTGCCGCTGGAAACCGCCGGCGGCATCGCCAATGCCCTGCACTTGCTGGGCGACGAACCCTTCATCGCGGTGTCGGGCGACATCTACGCGCCCTACTTCGACTTCGAACAGTGCAAGGACGCCGTGAAGGACATCGACGCCGTCGGCCAGCCCTACCCGCTCGACAAGCGCGACATCGCCTGGCTGTACCTGACGCCGAATCCCTGGCACAACCCGGAGGGCGACTTCGGCATGACCATGTACACGCTGTCCAACGAGGGGTCGCCGAAGTGGAACTTCGCCAACATCGGCGTCTACCGCCCCGAGATGTTCGCGGGTATCGCCCCGGGCGACTTCGCCAAGCTCGGCCCGCTGATGCGCAAGTACATCGACCTGGGCCGCGTCGGCGGCGAAGTCTATGACGGCCAGTGGGTCAACGTCGGTACCATGCGCCAGCTGGAAGAACTGAATGCGCCTTTGGCCCCAAGGGTAAAAAAATGACTGTCTACGCAGCACGCCGTGCGCGCCTGGCCGCGCAGATGCAGCCGGGTGCGGTGGCCGTGCTGCCGACCGCCCCCGAAGTCGCGCGCAACAGCGACAGCGACTATCCCTACCGCCACGACAGCTATTTCTATTACCTGAGCGGTTTCACCGAACCGGAAAGCGTGGTGGTGCTGGTGGCGCCTTGTGGCGGCAGCCCGGGCCGTTCGATCCTGTTTTGCCGCGAGAAAAACATCGAACGCGAGATCTGGGACGGTTACCGCTACGGTCCCGAAGCGGCGCGCGTGGAATTCGGCTTTGACGAAGCCCATCCGATCGACGCGCTGGATGCGCAGATGGCCAGGCTGCTCGCCGACGCCCCTGCCCTGTATTACGCGGTGGGTGCCGGCGCCGCGCTGGATGCACAGGTGACGAACTGGATGAAAGCCGTGCGCGCCCAGTCGCGCAGCGGCGTGACTGCCCCCGCCAGCTTCCAGCACCTGCTGCCGCTGCTGGACGAGATGCGCCTGGTGAAGGATGACGAGGAACAGGCGATCATGCTGCGCGCCGGACTGATTTCCAGCCAGGCCCATGCGCGCGCGATGCGCGCCTCCCGCCCCGGCATGTTGGAGTACGAACTGGAGGCCGAGCTGCTGTATGAATTCCGCCGCAAGGGTGCCCAGTTCCCGGCCTACAGCCCGATCGTCGCCTCCGGCCCGAACGCCTGCGTGCTGCACTACAACGCCAACGACAGGCGCATGCAGGACGGCGAACTGGTGCTGATCGACGCCGGTTGCGAGCTCGATGGCTACGCCTCGGACATCACGCGCACCTTCCCGGTGAACGGACGCTTCAGCGCCCCGCAGCGCACCCTGTACGAGCTGGTGCTGGCGGCCCAGGATGCCGCCTTCACGGCGATCGCGCCCGGCCGCCCCTACGGCGCCTTCCACGAAGCGGCGCTGCGGGTGCTGGTCGAAGGCATGCTGGACCTGGGCCTGATCGCGCGCGCCCGATTCGGCAATGCCGAGGATGCCATCGCCGAAAAAGCCCATGTCCCCTTCTACATGCACGGCACCGGCCACTGGCTGGGCATGGACGTGCACGATGTCGGCAGCTACCGCGACCTGGCGGCGCCGGGCAAGCCATCCCGGCCGCTGGTGCCCGGCATGACCCTGACCGTGGAACCCGGCATCTACGTGCGTCCGGCCGAAGGGGTACCCGAACAATTCTGGAACATCGGCATCCGCATCGAGGACGACGTGGTAGTGACGGAAGACGGTCATCGGATCCTGACCGGTGCCGCGCCGAAGACGGTGGCCGAGATCGAAGCGCTCATTGGCAAGGAACAGGGCAAAGGAAACGCATGACGGATGCAGTGAAGATGGATACGCAGCTGGAATTTGACGTGGCGATCTGCGGCGCCGGCCCGGTGGGCATGGCGCTGGCGGCGCTGATGGCGGCGCGCGGCATCGCGGGCGAACGCATCGCCCTCATCGACGGCAAGTCGCTGGGCCAGGCGATCTCGGACCCGCGTTCGATCGCGCTGGCCTGGGGCAGCCGGCTGCTGCTGGACGATGTCGGCGCCTGGCCCGGCGTCGCCGCGGCCGCCACGTCGATCCACGAAATCCACGTCTCGCGCCGCGGCCACCTGGGCCGCAGCATGATGGACCGCGGCGAACACAAGCTGGAAGCGCTGGGCTATGTGGCGCGCTACGGCGACGTGGCCGATGCCCTCGCGCGTGCCTGCGAACGTGCCGGCGTGCAGGTATTGCGGCCGCTGCGCGTGGTTTCGCTCGACGAGGGCGGCGATGGCGTGGCGCTGCAACTGGACGATGGCCGTACGCTGCACGCCCGGGTGGCGGTGCAGGCCGAAGGCGGTGTGTTCGGCGAGCAGGCCGCTGCTGCGCGCTCGCACGACTACGGCCAGACCGCGGTGATCGCGCGGGTCTCCAGCAGCGCGGCGATTCCGCACCGTGCCTTCGAGCGCTTCACGGAGGAAGGCCCGTTGGCGCTGCTGCCGCAGGACGGCGCCGACGGCCACCAGTATGCACTGGTGTGGTGCGTGCGGCCGGAGCGTGCGCAGCAATTGCTGGACCTGGGCGCGGATGCATTCTTGCGCCAACTGGGCGATGCATTTGGCGAACGTCTTGGTTCGTTTACGCGGGTATCGGAGCGTGCCGCCTTTCCGCTCGGCCTGAACGCCGATCCGCGCACGACGGCGCGCACGGTGGCGATCGGGAATGCGGCCCAGACCCTGCATCCGGTGGCGGGCCAGGGTTTGAACCTGGGCTTGCGCGATGCGGCGGTGCTGGCGCGCCTGCTGGCGCGCGCCTCGACCGACGATGCGTGGCCCGCGGCGATCGAACGCTTTGCCGCCGAGCGCGGACGGGATCGCGGCATGGTGATCCGTGCGACCGATACGATGGCGCGGGTGTTTGCGGATACCGGTCCGCTGCAGCCCCTGTTCGGATTGGCGCTGGCGGCTTTGGACACCGTGAAGCCGGCGCGCATGCTGCTGGCCGAGTTCATGATGTTCGGGCGGCGCTGAGTTTCCCCCCTCATCAATTTATGCAATAAGAATTGAATCTGAGTCTTAGTCGCCGAGGGGCCGCCATCCATCTTTAGCAGCACGCGGGAAAAGAGCAGGAGACGAGTAAGTGGCGCCACTCAAAAAAATGGAAAATATTCATAATAGTCAGTGACTTATACGAAAACTCATCAGTATCGATCAAAAGAAATTCAACCTCAACTCACCTGATGCGCGCCCACGCCACGAGGGCAAGAAGAGCTTGCGAGCACAGCTCAAAAAAAGTCTAAACATGTTGAACTGTTTACGTTATGATGCCTCATCGTGACAAGGAGCTCGCATGGCAGACTTGGACAACATCAAAAATTCCCCTACACCAAAAACAAGAATTGTGCGTGCGACTAGGCTTCGCCCACGAAGGATTCTTCCTGGTGGCCGAGTCAGCTTTCCAAAGCAACTTGATCTATTAAGAGCGGCAGCGGCTGCCAGCGGCCAAGAACGTAGGCCAATTTCAAATGAAGACATTGCTAAGATCGTCGGGATTTATCTCGGAACGGTGTCAAATTGCAATCCGTTTTTTCAAGATACTGGCCTGTTCTTGAAAAGCAAGTTGCAAAACGTTCCTTGTGAAGAAGTATTTGCTTATGCCGAGCGATTTGAGTGGGAGCCTGAGAAAGCCGCTCTTAAACTAGGCCCTGTTATTCGCAAGACTTGGTTTGCTATTGCCCTTCTGCCCAAACTCACGTTTCGCTCGCTTTCTATCGATGAGGTAGTTAATACCCTCGCTTCTGAGGCTTCAGCCTCACCCGAATATAAAGATCAGCTTGGTATGCTGATTGATTTTATGCGTGTGTCGGGCCTAATAAGTGTAGAGAATGGCGTAGTAAGCCTTAATAAAGGGTCTGTTGAGGAAGAGCAAGTAGCGGAATATCAGCAGCCAACCTCCTTAGTAACCGAAGAGAAACCTTTAACTCAAAAAATATTTGCTCCATCTTCTAAAAAGGCTGAAGACGAGTTTGAACGTCATCCCTTTATTAGCGGTTTATTACGCACACTTCCGGAGCCAGGCGAAGATTGGTCAATAACCAAGCGAATAAAATGGTTACAAGCCGCATCAAATATTTTTGGCTTAATATACACAACGCAAGACGGTGATGAAAATGAATTCATCAGCATCGAGAAAAAGACCGGATAAAAGAAGAAAGCCCCGTTGGCGCGGGGCTTTCGAGATGAACCCATCCGCTTGGACGGCGGGCATAGATAGCAATGCTAGAGCTATTAAGGAGGGCTCAAATATGGTTAAAACCCATATGATCCAACACATATAGTTTCAACCTCGGCACGGTGGAAAGGGGGTACCTGCCACCTACAGCCACGTCCTAGACAGACACGTGTAGCTTACGCTATAAGGTGGCTGTAGGCAAGCCAAATGCCCCTTCAACTAGTTTGGAGGGTCTATGCACACGGTCAGACTTGAAAGACCTAAATGCGTACACGTTCGTGCGTACTGTCGTTACCGTTTTGGCAAACTGGAGTACGTTTGCCGACACTGGCGGTCATTACCACGGCAGTTGAGCTTGTTTAACTAATGAGTCGAGCCGCGCGATACCTTATCGCGCGGCTATTATCATAAGAACAGATAACTCGACTTATTCCACCGCCTTCACCATCGCCTCGATCACCTTCTTCGCATCCCCGAACACCATCATCGTGTTCGGCTGGTAGAACAAATCGTTGTCCAGCCCCGCATACCCCGAGGCCATCGAGCGCTTGTTGACGATGATGCTCTTGGCTTTGTAGGCTTCCAGGATAGGCATCCCCGCGATCGGCGATTTGGGGTCTTTCGCCGCCGGGTTCACGACGTCGTTTGCGCCCAGCACCAGCACCACGTCGGTCTGGCCGAATTCGCCGTTGATGTCTTCCATTTCCGCCACCTGGTCGTAGGGCACCTCGGCTTCGGCCAGCAGCACGTTCATGTGGCCCGGCATGCGGCCGGCCACCGGGTGGATGGCGTAGCGCACGGTCACCCCGTGTGCGGTCAGCTTGTCGACCAGTTCCTTCACCGTGTGCTGGGCGCGCGCCACCGCCAGGCCGTAGCCGGGCACGATGATCACGGATTCCGCGTTCTGCAGGATGAAGGCGGCGTCTTCCGCCGAGCCGGATTTCACGGGGCGCTGCTCCTTGCTGCCGCCGCCACTGTCGCTCACCGCTTCGCCACCGAAGCCGCCCAGGATCACGTTGAAGAAGGAGCGGTTCATCGCCTTGCACATGATGTATGACAGGATCGCGCCGCTGGAACCGACCAGCGAGCCGGCGATGATCAGCATCGAGTTGTTCAGCGAAAAGCCGATGCCCGCCGCCGCCCAGCCGGAGTAGGAATTCAGCATCGACACCACCACCGGCATGTCGGCGCCGCCGATCGGGATGATGATGAGTACCCCCAGGGCGAAGGCCAGCGCGGCCATCACGATGAAGGGCGTCCACGCCGGCTCGGCCCCGCTTGAGAAGCAGAACGCCAGGCCCAGCACGACGATGGCGATGGCCACCAGCAGGTTGATGATGTGCTGCCCCGGATAGCGCACCGGCGCGCCCTGGAACAGGCGGAACTTGTATTTGCCGGCCAGCTTGCCGAAGGCGATGACGGAACCGGAAAAGGTGACGGCGCCGACGAAGGTGCCGATGAAGAGTTCCAGCCGGTTGCCGAAGGGGAGCGCCTGGCCCCGCTGGGCGATGTTGAAGGCCCAGGGTTCAGACACGGCGGCGATCGCGATGCACACCGCCGCCAGGCCGATGAGCGAGTGCATGGCCGCCACCAGCTCCGGCATCTTGGTCATTTCCACGCGCCGCGCCGCCACCGCGCCGATGGCGCCGCCGACCACACCCCCCAGCAGCACGAGACCGAAACCCATGCCGCCGCTGTTCAGTTGTTCCTTCAGCTTGAACATCAGGGCAATCGTGGTCAGCACCGCGATCGCCATCCCGCTCATGCCGAACACGTTGCCGACGCGTGCCGTCGAGGGCGAGGACAGGCCTTTCAGCGCCTGGATGAAGCAGACCGAGGCCACCAGGTAGAACAGGGTGACCATGTTCATGCTGATGGCGCTCATGCTGCCTCCCTGGCCTTGGCGGTCTCGGTCACGGGAGTGCTCACGGCCGTCCTGGCGGCTTTGGGCTCCTTTTTCCTGAACATCTCCAGCATGCGCTGGGTCACCAGGAAGCCGCCGAACACGTTGACGGCCGCCAGCGCCACCGCCAGCGTGCCGGCCACCTGGCCGGTGAGGCCTTCGGTGAGTCCGGCCGCCAGCATGGCGCCGACGATGATGATGGCCGATACCGCATTCGTCACCGCCATCAGCGGCGTGTGCAGCGCGGGGGTGACGGTCCAGACCACGTGGTAGCCGACGTAGATCGCCAGCACGAAGATGATCAGGTTGATGATCGTGTGACTGATTTCCATGAGCGTCTCCTCATCGTTTTATGTCTGTTTGCGCAGCACTTGTCCATCCAGGCAGACCAGCACCGCGCGCACGATCTCGTCTTCGCGGTCGATGACCAGCTTGCCGTCCTTGTCGATGACGAGCTTGAGAAAGTCGAGCACGTTGCGCGCGTACAGCGCCGAGGCGTCGGCCGCCACCAGCGCCGGCAGATTCGGCTCGCCGATCAGGGTCACGCCATGCTTCACCACGGTCTTGCCGAGTTCGCTCAAAGGGCAGTTGCCGCCCTGCTCGATCGCCATGTCGACGATCACCGAGCCCGGCTTCATGGCGCGCACGGTCTCCTCCGAAATCAGCACCGGCGCCTTGCGGCCCGGGATCAGGGCGGTGGTGACGATGATGTCGGCCAGCCTGGCGCGCTCGTGCACCAGCTCGGCCTGGCGCCGCATCCAGTCGGGCGGCATCGGCCGCGCATAGCCGCCAGAGCCTTGCGCGATCTCGCGCTCCTCGTCGGTAATGAAGGGCACGTCGATGAATTTCGCGCCCAGCGATTCCACTTGCTCCTTGACCGGCGGGCGCACGTCCGAGGCTTCGATCACGGCGCCGAGGCGCTTGGCGGTGGCGATGGCCTGCAGGCCGGCCACGCCGACGCCCATGATCAGCACGCGCGCCGCTTTCACGGTGCCGGCGGCCGTCATCAGCATCGGCATGAAGCGTCCGTAGGCGTTGGCGGCCATGATGACCGCCTTGTAGCCGGCGATGTTGGCTTGCGACGACAGCACGTCCATCGATTGGGCGCGTGTGATGCGCGGTGCGGCTTCCAGTGCGAAGGCGCTCAGCTGGCGCTCGGCCATGGCGGCCAGGCCGTCGGCATCGAAGGGATTCAGCATGCCGACCAGCGCCGCGCCGGGACGCATCAGGGCGCGTTCCTCGGCGACCGGGGCGCGCACCTTGAGCACCAGGTCCGCTTCAAACGCGTCGGCGGCGGTGCCGATGCGGGCGCCGGCGGCCACGTAGGCATCGTCCAGGATGGAAGCGTGCAGGCCGGCGCCGGACTCGACGATGAGCTCGTGGCTGGCGGCCAGCTTTTTGATGGTTTCGGGCGTTGCAGCGACGCGCGTTTCGCCCGGTCTCGATTCTGCCGGTACACCAATCTTCACGATGCCCCCGTAAAATTGATAAACTGTCTACAATCTAGCACGTTCCCAATCAGGGACTCATAGTAAATACTGATTAGTGGTTTTTCGTAAACAGCTCGGCTGTTTTGCTGGGCGATGTGATACACGCCTGGGCGTGTTGTCTTGTTTTTTGTATCAGATCAACGTTTGAAACCGACAGAACCTGTTGCATTGCAGCGTGCGGCCGAGCAACGCCTGTTCCATCAAGGTAGAATGTCGGCTCATTTCCAAGGACGCGCATGACCCATACCTTCAGACCGTCAGTCACCGTGGCCGCGATCATCGAACGCGATGGCCGCTTCCTGGTGATCGAAGAAGAGACCAGCGACGGCATCCGCCTGAACCAGCCGGCCGGCCACCTCGACCCCCACGAATCGCTGGAACAGGCGGTGGTGCGCGAGGCGCTGGAAGAGACCGCGCACGAGTTCTTCCCGGAAGCCCTGGTCGGCATGTACATGTCGCGCTACCACTCGAAGTCGCGCAACACCGACGTGACCTACCTGCGCTTTACCTTCTGCGGCAAGGCCGGCAGGCAGTTCGACCAGCCGCTCGACCACGGCATCCTGCGCACACTGTGGCTGACGCGCGACGAACTGGCGGCCTGCCAGGAGCGCCACCGCAGCCCGACCGTGCTGAAATGCGTGGACGATTACCTGGCCGGCAAGCGCACGCCTCTGGAACTGTTGTACACCGACCATACGGTCTTCGAGGGCGGACTCTCGACGGAACCAGACGTTACATAAAGAGTAAACAAGATGAGCAAGAAAAAAGTCGTGATCGGGATGTCGGGCGGCGTCGACTCCTCGGTCGCGGCCTGGATGCTGAAAGAACAGGGTTATGAAGTCATCGGCCTGTTCATGAAGAACTGGGAAGACGACGACGATTCCGAATACTGTTCGACGCGCCAGGACTGGATCGACGCGGCCAGCGTGGCCGACGTGGTCGGGGTCGACATCGAGGCGGTGAATTTCGCCGCCGAATACAAGGACCGCGTGTTCGCCGAATTCCTGCGCGAGTACCAGGCCGGCCGCACCCCGAACCCGGACGTGCTGTGCAACGCCGAAATCAAGTTCAAGGCCTTCCTCGACCACGCGATGAAGCTGGGCGCCGACCTGATCGCGACCGGCCACTATGCGCGCGTGCGCCAGAACACCGGCAGCGGTAAATTCGAGCTGCTGAAAGCATTCGATGCGACCAAGGACCAGAGTTACTTCCTGCACCGCCTGAACCAGGCGCAGCTCTCGAAGTCGCTGTTCCCGCTGGGCGAGATCGCCAAGACCGAAGTGCGCAAGATCGCCGAGAAGCTGCAGTTGCCGAACGCGGCGAAAAAGGATTCGACCGGCATCTGCTTCATCGGCGAGCGCCCCTTCCGCGAATTCCTGGGCCGCTACCTGCAGCACAAGCCGGGCCCGATGAAGCTGGACAACGGCCAGACGGTCGGCGAGCACGTCGGCCTGTCCTTCTACACGCTGGGCCAGCGCAAGGGCATCGGCATCGGCGGCCTGAAGTCGCACAAGAACGCGGACGGCACGGGCGAGCCGTGGTTCGTGGCGCGCAAGGATATCGCCAACAACACCCTGTACATCGTGCAGGGCCACGACCATCCGTGGCTGCTCTCGGGCCAGCTGGGTGCAGGCCAGGCCAGCTGGATCGCCGGCGAGCCGCCTGCAGCTGAAGGCGATGTGCGCGCGCTGTCGGCCAAGACGCGCTACCGCCAGGCCGATGTCGCCTGCACGGTGACGCCGCAAGGCCTGGACCGCTTCGCACTCGATTTCACCGATCCGCAGTGGGCGGTGACGCCGGGCCAGTCGGCCGTGTTGTACGATGGCGACGTCTGCCTCGGCGGCGGCATCATCGATACCGCATCTGCAGCCTGAAAGACGGCAAGCTTCGACATTTTTACGCGTTCTTGTCATTTCTCCATCGAGCTTGACGAAAAAATGCCGTAACCTCCCTATATATTGCCGCAAGGAAAATTTAGGGAGGTCCCATGGCTGAAGATATCGTCAATAACACCAATGAAGTGCTGTCGTTCCGGCTGGGCGGCGAAGAATACGCCATCAGCATCCTGAAGGTGCAGGAAATCCGCGGCTACGATGCCGTCACCCGCATCGCCAGCGCGCCCGAGTACCTGAAGGGCGTGATCAACCTGCGCGGCATCATCGTGCCGATCGTCGACATGCGCATCAAGTTCAATGTCGGCGAGGCGACCTACGATTCGTTCACCGTCGTCATCGTCCTGAACATCAACGGCCACACCATCGGCATGGTGGTCGACAGTGTCTCCGACGTCGTCACCCTGACCCCGGAGCAGGTCAAGCCGGCACCGGACCTGGGCGCGAGCGTGTCCTCCGACTACCTGCAAGGCCTGGGTACGGTGGGCGAGCGCATGCTGATCCTGCTGGACATCGATGGCCTGCTGGGTTCGGAAGAGATGGGTTTGCTGGCTGCGGCCCGCGCTGCGGCTTGAAGAACGACGGGCGCCAGGAGCCCGTACCGTGTAAACGTCGTCCCGCGCGGGGACGACGGTTTTTAAGCTGACTTTTCTCCTGCCTCGCCAACCACGCCGCAAACGCCCCGGCCCGGTCAAGCCGCGACCAGGTTCTCCGCGTTGCGCTCGATGAACCACTGGGCAAAGGCCAGTGGCGGCATCGGGCGCGCGTACAGGTAACCCTGGGCTTCGTCGCAGTCCGCCGCCGCCAGCACCTGTGCCACCTCCTCCGTTTCGACGCCCTCTGCCACCACGCGGTGCCCGAGGTCATGCGACAGCTTGATCATGGCGGCGGCCAGCGAACGCTTGCGTTCATCGCGTTCGATGCCGCGGATGAAGCCCTGGTCGATCTTGACCACCTGGATAGGCAGGCTTTGCAGATAGGTCAGGCTGCTGTAGCCGGTGCCGAAATCGTCGATCGCCAGGCGCACGCCGGCGGCGTGCAGGGCACGCAGCGTGGCTTGCGCCATCTTCGGGTTTTGCATCAGCGCGCTCTCGGTGATCTCCAGCGCCAGGCTGCCCGGTGGCAGGCCATGGCGGTGCAGGCCATCGACCACGCGGATGCAGAAATCCGGCTCCAGCAGGTTGACGGCGGAGACGTTCACCGCCAGCTCCAGTTCCAGGCCTTCCATATGCCATTCGGCCAGCTGGTACAGGGCGGTTTCCAGCACCCAATTGGTGACGGCGCGCACCATCGAGGTCTGCTCGATGATGGGAATGAATTCGCCCGGCGAGACCTCGCCGGACTCCGGATGGGTCCAGCGCAGCAGCGCCTCGGCACCGATGCAGGCGCCGCTGGCCAGGTCGATCTTCGGCTGGAACACCAGGCGCAGCTGGCCTTCGCGGCCAGGCACGGCGCCGTCCAGCGTGGCGCCGAATTCGTTCACCAGCCAGAAGCGGCGCTGGTACAGCGCGTCCTGCTCCTGCGAGAACATCGACACGCCGCATTCCTGCTCCAGGCCGTGCTGCACGGCAGAATGCAGGTTGCGCAGCAAATCGGGGTAGCCGGTGACGCCGACCGTAAACGGCGCCACGCCGATGCGCGCGGTGGTCACGAAGCGCGAGGTCAGCGCGGCGGCGCGGCGGCGCAGCCAGTTCTCGAGCTCGACACAGAATTCGACGGCGTCGGTGCCCGGCTGCGCCACGAACACGAATTCGGTCGGCGAGATGTGATACACGGTGCTCTGCGCGCCGATGGTGGCGGTCAGCATGTGCACTGCCTCGCCCACGATCTCGTCCAGCCAGGCTGGTCCCATCGCGCGCAAGGCGTTGCTGAGCTGCTCCGGGCTGGCCAGGTTGACCAGCGCCGCCAGCCTGTGCTCGCCGCAACGGCGGTCGGCCGTCAGGTCCAGGAAATCCTCGACGAACTGGTTACGGTTGGGCAGGCCGCTGAACGGGTCGGTCCGGCCCAGCGCGTGGCGCAGTTCGATCTGCGCCATCACCATCGCCGCCAGGTCGTGCAGCGCCGCGCGTTCGCTGTCGCTGATCGCGCGCGGCTCAAGACCGAGCACGCACATCGCGCCCAGGCAGTAGCCATCCTGCGTAATCAGGGGCGCGCCCGCGTAAAAGCGCACGCCGGAACTGGCCAGCAGGCTGTCGCGGTATTCGCAGTCTGCCAGCAGGTCCGTGATGACCAGCATCTCCCCCTGGTCCGCCACCTGGCCGCAGGGCGCCTTCATGCGCGGAATCGAGGTGTGCTCGACGCCGACGCGCGACTTGAACCACTGGCGGTCGCTGTCGGTCAGCGAGATCGCGGCAATGGGCAGCTTGAACATCTGGGCCGCCATCCGCGTGATGCGGTCGAAGGCTTCGCTGGGCGGCGTATCCAGCAGATTCAGCTTGCGCAGGGCCTCGAGCCGGCTGGCCTCGCTTGGGCGTGGGAAAGGAAGATGCATGGCGGTCAGAGCCATAATTGACGTATTTGATGAAATGATTGAATTTGAGCGGATTTTGCCTGTATAATTTCCTTTAGTCAACCTATGTTTATATTAATCACCGATTTTAGTGATAGTCTAACTAAACGACTTGGCTTCTGTTGATGGCAAACACAATCAATTTCATCAATTTAATTGGTAACGTATATTGATTAGAAGTAAAATATATTCACTTACCTGTTCAAATTTCCCATGCATTCCCTTGCCCAAGACAACACCGACGATCCTGTGTTGACCACTGCCGCTGCCGCACGCCTGCTGGGCGTGGCCGTCAGCACGACCCAGTTGTGGCTGGAAAGCGGCGCCCTCCCGTCCTGGAAAACGCCGGGTGGCCATCGCCGCGTCAGGCTCAGCGCCATTTTGAAATTGCTGGAAGACCGTGCCCGCAAGCGCGAAGCCGGCGGCCGCGTGTCGCTGGCCGCGCCAGTCGCGGTGCCGGATACTGGCACCGCTGCGCCGCGCGCGCATCCGCTGGCGCTCGACGAAGCGGCGCGCCTTGCGGCGGTGGAGGCCAGCCGGCTGCTCGACTCGCCGCCGGAAGACGTGTTCGACCGCCTGACCTGGCTGGCCACCCAGGTCACCGAGTGTCCGATTGCCCTGATCACGGTCCTGAGCTCGCAGCGCCAGTGGTTCAAGTCGCGCATCGGCGTCGACTTCAAGGAGACGCCGCGCGACTGGGCCTTCTGCAATCACACGATCCTGCAGGACCGGACCTTCACGGTGGACGACGCGGAACGCGACCCGCGCTTCGCCGACAACCCGCTGGTGACCGGACCGGCGCACATCCGCTTCTACGGCGGCATTGCCCTGCGCGACGCCGGCGGCCAGGCGCTCGGCACCCTCTGCGTGCTGGACCGCGAACCGCGGCGCTTGCGGGACCGGGAGTTCAAGGCGCTGGAGGAGTTGGCGGCGATTGCTTCGGAAGAGCTGGTGCGGCGTACCTGAGCCGCTGGCTCAGGTGGTCTGATGCTTCTTGACGATCGAAATGATCGTATTGCGTATCGTCCGCAATACCGTATCCGCCTTGAACGGCTTCACGATGAACCCATGCACCCCGCGCGCCAGCGCGCCCTGGATCGCGGGCGCGTCCAGCGTGCCGGACACCATGAACACCAGGGTCTTGGGCAGGTTCGCGCGCAGCTGTTCGACGATGTCGCCCCCATCCTCGATCTGTTCGCGCGCGATGCACACGAAGTGGGGGCGGTGCTTGAGCGCCAGCGCGTAGGCGAGCGCGCTGGTGTGGCCCTGGCCGGCGACTTCGTAGCCGCCGTCGGTCAGCACGGTGTTGAGCAGGCCGCGCGAAACGGCGCTGGCGTCGATGATGATGGCCTTGAGCATGGCTTTCCTCTTCAATACTTCATTAATACACTTCGTAGGCCAGCATCTTCCAGGTCACGCCCAGGCGTACGTCGGTCTTCAGTTGCACCAGCCGGCGCGACATGGCCAGGATGTCGCGTTCGGCGCGCAGGCGTTCGCCGAGCGGCGTCTTGAGGATGCCGGCGCCGGCCATGACGGCCTCCAGGTCGCCGTAGGCATTCAGCAGGCGCGCCGCCGTCTTCATGCCGATCTTGGAGACGCCGGGCACGCCGTCGGTCGGGTCGCCCATCAGTGCCAGCAGGTCGAGCATGCGCTCGGGCGCCACGCCGAAGCGGTTGCGGACCCAGGCGTCGTCGTGCCACTCGCCCTTGAAATGGTCCCACACCAGCGCCCCGTTCGCGATCAGACAGTGCAAGTCCTTGTCGGTGGTGGCGACGATGGCCTCCCCTCTTCCCTCGGCGAGCCAGCGCGTCACGCCGGTGGCGATGACATCGTCGGCCTCGACCTCGGGAATCGCCAGCACGTGCAGGCCGGCCTCGCGCAGGCGCTCATGGAAGCCCGGCAGCGCGTCGCGCAAGAACAAGGGCATCGGCGCCCGGCCCTCGCGGTAGCGCGGATACAGCGCGTGGCGCCAGTTGTCGCCGCCGTAGTCGAAGGCGGCCAGCACGTGGGTCGGCGCGTGCGCTTCCAGCAGCTTGCGGAACGAGGACAGCGCGTGGCGCAGCGCAATGCTGGCTTTCAGGTCCGAGTCCGGTTCAGGACTGGCCTCGTACACGCGGCGCACGATGTTCAGGCCGTCGATGGCGAGCAGCTTGGCCATGTCTGGTTCACACCATATAAATTGTTTATTTTCCGGCGAAGTCGTACTTGCCGCCGCGCTCGAGCGCGCACTGGTAAGCCGGGCGCGTGTGGATGCGCCCCAGGAAAGCGACCAGGTTCGGGTAGCGTCCATCCAGTCCGCCGCGCGAGGCGGCCGCTTCCAGCGGGAAGCTCATCTGGATGTCGGCGGCCGAGAACTGGCTGCCTGCAAACCAGGTGCGCTTGCCCAGTTCCGCCTCGAGGTAAGCGAGGTGGCGGTCGATCTGCGGCTGCACGAAGGTCTTGAGGACCTTGTCGGCGATGCCGCGCGCGATCGGGCGCACGAAGAAAGGCGCCGGGCTGGTGGCCACGCGGTCGAACACGAGCTTGAGCAGCAGCGGCGGCATCAGGGAACCTTCGGCGTAGTGCAGAAAGTAGGTGTAGTGCAGGCGCTCGGGCGTGCCCGCCGCCGGTGCCAGTGCACTCCCTTCCGCGCTGACGCCATGACGCTCGACCAGGTACTCGACGATCGCGCCCGACTCGGCCACCACGGTGTCGCCGTCGCTGATCACCGGCGATTTGCCGAGCGGGTGCACGGCGCGCAGTTCCGGCGGCGCCAGCATTGTCTTCGGGTCGCGCTGGTATTTTTTGATCTCGTAGGCCAGGCCGAGTTCCTCGAGCAGCCACAGGATGCGCTGGGAGCGGGAATTGTTCAGGTGGTGGACGGTGATCATGGGGGCGCGTTGGAATCGGGAAATGGCACTAGCTTAGCATTTGTTGTGCAAATACCCAACGCCATCGGCAAATATGGCAATTTATATTGTGCAAAGGAAACTTATTGTTATACTCGCCAACCTTCCCGATTCGGCATTCATCGCAGTCGATCCGTAGCGAATTGTCGACAAGACTCATCTATACATCTAATGTACCTATCTCGCCTTACCATCGCCAGAAAGCTCGGCCTGCTCACCCTGATCACCGGTATCGGCATCCTGGCCGTCGCCGCCGGCTTCCTCACCTCGGAACGCCACCTCATCGAAGAAGAGCGCGGCCGTGCCGTGCGCCAGAGCGTCGAGGTTGCCAGCGGCGTGGTCGCCCGCTACCAGCAACTGGCCGCCAGCGGTGCGCTACCGGAAGCGCAGGCCAAACGCGAGGCGCTGGAAGCACTGCGTAGCCTGCGCTACGACGGCCAGGAATACTTCTGGGTCAACGACATGACGCCGCGCATGCTGATGCACCCGGTATCCCCCAAGCTCGAGGGCCAGGACCTTGCAGGCAAGGCCGACCCGAATGGCCTGCACCTGTTCGTCGCGATGGTCGACCTGGTACGTGCAGACGGTGCCGGCTTCCTGTCGTACATGTGGCCGAAACCGGGCAGCGATCATCCGGTGCCCAAGCTGTCCTATGTAAAAGGCGTGCCCGCGTGGGGCTGGGTGCTCGGTTCGGGCGTCTACCTGGATGCGCTGGACACGGTGTTCTGGCCGCGCGTGTGGATGTTCTCGGGCGCCGCGCTGCTGCTGTCCGGCGTGCTGATGCTGGTGGGCCTGCTGATCTCGCGCAGCATCCGCGCGCCGCTGGCGAGTGCCGTCAGCCTGGCGCGCAAGGTGGCCGACGGCGACCTGACCACCCTGATCGAGGCGCGCGGCGACGATGAAACCGCGAAGCTGCTGCGCGCCCTGCGCGAGATGAACGACAGCCTGTCCGGCATCGTCGGCGAGGTCGATACCGGCATCCGCACCATCGCCAGCGCCTCCAGCCAGATCGCCAGCGGCAACCAGGACCTGTCCAGCCGCACCGAACAGCAGGCCGGTTCGCTCGAAGAAACCGCGGCCGCGATGGAAGAACTGACGGGCGCAGTGCAGCAGAACGCGAGCAATGCGCGCCACGCCAGCGGCCTGGCCTCGGAAGCGGCGGCGGTGGCGCAGCGCGGCGGCGCCGTGGTCGACCAGGTGGTCGGCACCATGCAGGCGATCGACGCTTCGGCGCGCCGCATCGCCGACATCATCGGCGTCATCGACGGCATCGCCTTCCAGACCAATATCCTGGCCTTGAACGCGGCCGTGGAAGCGGCGCGCGCCGGGGAGCAGGGCCGCGGCTTCGCCGTCGTCGCCTCCGAAGTGCGCAGCCTGGCCCAGCGCTCGGCCACCGCCGCCAAGGAAGTGCGCGGCCTGATCGACGATTCGGTGAGCAAGGTCGGCGCCGGTTCCGCGCTGGTGCACCAGGCCGGCGGTACCATGCGCGAGATCGTCGCCAGCGTCACCCGCGTCAACGACATCATGGGCGAGATCGCCAACGCCGGCGAACAGCAGCAGGCCGGCATCGCCCAGGTCAACCAGGCCATCGCCGCGATGGACTACGCCACCCAGCAAAATGCCGCGCTGGTGGAGGAAGCGGCGGCCGCGGCGGCATCGATGAACGAGCAGGCGCGCCACCTGGGCCAGGTGTTCAGCGTGTTCAAGGTGCACGGCACCGGGACGCAGCCGGCGATGGCGCGCGCGCTGCTGCCGGCCTGATTGCAGCGCAAGCGCGGCTTCGGTACTATGCTTCGATGCAAGTTTTGACAAGTTTGCATCTTGCCCACCCGTCCTGGAGAACCCGATGCCGCGCCTGCCGTCCCTGTCCGCCCTTTCGCTTGCCCTCCTCACCCTCAGCGGCACGGCCGCGGCCCAGACGGCGCCGATGGCGCCCGACATCCCCAGCGCGAAATTCACGGCCACAGTGCCGAACGCCGACTACACCAGGCAGGAAGTCATGATCCCGATGCGCGATGGCGTCAAGCTGCACACCGTCATCGTCATTCCTAAAGGAGTCAGCGCGGGCCTTGCCAAAGCCCCGATCATGCTGACCCGTACCCCGTACAACGCCTCGCGCCGCGCCGGCCGCATGAAGAGCCCGCACATCACCTCGATCCTGGGCGATGGCGACGATGCCTTCATCGAGAACGGCTACATCCGCGTGTTCCAGGACGTGCGCGGCAAGTATGGTTCCGAAGGCGATTACGTGATGACGCGCCCGGTGCGCGGCCCGCTCAACAACACGCAGGTGGACCACGTCACCGATGCCTGGGACACCATCGACTGGCTGGTGAAGAACGTCGCCCAATCCAACGGCAAGGTCGGCATGGTCGGCTCTTCCTACGAAGGCTTCACGGTGCTGATGGCCCTGGTCGAACCGCATCCGGCCTTGAAGGCCGCGGTGCCGATGAGTCCCATGGTGGATGGCTGGCGCGGCGACGACTGGTTCCACAACGGCGCCTTCCGCAACACCAACCTGGCCTATATCGCCAGCCAGAACTCGGCGCGCGGCGAAGGCGAGCAGATCGTCACCGGCACCTACGACGATTACGACGCCTTTTTGCGCGCCGGTTCGACCGGCGACTTCGCGCACAGCTACGGCATCGACCAGCTGAACTTCACGAAGAAGATCTTCGAGCATCCGGCCTACGACAGCTATTGGCAAGAACAGGCCCTGGACCGCATCCTGGCCAAGCGCCCGCTGACGGTACCGACCATGACCGTGATCGGCCGCTGGGACCAGGAAGACATCTACGGTGCCTACGCCACCTATGCCGCGGTGGAACCGAAGGACACGCAGAACAAGCTCAACTCCCTGGTGGTGGGCCCGTGGCGCCACAGCGGCGTGAACTACGAGGGCTCGTCGCTGGGCGCGCTGAAATTCAGCGGCGACACTGCCCAGCAATTCCGGCGCGACGTGATGCTGCCCTTCTTTAACCAGTATCTGAAAGATGGCGCGCCGGGCTTCGACACGCCGCCGGTATGGTCTTACCAGACCGGCGTTAACCGCTGGCGCCGCCTTGACACCTGGCCGCTGGCGCAGGCGTCCACGCCGCTGTACCTGAAGGCCGGTTTCGAACTCGGGTTTGAAAAGCCTGCCGACAAAGCCACCGCCTACGACGAATACGTGTCCGATCCGACGAAACCGGTGCCCTTCGTGCCGCGCCCTGTGCGCATGGGCGAAGGCACGGTATGGAAGCCGTGGCTGGTGACCGACCAGCGTTCCTACTCGGACCGCCCGGACGTGCTGACCTATGTCACCGCCCCACTCAGCGCCCCGCTGCAGCTGGCCGGCCAGCCGATGGTCAACCTGTTCGCCTCGACCAGCGGCACCGACAGCGACTGGGTCGTGAAACTGATCGACGTCTATCCGGACGAAGTCGCGGCCCAGCCGGAACTGGGCGGCTACCAGTTGCCGATCGCGATGGACATCTTCCGCGGCCGCTATCGCCAGGGCCTGGACAAGCCGGCGCCAATCCCCGCCAACCGCGCCGAGCGCTACCGCTTCGCGCTGCCCAACGTCGATCACGTGTTCCTGCCGGGCCACCGCATCATGGTGCAGATCCAGTCCAGCTGGTTCCCGCTGTACGACCGCAACCCGCAAACCTTCGTGCCCAACATCTTCCATGCCAGGCCGGGTGATTATCGCAAGGCCAACCAGCGCGTCTACCATGCGCCGGGCATGGAGAGTGCGATCGAGCTGCCAGTGCCTGGCTCCAATGTGAACCTCGGCGCCAACGCAAGCCATTGATTTCACTGCAGAAATCGAAAATGTCGGCATGCGCTTGAATTGTGGCATGCCGGCGACAAGCATTTTACACAAATCGGACTTTCTCAAAAGACAAGCGTAGGCTGGCCCAGGCCGGCTGACGCACTCAGGTCGGCCCAGCTCACTCCAGTCAACATGAGGTCTTGCATGAAGTCCCTGCTCGTCACCGGCGCCCTGCTGTTCGCCAGCGCATCCGTCCACGCCCTGCCCATCCACATGAACTTCAGCTATACCGGCTTCTACGACCAGGAAGCCGGAGCGTTTCGGCGCGACGTGGCGCTGTCCGGCGTCTTTGCCGGTGACGATCTCGATGGCGACGGCTTGCTCGAGCGTGAGGAATTGCGTGCGCTGACGGTGGACGGCACGGACTACGTCGCCTGCGCCGCCGCCAGCAACGCCAGCTACCACTGCGGCGCCGACAGCTTCCTGTACTCGCCCACGGGCGGGCTGTCGTTCAGCCTCGGCGCCCACGGCAGCGACCCGGAAGGCTGGGTCGGCGGCGGCCACCTGATCGAGACCGGTAACATGCGCTACGACTACCAGTTCAACCCGGGCGCCAGCACCGAGCAGCACCTGTACTGGACGCGCAGCACGCTGCTGCAGATGACGCCGGTGGCGACGGCGGTGAGCTTTCCGATGTCCCGTTTGCCGGCTGCTCGTTTGCTGGCCGTCAGTGCTAGCGCCGCCGGATCGCCGGCCGCCGGATCGCCGGCCGCCGCGTCGCCGGCCGCAGCTGCTTCGGCGGCTTCGGTACCGGAGCCGGCCACCTGGGCCATGATGGCGCTGGGCCTGGCCGGCATCGGGCTGTGGCGCCGGCGCCGCCCGCTGCCATGACAGGAACACGGTTCGTCAACGCACCGAGCCGTGCCGGGAGTCTGCCTAAGATCGGGGCATGGCAATCCACATCGGCATCTCGGGCTGGCGCTACGAACCCTGGCGCGGCGTCTTCTATCCACCGGGCCTGGTCCAGGCGCGCGAGCTGGATTACGCGGCGCGCCAGCTGCCCACCATCGAGATCAACGGTTCCTTTTATTCGCTGCAGCGGCCCTCTAGCTACGCGGCCTGGTACGCGGCCGCGCCGCCGGGCTTCATCTTCGCGGTGAAGGGCAACCGTTTCATCACCCACATGCTCAAGCTGCGCGGCATCGAGAAGCCGCTGGCCAACGTCCTGTCCTCGGGGATGTTCGCGCTGCGCGAAAAACTCGGCCCCATCCTCTGGCAATTCCCGCCGCAGCTGCGCTTCGAGGCGGACAAGATCGAAGCCTTCCTGGCCATGCTGCCGCGCGATACCGGCCAGGCGCTGGAACTCGCGCGCGGCCACGACGAGAAAATGAGTGGCCGCTCGCTGCTCGAGATCGACGCCGTGCGCCCGCTGCGCCACGCCATCGAGATCCGCCATGAGAGCTTCCGCGACGAAGCCTTCATCGCGCTGCTGCGCAAATATAATGTCGCACTGGTGGTCGCCGACACCGCCGGCAAGTTCCCCGACGACGAGGACGTGACCGCGGACTTTGTCTACATCCGGCTGCACGGCGAGCATGAGCTGTATGCGAGCGGCTACGAGGACGAGTCGCTGCAGCGCTGGGCGGAGAAGATCCGCTTGTGGAGCGCGGGGAAGCAGCCGCAGGATGCGCGGCTGATATCGAAGGTGGCGCCGCCGAAGGCGAGCAGCCGCGACGTGTACTGCTACTTCGACAACGACATCAAGGTGCGGGCGCCGTTCGACGCGCGGCGTTTGATGGCATTGCTGGACCTGGCGTGGCCGGTTCTTCCTCCACCGTATTGAAGGTGACGGTGAACACGCTGCCCTGCCCCAAGCCATCGCTGCGCACTGCCACCTTGCCGCCGTGCAGCGTCATGATGGTTTTCACCAGCGCCAGGCCGATGCCCAATCCGCCCTGCGCCCGGTCGGGCGACCTTTGCGCCTGCGTGAACAGGTCGAATATGTGAGGCAAAAGCTGGCCATCGATGCCGACGCCGTTGTCGCGCACGCTGACCGTCACTGCCGCCGCCTGGTGCGCGACCGACAGTGCGATCCTTCCGCCATTCGGCGTGTACTTCGCGGCATTGTTGAGCAGATTGACCATGACCTGCACCAGGCGATGCGGATCGCCCAGTATCCGTGCGCCGCCCGCATCGCCTTCGACGGCAAGGACGTGAGCACGCGCTTCGATCATGGGCCGGGACTGTTCGACGGCATTGGCCACGATGACCATCGGATCCAGTACCGACGTGTCGAGCTGGACCAGGCCCCGGGTGACGCGCGACACGTCCAGCAAGTCGTCGACCAGCGAGGTCATATGCCTTACCTGGCGGCTGATCACCTCACTGGCCCTGCGCACCCGTTCTTCATTCGCCGTGCCGAACTTCAGCATGTCCGCAGCGGCGGAAATCGGCGCCAGCGGATTGCGCAGTTCATGCGCCAGCATGGCCAGGAACTCGTCCTTGCGCCGATCCTGTTCCTGCAAGGATCCGTACAGCCGCGCATTCTCGAACCCGTTCGATGCGATGGACGCAAGCTGCAGCAGGATCGCCTCGTCTTCCTCGGTGAATTCGCCCTCGATCTTGTCCGATGCCTGGATCAGGCCGATATTCCTGCCCCCACGGTCGATCAGGGGAACGGCAAGCCAGCCGCGTATCGGCGGGTGGGCATGGGCCTCGCCGCCGAAGCCCTTCCATCCCGGATGCGCTTCCAGCTGCGCCTGGGTCAGCCGCATGACCCGGTTGCTGCGGCACACCTCCGCATAGATGCCGCTACCGTCGGTTTTGACCGCATAGTTGCGGAACGCCGCATATTTGTCGGACAGGGAAATGGCGTTGATCGCCTGCGACCAGTTGTCGCCTTCGGTCAGGGACACCACCGCCTGGTGCACTTCGAGGATGTCGCGCACCTCCGCCACCAGGGCTTCGGCGATGGCGTTGCTCGACAGGGCCGTATGCAGGGTACGCGAGGCTTGCGCCACCTTGGCCAGCAGGGCGGCATTGCGCTTCTCGCGGTCCAGTCGTTCGACGACGTCGACCTGCGCCATGACCGTATCGTGGATATCGGTATTCGCGCCTATCCACTCGCGGACCGCGCCGTCGACACCGAAGATCGGCACGCCTTTCACGGCCATCCACCGGTAGCTGCCATCGGCGCAGCGGATCCGGTATTCGGTCTCGAACAGGGATCGGGACGCCACGCATGCGGCCCAGAGCGCGATGGTTTTCTCGCGGTCGTCGGGATGGACGGCGTCCAGCCAGCCCAGCTCTTTCCACTCGTCGTAGGTCTGGCCGGTCATGGCGCGCCACGATGGCGAGTCTTCCTGGACCCGGCCGTCGGGGGTATTGGTCCAGACGATCTGGGAGCTTGCCATGACCAGGGAACGGAAACGCTCTTCGCGCACGCGCAGGGCTTCCTCTGCCTCGAGACGTTCCGTGATGTCCTCGTGCATCAGCATGACTTCGAGAATCTGCCCGGCCGGGTCCTTGATTGCATGCGCCTTCGCGGTCACCCAGCGTGCCGGCCCGACGCCGTCGAGCACGGCGACATCGTAGCGGGCGGCGGGAATCCATACCGATTCGCCGGCACACGCGCGCCGCAGCAGTGCCGCGATGCCGTTGTCGATCAGTTGGGGATCCTCGAGAATCTTGTACTCGTTTAAGACGTAGTCCATCAGCGCCGACCCTTCGCGGATGTGCCACAGGTTTTCCCAGGCCTTGTTGACGCGCAGGGTGCGCCCATCCGGGGACAGTATCTGGATGCTGACCGGGGCCTGTTCGAACAATTCCCGGAACCGGATCTCGGGATTGACCGGGTGGTCGATGCTGGATGACTGCGTGGGTGCGGACGGCATGGGTTCTGAAGCGGGTCAACGACGGGCAAGCATGATGTCATATTTTCACCAATCGCGCCCTAGATCCTTCCAGGCCTGCCGATCCCGCCGCCGGTCCGGGCGTGCCGGCGGCCGATCAGCGCTTTACATGCAGCTGGATGACTTTGCTCCCCTTGGCATCCCGCTCCGGCAAAGTCTGCTCGGTCTCGCAGCTGCCGCAGGTATCGCAGCCGCTGCCGCAGCTGCCATCCTTGTCAAGCCACTTCGCCATCCTGCCATTGCCCTGGCCGCGGTCGCGCAGTTTGTAGACCAGCTTGCGCCGCCACGCGACCGGCAGGTACTTGCCGCCGGCGTAGAGCGCGGCCAGCAAGACGATCAAGCCGACGACGAGATATTGGCCCATGCTGGTCAGCCCGCGAACATCCGCGCGATGTGATAAGTGAGGAAGGAAGCCACGTAGGCCAGCGCGAACATGTAGCCGGCCATCAGGAAGGCATAGCGGGAGCTGCCGGTTTCGCGGCGCACCACCGACAGGGTCGACAGGCACTGCGGCGCGAACACGTACCAGGCCAGCAGCGACAGCGCGGTCGGCAGGGTCCAGGAGGCGGCGATCAGCGGTTCCAGCGAGGTCGCGATGTCGTCGCCGGCGGCGGACAGCGCGTACACCGTGCCCAGCGCACCGACCGCCACTTCGCGCGCGGCCATGCCCGGTACCAGTGCGATGCAGATCTGCCAGCCGAAGCCGATCGGCTCGAAGATCACGGCCAGTGCGCGGCCCAGCATGCCGGCGATGCTGTAGTAGATCGGCGGGTGGGTCGCCCCTTCCGGCGCGCCCGGGAAGCTGGACAGGAACCAGACCAGGATCATCAGCGTCAGGATGATGGTACCGACGCGCATCAGGAAAATCTTGGCGCGTTCCCACAGGCCCAGCGCCAGGTTCTGCAGGTGCGGCCAGTGGTAGGCCGGCAGTTCCATCATCAGCGGATGCTGGCCCTTGGCCCCGATGCTGCGCTTGAAGAACCAGGCCACGGCCATGGCGCTGACGATGCCGGCCGCGTACAGGATGAACAGCACCAGGCCTTGCAGGTTGATGCCGGCGCCCAGCTGGCGCTGCGGAATGAAGGCGGCGATCACCAGCGCGTACACCGGCAGGCGCGCCGAGCAGGTCATCAGGGGTGCGATCATGATCGTCACCAGGCGGTCGCGCGGGTTCTGGATGGTGCGCGCCGCCATCACGCCCGGAATCGCGCAGGCGAACGAGGACAGCAGCGGGATGAAAGCACGGCCGGACAAGCCAACGCCACCCATCATGCGGTCGAGCAGGAAGGCGGCGCGCGGCAGGTAGCCGCAATCCTCGAGGATCAGGATGAAGAAGAACAGGATCAGGATCTGCGGCAGGAATACCAGCACGCTGCCGACGCCGCCGAAGATGCCCTCGACGATCAGGCTGCGCAGCGGACCGTCGGACAGGCTGGCGCCGACCCAGGCGCCGAGTCCTTCGACGCCGCTCTTGATCAGGTCCATCGGCGGCGTCGCCCAGCTGAACACGGCCTGGAACACCAGGAACATCAGCACCGCCAGGATCACCGGCCCCGCGACCGGGTGCAGGACCACGCGGTCGATGCCTTCGCTGAGGTTGCCGGTGTCCTTGTCGAAGCTGACGCTGAGGTCGATGATGCGGCGTACTTCGCGCTGGGTCTGTTCGACCGGGACCGCGTCGATGGCCTCCAGCGGTTTTGGCTGGACCGGGTGATCGAAGGACAGCGCGGCCAGCGTCGCCAGCAGCGCCTTTTCGCCGCCGGCCTGCACCGCCACGGTTTCCACCACCGGCATGCCGAGTTCTTTGGAGAGGCGCGCCGTGTCGATCTCGATGCCGCGCTTTTTGGCGACGTCGACCATGTTCAGGGCCAGCACCATCGGCAGTCCGAGGCGCTGGATTTCCAGCACCAGGCGCAGATTGAGGCGCAGGTTGGTGGCGTTGACGACGCAGACGACGGCGTCCGGTGCGCGCTCGCCGGCGCGCAGGCCGGCCACCACGTCGCGCGTGATCGCTTCGTCCGGGGTATGGGCCGACAGGCTGTAGGCGCCGGGCAGGTCGAGCACGCGCAGCGGTTTGCCGCCAGGCAGCGTGAAGTGGCCTTCCTTGCGTTCGATGGTGACGCCGGCGTAGTTCGCGACCTTCTGGCGCGAACCGGTGAGGCGGTTGAACAAGGCGGTCTTGCCGCAGTTCGGATTACCCAGCAGGGCGATGACCGGCGTCCTGGTGGCCGCCTGGACCTGCTGTTCTACTGCTCCCATTGTGGTTCCTGGTGTGCCGTTATTCCGGCTGGATCGAGATCAGCGCGGCTTCGAAGCGGCGCAGGGCGAATGTGGATTGACCGACCTTGACCGCCAGCGGACCGCCGGGCAGGCCGCCCTTCAGCATGCGGATGCGCTCGCCCGGGACGAAACCGAGTTCCATCAGGCGGCGCGAGACGTCGGCGCCCGAGGCATCGGCCAGCGAGCCGGGCGCCAGGGTGATGACGGTAGCGCTCTGCCCGGCTTTCAGGGCGTCGAGCGTGGTCAGGGTAGGTGCAAGAGTCATGATTCGCTTCCGATAGGGGTGTAGCGCTGATGAGACGGATATGCGCATGATAAACCTAAATGCGAATTATTTCTATTTGCGCTTTGTCTACTTCAGCGCACCCGGCGTTGGATATGAATGCGCACACAACAAAATGCTTGCAATCGCCCGGCAAGTTCTGGAGAATACAAAACCGAATGAGAATGATTCGCATTATAAGCCAGACAACGCTGGCCTGCATGCGAACCCGAAACGGAACCGACACCATGATCGTCTGCGTCTGCAACAACATCTCCGACCGTGAAATCCGCCAGGCCGTCGACCTCGGCCTGACTTCGATGGCCGACCTGTACAAGGAACTCGGCGTCGGCACCTGCTGCGGCAAGTGCGTCAGCTATGCCCGCGAAGTCATGAACGGGCACCTGGACAGCAAGACCACCGTTACCGAGCTGCGCCGTACGCCGGCGGGCGGCGTGGCGGCGTAGAGCGCCCTCTTATATAGAAGTAAGATTGCATCGCACATATCGATGCGCACTTCCGGCCGCGTTGCGCCGGTCTTGGTACTATGTGATTTCCATAGCAGCCAAGCCGTCCGTCTTATGCCTGTTATCCCGTTCCGCTCACCAAGAACTCCCTTCAGGGTCGAGCCTCCGCCTGCACCGTCGCGCCGCGCCATCGTCCTCAAGTGGCTGCGCAAGATGCATGGCTGGATCGGCCTCTGGGGCGCCGTGCTCGGCTTGCTGTTCGGCTGTACCGGCATCCTCCTCAACCACCGCACCGTACTCAGGATTCCCGCCGCCCAGGCCCGGGAAAGCACGGTGCAGGTGCCTCTGCCGCGCCCTGCGCCGGCCGATCCGCAGGCGCTGGCCGCCTGGTTGAAATCCTCGCTCAAGCTGGAACCGGAACCGCGCCGCGTGCTGCTGGAGCCGGCACGGCCGGTGGCCTGGGGCGACCGTTCGGTGGTGCAGCCGCCGCGCTGGAGCGCCAGCTTCACTTCTCCTTCGGGCAACGTGCAGGCCGAATACTGGGTCGGCAACAGCTACGTCACCCTCAAGCGCAGCGACAACAATGTCTTCGCCATACTCACCAGCCTGCACAAAGGGGTCGGCATGGGCGTCGGCTGGATCCTGCTGGTCGATACCCTGGCCGGCTCGATCATCCTGTTGTCGCTGTCGGGCGTGGTGCTGTGGGCCCTCACCAACCGCCGGCGCACGATCGGCGTGGCGATCGGCGCGGTGTCGCTGCTGGCGGCGGGAAGCCTGGCGCTGGCGGCACTGTAGTCGAGCACGCTGTAGTCGGGCACGCTGCAGTCGAGCACGCTTTAGTCGAGCACACTGTAGCGGCTTGCCAACGCCGGACCCAAAGCCTGCCGGCTGCCGGTCCTGTTTGCTATGATGTTGTCATTACTTACCGCAAAGGCACTCCATGAAGGGCGATCCCAACATCATCCGGCTGCTCAACGCGCAGCTGACCAACGAGCTGACCGCAGTCAACCAGTACTTCCTGCATGCGCGCATGTACAAACACTGGGGTTTCACCAAGCTCGGCAAGAAGGAATACGACGAATCGATCGGCGAAATGAAGCACGCCGACCGCCTGATCGACCGTATCCTGATGCTCGACGGCCTGCCCAACCTGCAGGCGCTGCACAAGCTCCTGATCGGCGAGTCGACCCAGGAAATGCTGGAATGCGACCTCAAGCTCGAGCGCGCGGCCCAGATCACGGTCAAGGAAGGCATCGCCGCAGCCGAGGTGGCGCACGACTACGTGTCGCGTGACCTGCTGCTGGATATCCTTGCGGATACCGAGGAACATATCGAGTGGCTGGAGACGCAGCTGGATCTGATCGTGAAGGTGGGGATTCAGAATTATCTGCAGTCGCAGATTGGGGAAATTTGAGTCACGTCCACGTCGTTCCCGCACAAGCGGGGACGACGGTCTTCAGGCTAACGATTCAAGTCGGCTCGCGCCAGCGCGCAACCCATTTGTCATAAAAATTCATATCCGCCGGAACCGCCCCGGTCACGGCACAAATCGCCCCGGCAAACTCGTTCGCCCGCGCCAGCGTCAGCGGCAACGGCCAGCCGCGCGCGCGGCCCAGCAGGAAGATCGCCGAAAAGGCATCCCCCGCCCCCACCGTATCGATGACGAAAGGCGGCACCGGGTTGTCGCGATGGGCGATCGGGTCGCCCTGGAGGCCGAAATACACCGAACCGCGGTGACCCAGGGTCACCAGCAGGCCTTCCAGGCCGAAGCGGTCCATCAAGGCGCGGCAGGCGGCGTGGACTTCCTCGGTGGACAGCGGGGCGTCGTCCGGTCCGATCTGGAAGAACCAGTGGAACAGCGCCTGCAATTCTTCCTCGTTGACCTTGACGATGTCGGCCGCCTGCAACGCGGCGCCGACGATGCTTTCATCCACCTGGTTCCGGCGCAGGTTGAGGTCGAGGAAGCGCTTGGCGGGCGTGGCGTCCAGCACGGCGGCCAGCGCCTCGCGCGAGCACGCGTCGCGCTGGGCCAGGGTGCCGAAATAGACGATATCCGCCTGCATCCCGGCAATGCTGGCCAGTGCCGCCTGCGGATCGATGAAATCGTAGGCCTGGCGCGGCAGGATGATAAAACGGTGGCCGGAGCCCTGCCCGCCGCGTTCATTCACCCTCTCGACCACCACGCGGCCCGTCTCTTCCATCGGATCGAGCTGCAGCCCGGTCTCGGGCATCACGAAGCGCTCGAATTCGGCGCGTACGGCCAGGCCGTTGCGGTCGTCGCCGACGCGCGTGATCACCAGCGGCGGCGCCATGAAGGCGGCCAGGTGGCGCGCCACGTTGAAGGGGGCGCCGCCGACCACCGGCCCGGTCGAAAATTCATCGACCAGGGCTTCGCCGAAGACGATGGTGGTGACGGGAGTGGCAACTGAAGCCGGACTCATGGCGCGGCTTTACTTGGGCAGGACCGGCACGCTGTCCTTGAACGAGGCGCGTTCCGACAGCTTGTCGAACAGGCGCGCCAGGTTCGGGTAATCGCCGCGCCAGTCGATCTCGGGGAAGCGCAGCGCCAGCCAGCCCAGCACGCAGCCGACGGCGACGTCGGCCAGCGTGTAGTGGATGCCCATGCAGAACGGCTGTTCGCCCAGGTTCTCGGCCATCACGGCCAGGCCGCCGCGCACCTTGCCCATCTGGCGCTCGATCCAGGCCTGGCTTTGCAGTTCCTGCGGACGCCAGGTACGTTCCAGGTAGGCCAGCACGGCCGCGTCGCCGACGCCGTCGGCCAGCGCTTCCCAGACCTTGACGTTGGCGCGGTCGCGGCTGTTGGCCGGCAGCAGCTTGCAGACCGGGGTGAGCGTGTCGAGATATTCGACGATCACGCGCGAATCGTACATCGCGCTGCCGTCTTCCATGACCAGGCAGGGCACTTTGCCGAGCGGGTTGGCGGCCGAGATCCTGGTCTCGTCCGACCACACGTTTTCGAGTTCGAAGACGTAGTCGAGCTTCTTCTCTGCCAACACGACGCGCACCTTGCGCACATAGGGGCTGGTGACAGAACCGATGAGTTTCATAAATGCTCAGATTTGGGGAGTGGCAGACAGTATAGAGCATCGAGCTTACCCCGGTCGAGCGGTCGCCATCCTCTTGCAACGCCTGTCAAAATGCGACTTGACAAACGCGGGGCGGTGGTAAAATCGCGGTCTTTGCCATCCCACCCTGCCTGCCCCCATGACTTCTACCCCACCCTACTCCACCCTGTCGGCCCTGTCCCCGCTGGACGGCCGCTACGCCGCCAAGACCGACAAACTGCGTCCGATCCTGTCGGAAGCCGGCTTCATGCACCACCGCGTGAAGGTGGAGATCGCGTGGCTGCAGGCGCTGGCCCAGGCCGGCTTTGCCGAACTGAAGCCGTTTTCGAACGACGCCTCGGCGCTGCTGGACAAGCTGGCCGCCGACTTCTCGGAGCTTGATGCCGCCCGCATCAAGGAAATCGAAGCCGTCACCAACCACGACGTCAAGGCGGTCGAGTACTGGCTGAAGGAACAAGTGAAGGACGTGCCGGAACTGGTCGCGGCCAGCGAGTTCATCCACTTTGCCTGCACCTCGGAAGACATCAACAACACCTCGCACGGCATGATGCTCAAGAGCGCGCGCGACGGCGTGATCCTGCCGGCGCTGCAGGCCGTCATCGCGAAGCTGACCGAGATCGCCCACGTCAACGCCGACCTGCCGATGCTGTCGCGCACCCACGGCCAGACCGCCAGCCCGACCACCCTCGGCAAGGAATTCGCCAACGTGGTGGCGCGCCTGCAGCGCGCCGTCAAGCGCATCGCCGACGTCGAGATCCTCGGCAAGATGAACGGCGCGGTCGGCAACTACAATGCCCACCTGTCGGCCTACCCGGGCTTCGACTGGCCGGCGTTCTCGAAGAACGTGATCGAGCAGCGGCTTGGCCTGACCTTCAACCCGTACACCATCCAGATCGAGCCGCACGATTACATGGCCGAGATGTTCGACGCGATATCCCGCACCAACACCATCCTGCTCGACCTGAACCGCGACATCTGGACCTACGTCTCGCTGGGCTACTTCAAGCAGAAGCTGAAGGCCGGCGAAATCGGTTCGTCGACCATGCCGCATAAAGTCAACCCGATCGACTTCGAGAACTCGGAAGGCAACCTGGGCCTGGCCAACTCGGTGCTGCGCCACATGGCGGACAAGCTGCCGGTCTCGCGCATGCAGCGCGACCTGACCGACTCCACGGTCCTGCGCAACATCGGCGTTGGTTTCGGCTACGCCCTGCTGGCCTACGACAGCTGCCTGCGCGGCCTGAACAAGCTGGAAGTGAACCCGCAGCGCCTGGCGCAAGACCTGGACGCCAACTGGGAAGTGCTGGCCGAGCCGGTGCAGACCGTGATGCGCCGCTACGGCATCGAGAACCCCTACGAACAGCTGAAGGAACTCACGCGCGGCAAGGGCATCACGCGCGAGGCGCTGCAGGAGTTCATTGGCGGGCTGGCGGTGCCGCAGGAAGCCAAGGACTTGATGCTGGGGATGACGCCGGCGAACTATATTGGTCTGGCGGCGCAGCTGGCCAAGGCGATTTAATGAAAACCGGGGCTTGCCCCGGTTTTTTCATGCCCTACCTCTGCCACACCACCTTCACCCCCACCGCCCGCGGTACCTCCCCCCGCACCGGCGGCGACCCGTACTCGGCGTGCCCGCCATTCAGCTTGGTCCCGATCACCGACACCTCCACCCCGGGCGCGATGCGCCAGCCGAAGCGTGCTTCCAGCCCCGTGTAGGCGCCGACCGGCTGGCCGCGGTAGCCGAGCTCGAACACGCGCGCCACCTCGGCGCGGATGGTGCTGGTGCCGGCCAGCAGATAAGGCGGCATGCCCGGGATGCAGCTGTCCACGTCCATCATGTCCATCATGTCCATCATGTCCATCAATTATCTTTTATAAATCTATCTCATCAATATTTTACTTTTTCCATCAACTGAATTTAACAGGAATGCAAGGGAATGCGCGAATATGGGAAAAGCAGCCGACGAAACCAAAGATTGTGCCGCTGGCTGAACAATGTTATCCGTCCATCTATCTTCCGGGCAAAAGGTGGAAGGGGTACAGTCATGGCATTCGCAATGCGTCAACACAACAATATTGTTTGATAAGATCTGTGCTGATGCGTATTGATGACCACTTACCGGGACCCACCATGCAGCGCTACACCACGACCGCGATCCTGCTCCACTGGCTGATCGCCGCGCTGATCATTGGCGCCTTTACGCTGGGCCTGGTCATGACCGACATTCCCGGCTTTACGCCGACCAAGCTGCGCTACTATTCCTGGCACAAATGGGCCGGCGTGAGCGTGATGCTGCTGGCCGTGCTGCGCCTGCTGTGGCGCCTGCGGCAGCGCCCGCCCGCGCTGCCGGCGGCCATGCCGGCCTGGCAGCGCGGCGCCGCCCACGGCCTGCACCACCTGCTGTACGTCTTCATCTTCGCGGTGCCGCTGTCCGGCTATTTCTATACGCTGGCGGCCGGGGTGCCGGTGGTCTGGTTCGGCCTGGTCAAGCTGCCGATCCTGATCGCCAAGGACCCGGTCCTGGCCGCCACGCTGAAAGGCGTGCATTACTGGCTCAACATGGCGATGGCCGCGCTGGTCGGCCTGCACGTGCTGGCCGCGCTGAAGCATACGATCATCGACCGCGACGGCACCCTGCGCCGCATGCTGCCCGGCCGTTCCACCGGCGGGACCTTTTAAGGAGAAACCCATGAAACTTCGTGCCACCCTCGCCGCTGTATTGGCCGCCACGGCCCTTGCGGCCAGCGCCGCCCCGCTCAAGACCGACGTCGCGCACAGCAGCGTGTCGGCGCTGTTCAAGCAGATGGACGTCCCGGTCGAATCGAAATTCACCCGCTTCAGCGCGCAGATCGACTACGACGCCGCGCACCCGGACAAGGCCTCGGCGCGGGTCGACATCGACACCGCCAGCCTCGACATCGGCTCGCCCGAGTACAACAAGGAAATCGCCAAGAAGGAGTGGTTCAATTCGGCCCAGTTCCCGAAGGCCAGCTTCGTCTCGACCGCGATCAAGCCGGCCGGCGCGGGCAAGCTGGGCGTCACCGGCAAGCTGACCATCAAGGGCAGGACCCAGGACGTCAGCTTCCCGCTCAGCGTGAAGCTTGACGCCGGCAGGCAGGTCTTCGAAGGCCAGCTGCCGATCAGGCGCCTCGCCTTCAACATCGGCGAAGGCGAATGGAAGGACACCGGCATCGTTGCCGATGACGTCGTGATCAAGTTCCGCGTCGCTGGACAATAAGCAGCATATCCACCGCAGTTTCAATTCAAACCAAGAGGGAAACACATGAAGACCATCAAACACCTGACCCTGGCCCTGCTGGCCGCAGCCTGCACCACGGGCGCCTTTGCCGCCGACACCTATAAAGTCGACCCGACCCACACCTACCCGAGCTTCGAAGCCGACCACTTCGGCGGCCTGTCGGTATGGCGCGGCAAGTTCAACAAGACCGAAGGCAACGTCACCTTCGACAAGGCCGCCAAGACCGGCACCGTCGACCTCACCATCGACACCAACAGCATCGACTTCGGCAACGACGCGCTGAACGCGCACGCCAAGAAGGACGAACTGTTCGACACCGCCAAGTTCCCGACCGCGACCTACAAGGGCAAGCTGGTGTTCAAGGGCGACACCCCGGCCACCGTCGACGGCCAGCTGACCCTGCACGGCGTGACCAAGCCGGTCACCCTGACCATCAACAAGTTCAAGTGCATGATCAACCCGATGACCAAGAAGGAAGTCTGCGGCGCCGACGCGTCGGGCACCTTCAAGCGCAGCGACTTCGGCGTGAGCTACGGCGAAGCCTACGGTTTCAACATGGACGTCAAGCTGGCGATCCAGGTGGAAGCGGTCAAGCAATAAGCCTCCACGCTTAAAGAAGCAGAAAAAAAGCCTCGGCGCCATAGGGCGCCGAGGCTTTTTCGTAGGTACACGGGTTTCCCGTCCACTCTACCCGAAGGCATCCGTTCCGAGGCATCCGCGATAACGCGGACGCCGCGCCTGCACTATTAAATGCCGTTGTGGTTCGAATCACCCGGAATCGCACGCTCGACCTTGTCCCAGGCCGAACGGCTGGCCGACTTGGCTTGCGGCCAGGTCAGGCGCGAATTGCCTTTCACGCGATCCCATTCGTCGGCGAAGTGCGGCTCGGCCGTGTCGTAGTTCGGGAAGCGGCGGGCGTTGTTGTAGCCCAGCGCATAGGCAGGTGCGTAGTCGTCGTAGGTGTAGCCCGGGGTGTAGCCGGCCTGGGTCTGGTAGTTGTTGCGCCAGTAGGCATCTTCCTCGGTCGGGTTGACCAGGTGGCCGGCACCCTTGCCCAGCATGCCGCCGGCGATACCGCCGATGGCTGCGCCAGCCGCCATGCCGATCGGGCCGCCCACGGCGCCCAGGGCCGCGCCAGCTGCCGCGCCGCCGCCGGTACCGACGCCGCCGGCCAGGTTGTGCTCATGCAGCTCGTCGCCCGCTTTCGGGTTCACGACTTCGCCAGCGCCCTTGCCGGCCATGCTGCCGGCGATGCCGCCTGCGACCGCACCGGCCACGGCGCCGATCGGGCCGCCAGCAGCGCCAATCGAAGCTCCCGCGATGGCACCGGCACCGGCACCGGTACCCTGGGCCAGGTTGTGTTCATTCAGGCGGTCTTCCGAGTGCGGATTCACCACTTCGCCGGCACCGCGGCCAGCCGCGCCGCCGGCCAGGCCGCCGATCGCTGCACCGGCAGCCATGCCGATCGGGCCACCGATCGCACCAGCGGCGGCGCCCATCGCGGCACCGGCACCGGCACCAACGCCTTTGGCCATGTAGTGTTCGCCCAGGTCGTCGCCCGCTTTCGGGTTCACGACTTCGCCGACGCCCTTGCCGGCCATGCCGCCGGCGATACCGCCGATGGCGGCACCGGCGATGGTGCCGATCGGCCCCGCGGCCGAGCCGATCGCGGCGCCGGTGGCGGCACCTGCTGCTGCGCCGACGCCGGTACCGATCACGTGCGAACCGCCGTTATCGGTGAACGATTTCTGGATGTGGGCGACGTCATCGTCCGAGCGCGGGGTCACGCCCATCAGGATGCCGCCCTGGTTGATGCCTTCTTCGTAGTGCTTGACGCGTTCTTCAGGGATGCCGGCACCGATCAGCGCGCCGATCAGGCCACCGGTGATGCCGCCGGCGCCCGCACCGGCCAGGGCTGCCGCCAGCGGACCGGCGACGACCAGGCCCGCACCCGGGATCACCAGGCTGGTACCGATGGCGGCCACGCCGGCCAGCACGGCGCCGATGGTGCCGCCGATACCGGCACCGGCAGCGGCGCCTTCGGCGGCCTTGCTGCCCAGTTCAGTCTCGGTATCGCCGAAGTGGGTTTTGCGGGTGGTGTCGGACATCATCAGGTTGACGTCGTCCTTGCCGTAGCCGCGCGTCGACAGCGAGCTGTAGGCGCGTTCTGCGCTGGCACGGTCGGGGAACAGGCCGGTAACCATGCGGTTTTGTTTGTTTTGATCGTTGGTGTCGAACATGCTCATGATGAGTCCTTTCAAAGGTCAGCGTGCTTAAAAACACGCCAGGTGTGACTGCCAGATATGCTGCTTGTACGGTGCTGCAGAGTGAAGCCACGATATGCCTGCACAGCAGTACCGTTCTGTTCGTTCACGCACTCTATTCAGGAGATTACTGCCCCCAAAGAACGCACATCCGGTTTGCGCGTCTAACGTTCGTTGCCGCACCGACCCCGAGGTGTTCCCATCATTAGACTTTGTTCATGGCCTAGGGAATCAATTGGCCTGGGGTATGTTTTCCAACTTGAGGAGGAATCGACATGTTGTTCATTATCTGGATCGTCGTGGGTGGTATTCTGGGCTGGCTGGCCAGCATGGTCATGAAAACGGACGCTGAACAAGGCATGATTCTCAATGTCGTTGTCGGTATCGTCGGCGCCTTCCTGGGCGGCTGGCTGCTGTCGCCGCTGTTTGGCTCGGGCACCATCAACTCGGACGACTTCAGCGTGTCGTCGCTGCTGGTCTCGTTCCTGGGTGCCGTCATCCTGCTGGCCATCGTGAACCTGCTGCGTCGCGGCCGCGCTCGCTGATTCATGCAGTGCTCCTGAAAACCAACGCTCAACCGGCGTTGGTTTTTTTACGTCCATTCCTAAAATATTTATGCGCGTCAAGAGACCTATCGTATCGTTAATTTCCGTCGTGGCCACGCTGCTGGGAGGCCTGCTTGTACTGAATTTCATGCCTAGCGAAAAGAAGATCGATACCCAGCTGACGCGCGAGTACGACACCAACGATCCCCAGTTCCGGCGTTCGCTCGGCGTGCTGCTGGGACCACCGATCATCGAAGGCAACAAGGCCGAAGTCCTGCTCAACGGCGACCAGATCTTCCCCGCCATGCTGAAGGCGATCCGAGAAGCCAAGCAGTCGATCAATTTCGAAACCTATATCTACTGGTCCGGCAGCATCGGCAAGGAATTCACCGACGCCCTGGCCGAGCGCGCGCGCGCCGGCGTCAAGGTGCACGTGCTGCTCGACTGGATCGGCAGCCTCAAGGTCGACGAGGCCTCCGTGGAAGAGATGCGCAAGGCGGGTGTGGAATTGCACCGCTACCACAAACCGGTGTGGTGGAAGCTGACGCGCCTGAACAACCGCACCCACCGCAAGCTCCTGATTACCGACGGCCGCATCGGCTTTACGGGCGGCGTCGGCATCGCTGACAAATGGCGCGGCAACGGCCAGGACGAGGATCACTGGCGTGACACTCATTTCCGCGTAGAAGGTCCGGTAGTGGGCCAGATGCAGGCCGTGTTCGGCGACAACTGGACCAAGGCCACCGGCGTCGTCCTCGACGGTCCGGAATACTATCCCGCCCTGCCGCCGCAAGGCACGATGCCGGCCCAGATGTTTTCCAGCTCGCCCACCGGCGGCAGCGAAAGCATGCACCTGATGTACCTGATGGCGATCACCGCCGCGCGCCACACGATCCACCTGTCGAACGCCTATTTCGTGCCGGACGACCTGACCGTGCAGGCGCTGGTGGCCGCCGCGAAACGTGGGGTCGAGGTGCGCATCATCACGCCCGGCAAGTTCATCGATTCCGACGTGGTGCGCGCCGCCTCGCGCGAGCGCTGGGGCGATTTGCTGAAGGCCGGTGTCAAGATCGCCGAATACCAGCCGACCATGTTCCACGTCAAATCGCTGACTGTCGATTCGCTGCTGGTCTCGGTCGGCTCGACCAACTTCGACAACCGCTCGTTCAGCCTCAACGACGAAGCCAACCTGAACGTGCTCGACCCGGCATTCGCGAAGCAGCAGGAAGCCGTTTTCAACGACGACTGGAACCGCGCGCGCCAGGTCACCCTGCGGCAATGGGAGAACCGGCCGTGGACCGACAAGCTGTCCGGCGAGGTTGCTGCGCTGGTGGGCGCCCAGCTGTAACGCAGCTCGGGTGGCCCGTAGGGCGGGTGGCCCGTAGGGCGGGCACCCCGTGCCCACCCTACGGTAGGCTGGTTAAAATCACAGAAAGTAACGGTTGACGTTCATCCACCGCCTTATGGATACTGTGGCAGCTCTTTCCGAGCCAAGAGACCACTTACCATAAGACACGGACGCGATGAAAAAGACCCTGTTATCGCTCGCCATCCTCACCAGCTTCGCCGCACAAGCGGACGAAGGCATGTGGATGCCGCAGCAGCTGCCACAAGTAGCCAAGCAACTCAAGGCCGCCGGCCTGAAACTCGATCCTGCCACGCTGACCAAGCTGACCGAATTCCCGATGGGTGCGGTGGTGAGCCTGGGCGGCTGCTCGGCCTCCTTTGTCTCGCCGCAAGGCCTGGTGATCACCAACCACCACTGCGTGTACAACAGCGTCGCCGTCAACTCCACGCCGCAGCGCGACTTGCTGGCCAACGGTTTCCTGGCGAAGACCTTAGGGGAAGAATTGCCGGCCGCGCCGGGCAGCCGCGTCTTCGTGACCGAGGCGGTGGAGAACGTCAGCAACCGCGTCGTCACCCCGGAGGTGGCCAAGCTGAGCGGCAAGGCCCGCGTGGAAGCGATGGAAAAGAACCAGAAAACGCTGGTGGCCGAGTGCGAGAAAGACGCCGGCTACCGCTGCACCGTGGCCAGCTTCTACGGCGGCCTCGAGTTCTACCGCATCAAGCAGCTGGAAATCCGCGACGTGCGCCTGGTGCACGCGCCGCCGTCGGGCGTCGGTAAATTTGGCGGCGACACCGACAACTGGATGTGGCCGCGCCACACCGGCGACTACGGTTTCTATCGCGCCTACGTCAGCAAGGATGGCAAGGCCGCCGACTTCTCCAAGGACAACGTGCCCTACCAGCCGAAGCACGTGCTGAAGATTGCCAAGGAAGGCATCAAGGAAGGCGACTTCATCATGGCGCTGGGCTACCCGGGCCGCACCAACCGCCACCGCCTGCCATCGGAAGTGGCGTTTACTTTCGACTGGAACTACCCGGCCTTCGTGAAAGCCTCGGGCGAGACCCTGGCCGTGATCGACCGCGAAACCAAGAACGACGCGGCCGCCAAGCTGAAATATGCGGGCCAGGTCGCCGGCGTCAATAACTACTACAAGAACCGCAAGGGCATGATCGCCAGCTACGAAGGCAGCGACATCCTGGCGCGCAAGACCGCCGAGCACAATGCCCTGAAAGCCTGGGTCAATGGCAACGCCGCGCGCAAGGCCGAATTCGGCGCCGACATCGACACCGTCGAAAAGCTGATCGCCGAACGCGACGCCGCGACCAAGCGCGAATTCTTCCTGAGCTACTCGACCCCGCGCTTCCTGAACTCGGCACGCACCCTGTACCGCCTGGCCAACGAGCGCGCCAAGCCGGATGCCGAGCGCAAGTCGGGTTACCAGGAACGCGACCAGCCGCGCCTGAACGCCGCCATCACCGGCCAGGACCGCACCTACGTCGAAGCCGTGGATAAAGCGCTTGTGCTCAATTTCCTGAAGCAATACAACGCCCAACCTGCCAACGAGCACAACGTCGCCTTCGACAATGCGCTGGGCATCAAGCCGAGCATGGACGAAGCCGCACTGAAGGCTGCGCTGGACAAGATCTACGCCGGTTCGCAATTGCAGAACAAGGACTTCCGCACCACCTGGCTGACCAGGTCGCCGGCCGAATTCAAGGCCAGCAACGACGCCTTCATCAAGGCCGCCGTCGCCTTGTACGACGCCGACCGCAAGGAAGAAGCGCAAGAGGAAGAACTGGGCGGCAATATCCAGAAAGCCTATGCAAGCTACATGAAGGCCAAGATTGCCTACATGAACAGCAAGGGCCAGGCCGTTTATCCGGACGCCAACTCGACCCTGCGCGTCACCTTCGGCAACATCAAGGGCCGCGCGTACGGCGCCGACGGCACCGGCTCCTGGACCGCGTTCACCACCGTGAAGGGCGTCGTCGCCAAACACACCGGCGAAGGCGAATTCAACGCACCGGAAAAGCAACTGGCCGCGATCCGCGCCAAGGACTTCGGCCGCTACGTCGATCCGAAACTGAAGACCGTGCCGGTCGACTACCTGGCGACGCTGGACATCACCGGCGGCAATTCAGGTTCGGCGGCGCTGAATGCGCGCGGCGAACTGATCGGCCTGGCCTTCGACGGCACCCTGGATTCGATCATTTCGGACTGGGATTTCAACAAGGCGGCCACACGCGATATTCAGGTCGATATCCGCTACATCCTGTGGAACATGGAAAAGGTGGATCACGCGGATAATCTCCTGAAAGAGATGAACGCGCTGTAAATCGTCTGCTGGTTCGATGCGACATCGACAAGCCACGTTCCCAGGAGCGTGGCTTTTTTGTTTATGGCGCATCTCCCTCGCCCGCCTGCCATCCGGGGCCGGGCGGCATTTCGCGCCGCCGCCAGCAAGCCCGGCGCAATCCTCTTATACTGACCGGCCCGTCGCGGCGCAGACCGCGGCTTGACCTTAGATTTTCAATACGAAAGACCCATGTCAGCCCTCTTTACCCCGTTCAAGCTCAAAGACGTCACCCTCCGCAACCGTATCGCCGTCCCGCCGATGTGCCAGTACACCGCCAACGACGGCTTCGTCAACGAATGGCACCAGGTTCACTACGCCGGCATCGCCCGCGGCGGTGCCGGCCTGGTGATCGTCGAGGCGACCGCCGTATCGCCGGAAGGCCGCATCACCCCGGGTTGCGCCGGCCTGTGGAACGACGCGCAAGTCGAAGGCATGGCGAATATCGCCACGCGCATCAAGGCCGCCGGCTCGGTCCCGGGCATCCAGATCGGCCACGCGGGCCGCAAGGCCAGCGCCAACCGTCCATGGGAAGGCGACGACCATATCGCTTCCGATGCGCCGGGCGGCTGGGACACCATTGCCCCGTCGGCGATCCCCTTCGGCCATCACCTGCCCAAGACCCCGAAGGAAATGACGCTGGACGACATCGCCCGCGTGAAAGCCGACTTCGTTGCGGCCGCCAAACGCGCGCTTGATGCCGGCTTCGAATGGCTGGAACTGCACTTCGCCCACGGTTACCTGGGCCAGAGCTTCTTCTCGAAGCACTCGAACAAGCGCACCGACCAGTATGGCGGCGACTTCGCTGGCCGTAGCCGCTTCCTGCTCGAGACCCTGGAAGCCGTGCGTGAAGTGTGGCCGCAGAACCTGCCGCTGACCGCGCGTTTCGGCGTCCTCGAATACGACGGCAAGGACGAAGAAACCCTGGCCGAATCGATCGAACTGGTGCGCCAGATGCGCGCGCGCGGCCTAGACATGCTGAGCGTCAGCGTCGGCTTCACCATCGCCGAGACCAATATTCCGTGGGGCCCGGCCTTCCTGGGCGATATCGCCAAGCGCGTGCGCGACGAAGCCGGCCTGCCGGTCGCGTCCGCCTGGGGCTTCGATGGCCCGCACCTGGCCGAAGGCGCGCTCGCCAAGGAGCAGCTGGACCTGGTGATGGTGGGACGCGCCCACCTGGCCGATCCGCACTACCCGCTGCAGGCGGCCAAGGAACTGGGCGTGGAGCGTCCGACCTGGGTGCTGCCGGCGCCGTATGCGCACTGGCTTGAGCGTTACAGGATGGCGAAGTAATCATTCGCCCCATGCTGAACTGAGGAAGTCAGCAAAATAAAAAGCCGCGTACCTGGATGAGTACGCGGCTTTTTTTTGCGTTCGCCAATTCTGAACTTCAGTATGGCGGGAAGTCGTTTCCGGCAGTGCCGGAAACGAACTCTAACTCAATGAATCATCTCGGTCGTCTGCGCATCCACCTTGTTCATGCGGCTGTGACGAATACCGTAACCAAAATAGGTCAGCACCGCCACCGTCATCCAGATCCCGAACACGGTATAGGTCACGGCCGACAGCCCGTGTACCAGGTACACGCAGGCGGCGATCGACAGGCCCGGCACCAGGTAAGGGCCGAAAGGCACGCGGAACCCCTTGCGGCCGGTCTCACCCTGCTTGCGGCGGATCACCGGCACCGCAACCGAAACCACCATGAAGGCAACCAGCGTGCCCATGCTGACCATGTCCCACAGGAAGGTGGCGTCGACCAGGCCGGCGACGATGCCGACCACGAGACTGACGATCAGGGTGTTCGACACCGGCGACTGGGTGCGCGGGTTCACGGCCTGGAAGGTCTTCGGGATCAGGCCGTCCTTGGCGATGGCGTACAGGATGCGGGTCTGGCCATAGATCGTCACCAGGGTCACCGAGAACACGGAAATCACGGCGCCGCCGGACAGTACCAGCGCCGGCCAGGTCTTGCCGGTCACGTTTTGCAGGATCACGGCGAGGCCCGCTTCCTGGCCCGCGAACAAATGGGCCGGCTGGGCGCCCATTGCTGCCACCGCCACCAGCATGTAGAACACGGTCACGATGATCAGCGCCGCCAGGATGCCGAGCGGGACGTCGCGCGTCGGGTTGCGGGTTTCCTCGCCGGCGGTGGCGATGGTGTCGATGCCGATGAAGGAGAAGAACACGGTGCCTGCCGCCGCGGTCACGCCGGCCATGCCGCCGGGACCGTGGCCGTCCGCGCTGGCATAGAAAGGATGGAAGTTGTTGATGTCGAAGCCGGTCAGGGCAATCGCCGCGAAGAACACCAGGATCGCCAGCTTGATGACGACCATGACAGCATTCGTCGTCGCCGATTCCTTGGTGCCGCGAACGAGTAATGTGCAGCACAACACCACCAGCAGGATCGGCGGCAGGTTGAAGTGGCCGGCGTGGAATTCGATGCCGTTCTTGCCCGACACGATCATCGGCGAACGCAGCGCGTCCGGGATCTGCCAGCCGATGGCATTCTGCAGGAAGTTGTTCAGGTAGTCGGACCAGCCGATCGCCGTTGCGCTGGCCGCCAGCCCGTATTCCAACAGCAGGCAGGCCGCGACCACGAAGGCGGCGAATTCACCCACCGTCGCGTAGGCGAAGGAGTAGGACGAGCCGGAGGCCGGCACGCGGTCGGCCAGTTCGGCGTAGCACAGCGCGGTCAGGCCGGCGGTAATGGCCGCGAACAGGAAGGACAGGATGACTGCGGGACCGGCCTTCGGCACCGCTTCCACCATCGTGAAGAAGATGCCGGTGCCGATGGTGGCGCCGACGCCGATCATGGTCAGCGGGAACAGCCCCAGGCTGCGTCCCAGTCCACCGCCATGACTCTGAGCCTCCTCGAGCCTGCGCTCGGCCGATTTGGTTCGTAACAGCTTCTGGGCCAATGTCTGCTTCACGGCATGTCCTCTGATCGCGCTAATATATCTATACAAGTTGACGTATTGGTCAACTCAAAGCGGCGATTATATTGCTATCTGCGATGCAAGAAAAAAATAGTTTAAGCAAAATGTGCATTTCTAATGCAGGTTTATGTAGAATGACCATGTTTTCCATGAGCCCATCACCATGCGCCTGACACGATTTTCCGATATTGGCTTGCGCGTGCTGGTGTACCTGGAGCGCGCGGAAGAGCAATCGCTGGGCCGCACCCACCCGGTGACGGTGGCCGAGATCGCTACCCAGTTCGATATTCCGCAAAACCACTTGGTAAAAGTGGTTGCGGAGCTGGCCAGGATCGGCTGGGTCAAATCGACGCGTGGACGCAACGGCGGCCTGCGCCTGGCGGCGGATCCAGCTTCGCTGACCGTTGGCCAGGTGCTGCGCAAGCTGGAAGGCGACGAGAACGACCTGGCCGACTGCGAAGGCACGGCGTGCGCATTGAAGGCGGACTGCAATTTGCGCGGCATGCTGCGCGCCGGGATGCGCGCGTTCTACGAGGCGATGGACCGCTACACCCTGTCCCAGGTGACCTCGGGTGCGACCGGCGAGCAGGTGATCCAGATGCACCGCATGTTCTGGGCTGGAAACAACAGCAGTGTCCCGCCAGCCGCCGGCTGAGCAGGATTGACCAGAAGTGAGCGCTCGCGCTGCGGGCGTTTTTTTGAAACTTAAATATGCATTTGAAATGCATGATAAGGAAAGACCATGATCTCCGAAGCTTCCCGCCCCTATATCGATGCCAGCGTTCCGGTCCTGCGCGAACGTGGCCTGGCGATCACCCGCCTGTTTTACGCCAACATGTTCGGTGCCCACCCCGAGCTGACCCGCCTCTTCAACATGGGCAACCAGGCCAGCGGCGTGCAGCAGCAGTCGCTGGCGTCGGCAGTGTTCGCCTACGCGGCCAATATCGGTACGCCGGAAACGCTCGGTCCCGTGGTCAAGCGCATCGTCCACAAGCACGTCTCGGTCGGCATCCGCGCCGAGCACTACCCGATCGTCGGCAAGCATCTGCTGGAAGCGATCGCCGCCACCCTGGGCGATGCCGCCACGCCTGCCCTGCTGGACGCCTGGAAGGAAGCCTATACCTCACTGGCCAAGCTCCTGATCGGCGTCGAAGCAGAGCTGTACAGCACCGCCGGCATTGAACCGGGCGCCACCCGCCCGATGCGCGTGCTCGAGGTCGTGCGTGAAAGCGCCAACGTGCTGTCGATCCGCTTCGAGCCTGCGGACGGCAAGCCACTGGCGGAGTTCAAGCCGGGCCAGTACGTCAGCGTCGCGGTGGATTTCGCGGATGGCCGGCGCCAGCTGCGCCAGTACAGCTTGTCGGACCGGCCGGGCATCGGCAGCTACCGGATATCCGTGAAGCGTGAAGATGCGCTGGCGGATACGCCGGCCGGCGCGGTCTCCAATTGGCTGCATGCGAACGTGCAGCCGGGTTCGACGCTGCAGGTAACGCATCCCTTCGGCGACTTCACGCCGGATACGGAAGGCGAAGGACCGGTGCTGCTGCTGTCGGCCGGCGTCGGCATCACGCCGATGGTGTCGGCGCTGCACCGTATCGCGGCAGTCAATCCGCAGCGCCGGGTGATCTTTGCCCACGCCGCGCGCGATCCGGGCTGCCACGCCTTCCGCGCCGAAGTCGATGCCTTGACCGCCGTGATGCCGAACCTGTCGGTGGTGAATTTCTATGAAGATGGGCAGGGCGCAGCGGATGCGCTCGAAGGCCGCATGGATGTGGCGCGCCTGCCGGCCTGGCCGCACGAGGATGCCGAGGTGTACCTGTGCGGGCCGCACAAGTTCATGCAGGGGCAGTGGCTGGCGCTGATCAATGCCGGGGTGCCTGTGGCGCGCCTGCATCGCGAAGTGTTTGGGCCGGAGTTGCTGGACCACCTGCTCTGATCGATGCCGGTCGAATAAACATGATCGCAGGGTGGGCTCCCCGAGCCCACGCAGACGTTGGCGTAATGCTGGCTTCCCCGTGGGCACGTGATTAATGTCCCCGGCATCAATCACCCACACTAAGTTTCAATGACCGGCCGTTCGGTTACATCATCAATCCACAATCTGCACCAACTTCCCACTCACCGACCGCTGCGCCGGATTGCCATACACGCGGATCCCGCCGGACCCGCCGTTCTGCGCCACCAGGGACTGCTTCACGTTCGCCGTCAAACCGCCCGACCCGGTCGCGGTCAGGTCGGCCTGTTCGCTGACCAGGTTGACCAGGTCCAGGTGCCCGGAACCCGTGGAGCGCGCGGTGAGCGTGCGCACACTGCCTGCGACACGCAGCTGCCCCGAACCGTTCAGTGTGGCGACCACGCGATCGCCGCGCACCTGGCCCGCGTTCACGCGCCCGGAACCGTCCTGCGACACGTTGACGCTGGCGCTCTGCAGCGTGGCCGCATCGACGCTGCCGGAACCGCGGCCCGCCACGTCCAGGTCCGCCACCTGTCCGGTCAGCAGGGTCGAGCCCGAGCCCTGCTGCACCAGCTTCAGCGCGCCGCCATGCAAACCCTGCACCGACAGCCGGCCGGAACCCGAGTGACGCAGCTCGGCCAGGCGCGGCGCGGTGTAAGTCACGCGCAACGGATTGTTGCTGCGGTAGGAACGCGTGATCTCGACCACCAGGGTGTCGCCGCGCACGTCGGTGCGCACCAGCGGCAGCAGGTTGCTGTCGCCTTCCACGGTCAGCGAAGTGGCCGGGCCGATGCGCACGTCGACCAGCACCGAGCCGTTCACTTCCAGCCCGGCGACGGTGCCGGTCATGCGCTGGTCGCGCGCGGCGATGCCGTCGCCCTGCACGGTATCGCTGGAAAACGGGGTGCGAACCGAGACGTCGCCGTCCGAGCCCGGGGCGACGATGATGGCGCAGCCGCCGAGGACGGCCAAAAGGGAAATGGCGAGCAGTGTGCGCATGTCGGGACCTCTTCTTGTTGTGGTGCATACACTCTAACAAGCGGGTCCCGCTCCATCCCTGCCCTTGCGACAGACTGCGGAAAACGCAGCCTGAACGGGGCCAAACGGGCGCTTAACGCTGGCCGAGCCGCGTATCGCCGAACAGGTTCTTGAACTCGTGGGGCTGCGAGCGCCAGTACTGCGGCGGTGCCGCCACCGAGGCACCCAGTTCGGCCGCCGCGTGCCACGGCCAGCGCGGGTCGTACAGCATGGTGCGCGCCAGCGCCACCATGTCGGCCTGGCCGGTCTGGATGATGGTCTCGGCCTGCTTGGCTTCCGTGATCAGGCCCACGCCGACGGTCGGCATGGAGGTCTGCTGCTTGATGCGGGCCGCGAATTCGATCTGGTAGCCGGGACCGACCGGGATCTTCTGCTGGGGGGACAAACCGCCGCTCGACACGTGGATGAACTGGCAGCCCAGCTTTTCCAGTTCCCTGGCCAGCACGATGCTCTGCTCCAGGTCCCAGCCGCCTTCGACCCAGTCGCTGGCCGAGATGCGCATGCCGACCACCATCTCCGCCGACACCTCGGCGCGGATCGCCTGGAACACCTCGAGCGGGAAGCGGATGCGGTTCTCGAGCGAGCCGCCGTATTCGTCGGTGCGCCGGTTCGACAGCGGCGACATGAACTGGTGCAGCAGGTAGCCGTGGGCGCCGTGGATCTCGATCGCGTCCAGCCCCAGGGCATCGGCGCGGCGCGCGGCTGCCACGAAGCCATCCTTGATGCGCTGCAGGCCGGCGGCATCAAGCGCCTCGGGCACGGTCTCGCCGTCGGCATGCGGAATGTTCGATGGCGCGACGGTCTGCCAGCCGTTGGCATGGTCGGCCGCGATGTTGGCGCCGCCCTGCCATGGCACCTCGCTCGAGGCCTTGCGGCCGGCGTGGCTCAGCTGGATCGCGACCTTGATCGGCGAATGCTTGCGGATGGCGTTGATGACCGGTTCCAGTTCGGCGGCGTGATTGTCGGACCACAGCCCGAGGTCGGCATAGGTGATGCGCCCGTCGTCCGTGACCGCGGTCGCTTCCAGGATCAGGACGGCGGCGCCGGACAGCGCGAGGTGGCCGAGGTGGATCATGTGCCAGTCGGTCGGCAGGCCGTCTTCGGCGGAGTACTGGCACATCGGCGCGATGGCGATCCGGTTGGCCAGTTCGAGCGGGCCGATCTTGATCGGAGAAAACAGTTTGCTCATGAGGAGACGCTCCCGTGCATTCAAAAGGGATAGTCTAGCGCGCACGGTTGAAACGTGCTTATCGTCTACGATGCGGTAACGGTTATTTGACCCGCACCACCATGATCCCGGCGCGCAAACCCACGCGCACGTCGGGGTTGGGGAACACGACGCACTCCTCGTCGTGCTGCACGGTGTAGACGGTGTCGCCATCGGTGGCGATGATGTCACCCTTTCTGAGCGGCGTGAAATTCTCGGTCCCGCGCCCGAAGCTCATCGTGAATTGGTCGGACAGCTTGGTAATCGACTGCGCCGTATCGAACACCAGCGGCGCCTTGCCCTGTCCCCGGGAAGAACCACGCAGCAGCCCGGCCAGCGCGCTGGATGCCTCGCTGAACTGCGACAAATCGTTCTGCCCCAGCGTCCCGATCCGCCCCAGCTCCACCGTGCTGGCGGCGGCGCCGTGCTGCTCGGCGGTCCAGTAACTGTAGGTGCCGGCGGACGCCGGGTTCATGATGACAGCCTCGATGCCGGCGACGCCGAGCCAGGCGATCAGCTCGGTCCGGGCATCGTCCGCGATCAGCTGCGGCACGATCGCGAACTTCGGATAGCGCGAGCCGCGGATCGCCGTGTGCAGGTCGAGGTGCCAGCGCCGCGCTCCGGCACCTTCGAAAAAGCCGCGGGTGGCGGCAATGATGTCGTCGGCGCGCCCGGCTTCGAAGGTGCCGGCCAGGTCGCCGCGCTGCAGGCGGAACATGCGGTTCAGGTCGGCGTCGATGAAACGCTTGCCGACCGCGATGGCGTCGATGCTGCCGACGCACAGCATCAGGTCCACATCCAGCTCGCCCGGGCTACGCGACAGGGCTTCGATGGCGTGGGCGACCATTTCGATCGGCCCGGTCTCGTCGCCGTGCACGCCCACCGACAGCAGCACTGCAGGACGGGATGCGTCCGCCTGCGCGGCCTTCACGGTCAGGATGCCCTTGGCAGGCAGCCCGACCGTGAAGCCGGCATCGCGGAAGCGCCCCGCCACCTCGCCGAAGTCGGCCCGGGCCAGGGCCCGTACTGCTTCAGGCAAGGTGTCGAAGGACGCGGTGCGCATTATGCCGCCAGCCGTTCCGGGCTCGCACCTTCCGACAGCGACCAGACGTCCAGCATCGCCTGTTCCAGGTCGGTCGGCTGGGCCTGGCCGCCGAGGCCCATCGCCCCGGTCAGCTCATGCACGGCAGCCTGCATGTCGCCGCCCTGCTTTGCGCGCTCCAGCACCTGCAGCAGCATGCGCTGCTGGGTGCGGCGCAGGGCTTGCAGCGCGTAGTTGCGCAACTGTTCCTGCGACTTGCTGGTGGCCGGCAGCTTCAGGCCGCGCTCCAGCGTGTCGATGCCGGCGGCGCTGCGCAGCAGCAGGCCGACGTGCAGGAATTCCGCCAGCGACAAGCCTTGCGGACGCTGCACCGACACCGCGGCGAACAGGAAGGCGGCCAGCGCCTCCACCGTATCGACGGCTTTCCAGGCTTGCGCGAAGGACGACGGCAAGCCCGCGTGGCTGTCGGCATCCAGCTTGGCCGGCACCAGCTGGCGCAGCTGTTCCGGGGTGGCGAACAGCTTGGACAGCTCGTCCATTCCGCCGGCGCCGGCTTGCTCCGCCGGCAGCGACAGCACGCCTTCGATCACGGTGCGCAGCATCACGCGGGTGCGCGCATCGACCGTCTGCGACACGTCGCGCGGCACCGCGAGGGCGTCATGGTCGAGCGCCTCGAACACCGGCGCCAGGTGCAGCGCGGCCCAGGCCTGGCCCCATGCCTTGACCACTTCCCCATCGTCGACACGGTGTTCGGTCGCCAGGTCGCGCAGCATCAGCGGACCGCAACGGTTGACCGATTCGTTGGCCAGCACGGTGGCCAGGATGGCGTTGGCCAGCGGGTGCGCCAGCGGATCGCGGGTGGCGACCAGCTGTTTCGGGAAGTAAGGACGCAGGATGGTGTCGGCCCACGGCAGTTCCGTCAGGGGCAGCGTCGCCAGGTTGCGCTTGAAGCGGTTCTTGACGTTGGCGATCACCACCGCCAGTTCCGGCGTGGTCAGGCCCTGGCCCAGGGCCTTGCGGCGCTGCAGCTCGGTTTCGCTCGGCAGCTGTTCCAGTTCGCGCGAAACGGCACCTTCGGCTTCCAGGCTGGCGATCAGGGCGGCATAGCCATCCACCACCGCGGCGTTGCTCTGGGCCTGGGCTTCGCGCACCAGCAGGTGGGTCTGCAGCGTGTTGTCGCGCAGGACCAGGTGCTCGATGTCGCCGGTCATTTCGTTCAGGATGCGGTTGCGGTCCGCTTCCGGCAGCTGGCCGGCATTGACTTCGGTGTCCAGCCAGATCTTGACGTTGACTTCGTGGTCCGAGCAATCCACGCCGGCAGAGTTGTCGATCGCATCGGTGAAGATGCGGCCGCCGCCCAGGGCGAATTCGATACGGCCGGCCTGGGTCGCGCCCAGGTTGCCGCCTTCGGCCACGACCTTGCAGCGCAGCTCGTTGCCGCTGACGCGGATATTGTCGTTGGCGCGGTCCTTCACCTGGGCGTGGGTCTCGCTGGACGCCTTGATGTAGGTACCGATGCCGCCGTTGTAGAACAGGTCCACCGGTGCCAGCAGGATGCGGTGCATCAGTTCTTCAGGCGTGAGCGTGGTCTCTTCGATGTCGAGGGCCGCGCGCACCTGCGGCGACAGTTCGATGTGGCGTGCCGAGCGTGGGTACACGCCGCCGCCTTCCGAGATCAGGTCCTTGTTGTAGTCTTCCCACGAAGAGCGCGGCAGCGCGAACATGCGCTGGCGCTCGTTGAACGAGACGATGACGTCCGGGTTCGGATCCAGGAAAATGTGGCGGTGGTCGAATGCGGCCAGCACTTTCAGCTGGCGCGACAGCAGCACGCCATTGCCGAACACGTCGCCCGACATGTCGCCCACGCCGACCATGGTCACCGGGGTCGAGTTCATGTCGTGGCCCATCTCGTAGAAGTGGCGCTTGACGGCTTCGAAGGCGCCCTTCGCGGTGATGCCCATCTTTTTGTGGTCGTAGCCGTTCGAACCGCCCGAGGCAAAGGCGTCGCCCAGCCAGAATCCGCGCGAGACGGCGATGCTGTTGGCGATGTCGGAGAAGGTCGCGGTGCCTTTATCGGCGGCCACCACCAGGTACGGGTCGTCCTGGTCGTAGCGCACGGTGTCGCCCGGCGGCACGATCTCGCCGCGCACGCGGTTGTCGGTGACTTCCAGCAGGCTGGCGATGAACAGGCGGTACACGGCTTCGCCCTCGGCCGCCACCACTTCACGTGCGGCATCCTTCGGCATCTGCTTGCAGACGAAGCCGCCCTTCGAGCCGGCCGGCACGATGACGGCATTCTTGACCATCTGTGCCTTCACCAGGCCCAGCACCTCGGTGCGGTAGTCTTCCATGCGGTCCGACCAGCGCAGGCCGCCGCGGGCGACCGGGCCGCCGCGCAGGTGGACGCCTTCGAAGCGGCGCGAGAACACGTAGATCTCGCGGAACGGACGCGGCTCCGGCACCAGGTGCAGGCTGCTGGTGTCGAACTTGAAGATGATCTTCTCGCCGTCATTCTGGAAGTAGTTGGTGCGCACCGTCGCCATGACGAGGTCGACCAGCGCAGCCATGATTTCCTCGGTGTCGGCGTGGTTGACCGCGGCCAGGCCGGCCTTCAGCTCGGCCAGCCTGGTGCCCGCCGCATCGCGCTGCTCTTGCGGCAGCGACGGATCGAAGCGCTGCACGAAACCGTCGACCAGGCCCTTGACCAGGCCGGCGCGCACGCGCAGGGTTTCGGCCATGTAGCGGGTCGAGAACTTGCTGCCGGCCTGGCGCCAGTAGCTGATGTAGGCGCGTACCAGCTGCACTTCGCGCAGCGACAGGCCACCTTCGATGGCCAGGCCGTTCAGGCGGCCGTCTTCGGCTTCGTCGTTGAACAGGGCCGCGAACAATTCCTCGGCCACGGCGGCGATGCCCGGCTGCGCCAATTTGGTGGCGCTTTCCGCGTCGACGATCAGGCCGCTCACGTAGTGGCGGGCGCCGTCGGCGGTTGCGAGCCAGAAGGTCTGTTCGCGGTCGATCGCGACGCCGGCGTTCTGCAGCGCCGGCAGGATGCGCGACAGCGAGGGCACGCTGCCGGTCGAGTACAGGCGGATCGAGGCGGTGCCGGCATCGTCGGTTTCGATACGCACCGAGACATGGCCCGGCTTGCCGTTATGGAGGATGGCGTTGACGTCGCGGAATGCGACTTCCGGCGCGGTGGCGGCCACGTAGTTCACCGGCAGCGTCGGCAGCAGTTTGCGCAGCGCGTTGCGGGTCGGGACATCTTCGATGTCCTCGGTCAGCACGGTGTAGCGGTCATGCCAGCCGTCCAGCACCGACAGCAGCGGCTTCTGGATGTCGGCTTCCAGGTCGAGCGGATTGCGCGCGGCCTGGGCGATCAGGTAGACGCGGGCCAGCGGGCCATCGGCGACCAGGGTCTGCGAGCGCACATCGACGGCGCCCGAGCTTTCCTTGAGGGCTTGCGCCAGCGCGGCCACCACGGCGGCGCTGTAGCGCTCGCGCGGCAGGTAGACCAGCACGTTCAGGTGACGCGCATACTTGTCGCGGCGCGCGAACACCTTGGCGCGCGGCTGCTTGTACAGCGAGACCACTGCGCTGCAGACCTGCGCCAGCCATTCCGGATCGGCTTCCAGTGCTTCGGTGCGCGGCAGCGATTCCAGGATCTCGATGAATTTCTCGGCGCGGAAGCCTTCCTGGCGCACGCCGGCGATGCCGAGCACCTTGGCCACGCGGCCACGCGCGAAAGGCAGGCGCGCCAGCGGGGTCGAGGTGGCGGCGCGGGTGAACAGGCCGACGAAGCAGTGCTCGCCGACGGTGTTGCCCTGGGTGTCGGTGGCGCGCACGCCGATGAAGTCGAGCGGCTGGTCGCGGTGCAGGGTGCCGGCCACGTCGGCCTTGACGATCGACAGCGTCTCTTCGCGGCGCGACAGGATCTCGAAGTCGCCCGGGATGTTCTTCAGGCAGGTGCCGTAGACCGGGTGCGCGGTGTCCTGCAGCACGCCGATGCGGCTCGGGATGTCGCGTTCCAGTTCGCGCACGCCCGGCTTGACGAAATAATAGGCGTAGCCGAAGGGCTCGAAGCCTTCGTTCTTGGCCCACTCCAGAAACGCGGCCACTTCCTGGCCGGAAGGCGTGCCCTGGTCGCTGGCGGCGGCAACGGCGGTCATGCGGTCGCGCATGGCGACGGCGTCGCGGTGCACCACGGCGGCGTCGCGCGCCACCATCTGCAGGCGCTCGACCAGCGCGTTCAATTCTTCTTCCGGCAGGTCTTCGCCCAGCAGGCAAAGGACATAGGATTCCAGCGGCGCGCCGGCTTCGCCGACGGCAGTGACGCCGCCGCTCGCGTCGCGGCGGACCGGCAGCACGGCATTCATGACGCCCGAGGCGACCACGCGCTGGCGGCGCAGCGCCATCACGAAGGAGTCGACCAGGTAAGGCATGTCCTCGTTCAGGATCAGCAGGGCGGTCGACATGCCGCAGCGCCCGTCGGTGTAGCGCATGCGAGCGATCTGGCAACCCTGCACGGTGCGCTGCGCCGCCTGGGTGAAGCCTTCCTGCAGGATGGCGGCCAGGCTGTCCGGCGCAACGCCGGCCAGGTCCTCGTCGTCGAGGGCACCGAGCCAGGCGCTGATCAGGGCACCGACCGGGCTGCCCGCATCGGCCGGTTTGTTCTCGTTCACCAGGGCCAGCGTACGGGTACGCAGATCCTGCGGCATGTCTTTGTTCATTTACATCTCCATTGCGTTTGTTTGCACCCTGGACAACCTGGCTCGTGGCCACGCGTCCCCGGGCTTTTGTTCGGACGGGGTTGTCCCGCCCATATCCTTTTTATCGCATGCTACGCCAGGTCATACAGTCCCGGCAAACCGAGGATGCGTTCCAGTTCTTCCAGCGCCTGGGCGCACTCGCGCGCCAGCTGCGGGTCGGCCAGGTCCTTCGGCTCGAGGCGGTCGCGGTAGTGACGCTCGACCCAGGGCACCAGGCGCGCATACAAATCCTCGGTCATGATCACGCCCTGGTGCATGGCCGCCGCTTCGATGTTGGTCAGGCTCACGCGCAGGCGCAGGCAGGCCGGGCCGCCGCCGTTGCGCATGCTCTGGCGCAGGTCGAATTCGATCAGTTCGTCGATCGGGCCGCCGCTGGCGATCAAGCCGTCCAGGTAGCGCGCCACGCTGGCGTTCTCGCGGCATTCGTGCGGCACCACCAGCGCCATGCGGCCGTCCGGCTTGGACAGGAGCTGACTATTGAACAAATAGCTGGCAACGGCGTCGGCCAGCGGCACCATGCCCGCATCGACGCGCAGCGCGTGCAGGTCGGCATCGACATTCGCCAGCGAGCGCCGCAGCGCGTCCAGGGTCGCCGCTTCATCGGCAAAGGCCATCTCGTGGTAGAACAGCACGTTGCCATTGCCGACCGCGATCACGTCGTTGTGGAACACGCCCTGGTCGATCACGTCCGGGTTCTGCGAGGCGAACACGGTGCGTGCCGGGTCCAGGCCGTGCAGGCGCGCGATCGCCTGCGAGGCTTCCAAAGTCTGGCGCGCCGGGTATTTTTTCGGGCTCGGGGCGGACGGGTCGAACTCGACGCGGCCATACACGAAGAACTCGACGCCGGCGGCGCCGTGGGCGCTGGCAAAGCGCGTGTGGTTGGCCGCGCCCTCGTCGCCGAAGGCCGGCGTCGACGGCAGCGCATCGTGCACCAAGAAGCGCTCCTGGTCGGCGAACAGCGCGCGCAGCGTGCGGGTCGACTGGATGTGTTCTTCGGCGCGGTGCAGCTTGTTGTTCAGGTTGGCGGCGGTGAAGTGCACGCGGCCGTTTGCGGTGTCGCTGGAGGGGCTGACGGTGGCGGCGTTCGCAGTCCACATCGGCGAAGCCGACCAGGCGCAGGCCAGGATCACCGGCGCCTCGCGCCAGGCGTGGGCCAGCACGTCGGCGTCCGTGCCGGAAAAGCCGAGCTGGCGCAGCAGGCGGAAATTCGGACGCGCCTGCGGCGGCAGCACCGCCTGGGCGAAGCCGCGCGCGGCCAGGGCCCGCATCTTGGCCAGGCCCTGCAGGGCGGCCTGGCGCGGGTTGGAGGCGCTCTTGACGTTGTTGAAGGAAGCGACGTTGCCGAACGAGAGGCCGGCATAGTTGTGCGATGGACCGACCAGGCCATCGAAGTTGAATTCGCGTGCGTTGTACATATCAGAAGCTCAGTCCCGGGGACAGCTTGGCCGGCATTTCCAGCGCGGCGTTTTCGATGGAGGCGACCGGGTAGGCGCAGTAATCGGCGGCATAGTAGGCGCTCGGGCGGTGGTTACCGGAGTCGCCGACGCCGCCGAAGGGTGCCGAGCTGGCCGCGCCGGTGGTCGGGCGGTTCCAGTTGAGCACACCGGCGCGCGCCCTGACGGCGAAGCGTTTCCACAGTTCTTCCGAGGGCGACAGCAGCGCGGCGGCCAGGCCGTAGCGGGTGGCGTTGGCGGCCCGGATGGCGGCGTCGAAGTCCGTTACGCGGATCACTTGCAGCAGTGGTCCGAACCACTCTTCGTCGGGGATGTTCTGCGCATCGGTGACGTCGACGATGCCGGCGGTGACGAAGCCGGCGTTCGGGTCGGGCTGGCGCATCTGCAGCAGGACCTTGCCGCCCTGCGCTTCCATCATGGCCTGCGCCTCGACCAAGCGTTGTGCCACCGCGCTCGAGACCACGGGCCCCATGAAAGGCTGCGGATCGGCGTTCGACGGGCCGACCGCCAGCTTGGCCGCCACCTGCACCAGGCGTTCGATGAAGGCCTGGCCTTCTGGCGTGTCCTGCACCACCAGGCGGCGCGCGCAGGTGCAGCGCTGGCCGGCCGAGATAAAGGCGGACATCACGGTGTGGTGCACGGCGGCGTCGACATCCTGGACATCCCACACGACCAGCGGGTTGTTGCCGCCCATTTCCAGCGCCAGCATCTTGCCCGGCTGGCCGCCGAACTGTTTATGGAGCGCGGCGCCGGTCTGGCTGCTGCCGGTGAACAGCACGCCATCGACATCGGCCTGGCCCAGCGCGATGCCGGTGTCGCGGCCGCCGTTGACCAGGTTCAGCACGCCCTTCGGCAGTCCGGCCTCGATCCACAGCTGTACCGTGCGCACGGCCGTGCGCGGCGCGTATTCGCTGGGCTTGAACACCAGGGTATTCCCGGCGATCAGGGCCGGCACGATGTGGCCGTTCGGCAGGTGGCCGGGGAAGTTGTAGGGACCGAACACGGCGAACACACCGTGCGGACGGTGGCGCAGCACGGCGTCGCCATCCGCGACTTTGCTGTTCGTTTCGCCGGTGCGCGACGCGTGCGACTGGACCGAGATGTCGATCTTGTTGGCCATGGTCGTCACTTCCGTGCGGGCTTCCCACAAGGGTTTACCGACTTCCTCGGCGATGATGACGGCCAGGTCTTCGTTGTGCTCTTTCAGCAAGTCGCGGAAACGCTGGCAGATGGCGATGCGCTCCTGCAGCGGGCGCAGGGCCCAGTCATCGAAGGCGTCGCGGGCGGCCTGCACGGCGCGTGCGACATCGTCAAGCGTGGACTCACGGCTGGTCCAGGTTTGGGCGCCAGTAGAAGGATCGATCGTGACCAGTTCGGGACCACTGCCGGCGAGCCATTCGCCGTTGATGTAGTTCGACAGCTTAGACATGGGCGTTCTTCCTTACATTGAGTGACAGCGTGCGCACCGGGTCGCCCACCTGGCAATGCAGCAGTTGCAGTTCGCGTGCCGACAGGGCAACCTGGGTGCCCCCTGAGCAGGCCTGCGTGAGGATCATGCGGAAATCGTCGATGCGGGTATTCGAGACCAGCGCAAGATCGCACTCGCCTTCCGGCTCGCCTTCGGCCGCCACCGTCAGCACGCTGTCGCGCACCGCGCGCAGCTCGGCCACGCGGCCCTGCAGTACCGGGCCGGCATCGAAGATGTCGACATAACCTTCGTAGTGCATGCCTTCCTGCTCGAGCAGCTTGCGCGCCGGGAGCGTGGAGCGGTGCACCTGGCCGATCACTTCCTGGGCGTCGTCGGGCAGGTAGGCCACGTACAGCGGCTGGCGCGGCATCAGCTCGGCGATGAAGGACTTCTTGCCCATCGCGGTCAGGCCGTCGACGTGGTTGAAGTCCATCTTGAAGAAGTGGCGGCCCAGGCCTTCGTAGAAGGGCGAAGTGCCGTCCTCGGCCTGGTAGCCGCGCATCTCGGCGATGATCTTTTCGGTGAACAGGTGCTGGAACTGGGCGATGAACAGGAATCGGCTTTTCGACAGCCACTTGCCGTTGGCGCCGGTACGGTATTCCGGCATCAGGAACAGCGAGCACAGTTCGGTGGCGCCGGTCAGGTCGTTCGACAGGTAGAGGGTGTCCATGCGCGTGAACACGTCGAGCTCGCGGCTGTGGTGCACCAGGGTGCCGATGCGGTAGTTATAGAAAGGCTCCGTCAGCCCGACCGCGGCCTTGATGGCGCACACGCCGGCCAGCCTGGGGCTGGGCTGAGCGGCCGCCGTGTCTTCCATCACGAACATGTAGTCGCGTTCTTCCGGCGGGATGGTCTGGGCGAAGGAGGCGACGGCAATGCCGATGCGCTCGCCGAGCATGGCGCGGTCCGGCTTCAGGGTCGTCATCCCGCTGCCGACCTGGTGCGCCATCTCGATCAGGGGATCGATGTCGTCCAGGGTGATTGCGCGTATTACCAGCATGGGGGCCTCATTGTTCACTCGGTTTTCCGATCCGGACGCAGGTGACGTGGTCGCCCGGCGCCACGCGCAGCGCAGCCTGGGCCCAGTCGGGCAGGCATAGCACCTCGCCGCTTTCGGCCGGCGCGCACGGCACCACGATGGCGCGGAAGTTGCGCTCACTGCCGGCGATGGCGTAGCTCACCAGCGTCTCGGGCGCGCTGGGCGGATGGTCTTGCGTGGCCACGCGGCGCACCATGGCGCCGCTGAAGGAACCCAGGGCGTTCTTGTGGGCTTGCAGGATCGGGCCGCCGTCGAAGATGTCGATGTATTCGTCGGCCTCGAACCCTTCTTCGGTGAGCACGTCGAAGGCCAGCTGGCCGTCCGGATGGATCTGGCCCATGGCGGCCTGCGCCGGTCCAGGCAGCAGCGGCACGTAGACCGGGTAATGCGGCATCAGCTCGACGATCAGAGTGCGGTTGCGGGCGCCGCCGATGACGCGTTCGGCGTCCAGGAAATCCATCTTGAAGAACTTGCGTCCCAGCGCATCCCAGAACGGCGACTGGCCGGCATCGTCGGTGACGCCGGCCAGTGGCACGAAGAAACGGTCGCCGAAGCGGTGCGGCGCCAGCACCGCGTACAGCAGGCGCGCGCGCGACAGCAAAGCCGCTTCCAGGCCGGCGCGGTCGCGGTGGCGCACGGTGAAGCCGGACAGCTGGGAATACGCGGTGAGTTCCGAACACAGGGTCAGCGCATGCACGCTGTGGCTGATGTTCAGGTCGCGCGAGACCTGCTGGATGACGTCGTTGCGGAAGGCGAAATAGGTGCCGTTGGAGCCGGCGGAGGCGTGGATCGCCGCGGTGCCTTCGAGTTCACGGCTTTCGATGTTCTCGAGGACGAACAGGTAAGTCTCTTCGCTGGGAATGTCGACGTGGGCCGCGAACGAGGCCACGGACCGCTCGACCAGCGCGGCGATCTTTTCGCGGGTGCGCGGCAAGGTATGCACGCCCGGCGTGGAGGCGGCCAGCAGGGTCTCGAGGGCGCCGACATCCGCGGGCTCGACCGGACGGACAAGGTACATGGGGGCTCCCGGCATGCGTGAGGAGGTGGTAATGGCGTCGCGAAGGGCTGGATGTGTCCAGTCCCTCGCTCGCTGCGCTCGTTGACCTTTAACCGGCCAGGAAGGCGTCGGCGGCCGCGCGCATGATGCGGTCGGCTTCTTCGATCTGGGCGTCGGACACGATCAGCGCCGGGGCCAGGCGCACCACGTCCGGACCCGCGATCAGCAGCATCAGGCCGAGCTTTTCGGCGACCTTGGTGTAGTCCTTGGAACGGCCCTTATACGCATCCGCCATCGGCAGGCCGATCAGCAGGCCCTTGCCGCGCGCCTTGGCGAACAGCTGCGGGTAGTCGGCGGCCAGCTTGTCCAGGTTGGCGAAGACCTTGGCCGACGCGGCGCGCACGCGCTCCAGGAAGGCCGGCTGGTTGATCTGTTCGACCACGGCGAGTGCCACGGTGGTGGCCAGCGGGTTGCCGCCGTAGGTGGTGCCGTGCGAGCCGACCACGAAGTGCTGGGCGATCTCGTTCGTGGTCAGCATGGCGCCGATCGGGTAGCCATTGCCCAGCGCCTTGGCGGTGGTCAGCACGTCCGGGGTCACGCCGGTGTTCATGTAATCGTAGAAGGTGCCGGTGCGGCCGACGCCGGACTGCACTTCGTCGAAGATCAGCAGGGCGCCGGTCTGGTCGCACAGCTCGCGCAGGGCCTTCAGGAAGGCCGGGTCGCCCGGGATCACACCGCCCTCGCCCTGGATCGGTTCGACGATCACGGCGGCCACGTCATCGGTGATGGCGGCGCGCGCGGAGTCGATGTCGTTGTAGTTGATGTGGTTGATGCTCGGCGGCAGCGGCTCGAAGCCTTCGGTGTACTTCGACTGCCCCCCGACCGAGACGGTGAACAGGGTACGGCCGTGGAAGGACGAATAGCAGGACACGATGCGCGACTTGTGCGCGCCGAACTTGCCGTGCGCGTACTTGCGCGCGAGCTTGAGGGCCGCTTCGTTGGCTTCGGCGCCCGAGTTGGCGAAGAAGGCGCGTTCGGCGAAGGTGGCCTCGATCAGGGCGGAGGCCAGGCGCAGCACCGGCTCGTTGGTGTAGCCGTTACCGACGTGCCACAGGGTGTTGGCCTGGCGCGTCAGCGCTTCGACCACGACCGGGTTGCAGTGGCCCAGGCTGGAGACGGCGATGCCGGAGGTGAAGTCGAGGTAATGCTTGCCTTCCTGGTCCCACACATCCAGGCCCGCGGCGCGCACCGGCACCATCGCGGCAGGGGCGTAGGTCGGGACGAGGACCTCGTCGAAAGTCTGGCGCGTTACAGCGAGCCTGGTGACACCGGAATCGAGCTTGGCATTCATGACGTTGTTCCTCATCCAATTAAATAGTCCCCCATTATAAAAACCCCATCCTTGCAGTTCTTTCCAATCTGCGACAGGCATTTTCATTTTTGGACGAACCCTCAACCGGGGTCAGAGCCCGATTTGGGCAATTTCCCTTTTTAAACCTAATTCGGGTCAGTAATTCGGGGTCAGAGCACAATATTTCGGTGGCTTGCGCGTCATTCGCCGAGTTAAGGAAATGTTAGCGGTGGGTTTGACGAAGTTAACAAATAATTGTGCTCTGACCCCGAATTGGGGGGATGCGGAGTGGATCTTGCCCAAACAGGGCTCTGACCCCGGTTTGAGCGAGGTCGCTATTCGCTTAGTTTGCGCTGGCGTTCTTCGCGGGGGGTATTGCCGAACAGGGCGCCGAAGGCGGTGGAGAAGTGGGAACCGGAGGAGAAGCCGCACATCAGGCCGACCTGCACGATGGAATAGTTGGTGTCGCGCAGCAGCTGGCGGGCGCGCTTCAGGCGCAGTTCGAGGTAATAGCGCGACGGCAGGCTGCCCAGGTATTGCTTGAACAGGCGTTCCAGCTGGCGCCGCGAGATGCCTGCCAGTTGCGCGATCTCGTCGGTCGACAGCGGTTCTTCGATGTTGGCTTCCATCAGGGTCACGGCCTCGGTCAGCTTCGGCTGCAAGGTGCCGAAACGGGCCTGCAAGGCCACCCGCTGGCGTTCTTCCGGGCCGCGCACGCGGTCCACGCACAGCACTTCCTTGACTTGCGCCTGGACGGTCGGGCCGAACAGGATGTCGACCAGGGTCAGTGCGAAATCGATGCTGGCCGCGCCGCCGCAGCAGGTCAGGCGCGCGCCGTCGATCTCGAACAGGTGCGGGCTGAAGGTCAATTGCTCGGCGATGGCGTCGGCATCCGGGTACAGCGACCAGGGCAGCGCGGTGCGGGCGCCGCCCAATACCCCGGCTTCGGCCAGCCACAGCACGCCGGCGCCGACCCCGCCCCAGCAGGCCGCACCGCGGCAGCGTTCGGCCAGGGCACGCAAATTGGCGGGACGCAGGCCGGCCTCGGCTTCGTCGGCCACCAGCAGCACCAGATGCCAGGGCCGCAGCGCTTCGCCGGCGAATTTGTCCGGGCTGCGCACGTCGACGTGCAGGCGCTGCGGGCCAACCAGGCGCGCGGCCAGGCGCAGCGGCTGGATCAGGCCCGACCAGGTCAGCGAATCGGGCTCGCCGGCGTTCACCAGCAGCACGCGCAGCGGCGTCTCCTGCGCCAGGCGGGACAGTTCAGCGTGCTGCATCGGGGCGTTTCTGGTTCATCGACTCGTTTACTCGGGCGCCAGCGAAGCCGCGGGCCGGCCCTCGCTATTCCACTGGCTGACTATCATACCGGAGATCAACAGCGCCGCTCCCAGCCAGCCGCGGCCGCTCATCGCCTCGCCCAGCCAGAAAAAGCCGAAGAAGGCGGCGGCGCCCGGCTCGAAGGCGTAGATCACGGCCGCCTCGTTGGCGCTGGTGCGCGACTGGCCCCAGGCCTGCATCGAAATGATGGCGGCGGTGCAGACCACGCCAAGGTAGGCGAAGTTGGGCCAGTAGCGCGCCAGGTGGCCGCCGATATCGGTCCAGTAGGCGGCGCCCGGCGGCACCTCGCGTACCAGCAGCCAGGCCGTGGCGCACACGGCGACGGTGCCGATCTGGGCCGCGGTCACGCTCAGCAGACGTACCGCCCGGCGCGTGCGGATTTCCATGATTTTCACGTAGACGCCAAAGCAGAGCGCCCCCATCAAGGCCAGGGTGTCTCCGCTGCCCCAGGCGCCGCCATCCCAGCACAGGGCAGCAAGGCCGGCCAGTGCCAGCAGCAGCGCGGCCACGATGCGGCGCTCGGGCAGGCGCCCGCCGAGTACGCCCAGCAGCGGCACTACCAGCACGTTCAGGCCGGTGATGAAGGCATTGCGGTTGGAACTGGTCAGCGCCAGCCCCTCGACCTGGAACAGGTAGCAGAAAAACAACACCAGGCCCAGCAGCATGCCCGACAGCAAATCCGCGCGCCGCGCCCGCCACAGGAAGGGCGACAGGATCAGCGTTGCCAGGGCAAAGCGCACCAGGATGATCCACACCGGCGAAAAGGTCGCGGTAAGGTCCTTCATGGCCGGGAAAGTCGTGCCCCAGACAAGGACCACGATGACGAGGGCGCAAATGCCGCGCAGCTGCTGGTTCATGGAGTTGGACAATCGGTCAGGCGCATGTGCCTGGTTGCAAGATCGGCTATGGTACTCGTCCGCACGCGGGCGTGGGACAAAAATGGATCGGCGGGCAAGATTGCCGCGGGCGGCTATAATCCCGCCATGCGTCGCATCGACCTGCGCCGCCTTTTGAATAAACAAAGGACACCCCGTGAATACTGCCCTGCTCGAAGGTAAAAAGCCGGCCCATTTCGACAAGCACATCATCGGCAATCTGCTGCTCGACGTCGCCACGCCCGACCAGGTGCGCGAAGAACCGATGGTGATCGGCGTGCGCAACGAAGCCGGCGACATCTACCGCCTGATCGGTGCAGCCACGCTGAACAGCTTCATGAACGGCGTCGAGGAATTGTTCGACCTCGGCCTGATCGACGAACTGCAGGATACCGAAGAGCCGAAGGACGGCTGCGATGCCATCTTCAGCGAGCCTTGATTCGTCACTGATCCAGCAAACTCGGCAAGTTTACTGTTTATTGGCGGTATAATTTCCCAATGGACAGAACCGACGCCCTCAAGAGCATCGCCGCACAAGCCGGACGCGGCGACCTCAGCTTTCCAACGAACGTGGCTGCAACGCTCAAGCTGCAGCACGCCCTGCTCGACCCCGAGTGCCATATCGACGATGCCGCACGCCTGGTGCAGACCGAGCCGCTGCTGGCCGCGCGCACCGTCGCCATCGCGAATGCGGCCGCCTACAACCGCAAGGGCCAGGACGTGACCAATGTGCGGGCCGCCGTGCAGCGCGTCGGTTTCCGCACCCTGGGCGCCCTGGCAGCGGCGGTGATCGTGCGCCAGCTTGCCGGCGGCATCACCGACCCGGCACTGCGTGCCAAGGCCGACCAGTTGTGGGAGCACTCGGCCTATGTCGCCGCCCTGTCCCAGGTGATCGCCAAACGCGTGTCGAACGTGGATCCGGAGACGGCGATGTTTGCCGGCATCGTGCATGAGGTCGGCGGCTTTTATGTGCTGTCGCGCGCGGCCGAATTCCCCGGCCTGCTGGAGGGTGGTGCCGATGAATGGCTAGAATTCGGCGAAACCGCGATCGGACGCGGCGTGCTGCTCAAGCTGGGCGTGCCGGCGCCGGTGATGGGCGCGATCGAAGCGCTGTGGAACGGCTTGCGCGCCCTGCCCCCGGAAACCCTGGGCGACACCCTGCTGCTGGCCAAGGATTTGTGCCCGGTCCCCTCGCCGCTGCTGGAGCGCCCGGGTACCGCCGGCCTGCGCAGTGCCGCCACCATCGATTTCACAGTGGGCGACGGCACCCTGGCCCTGATCCTGGAAGAGTCCGCTGAAGAAGTGCGCGGCCTCAGTGCCGCCATTTCCTGAACGACCAAAAAAAAACCCGCTGCAAGAGCGGGCTAAGTCCAAAACTAGGGATGTCCTGAAAGAGACAGGTCCATACTAGTTCCATGAATGCGCGCGCTCTGTGCGTTGCCTCACACTTGTTAAATTTTTTGACCTTTCCTTGATCCGGCGCGTAAAACTTGTTTGGCGCCTTGAAGGAAAATTCAAAAACAGGCAAAAAAAAACCCACTCCGTTAAGGGAGCGGGCTGAAGTCCAAAACTAGGGATGTCCTGAAAGAGACAAGTCCATGGTAAGGCACGTACCAGTTCGTCTCCGTGCGGTGCTTCACACAACAAAAGCATCCAAAAGATAAACACAAAAAAAACGCCACGGCGAACCGTGGCGGTTTTAACAATGGCGCAAATTACACGACAGCGCCGTCGGTTTCGTCGCGTTCCTTGACCGGCTTGATCAAGTCTTCGCGCTTCACGCCCAGCCACATGGCGATGGCCGCCGCCACGAACACCGACGAGTAGATACCGAACAGGATACCGATGGTCAGCGCGATGGCGAAGAAGTGCAGGGCCTGGCCGCCGAAGAACAGCATCGACAGCACCATCATCTCGGTACAGCCGTGGGTGATGATGGTACGCGAGATGGTGCTGGTGATCGCATGGTCGATGACTTCGGTCACGCTCATCTTGCGCTGCTTGCGGAAGGTTTCGCGGATCCGGTCGAAGATGACCACGGATTCGTTGACCGAATAGCCCAGCACCGCCAGCACCGCGGCCAGCACGGTCAGCGAGAATTCCCACTGGAAGAAGGCGAAGAAGCCGAGGATGATCACCACGTCGTGCAGGTTGGCGATGATTGCCGCGACCGCGAACTTCCACTCGAAGCGCACGGCCAGGTAGATCATCACGCCCACGACCACCATGATCAGCGCGTTCAGGCCGTTCTGGGCCAGCTCGTCGCCGACCTGGGAACCGACCGAATCCACGCGCTGCAGTTTCACGACTTCGGCGCCGGCGGCATTCACGCAGCTGGTGCGGGTGACGTTTTCACCCTTGTCGGTGGTTTCCTGGATCTGCTTCGGGGTACCGCTTTCGGCCGCGCACAGGGCGTTGAACACGGTGGCCGACGGTGCGACGCCGGTAGTGTTCTTCGCCGGCGGCAGGCGCAGCATGATGTCGCTGGCGGTGCCGAAGCTGGTGACCACCGGCTCGTAGTGCAGCTGTTCCAGGCTGTGGCGGATCTTGTCCTGGTCGGCCGCATGGTTGTAGCGCAGCTCCATCGTGGTGCCGCCGGTGAACTCGACCGAGTAGTTCAGGTTCTTGGTCAGCAGGAAGAATACCGCCGCGACGAAGGTCAGCGCCGAGATCACGTTGAAAATCAACGCGTGGCGCATGAACGGGATATCCCGCTTGATCTTGAAAAATTCCATGATTGCTCTCGCTTACCTTATTTCTTCACGGCCGGCTTGGTGCCGGGGGCCGCAGTGCCAGTTGCGGTGGTGCCCGCACTCCACACGGTACCGATCGCCAGCTTGCCCAGTTTCTTGCCGCGGCGTCCATACCACAGGTTGACCACGCCACGCGACAGGAACACTGCCGAGAACATCGAGGTCAGGATGCCCAGGCAGTGCACGACGGCAAAGCCGCGCACCGCGCCCGAGCCGAATACCAGCAATGCCAGGCCGACGATCAGGGTGGTGACGTTCGAGTCCAGGATGGTGGCCCAGGCGTGCTCGAAGCCGGCCGAGATCGCCGCCTGCGGGGTATTCCCGGCACGCAGCTCTTCGCGGATACGCTCGTTGATCAGCACGTTGGCGTCGATCGCCATACCCAGCGCCAGCGCGATTGCCGCGATACCCGGCAGGGTCAGCGTTGCCTGCAGCATCGACAGCAGGGCCAGCAGGAACAGCAGGTTGCAGGCCAGCGCGATCACGCTGAAGAAACCGAACAGCTGGTAGTAGATGATCATGAAGATCGCGATCGCCACGAAGCCCCACAGGGTCGAATGCAGGCCCTTCGAGATGTTCTCGGCGCCCAGCTGCGGGCCGACCACGCGTTCCTCGACGAATTCCGTCGGTGCCGCCATGGCACCGGCGCGCAGCAGCAGGGCGGTCTCGGCCGCTTTTTGCGGCGATTCCAGGCCGGTGATGCGGAAGCGCGAACCCAGTTCTTCCTGGATGTTCGGCGCTTGCAGGACGATGTACTTGTTCTTTTCCTTCAGCAGCACGGCCATGCGCTTGCCGACGCGCGGACGGGTCGCTTCGCGCATCTTGCGGCCACCGTCGCCGTTCAGGTCGATGCTGATGGCCGGACGCTGGTTTTCGTCGAAGCTGGCGCTGGCGCTGGCGATGTAGTCGCCGGTCAGGACCACGTCCTTGTACACCACGACCGGTGCGGCCGGGCCATCGGTGAACAGTTCCGAGTTCAGCGGAATGGCAGCGGAGCGTTCGGTGCCCGGCGTGACCGAATCGTCGACCATGCGGAATTCCAGGGTTGCGGTGCGGCCGATAATATCTTTCGCGTGAGCAACGTCTTGCACGCCCGGCAATTGCACAATGATGCGGTCACGGCCTTGCTGCTGGATCACCGGCTCGGACACGCCCAGCTCGTTGATACGCTTGGACAGGGTGCTGATGTTCTGCTTGACACCCTCTTCCACGACGCGTTGCAGCGCGTCCGGCTTCATGGTCACCAGCAGTTTCAGGTCGGTGCCGTCGGCGGCTTCGCTGAACACCAGGTCGCCGTTCTGGTTGCCCAGCACGCTGCGCGCCTTGGCGCGGGTGTCGGCGTCGCGGAACTTGATCTCGATGTTGTTGCCAACGCGGTCGATACCGGCGTGGCGCACGTTCTGGTCGCGCAGCTGGGAACGCACTGCCGCCTGGATACTCTTGATGCGGGTTTCCTGGACCGCCTTGCCATCCACCTGCAGCAGGAAGTGCACGCCGCCGCGCAGGTCGAGGCCGAGGTTCATCGCCTTGGCATTCAGCTTCTGCATCCAGACCGGGGTGTTCTTCACCAGGTTGACGGTGACGGTGTAGTCGGGGTCGGCCTGGTCGCGGTTCAGGTCGCGCTCCAGCGCCAGCTTGGCCTTGAACTGGGCGTCGGTGCTGGTGAAGCGCGCCAGTACCGCGCTGGTGTCACCGGCGCCTTCGAGGCTGACCTGCTCGGCGGGTACGCCGTCGCGCTTCAGGGTCTCGGCGACGAGGGCCGTGGTGTCGCTGTTGACGCGGACGGTGGCCTTGCCGGTGGTGACCTGCAGTGCCGGCGAGTCAACGAAGTAGTTGGGCGAGGTGTACAACAAGCCCAGCAGTACTGCCACCAGGATCAGTATGTATTTCCAGAGGGGATAGCGATTCATGATGTTCCAGCGTTCAAGAATGGGGCAGTGTAAAGAGCTTGGTGCGCGCGGCTGCAAGCAGCCCGCCGCACCCGCCTTCTTACAGGGACTTCAGGGTGCCCTTAGGCAGCAACGCGGTGACGGCGCTCTTCTGCACCACCATTTCGGTGTTGGCAGCCACTTCGATGGTGACATAGCCTTCGGTGACCTTGGTCACGCGGCCCAGCACACCGCCGACGGTGATGACTTCGTCGTTCTTGGCCAACGCATCCATCATGGTGCGCAGTTCCTTCTGGCGCTTCTGCTGCGGACGGATCATGAGGAAATACATGACCACGAACATCAGAATCAGCGGGGCGAACGTGGTGAGGCTGCCCATGATACCGGGGTCGGCGGCGGCACCAGCGGTTTGCGCGTAAGCGTTGGAAATGAACACAAGGACTCCGATTGTAAGTATAAAAGGTAAAAATTGAGCGCTGTATTCTAGCACCCGTGCATCGGCAGCGGCCAATTCCCATCATGTGGCATTGGCATGCCTAATTGCAAGAGATTGCAAAAATTAAACGCCGCGGGCCCGATCCGCATTGAACTGCAAGCGGAATTCGTGGAAACGATCCGCATCGATCGCGTCGCGGATTTCCTGCATCAGGTTCAAGTAATAGTGCAGGTTGTGGATCGTATTCAGACGCGCGCCCAGGATTTCCTTGGAGCGCTGCAAGTGGTGCAAATACGCCCGCGAGAAATTCTTGCAGCAATAGCAGGTGCAGGACTCGTCCAGCGGCGCCGTGTCGTCCTTGTAGCGCGCGTTCTTGATCTTGACGTCGCCAAAGCGGGTGAACAGCCAGCCATTGCGCGCGTTCCGGGTCGGCATCACGCAGTCGAACATGTCGACGCCGTTGGCCACGCCGGCCACCAGGTCTTCCGGGGTGCCGACGCCCATCAGGTAGTGCGGCTTGTTCTCGGGCAGGCGCGGGCCGACGTGCTCCAGGATGCGCATCATGTCTTCCTTCGGCTCGCCAACCGACAAACCGCCGATGGCCAGGCCAGGGAAATCGATCTCCTCGAGTCCCGCCAGCGATTCGTCGCGCAGGCGCTCGTACATACCGCCCTGGACGATGCCGAACAGCGCGTTCGGGTTCTCGCCGCCCTTGAACTCGTTCATGGAGCGCTGGGCCCAGCGCAGCGACATGCGCATCGACTTGGCCGCTTCTTCGCTCGTGGCCGGGCGGCCGTCGATTTCATACGGGGTGCATTCGTCGAACTGCATCACGATGTCCGAGTTCAGCGAGCGCTGGATCTGCATCGAGATTTCCGGCGACAGGAACAGCTTTGAACCGTCGATCGGCGAGGCGAACTTGACGCCCTCTTCCGTGATCTTGCGCATCGCACCCAGCGAAAACACCTGGAAGCCGCCGGAGTCGGTCAGGATCGGGCCATTCCAGCCCATGAAGCCATGCAGGCCGCCGAATTTGTCCAGCACCTGGGTGCCCGGGCGCAGCCACAGGTGGAAGGTGTTGCCGAGGATGATCTGCGAACCGACGTCTTTCAGTTCGATTGGGTCCATCGCCTTGACCGAGCCGTAGGTACCGACCGGCATGAAGATCGGGGTTTCGATGGTGCCGTGGTTCAGTTTCAAACGGCCGCGACGGGCGTGCGACAGGCCGCTCGTGTCTTTTTTGAGGAGGGTAAATTCCAGCATGTCTATTAACTTAGTTCGTTGCCGCTTGGCGTGATTGAGTGGTGAGCAGCATGGCGTCGCCGTAGCTGAAGAAGCGGTATTCGCTGGCGATCGCATGCGCGTAGGCGCTGCGGATGGCGTCGTAGCCGGCAAAGGCCGAGACCAGCATCATCAGCGTCGACTTCGGCAGGTGGAAATTCGTGATCAGGCGCGTGACCGTCTTGAACAGATAGCCCGGGGTGATGAACAGGCGGGTGTCGCCGCTGCCAGCTTGCAGGGCACCGGTCTGCGAGGCCGATTCAAGCGCGCGCAGCGAGGTCGTGCCGACGGCCACGACGTGGCGGCCTGCGGCCTGCGCGGCGCGTACGGCGTCCACGGTCTCTTGCGGGATCGTGTACCACTCGCTGTGCATATTGTGTTCGGCCAGGTTCTCGACCCGCACCGGCTGGAAGGTGCCGGCACCCACGTGCAGGGTGACGTAGGCAATGTTGACGCCCTTGGCCGCGACTTTATCCAGCAGAGGCTGGTCGAAGTGCAGGCCGGCGGTCGGCGCGGCGACGGCGCCCGGCTCCTTGGAATACACGGTCTGGTAGCGCTGCTCGTCGAAATCGTCGGCATCGTGCTCGATGTAGGGCGGCAGCGGCAGGCGGCCGTGGGCCTCGATCAGCTCGAACACGTCGCCTTCGAAATGCAGCGTGAAGAATTCGCCGGCACGCTCGCCGACGCCGACCTCGAAGGCGTCGGCCAGGCGGATGCGGGTGCCCGGCCTGGGCGACTTCGACGCCCTCACCTGCGCCAGCACCGTGCGCGGATCGAGCACGCGTTCGACCAGCACCTCGACCTGGCCGCCGGTGTCCTTCTGGCCGAAGAAGCGCGCCTTCAGTACGCGGGTGTTGTTCATCACCAGCACGTCGCCGGCCTGCAGCTGGTCGACGATGTCGGAAAAATGGCGGTCCGCGATGCGGTCGCCGTCCAGTTGCAGCAGGCGCGAAGCGCTGCGGTCCGGCAGCGGCACCTGGGCGATGCGCTCGGGCGGCAGGTCAAAATCGAAATCGGAAAGGGAATACATTTTTGCTCATCTTGGGAATCGTGGCCCGCAGCCTTACAATAGGGGCACAAGCGTGTACGGCGAACCTTCTATTTTACCCCTGATTTCCCGCCGAAGGGCCGCCGGTGCGCATCAACAAGCCTTTTATGCCCGCCACCAAAGCCAAAGCTGCAGCGACACCGGCAGCGAAAAACATCGAAGCCAAGCTCGCCAAGCTCGGCCTGCGTACCGACATGGACCTGGTCCTGCACCTGCCGATGCGCTACGAGGACGAGACCGAAGTCGTTCCCATCCGCGAAGCTTGCCTGCGTGGCGGCCACGTGTCGCAGGTCGAAGGCGTCGTGACCAAGAATGAAATCAGCTACAAGCCGCGCAAGCAGCTGCTGGTGTCGATCGCCGACGAGACCTCGGACATCCAGCTGCGCTTCATGAATTTCTACGGCAGCCAGGTCAAGCAGCTGGCCGAAGGCACGCGCGTGCGCGCCCGCAGCGAAGTGCGGCACGGCTTCTTCGGCGCCGAGATGGTGCACCCGGTGTATAAAATCGTCAACGAAGGCGCGCCGCTGCCGACCTCCCTGACGCCGGTGTACCCGGCTGGCGAAGGCCTGTCGCAGACCATCCTGCGGCGCGCCATCAGCGATGCCATGAAGCGCGTCGACTGGCAGGACACGGTGCCGCAAGCGGTGCGCACGCGCCTGAACCTGGCCGAATTCCAGCCGGCGGTGCGCCTGCTGCACTACCCGCCGGCCGAGGTCGACACCCACGCGCTGATCGAGCGCAGCCACCCGGCCTGGACGCGCGTGAAATTCGACGAGCTGCTGGCCCAGCAGCTGTCATTGAAACGCGCGCAGCGCGCCCGCCGCGACAAGGGCGCGCCGCACTTGCGGACCGTGGGCACGCTGTCGAACGCCTTCCTGGAAACGCTACCCTTCAAGCTGACGAATGCGCAGGCGCGCGTGGTCAAGGAAATCAGCGCCGACCTGTGCGAAGGCTATCCGATGCAGCGCCTGCTGCAGGGCGACGTCGGCAGCGGCAAGACCGTGGTCGCGGCGCTGGCGGCCGCCCAGGCCATCGACAGCGGCTACCAGGCCGCGCTGATGGCGCCGACCGAGATCCTGGCCGAGCAGCACTTCCGCAAGATCGCCGCCTGGATGGAGCCGCTCGGCGTGAAGGTCGCCTGGCTCACGGGCAGCCTGAAGAAAAAGGAAAAGCAGGCGGCCAGCGAGATGGCGGAGAACGGCGAGGCCAACCTGGTGATCGGCACCCACGCCCTGATTCAGGATTCGGTGCAGTTCGCTCGCCTTGGTCTGGTGCTGGTGGACGAGCAGCACCGCTTCGGCGTCGGCCAGCGCCTCACGCTGCGGAATAAAGGCAGCGGCGGCCTGGTGCCGCACCAATTGATGATGTCGGCCACGCCGATCCCGCGCACGCTGGCGATGACGTATTACGCCGACCTGGAGGTGTCCGTCATCGACGAACTGCCGCCGGGCCGCACGCCGATCGTCACACGCGCGATCGACCAGAACCGGCGCGATGAAGTCATCGAACGCGTGCACGCGGCCGCGCTCGAAGGCCGGCAAGTGTACTGGGTATGTCCGCTGATCGAGGAGTCCGAGGCGCTGCAGCTGCAGACCGCCACCGACACCTTCGAGACCCTGGCCGCATCGCTGCCCGACCTGGTGGTCGGCCTGGTGCACGGCCGCATGAAGCCAGCCGAGAAGCAGGTCATCATGGATGCCTTTTCAAACGGCGACGTGCACGTGCTGGTGGCCACCACCGTGATCGAGGTTGGCGTCGACGTGCCGAACGCCTCGCTGATGGTGATCGAGCACGCCGAGCGCTTTGGCCTGTCGCAGCTGCACCAGTTGCGCGGCCGCGTCGGCCGCGGCTCGGCGGCCAGCGTCTGCCTGCTGCTGTATCAGAGCCCGCTAGGCCAGGTGGCCAAGCAGCGCCTGATGACGATGCGCGAGACCACCGACGGTTTCGAGATCGCGCGCCGCGACCTGGAAATTCGCGGCCCCGGCGAATTCCTGGGCGCGCGCCAGTCGGGCGAAGCGATGCTGCGCTTTGCCGATCTCGAGACCGACCAGTGGATCGTGGACCAGGCGCGCGACGTGGCGCAATGGCTGCTGGATGCGGGGACGCCGGAGACGGAGGCGATCGTGGATGCGCACCTGCAGCGCTGGCTTGGAGGGCGGGAGGAGTTTTTGAAGGTGTAAGGGCGGGCCCGTAATGCGTGAGGAAACCCTAGCTTGCTCATTCTCGCTTGCTCATTCTTTTGTTAGCACCCAAACGTCGTTCCCGCCTTGCGGGAACGACGTGTTTAACCTTACTTGGCGGCGACCGTGGCGTCCTTGTGCGCCTCGACCTTCGCGGCCTTGTGTTCTGCCTTGGCGTCCTTCACCTCGGCCTTCGCTTCCGCCTTGGTCTGCTTCGCGTCCGCCTTGGCTTCCTTCACTTCCGCCTTCGCCGTGTGCCTGGCTTCCTTCACGTCGGCCTTGGCCGCGGCTTTGGTCTCTTTCACTTCCGCCTTCGCTGCCTGCTTTTCCTGCTTGGCTTCAGCCTTGGCGGCTGCCGGGGTAGTGGTGGCTGCCGGTGCAGGGGTCTGGGCGAATGCTGCGGTGGCGAACAGGCCGGCGATCAGGGTGGCGATGGTCTTTTTCATGATGGTGGTCCTTGGTTTCGGTTTCGTTTGCAGCGCACGTTCATCGTGTCGCTTGCTCATGAAACGGAGACCGGCATCATCCTGTTGACGGGCATTACAAACGCTTACCCTGCTGACAGATGCTTACAACTCGGCAGTATCCGCTTCAGTCGGCCCGGGTCAGCTCGACCCCATCCACCGTCATCTTCCACTTGCCGCCTTCGCGGTGCGGCGGCTTGCTGACCACGAAGGTGGAACGCACCAGAGCGAAGCCGACATCGAAGTTGTCGCCCTTGAAGCCTTGCAGGTCGACGCTCAGCTTCAGGTCCTTGCCCGGTTGCTTGCGCGCGTACTCGACGTGGCCATCCTGCTTGAGATGGATGCGCATGTCCTGACCGCGCCAGTCGCCGACGTAGACGGCCTTGTCGGCAGGGACCGGGACCGGTTCAGCAAAGCTGGGGTGGGCGGCGAACAGGCAGGTGGCGAACAAGGCGGCACGGCGGCGCATGGAACTTCCTCGATGAGTGAAAGGGTCAAAAAAGTATCGTTCCCGCCACCTGCCCCGTCAAACAAAAACGCGTATGCATGCGTGGTCAAGCGTCCACACCGGGCGCCGGCGGCCGCACTTCGGGCGGCAGTTTCGCCTCCACCCGCGCGATCCGTTCTCCCTGCAGCGCGCGCAGGCGCGCCACCCGCTCCGGACCCGCGGCTTGCGGCGAGCCGCAATCGAAGGGTGGCTGCGGGTCGTATTCAAACGCGAGCTGCAAGGTCTTCGCGGTCTCCTCCCCGGCCAGCTCGGCGGCCAGCGCCAGGCCGAAGTCGATGCCGGCGGTGACGCCGCCACCCGACATCCGATTGCGGTCGCGCACGATGCGCTCGGCCACCGGAATCGCGCCGTAGCGTGGCAGGTAATCACGCCACATCCAGTGGCATGCGGAGCGATAGCCCTGCAGCAGCCCGGCCGCACCCAGCACCAGCGCACCGTTGCAGACCGAGGTCACGTAACGGGCGGCCTCTCCCTGGCGGCGCAGGAAGCCGAGCGTCGCCGCGTCGTCCAGCAGATATTCGATGCCGAAGCCGCCCGGCACGCACAAGACGTCGAGCTGCGGGCAATCGGCGAAGACGGTCGTCGGGTTGATGCTGAAGCCGACGTCGGTGACCACGGGAGCGAACGATTTCCACAGCAGGTGGACCTGGGCGCCCGGCACGCGCCCCAGGATTTGCGCCGGCCCGGTCAGGTCGAGCTGGGTCACGTGCGGGAACAGCAGGAAACCGATGTGGCAGGGTGCGGTCATGGTGGGCTCCGTTCGTCGTCGAATGCTCCCATTCTGGAACCGGCGGCGCTTGGCAGCAATGACAATGTCTGGTTAAATCCTGCCAATGAAACCACCTGCCGCCAAGCTGCACGACGTCGCCCTGCTGGTCTTCGACGGCATCCAGGTCCTGGACGCTACCGGGCCGGCCGCCGTGTTCGCGGCGGCGAACGATGCCGCGTCCAGCCCCCGCTACCGCATTCACATCCTGTCCGCGCAGGGCGGCCCCATTGCCAGCAACAGCGGCGTGATTCTGCAGACAGCGGCCTTGTCTTCGCTGATGCCGGCCAAGCTTGATACGGTGCTGGTGGTCGGCGGCAGCAAGGCCGGCCTGCAGGCGATGGCGCGCAACGAAGCGGTGCGCGCATGGATGGTGAAAGCCTGTGCCGGGGCACGGCGCTACGGCTCGATCTGCACCGGCGCCTTTGTGCTGGCCGCCTTCGGCCTGGCGCAGGGCAAGCGCGTGGCCACGCACTGGGAAGCGACGGCGCTGCTGGGCGAGCGCCACCCGGACCTGGATGTCGATGCGAATGCGCTGTACGTCGAGGATGGCCGATTGTGGACCTCGGCCGGCGTCACCACCGGCATCGACATGTGCCTGGCGCTGGTGGCGCGCGACCTCGGCGAGGCGGTCGCAAATGCGGTCGCCCGGCGCCTGGTGCTGTACGCGCGCCGTCCCGGCTACCAGTCCCAGTTCAGCTCCGTGCTGGCGGCCCAGGCCAGGGCGGACACCTCGTTTTCGGGCTTGCTGGACTGGATCCGCGGCCACCTGGATCGCCCGCTCGACGTTACGCGGCTGGCCGAACAGGCCGGCATGTCACCGCGAAATTTTCATCGGCGTTTCACGGAGGCGGTCGGCGAGACACCGGCGCGTTGCATCGAAACGCTGCGGCTCGATCATGCGCGTTATTTACTGGAAGCGAATACCTCGCTCAAAGCCATCGCGGATCAAACCGGGTATGCGAACCAGGGGCAGTTTTCGAAGGCTTTCGTACGCCGCTTCGGCATGAGCCCGGGCCTGTTCCGCGAAATGCACGGGAGCGCAGGCAAACGCCAATAAAAAAGCCCGCATTGCGCGGGCCTGTCCTTGTTGCTGACTGCTTATTTGCTGGTCGACGTCGGCGTACCGGACGTGGCCGGGTCGGTCGGGCCCGCAGTCGTGGTCTGCGCATCGGCCGGCATCTTGGCATCGGCCTTCACCGGCGCATGCTTCTTCGGATGCTTGGCGGTCGCTTTCTGCGCGCCCTTGGTTTCCTTGGCCTCGGGCGCGGCCGTTTCCTTGTCATGCGTGGCCTGGGCCTTGGCGACGGCCGGCGAGACGGCCGATTGCGGCGTTGCGGTGGAAGGCGACGCCGGGGCCGGCGTGGTCTGGGCGAACGCAGCGCTAGCGAACAGGCCGGCGATCAAGGTGGCGATGGTCTTTTTCATGATGGAGCGTCCTCTTCAGTGTTGGCTTGGGTATCAGCTTGGTGCACGCTTGCGTTGCACTTGTCCCTTCAACGCGGGGCCCGCTCCACCTGTTGACCAGCCTTACAATCGCTTACCTGGCTGACAAGTGCTTACAAGACGGTTCACGCCGCCTTGGGCTCGTAGCCATACCAGGCGTCGAACAGATGGCTGGCCTTGGCGTCCTTCACTTCCGGACGCGCGCGCAGCCAGGTGACCACGGTTTCGATGTCCGCCTCGGTGGCCGATCCGCGCTCGGTCCTGGCCACGATGCCGCCGGTTTCCAGCAGCGGCATCCTGCCGCCGAAGCCGCCAGCCAGCAAGCCGTGCGTGTCGAGGAAGCTGGAGTAGTCACCAAGGAAATCGTCATAGGGTTCGCCGTCCATCGGGCTGGCGAACACGAGGTCGACTTCGAAGCTCAGCTCCTGGAATTCGGCGACGCGCTGTTTCTTGCGCTGGCGCGGGCTCAGGCGCCGCACGCGGCAATTGGCGCAGGGGTTCTTTTTCATGCTTCTTCCTTTATTGGGTGAACAGCGCGTCGGCTGCATAAGTAAGCCCGATCTGGCGCCGGATCTCGTCCATCGCGCCCATCAGGGACAGCGTATCGTCATGGCTCATGCCCGGGCTTTCGATCAGGCCCGCCTGCCAGCAGCGCTGGGCTTCGATTACCTCGTGCACGTAGCCGTTGCCCAGGTAGGGCGTGGCCACGGTGCGGGCGACGCCGTCGAGGCGCGTCACCGTCACCGTCTGGGCATGGTGGAACTTGGTGTTCATGCGCACGCGCCCCCGGTCGCCGGCGATGGTCAGTTCGCTCGGCAGGTGGGCGCGCAGCGAGCAGCTGCAGCTGGACAGCCCGCCGCCGCGGTGCTTCAGCACGAAGCTGGTCTGCTCGTCGACGCCGGTGGCGCCGATGTCAGCCTGCGCCACTACCGACTCGACAGGGCCGAGCAGCGCCACCGCGATCGACAGCGGATAGATGCCGATATCGAGCAACGCGCCGCCACCCAGCTCCGGGTTGAACAGGCGGTGTTCGGGACCGGCCGGCGAAGCGAAGCCGAGGTCGGCGATCACCTGCACCGGCTTGCCGATCTCGCCGGACTCCACGATGCGGCACACCTCGGCCAGTCCGGGCAGGTAGCGCGACCACATCGCCTCCATCAGGAACAGGTTTTTTGCACGCGCCAGCGCCACCAGCTGCTCGGCCTCCGCGCGATTCACCGTGAACGCCTTTTCGCACAGCACGCCCTTGCCCGCTTCCAGCGCCATGCGCACGTTCTCGAAGTGCATCGGGTGCGGCGTGCCGACGTAGACCAGGTCGATGTCGCCGGCCTGTGCGAGCTGTTCATATGAACCATATGCCGTGCCACCGAATTCCTGGGTGAACGCTTGCGCGCTTTCCTGCGTGCGCGAGCCGACGCCGGCCAGCACTGCGCCCGGCGTGTCCTTCAATGCATTGGCAAAGGCCTTGGCGATCCTGCCGGTACCGAGGATGCCCCATCGTACGCTTGCGCTCATTTCTTCTCCTTTTTGGGTCTGAATACAGTCTCGTCGAGATAGAAGGCTTCATCCTGCCCGGGCCACCAGCCCGGCACGCCCAGCACCTGCAGCGGCGTGAAGACGGCGGTGCTCAAGCCTTCCTGCGCCAGGCTGGCGGCCAGGGTCCGGTCGATCCAGGCGCGCCTTTCCTGCCACGGCAGGGCGAACCAGGCGTCGCCTGTGAACAGCACGCGCGTGTGGGCGGTGATCGCCTTGCGCGGTGCCACCAGCTTTTCCATCAGCGCGTGGCCGAACAGCCAGACCTGCGCATGTTCAAGGAACGCGGCGCGCTTCGTAGAGAGGACCTCATGCCAGCGGTGCGCGCGCAAGCCCTCGACCAGCGCGTGGCCGGCCGCCGCATCGCGTACCACCAGCAGGGCCGCGTTCTCGTCGAACAGGGTGGCGGCATCGCGTGCCGGCCCGCGCGATTTGCCGACGCCGGCCTGTGCGATCTGCGCCGCCTGCAGCGCATTCAACTCGCGCTTGACGAGCGGGAAGGTCTGCCACACGAGGCCATTGAAGAAATCGTGCAGGTTGTCGCGCGTCGGCACGCCGCCGGTGGCGCCGATGAAGGCTTCGTAGGCGGTACCTGGCGGCAGGTCGTCCTGCGGCACGAAGCGGATCGGCAGCCCGTGGTGGTTCTGCAGCCCGAGGCGCGCGGCATTGGCGTTGAAGGCATCGATGTAGCCTGCCCCTGCGGGAATCAAGCTATCGTAAGCGGGACGCACCGCGGCATACCACGGGCGTTCCCAGTCGATCTCCGGGAACATCTCCGGCTTACAGCATCTTCCAGCCGATCTGCTCGCCGCCATTGAGCGGTACCAGTGCGTGCTCGCCCATCGGCACGGTGGCCGGCAAGGTCCAGCTTTCGCGCTTGAGGGTGATGGTGCCCTGGTTGACCGGCAGGTCGTAGAAGTTCGGGCCGTTCAGGCTGGCGAAGGCTTCCAGCTTGTCCAGCGCCCCGGCGTCATCGAAGGCGGTGGCATACAGTTCCATCGCGTGCAGCGCGGTGTAGCAGCCGGCGCAGCCGCAGCTGGTTTCCTTGGTGTGCAGGGCATGCGGGGCCGAATCGGTGCCGAGGAAGAAGCGCTCGTCGCCGCTGGTCGCCGCGGTCACCAGCGCCAGGCGGTGTTCTTCGCGCTTGAGCACCGGCAGGCAGTAGTAATGCGGGCGGATGCCGCCGCGGAAGATCTCGTTGCGGTTGTACAGCAGGTGATGCGCGGTGATGGTGGCGGCGATCGGACCTTCGGCTTCGGCCACGTACTGGGCGGCGTCGCGCGTGGTGATGTGCTCGAACACGATTTTCAGTTCCGGGAAATCGCGGCGCAGCGGGCGCATCACGCGTTCGATGAACACGGCTTCGCGGTCGAACAAATCGATGTCGTTGTCGGTGACTTCGCCGTGCACCAGCAGCGGCATGTCGAGCGCCTGCATCACTTCCAGGGTTGCATGGCACTTGCGCAGGTCGGTCACGCCAGCCGCCGAGTTGGTGGTGGCGCCGGCCGGGTACAGCTTGACGGCGTGGATGAAACCGGTGTCGACCGCGCGGCGGATTTCGTCCGGATCGGTATTGTCGGTCAGGTACAGCGTCATCAAGGGCTCAAATTGCATGCCCTGCGGCAGAGCGCCGAGGATGCGCTGGCGGTATTCGGTGGCCGCCGCGGCGGTGGTGACCGGCGGCTTCAGGTTCGGCATCACGATCGCGCGGGCGAACTGGCGCGCGGTGTGCGGCAGGACGTCCGCCAGCGTGGCGCCGTCGCGCAGGTGCAGGTGCCAGTCGTCGGGGCGGGTAATAGTGATGGTGTCGGGGGATTCGATGGTGGACATGGCGGCTCTCGGATTACGGACCCCGGTATTCTACCCCGCGGCCCTCTCCGGCTGCACACACGCCGGCACTCTCGTGATCTAATGCCGGCTCGCTTTCGAGACAGGAATCCCATGCCGATACGCAGCATTACTGAACTGACCACCCTCGCCACCGACGCTCTGGTGCGCGCCGGCGCCAGCCGCGCAATGGCCGAGTCCACCGCGCGCGCCCTGGTTGCGGCGGAAGCCCGGCAACTCAGCTCGCACGGCCTGTCGCGCGTGCCCCAGTATTGCACCCACCTGCACAGCGGCCGCGTCGACGGCCATGCCGAGCCGCGCATGCAGCAGACCCGCCCCGCCGCCCTGCTGGTCGATGCCGCCGACGGCTTCGCCTTCCTCGCCTGCGAACTGGCGGTGCAGGAAGCGATCCGCTCGGCACGCGACTGCGGCGCGGCCTTTGCCGGCGTCACCAACAGCCACCATTCCGGCGCCGCCGCCCTGCAGCTGGCACCGGTGGCCGCCGCCGGCATGGTCGGCCTGGCGTTCTCGAATTCGCCCGGCGCCATGCCGGCCTGGGGCGGCAAGCGGCCGCTGTTCGGCACCAATCCGATCGCCGCCGTGTTCCCGCGGCGTGACGCGTCCCCGCTGGTGATCGATTTGTCGCTGTCCAAGGTCGCGCGCGGCAAGCTGATGGTGGCCAAGCAGGAAGGCCGCAGCATTCCCGAAGGCTGGGCCCTGGACAAGGACGGCCAGCCAACCACCGACCCGGCCGCCGGCATGGAAGGCATGATGCTGCCGGCCGGCGGCGTCAAGGGCGCGATGCTGGCCCTGATGGTCGAGCTGCTGTGCTGCGCGCTGACCGGCGCGTCCTTCGGCTTCGAGGCGGATTCCTTCTTCCCGGCCGAAGGCAACCGGCCGCGCATCGGCCAGGCCTTCCTGGTGATCGACCCGGCGGCGCTGGCCGGCGGCGAGGTGTTCCATGCGCGGATCGAGACCCTGATCGAGGCCATGATGGTGGACGAGGACGTGCGCTTGCCGGGGTCGCGGCGGGAGGCGCTGGCGGATCGCGCTGCCGCGGAGGGCATCGCGGTGCCGGATGGGCTGCTGGCGCAGCTGGAGGCGCTGGCGCGGGCGTAGTTACATTTATATTAGTGGATGATCCGCGCCAGGAACTCGCGGGCACGCTCCGATTTAGGGGCGCCGAAGAAGTCTTCCTTTGCGCTGTCCTCGATGATGCGGCCGCCGTCCATGAACACGACCCGGTCGGCCACCTTGCGCGCAAAGCCCATTTCGTGGGTCACGACCATCATGGTCATGCCGTCCCGGGCCAGGCCGACCATCACGTCCAGCACCTCGCCCACCATTTCCGGGTCGAGCGCGGACGTGGGTTCGTCGAACAGCATGGCGACCGGGTCCATCGCCAGCGCCCGCGCGATCGCCACCCGCTGCTGCTGGCCGCCGGAAAGCTGGGACGGGAACTTGTCCTGGTGGGCCAGCAGGTCGACGCGCTCCAGGTACTTCAATCCGTTGGCAGTGGCTGCGTCGCGCGAACGCTTCAGCACCTTGATTTGCGCGAGGTTCAGGTTGTCGCGTACCGACAGGTGGGGGAACAGCTCGAAATTCTGGAATACCATGCCGATGCGCGCACGCAGGGCCGGCAGGTCGGTCTTCGGGTCGCCGACCTCGGTGCCGTCGACGCGGATCCGCCCCTGCTGGAAGGCTTCGAGGCCGTTGACGGTCTTGATCAGGGTGGACTTGCCGGAACCGGAGGGTCCGCACACCACCACGACGTCGCCGCGCGCCACTTGGGTGCTGCATTCGGCGAGGACCTGGAAGGCGCCATACCATTTACTGACCTTGTCGATTCCGATCATCTGCTTCCCTTGTATTGTCGTGCATTTACAAAGACTTGCGCGTGCTTGACAGCACCATCAACGCCTAGGATACTGCGGAACTTGTCAATATAATCATCAGCTTAATGGCAAAGGGCAGGACCACCACCATTTTGCCCGATTTGCCGAACGCCCATGCGGTCCAGGACGGACGATCTTCTCCTGACCCGGCGCCATCACCAGAGGAAGCACTATGACCAATCGAAACCGCCTCACCACCTACATTCTCGTAGGCCTGGTGCTGGGCATCGCCGTCGGCTACGTCGCGAATACGAACATGGCCGATCCGGCCGGCTTCGCCGACAAGATGTCGCTGGTGACCACGCTGTTCCTGCGCCTGATTAAGATGGTGATCGCGCCGCTGGTGTTCTCCACCCTGGTGGTCGGCATCGCCAAGATGGGCGACGCCAAGGAAGTCGGCCGCATCGGCATCAAGGCGCTGGGCTGGTTCATCATCGCCTCGCTGATGTCGCTGACCCTGGGCCTGATCCTGGTGAACATCTTCCGTCCGGGCGACGCGATGGCGCTGTCCGGCCACCTGCCGGCGGCCACCGCCTCTTCCGGCATCGCCACCACCGGCCTGACGCTGGCCGACTTCGTCACCCACCTGGTGCCCGCCTCGATCGTCGACGGCATGGCCAAGAACGAGATCCTGCAGATCGTGATCTTCTCGATCTTCTTCGGCACCGGCGCCGCAGCCGTGGGCGCGCGTGCCACGCCGCTGATCGACGCCGTCGACGGCATCGCCCACGTGATGCTGAAGGTGACCGGCTATGTGATGAACTTCGCGCCGCTGGCGGTGTTCGCCGCGGTCGCCAGCACCATCGCCAAGAGCGGCGTCGGCGTGCTGACCACCTACGGCCTGTTCATGGGCGAGTTCTATCTCAGCATGGTCCTGTTGTGGGTCCTGCTGATCCTGGTCGGCATCGTGTTCGTCGGCCCGCGCATCCTCAAGCTGATCGCCATGCTGCGCGAACCGACCATCCTCGCCTTTACCTGCGCCTCCTCGGAAGCCGCCTTCCCGAAAACCCTGGAAGGCCTGGAGCGCTTCGGTGTGAAGAACCGCCTGGCCGCCTTCGTGCTGCCGATCGGTTATTCGTTCAACCTGGACGGCTCGATGTTGTACTGCACCTTCGCGACCATCTTCATCGCCCAGGCCTACGGTATCGAACTGCCGCTGGCGACCCAGCTGACCATGATGCTGGTGCTGATGCTGACCTCGAAGGGTATCGCCGGCGTGCCGCGCGCCTCGCTGGTCGTCATCGCCGCGACCCTGAACCAGTTCCACATCCCGGAAGCCGGCCTGCTGCTCCTGCTCGGCATCGACCACTTCCTGGACATGGGCCGCTCGGCCACCAACGTAATCGGCAACGGCATCGCCACCGCCGTGGTGGCGAAGTGGGAGGGCGAGCTGACCGACCCGATCGCGGAAGAAAAGGATATGTCGACGGCGCCGCTGCGCTGAGCGAGTACGCAGGCTACACAAAGGCTTTCCGCCAGTGGAAAGCCTTTTTTTATGAACGCAACAGCTGAACGTTTGAAATACGAGTCCCAAGGAGATCCCATGTACCTGAAACTTACGCGCACCCTGTTCGCACTCTTCCTCTGCTTGTTCGCGCTGGCCGCACAGGCACAAATGCCCGCCGCCAAACTGCCGCGCGTCGTCATCCTGGCCACCGGCGGCACCATCGCCGGCACCGGTACCACCAGCACCACCACCGTCGGCTACACCGCCGCCACGGTCGGCGTGGATGCCCTCATCAAGGCCGTGCCGGAACTGCAGAAAGTGGCCCAGGTCAGCGGCGAACAGGTGTTCCAGATCGCCAGCGAAAACATGGGCAACGAACAGTGGCTGACGCTGGCCAAGCGCGTCAACACGCTGCTGGCCAAGCCGGACGTCGACGGCATCGTGATCACCCACGGCACCGACACGATCGAGGAGACCGCCTACTTCCTGGACCTGGTGGTCAAGAGCCGCAAGCCAGTGGTAGTGGTGGGCGCCATGCGGCCGTCGACCGCGATCTCGGCAGACGGCCCGATCAACCTGTACAACGCGGTGCTCACCGCCGGCAGCCAGGAAGCGGTCGGCAAGGGCGTGCTGGTGGTGCTGAACGACCAGATCAACGCCGCGCGCGAAGTCACCAAGACCAACACCGTCACCACCGACACCTTCAAGTCGCCGGAACTGGGGATGCTGGGCTACGTCGTCGGCAACCAGGCGCACTTCTACCGCGCTTCCACGCGCAAGCACACCGCTGATACCGAGTTCGACGTGTCGAAGCTGGACGCGCTGCCGCAGGTGGACATCGCCTACAGCTACGCCAACGTCGGCCCGACCGCGATCAACGCACTGGTGGCGGCCGGTGCCAGGGGCCTGGTGCATGGCGGCGTGGGCGACGGCAGCCTGCCGACCAAGGTGCGCCCTGCCCTCACCGCCGCGCGCGAAAAAGGCGTGGTCATCGTGCGCTCCAGCCGCGTGGGCCAGGGCATCGTGGCGCGCAATGGCGAAGCGAACGACGACCAGCTGGATTTCGTGGTGTCGGATACCTTGAATCCGCAGAAGGCGCGCATTCTCCTGATGCTGGCGCTGACCAGGACCAGCAGCACCAAAGAGATCCAGCGCATGTTCTACACTTATTGATGCATTGGTGGGCACCCCGTGCCCACGGTGCACCGCAAAACGAAAAAGCCGCCCTCGGGCGGCTTTCTCTTTCAACGCGGCCGTTTCATATCAGCGCATGCCCTTTCAGGCGCGTCAAGATCGCCAGAGGACTCGATTCCTTGTCGTACTGCTGCATCGGCGACAGCTGCAGCGTGTGCTCCAGCATGTACTGCCCCGCCATCACCGAGTGCGAGGCCTGGTCCGAGAAGCACACCCAGGCGCAGCCCGGCGGGAAGCCGAAGGTTTCCTGCGGCGCGTTCTTCTGGTAATCCAGGTCGGACTTCATGGCGTCGTGCAGCTGCAGCATCAGGTGGTCATACTCGCTGCGCAGCGACTTGGTCACGCCCAGCGCATGCAGGGCCCTGGCTTGCCAGGGCACGTATTTCTTCAGGCGCGGCATGAAGCGTTTGGCCACGTCCTCGAAGGGTTCACCCACGCGCCACACGCGCGGCTGGCCTTCCAGGTTGACGTTGGTGAAGACGCGCAGCAAGCGCTCGCCACGGTTCGGGCGCGACGGGAAGGCATCCACGTGCAGGCGGCGGTCATCGGCGCGCCAGGATTGCACGCGGGTCTGCACCACCGACGGACGGAAGCTGGTGGCGCCGCGGCGCAGGTGCTCGCCGTAGCGCGGCACCAGGTTGCCGATCAGCGCTTCGGCTTCGGCGCGGAAGCGGCCGATCATCCCGGCCAGCATGGCCCTGGCATCGTCGTCGCCGGCGGCGCCCTTCAGGTTGCCGCTTGAATCCAGGCTGATGTTGCGGCTCTTGGGGTCACGGATGTCTTCGCGGAACAGCGCCAATTCTTCCTTCTGCGGCGCGAAGCCCGCCTTGCCGTAGCTGCCGAAGTTGGGAAAGGTCAGCACCTTGCCGGCTTCCAGCGCGGCGATCCAGGCCGGGTTGCCGTGGCCGACGTCGGCCATGTCGATCTCGACGATCTGTTTGTCCATATTGTTCTCTTAGTCTTGTTCCATTTCGACGGGGGATGCCTGCGCATCGTCCTGCCTTGCCTGCTGGCGGTCCCACATCTGCCGGTACAGGCCATCCGCCGCGATCAGCAAGGCGTGCGTGCCGCGTTCGACGATGCGGCCATGGTCCAGCACCAGGATCTGGCCGGCGTCGGCGATGGTCGACAGGCGGTGCGCGATCACCAGCGTGGTGCGCTCCCTGGCGATCTCCTTCAGCTGCGCCTGGATCGCCTGCTCCGATTTGGAGTCGAGCGCCGACGTCGCCTCGTCGAAGATCAGGATCGCGGGATTCTTGAGGAGGGTCCGCGCGATCGCCACCCGCTGCTTTTCGCCGCCGGACAGCTTCAGGCCGCGTTCACCCACCATTGTCGCATAGCCGTCAGGCAGACTCTCGATGAAGTCGTGGATCGAGGCCGCGCGTGCCGCCGCCACGATGTCATCGCGGCCGGCGCCGGGGCGGCCGTAGGCGATGTTGTATTCGATGGTGTCGTTGAACAGCACCGTATCCTGGGGCACGATGCCGATCGCGTGGCGCAGCGAGTCCTGGGTAATCTGGCGCAGGTCCTGGCCGTCGATGCGGATCGCTCCCTGCTGCACGTCGTAGAAGCGGAACAGCAGGCGCGACAGGGTCGACTTGCCCGAGCCGCTGTGGCCGACCACCGCCGTGGTGGTGCCGGCCGGGATGCTGAAATCGACGTCGAACAGGATCTGGCGCTTTGGGTCGTAGCTGAATTCCACGTGCGAGAACTCGACCCGAGCGCCGCGCGTCACCAGCGGCTTCGCTTCAGGGCCGTCCGCCACCTCGCGGTTCTGCTCGAGAAGGCTGAACAGGCGCTCCATGTCGGCCAGGCTTTGCTTGATCTCGCGGTAGATCACGCCCAGGAAATTCAGCGGGATGTACAGCTGCAGCATGAAGGAATTCACCAGCACCAGGTCGCCCAGGGTCATGGACTTGTCGATCACGCCCTGGGTGGCGCGCCACAGGATGGCGGTGACGGCGGCGGCGATGATCAGCGACTGGCCGCTGTTCAGCAGCGACAGCGAGGTCTGCGAGCGCACCGCGGCGCGCTCGTAGTTCTGCAGGCCTTCGTCGTAGCGCCTGGCTTCGTAATCCTCGTTGCCGAAGTACTTGACGGTCTCGTAGTTGATCAGCGAATCGATCGCCTTGGTGTTGGCCTTGGAATCGAGCTCGTTCATCGTGCGCCGGAAATGGGTGCGCCATTCCGTCACGCTGATGGTGAAGCCGATGTAGGTGACCAGCGCCACGCCGGTAATGATCGAGAACCACTTATCGTAGTGCAGCGCCAGGTAGACCAGCACCAGCGTGATCTCGACCAGCGTCGGCAGGATGGAAAACAGCGAATACGACACCAGCGAGCTGACGCCGCGCGTGCCGCGCTCGATGTCGCGCGTCATGCCGCCGGTCTGGCGGTTCAGGTGAAAACGCAGCGACAGCGCGTGCAGGTGGCGGAACACGCGCAGCGCGATCGTACGCACGGCGCGCTGGGTCACGCGCGCAAACAGGAATTCGCGCAACTCCGTGAACAGCGTGGTCGAGAAGCGCAGCGCGCCATACGCCACCAGCGCGCCCAGCGGCAGCACCAGCAGCGCATGCGGATTCGTCGGACTGATGCTGAGGCTATCGACGATGTTCTTGAGTACCAGCGGCACGCCGATATTCGCCAGCTTGGCGCCGACCAGGCAAATCATGGCCGCCAGCACGCGCCATTTATAGACCCACAGGTAGGGCAGCAGGCTGCGGATCGTGGCCCAATCGTCGCGCCTGGCGTTCGGATCGGAGGGAGGCGGTGGGGAATTGGCGGAGGAGCGTCGCATGACAGATATGCAAAATGTATGTTGTAATCTGGGACGATTGTAGCCTTTACCGAGATTTCACGATGACTCAGCCAGAAAACCAGATCCCATCCACGCTCCGTCTGCCCGAAGGCAAGATGCCGGTGCTGAGGATGATGCCCTCCCCGTCCGACGCGAATGTCTACGGCGACGTGTTCGGCGGCTGGATCATGGCCCAGGTCGACGTCGCCGGTTCCTTGCCGGCGGTGCGCCGCGCCAATGGCCGCGTGGCCACGATCGCGGTGAATTCCTTCCTGTTCAAGAATCCGGTGTTCGTGGGCGACCTGCTCTCCTTTTATGCCGACATCACCAAGGTCGGCAATACCTCGGTCACGGTCTACGTCGAAGTCTACGCCGAACGCAACCGCCTGCAGACCAACGTCGTGAAGGTGACGGAGGCAACGCTGACCTATGTCGCCACCGGTCCGGACCGCAAGCCGCGCCAGTTGCCGCCGCTCGACTCGCTGCTGATCGAGCCGTAAACGCCATGGAGCCGGCGCGCCGCCTGTTCCTGCTGGATGCGGCGCGCCTGGCCGCAGCTGCCACCGCTTCCGGCATCGTCCACGCGGCCCCGCCCAATGCCGCCGGCTATCCGTTCGGGCTCGGCGTCGCCTCCGGTGCGCCGCTGCCGGATTCGGTTGTCCTGTGGACGCGCATCCTGCCGGATCCCTTGCATGCGGAATCCAGTCCGAAGCTGGCGGTGCCGCTGCGCTGGGAAGTCGCGCACGACGAAGGTTTCCACAAGATCGCCGCGCGCGGTTCGGTGGTCGCCACGCCTGAACTCGCCCACAGCGTACGCGTCAACGTGACCGGCCTGCAGCCGGCGCGCTGGTACTGGTACCGCTTCATGCTGGGCGACGCCGTCAGTCCGGTCGGCCGCACCCGCACAGCGCCCGCCGCGGGCAGCATGCCGGACCTGCTGAAGCTGGCCGTGGCCTCGTGTCAGCACTGGGAATTCGGCAGCTATGCGGCGCACCGTTACATCGCGGCCGCAAGCCCCGACCTGGTCGCCTTCCTCGGCGACTATATCTATGAGTGGGGCCCGTATCGGCTGCAGCATCCGCAGCGCCAGGTGCGCAGCGACGAATCCTTCACGCTGGACGATTACCGGCGCCGCTACGCGCAATACAAGTCCGACCCGGACCTGCAGGCGGCCCACCTTGTCGCACCCTGGATCGTGACCTGGGACGACCACGAAGTCGCCAACGATTACGCCGCCTTGCGCGACGAACGCCTGTCCCCGAACTTTGCGCGGCGCCGCGCCGCGGCCTACCAGGCCTTTTACGAGCACATGCCGCTGCGCCTGCCGCCGCCGCGCAGTTTTGGGAGCGTGCGCATGTTCCAGCGCTACGACTGGGGAAGGCTGGCGCGCTTCCACGTGCTCGACGACCGCCAGTACCGCGCGGTGCAAGCCTGTCCGCGGCCGCGCGCCGGCGGATCGTCGTCGACCAGCCCGCGCAGCTGCGCTACCTTGCTGGATCCACGGCGCACGATGCTGGGAAAGGCGCAGGAAGCCTGGCTGGAAGCCGGCCTGCGTTCGTCCAGGGCGCGCTGGAACATCCTGGCCCAGCAGACCCTGATGGCGCAATCGACGCAGGTGCCGGTCACGGCAAGCGATGGCGGCCGCTTCTGGACCGATGGCTGGGACGGTTACCCGGCGGCGCGGCGCCGGCTGCTGGACACGCTATTGACATCCCGCGCCGCCAATCCGCTGGTGCTGGGCGGCGACGTCCACACCTTTTATGCGAGCGAGCTGCGGCCCGACTTCAAGCGGCCGGCGTCGAAAGCCAATCCGCTCGTCGCCACGGAATTCGTCGGCACCTCGGTCACCTCCAGCTCGCGGCCGCAGCAGCGCACGCTGGAGTACGTGGCGATGAATCCGCACATCAAGTACGGGCGCAGCGACAGGCGCGGTTACATGCTGGTGGAGGTGACGCCGAAGGAGACCCGGACCCGGTTCATGGGGCTGGATGAGGTGCGGGATGCGCGGACGGGGCAGCGCGAGCTGGCGGGGTTCAGGGTGGTGGATGGAAAAGTCGGCGTGGAGATGACGTCCACTCAGGACACCTGACGCTAGTACGTCATTCCCGCGCAGGCGGGAATGGCGTGCTAGCGTCAGTGGCTAAAAGACCTCAGGCGGTTTGCTTCTCATCCCGCAACTCCCGCCGCAGGATCTTGCCCACATTCGTCTTCGGCAGCGTCTCGCGAAACTCGATGTACTTTGGCCGCTTGTAGCCGGTCAGCTGCTCCTTGCAGTAAGCAAGCAGCTCTTCCTTGTTCAACGCCGCGTTCTTCTTTACCACGTACAGCTTCACGGCTTCGCCCGAGTGCTGGTCCGGCACGCCCACGCAGGCCACTTCCAGCACGCCCGGGTGGGACATCACGACTTCCTCGACTTCGTTCGGGTAGACGTTGAAGCCCGAGACCAGGATCATGTCCTTCTTGCGGTCGACGATGCGGGTGTAGCCCTGCTCGTCCATCACGCCGATGTCGCCGGTCTTGAAGAAGCCGTCCGCGGTCATGACTTTCGCGGTTTCGTCCGGACGCTGCCAGTAGCCGGCCATCACCTGCGGGCCGCGCACGGCGATCTCGCCGCGGGTGCCGAAGGGCACCTGCTGGTCGGTTTCGTCGAGGATGCGGATCTCGGTCGAAGGCAGCGGCAGGCCGATGGTGCCCGTGAATTCGGTGATGTTGCAGCGGTTGGCCGTGACCACCGGCGAGGTCTCGGACAAGCCGTAGCCTTCGACGATCGGAATGCCGGTCACGGCCAGCCATTTGTCGGCCACAGGCTTTTGCACCGCCATGCCGCCGCCCGGACACAGCATCAGGCCCGAGAAGTCCAGGCCGGCGAAGTCGGGGTTGTTCAGCAGGCCGTTGTACAGCGTGTTCACGGCCGGGAAGATGTTGATGCGGTAGCCGCCCAGCTCCTTGATGAAGCCCTTGATATCGCGCGGGTTCGGGATCAGGAGGTTCATGCCGCCCACGCGCAGGCCCAGCAGGGCGCACACGGTCAGTGCATAGATGTGGTACAGCGGCAGCGCGCACACGAATTGCGCCTGTTCGCCGGCCGGGAGCTTGCCCAGGGTCGGGCCGAACCAGGCTTCGTTCTGCAGCACGTTGGCGATGACCTGCTTGTGCAGCAGCACCGCGCCCTTGGAGACGCCGGTGGTGCCGCCGGTGTACTGCAGGAAGGCGATGTCGTCATGGTTGACGTCCACCGGCCTCAGGGTCATGCGCGCGGCTTCGTCGAGCATCCGCTTGAAGACCACCGCGCCCGGCAGCGACCACGCCGGCACCAGCTTCTTGACGCTGCGGACCACGAAGTTGACCAGCACGCCCTTCAGGCCCAGCAAGTCGCCCATGCTGGCCACCACCACGTGCTTGACGCTGGTCTGGGTCACCACTTCGGCCGCCACGTGGGCGAAGTTCTCCAGCACGATCAGGGCTTCGGCGCCCGAGTCGACCAGCTGGTGCTGCAGTTCACGCGCCGTGTACAGCGGATTGACGTTGACGATGGTGTAGCCGGCGCGCAGCACGGCGGCCATCGCCACCGGGTATTGCAGCACGTTGGGCAGCATGATCGCCACGCGCGCGCCCTTTTGCAGGCCGCGGCTTTGCAGCCAGGCGGCCATGCGCGCCGACAGCTTGTCGAGTTCTGCAAAGGTCATGGACTTGCCCATGCAGGCGTAGGCCTTGCGGTCCGCGTATTTGCGGAAGGCTTCCTCCAGCAGGTGCGTGAGGGAGCGGTATTGCGTCCAGTCGATGTCCGCCGCTACACCCGCCTCGTACGACTTCAGCCAGAATTTGTCCATGTTTTGCCTCGTTTTCTTGTTGCTTGTTTATTCAATCAGTACGACTTTTATACCGTGCCATATGCACGTCGTCCCCGCGCAGGCGGGGACCCAAGTTTGCACGCATATCGACAGCGCCGGCAGAACTTGGATCCCCGCCTTCGCGGGGACGACGGTTTTTCAGCTAACGGCGGTTTTCAATCCACCTTTACGCCGCCTGCTTTTCCTCACGCAGCGCGCGCCGCAGGATCTTGCCGACGTTGGTCTTCGGCAGCTCGTCGCGGAATTCGATGTACCTCGGTTTCTTGTAGCCGGTGAACTCCTGCTTGCAGTAGTCCATCAGCTGTTCGGCGTCGAGCGTCGGGTCCTTGCGCACCACGAACACCTTCACCGCCTCGCCGGAATGCTCGTCCGGCACGCCGACCACCGCGCATTCGAGCACGCCCGGATGCGCCATGATCACCTCTTCCAGCTCGTTCGGGTAGACGTTGAAGCCCGACACCAGGATCATGTCCTTCTTGCGGTCGACGATCTTCACGTAGCCCTGCTCGTCCATGATGCCGACGTCGCCCGAGCGGAAGTAGCCGTCGGCCGTCATTACCTTGGCGGTTTCGTCCGGCCGGTTCCAGTAGCCGCTCATCACCTGCGGGCCGCGGATCGCGATCTCGCCGCGGCTTCCCAGCGGCAGCGCGCGGCCGTCGTCGTCGACGATGGCGATCTCGGTCGAGGGCACCGGCAGGCCGATGGTGCCCGTAAAGCCGGGCACGTCGCAGCGGTTGCAGGTGGCCACCGGCGCCGTCTCCGACAGGCCGTAACCCTCGATGATGTGGGTGCCGGTGATGGCATGCCACTTGTCGTCCACCGCCTTCTGCACCGCCATGCCGCCGCCGTTGCTCACCTTCAGGCCCGAGAAATCCACGTGGCGGAAGGCCGGGTTGTTCACCAGCGCGTTGTACAGGGTGTTCACGGCCGGCAGCATGTTGACCTTGTACTTCATGAGCTCTTCCACGAAGCCCGGGATGTCGCGCGGATTCGGGATCAGGATGTTCAGCGCACCCACCCGCATGCCCCACAGCGCGCAGGCCGTCAGCGCAAAGATGTGGTACAGCGGCAGCGCACACACGATGGTCGGGAAATCGACCACCGGCGGCTGGCTCATCGACGGCAGCGACCAGGCTTCCGACTGCAGCACATTGGCGATCACGTTGCGGTGCGTGAGCGTCGCGCCCTTCGAGACCCCGGTGGTACCGCCGGTGTACTGCAAGAAGGCGACGTCGGACGAGGCCAGCTGAGGCGCCGTGAACGGCATGCGCGTGCCCTGCGCCAGCGCATCCCGGAAGCGCACCATGTGCGGAATCGAGAAGTCCGGCACCATCTTCTTGACCGAGCGGACCACGAAGTTCACCAGCATGCCCTTGGCGCCCAGCAGCTCGCCCATGCTGGCCACCACCACGTGGCGCACCGGCGTCTTGCCCAGCACCTGCTGCACCGTGTGCGCGAAGTTCTCGAGCACGATGATGGCCTCGCTGCCAGAGTCCTTCAGCTGATGCTCGAGTTCGCGCGGCGTGTACAGCGGGTTGACGTTGACCACGGTGTAGCCGGCACGCAGGATCGCGGCCAGCGCGATCGGGTACTGCAGCACGTTCGGCATCATCACCGCCACCCGCGCGCCCTGCTTCAGGCCGCGGCTTTGCAGCCAGGCCGCCAGGCGCTTCGACATGGCATCCAGCTCGCCGTAGGTCAGGAACTTGTCCATGCAGACGAAGGCATTGTTCGCCGCGTATTTATCGAACGATTCCTCGAGCAGCTGCACCAGGGAGCCATACTGGTCGGGATCGATATCCGCGGGAACGCCGGGAGGGTACGACTTGAGCCAAATCTTGTCCATCGAGTGCCTGTCTCCGTCTTATGGACCGAAAAACGAACGGTCGTGCTGTGCTACCGAATAGGATGCTATCGGGCAGCGCGCCCGATAGCAAGCCTTTTTATAGCAATTCGAACACAGCGTCTAGTGCGGAGCTGCAGGCGCAGGCGCTTCGCTGCGCTGCACCATCAGCGGCGCGGCCGGCAGTTGCGGCGCCAGCGCCTTGAGAATGCGGTGGCGCTCGCTGCGGTCCAGCTCGGCCAGGCGCTTGACCGACTTGTAAAAGGCCGGGAAATTGCGGTCGCGCCTGAGCATGGCGCGGAAGGCGGGGACGAAGTCCTCATAGGTCGCGATCGAGGCCAGATGGGCGTTCGACAGCGGCTGCTCGAAGAAGCGGTCGTAGCCGGCATAGCCGCCCCAGTTGCCTTTCAAGACCTGGTATTCGTCCTTCAGGCTCTGGAACAGGCGCGCCTTGACCACCCGCTTGCCGGCATCGCTGCGGTCGACGGTGGCGTAGTTCTGTTCGAGCGCCTTGCGGTACTTGACCAGCAGCGCAAGGAAATCGTGCTTGCGGCCCTTGTAGCGCGCATAGCCCTCGCGCATGGCCGGGTTGCCGAAGCGTTCCATCCAGCGCTCCACGCCCACCTCTTCCACCGTGCTGGCGAAGGATTCGTTGAACTGGGAGTCGCCGGCGGCGTAGACCACCTGGTGCGCCAGTTCGTGGAAGATCATGCGCGCCAGTTCGGCATCCGGGTAATTGATGAAGGTCGAGATCAGGGGATCGCTGAACCAGCCCAGGGTCGAATAGGCGGGCACGCCGCCGACTTCGACGTCCTTGCCTTCGGCCTGCAGCTCCTTCGCGTAGGCCGTGGCCGCGCCCTTGCTGTAGTAGCCGCGGTAGTTGACGCAGCCGGCCACCGGGAAGCACCACTCCAGGGGTTTCAGCGACAGCTCGGGGGTGGCCACCACGTTCCACAGCACGTAGGGGCGCTTCAGGGCCGCGTAGTTCTTGTAGCTGTTGTTATCGGGTAAAGCCATTTCGCTAACAGCGAAGCGGCGGATCTGGCGCGCCGTCTCGAGGCGGAGGCGCAGTCTGGAACTGGTGCCGGGGTCGGCGATCCAGTCGTCGATCGGACGGGCGTCCGACAGGAGTTCAAGCTGGCCTTGCGCCGCCTGTCCGTAATAGTTCAGGGTCGAGCAGCTGGCCAGCATTGCCGCCGCCGTGCCGGCAAGCAGCACGGGGCGCAACCATGGCGTGAATCGCGATAAAAATGTCATGTATGTTCATGGTGCGGCCTTTTCGACCTGCACCAGCGTGTCGTAAAAAGTGGGCGCCCGGCCCATGTCGGTCAGGCGCTGGCTGGTGACTTCGTTGGCATTCTTGCCGTCGCTGGCGAGCTTTTTCCACCAGATCGACAGGCCGACCACCAGGCCGGCCCGTGCTTTCGGGGTGACCCGGGCACGCGCGACGAAGGCGCCCCGGTCATTGAAGATGCGCACCATGTCTTTGTCGGCGATGCGGCGTACGGCAGCATCGTCGGGGTGGATGTCCAGGTGCGGTTCACCTTCCGTGGCGCGCAGGCTCTGGACATTGACAAAGGTCGAGTTAAGGAAGTTCCGAGCCGGCGGAGAAATCATCGCCAACGGGTATTTCGCCGCCAGTTCGGGACTGGATGCCACGGATTCGTAATTCGGGATGTAGGTCGGCACCGGATCGAGGCCGTCGGCCAGCATGGATGACGAATAAAACTCGCACTTGCCCGACGGGGTCGGGAAACCGCCGTTGGCGAAGGGCGCATCCGGCATGTTCAGCTTGCTCCAGCCGCTGCGCTTGAGCGATTCCCAGTCGAAGTGGACGGCGCGCGCATCCTTGGTGTTGAAGGCCTTGGCCGCCATCTCGTCGTCGGTCTCGTCGAAGGCGGCGTCCGTGAAGCCCATGCGCCTGGCCAGCAGGCGGAAGATCTCGGTGTTCGGCTTCGATTCGCCCAGCGGCGCGATCGCCGCGTTATTCGCCATCATATATAAATGGCCATACGCGAGGTGGGCGTCGACGTGTTCCAGCTGGGTGGTGGCCGGCAGCACGATGTCCGCGTAGTCGGCGCTGTCGGTCAGGAAGTGCTCCAGCACCAGGGTGAACAAGTCTTCACGCGCGAAGCCCTGCGCCACCTTCGAGGAATCGGGCGCGATCGCCACCGGATTGGCGTTGTAGACGATGACGGCTTCGATCTTCGGCCCGAATTCGGGCGAGCTTTCCTTCAGCAGGTCGTCGCCGATAGTGTTCATGTTGATCGTGCGCGGCATCGGACCTTGCAGCAGGTCCGGGCGCTGCAGCGCCGCCTTGTTCGACGGGAAGGAGCCCGAGGTCGACAGCTGGGCGCCGCCGGCCGCGTGTCTCCAGGCGCCGACCAGCGCCGGCAAGCAGGTGATGTTACGCACCGCCATGCCGCCGCCGCGCACACGCTGCACGCCGTAGTTCAGGCGGATCGCCACCGGCTCGCCGCGCATCGCGGTGCCGCCGTATTCGCGCGCCAGGTTGAGCACTTCCTCGACGCTGATGCCGCAGGTCTCGGCGGTGCGTTCCGGGGTCCATTCGGCTGCGCGCTCCTTCAGTTGCGCAAAACCGATGGTATGGCGGGCGATGTAGTCGTGGTCGAGCAAATCTTCATTGATCAGCACGTGCATCATGCCCAGCGCCAGCGCGGCGTCGGTGCCCGGCATCAGGGCGATATGCTGATGGCATTTTTCGGCCGTCAGCGAGCGATACGGATCGATCGCGATCAGCTTCGCGCCGCGGCGCTTGGCTTCCTGCACGCGCATCCAGAAATGCAGGTTGGAGGCGATCGGATTGCCGCCCCAGATGACGATCAGCTTGGCGTCCTGGAACTGTTCCATGTCGGTGCCGATCGAACCACCAATAGTGTATTTGTAGCCCGTAAAGCCGGCGGTCGCGCACACGGTGCGGTCCAGGAAAGAGGCGCCCAGCTTGTGGAAGAAGCGCATCGCCATCGCCTCGCCCTGCACCAGGCCCATGGTGCCGCAATAGCTGTAGGGCAGGATCGCCTGCGGATCGCGCGCGGCGATGGGTTTCAGGTGCGCGGCGATCTGGTCGAGCGCCTGCTCCCAGCTGATCGGCTCAAAACGGCCTTCGCCCTTCTTGCCGACGCGGCGCAGCGGGGTAAGCAGGCGGTCCGGATGATAGGTGCGGTCGATGTAGCGCGAGACCTTGGTGCACAGCACGCCGGCCGTGGTCGGGTGCTCGGGGTCGCCCTTGATCTCCGTCGCGACGCCGTTTTCCACGGTGACGTGGATGGCGCAGGTATCGGGGCAATCATGGGGGCAGGTGGCCCTGACAAGGGTCTTGGTCATCGCATCAAATCCGGGAAAAACGTCGAGAATCCAGTACTTTATACGATTCCGGCAGTGCTTGTACGGGTGCTGGTCATCGGCATTCGGGTCGGGCTAAAATAGTCCATAACGTGCATTGCCAGGCAGGCATCCAGGGAGAAAAAGAATGCGACTCGTCGAACCTATCCTCGCTTTTCAATCCGAGCTCGAAACGATCCGGCGCGACATCCACGCCCATCCCGAACTCTCTTACGAAGAACAGCGCACCGCCGACGTGGTCGCACAGCGCCTCACCGACTGGGGCATCCCGGTCGTGCGCGGCCTGGGCGTGACCGGCGTGGTCGGCATCATCAAGAACGGCACGTCCGCGCGCGCGATCGGCCTGCGCGCCGACATGGATGCGCTGCCGATGCAGGAACTCAACACATTTGAGCACGCGTCGCGCCACGCGGGCAAGATGCATGCATGCGGCCACGACGGCCATACGGCGATGTTGTTGGGCGCAGCCCACTATCTGTCGCAGAACCGCAACTTCGACGGCACTGTCTACCTGATTTTCCAGCCGGCCGAGGAAGGCGGCGCCGGCGCCCGCCGCATGATCGAGGATGGCTTGTTCGACAAGTTCCCGATGGATGCGGTGTACGGCATGCACAACTGGCCCGGCATCAAGGCCGGCACCTTCGGCGTGGTGCCGGGGCCGATGATGGCGTCCAGTAACGAGTTCCGCGTGGTCGTCAAGGGCAAGGGCGCGCACGCGGCCCAGCCGCACCGCGGCATCGACCCGGTGATGGTGGCGGTGCAGATCGCGCAAGCCTGGCAGACCATCATCTCGCGCGAAAAGAACCCGCTGGACACGGCGGTGCTGTCGATCACCCAGATCCACGCCGGCAGCGCCACCAACGTGATCCCCGACGAAGCGGTCCTGATCGGCACCGTGCGCACCTTCTCGACCGAGGTGCTGGACCTGATCGAACGCCGCATGAACGAGATGGCAAGCGGCGTCGCCGCCGGCTTCGGCGCCGGCATCGGTTTCAGCTTCAAGCGCAATTACCCGCCGCTGGTCAACGACGTGGAAAAAACCCGGTTCGCGATCGAGGCGATGCAGGCGGTGGTGGGCGCGGAAAACGTCAACGCCAATGTCGAACCGACCATGGGCGCCGAGGATTTCGCCTTCATGCTGCAGGCCAAGCCGGGCTGCTATGTCTTCATCGGCAATGGCGACGGTGACCATCGCTTGGGCGGGCATGGATTGGGACCTTGCCAGCTGCATAACGGGAGTTATGATTTCAATGACCAGTTGTTGCCGATTGGGGCGAGTTATTGGGTGCGCCTGGTGGAGATGAGCCTGAGGTCTTAGCAAACCGTCTTAGCAAACCTTTATCCGCTGATAATTGACGGGGCGGCCACGTAAAAATCCGGACCCCGCTAAAATACCGGTATTCGCCGAGTCCTCTTTCATTTCCACGGCGCTCATTTATAAAAGGCATACAGAATATGGTTTCCGCTAAAAAAGTCCTGACCTTCCTCGCGGCCGTGTCTGCACTCGGCGCTTCCCAGGCCAGCATGGCCGCCGATGGCTACTTCGACTCGGTGGCGCTGGAAGGCGGCGGCGGCGAGCACGTGCAGGTGGTGCGCCTGTCGGCCCAGAAGAATTGGAACAAGAACTGGTTCGCCACCAGCGGCTACCACCTGTCGGGCTACTGGGACGCCAACGTCGCCTATTGGCGCGCCAACCGCTGGGACGACATCCAGGACAACCGCAAGAACCTGGCCGTGATCGGCGTGACCCCAGTGTTCCGCTGGGAAGCCGACGACAAGCTCGGCTTCTACGGCGAAGCCGGCATCGGCGCCAGCGTGTTCTCGAGCGTCTACACCAACACCCACCGCCAGCTGTCGACCGCCTTCGAATTCGCCGACCACATCGGCGTGGGCTACGTGCTGGCGAACAAATGGGACATCGGCGTGCGTCTGCAGCACTACTCGAACGGCGGCATCAAGCACCCGAACGGCGGCGTCAACCTGGCGCTGGTGCGGGCGGCTTACAGCTTCTAAGCGTCGGGAACGGCGCTGGCTGAAAATCGGCTCCTGGTGATTTATGTAACAATCGGGTCAGGCGACGCCTGCCCCGAGCGTCGCAAGAGATGAAGATCCGATGACCGACACCAGCACCGTCAAACGCTACCTTCCCTGGCTGGTGGCGACTGCCCTGTTCATGGAGCAGCTCGACGCCACCATCGTCAACACCGCCATCCCCAGCATCGCGGCCAGCCTGCAAGTCACGCCGCTGAGCCTGAAATCCATCGCCACCAGTTACATCCTCAGCCTTGCCGTGGGCATTCCGGTGAGCGGCTGGATGGCCGACCGCTTCGGCACCCGGCGCGTGTTCGCCACCGCGATTTCCATCTTCACCCTGGCCTCGGTGCTGTGCGGCCTGTCCGTCAATCCGCAGATGATGGTCGCCGCGCGCCTGCTGCAGGGACTGGGCGGGGCGATGATGATGCCGGTCGGGCGCCTCGCCATCATCCGCACCTTCCCCAAGAACGAACTGCTGGGGGCAATGAACTTCGTGATCCTGCCGGCGCTGATAGGTCCCCTGCTCGGCCCCACGGTCGGCGGCCTGATCGTGCACTGGATCTCGTGGCGCGCGATCTTCTTCGTCAATGTGCCGGTCGGCCTGCTGGCCCTTTATTTCGTGCTGCGCCACATGCCCGATTACCGCGGCGCCGAGACGCGGCCGCTGGACGTGGTCGGCCTGATCCTGTTCAGCTCCGGCACCGCCATCCTGTCCTGGCTGCTGGAAGTGTTCGGCGAACACACGCTGGACGGCGTCACGGCCGGTCTGATGCTGGCGCTGTCGATCGCCCTGCTGGCCGCCTACGTGTGGCACGCCAGGGAAGCGCAATTCCCGCTGCTGCGGCTGACGCTATTAAGGATTCGCACCTTCCGCGCCTCGGTGCTGGGCGGTTTCATCACGCGCCTGGGCGTGGGCGGCCTGCCCTTCCTGCTGCCGCTGCTGTACCAGCTAGGCCTGAAGCTGCCGGCCTGGCAATCGGGCCTGCTGATGATGCCGACCGCCGCCGCCGCGATGTGCATGAAGCTGATCGCACCCAAGGTGCTGGCGCGCTTCGGCTACCGCCAGGTGCTGATCGTGAACACCATCTGCATGGGGCTGACGATCTCGCTGTTCTCGCTGGTCGGGCCAAGCACGCCCTGGTATGCGATCGCCTGCATCGGCCTGCTGCAGGGCTTCTTCAATTCGCTGCAGTTCTCGAGCATGAACACCCTGGCCTATTCGGATGTCGAACAAAAGGATTCCAGCATGGCCAGCACCATCGCCAGCTCCTTCCAGCAGCTGTCGATGAGCTTTGGCCTGGCCTCGGGCTCGCTGGTCACGGCCTGGTTCCTGGGCCGCGTGCCCCAGACCGACCAGGTGATGGTGACGCAGGCGCTGCACCATGCCTTCCTGCTGCTTGCGGTGACGACCATGCTGTCCTCGCTGGTCTTCTGGCGCCTGCGCCGCAGCGACGGCGAAAGCATCAGCAAGGGCAAGACGGCGACGGCGGTGGCGCAGGATCCGGCGCCGCTTTCTCAAGCCTGATGTCTCAAGCCTGATGGTCCAGGCTCGAAGCTGATCGCTACTGCGACAGCGTGATCATCTTGTAGGCGGGATCGGCCTCGATCTGCTCCCGGCTGAAAGGCAGCACCGGCCATTCCTTGCGCGCGTAGACGCCGACCTGGTCGGCATACCAGGGCGATTTCGGATCGGTCGACTGGCCATACACCAGCATGCCCTGCGCCACCGGACCGTTGGCGTCGAAGCCCACGGTCTGGATGTAGCTGGATCCCCAGTACGGGTTGTTGTAGCCGGTCGCACCGATCGGCGTGTCCCAGCGGATCGAGTTGTAGGCGCCATCAGCATCCCCCAGACCGCCGTGCAGCGGTACACGCACGCCGTTGCGGGTGTCGGCCTGGTAGTCGCCCAGCTTCGCATCCAGCGGAATGCTCAGTCCCTGCAGTTTGATGGCGGACGCCTTGAGGGCTGCCAGCATGGCCGGCAGCGCCGCCGGGGCGACGCCTGCCGGGGTATGCACCGGGTCGGCCGGATTGAAGGGCACCGCCCATTTGCCGGGGATGGTGGTCGCGCTGTTCCAGAATTCGCGGAACAGCAAGGCGCCGCGGCTATCGATGTTGGCATGCCGGTCCCACCCCTGCAGCGCGGTGCAGGCTTGCTGGATGAGGGCGTCGCTGCTGGCCGCGCAGGCGGGCAGCAGATCCGGAAGCACGATTTCCGCCGCGTAGACGCGTTCGGCGAACATCAGCTCCTGCAGGTCGGTGAGTTGAAGAGTCTTCTTCTGGGCGATGCGTTCCTCCAGCTGGATGAAGCCAATGCGGCTGCGCAGGCGCTGCTCGGTGCCGGGCCGGCCATACAGCGGCGAATAACCCAGCGGCGCCGGCCCGGTGAGGAAGGCGCGCGCATTGATCAGCCAATAGCTGTCGTTGGAGTTGCCGACGTAATCGGTGCGCATCATCCAGGGCGCGTTCGCCGGCGAGTAAATCCCGGGCGGCGTATCCGGATCCTGGCCCCAGCCGCAGGCGGCGCGCGAACCGTCGAACAGCAGCAGCGCGGGCAGCAGCAGGCAGTCTCCCAGAAACTTCTCGGTGCCCATGCGCGGCACCACGCTGGCATCCGCATACAGCACTTTGCCGTCGCGGTCGGCGGCGAGCGTATTCACCCAGGGCAGGCCGACGATTTTATCGAGCGAGGCCTTGAGGGTCTGCACGCTGGTCGCGGTGCCGATGCCGAGCCACTGGTCGAGTATGCGGGTGTTGTTGCGGTTGGGGTCGGCCAGCACGTGGACGGCGTTCGCGCTCCAGGTCAGGCCTGCTTCGGGTTTGACCAGCACCGCGCCCTGCTTGCTGAAGTAGAAGGTCTTGCTGCGTTTGGCTTTCGTTCCATCCGGCAGCAGGACGTCGATCGTCACCGTCTTCGACGTCATCTTGACCCGCTCACCGTCTGCCAGATAAGTGGTGCCGCCGGCGTCACCGGGGTCCAGGGACAGGCGGAAGGTCGTGAAGTGGTTGGCAAAGGTGACAGTGTGGGTCCAGGCAAGGTCGCGGTTGAAACCGATCACCACCACCGGCAGTCCGCCCAGGATCGCACCCATCGCATCGTAGCGGCCGGGGACAGTCAGGTGAGCCTGGTAAAAGCGGTCGGTGCTGGTCCAGGGGAAATGCGGATTGCCAAGCAGGAGACCACGCCCGCCCGCCGACAAATCCTTGCCGATGGCGAGTCCATTGCTGCCGAAGCCTTCGTAGTGCAGCTTCTCGAGCCGGGCCGCCAGGAAGGACAGATCGGGCTTGCGCGCCGTTCTTTTGGCAAGACTGACCGCCGCCGCCGGATCGCGGGCGCCGGCCACGATTTCACGGGCAAAGACTTCGCCGGTGGCGTGCAGCGCTTTCTCGGCGATGAGCAGGTACATGTCGTCGGCACTGATCGGCCGCACCCATGCCGCGCCATTGCAGGCGGCCGGGTACTTGCCGGCGTACTCCTTCAGATAGCGGTTGTAGCCAGCGACATAACCCTCGATGAGCTGGCGCGCATCCTGGCCCGCGGCGGCATAGCCGCTGCGCAGCTGGTCGAGATCCAGGTAGCCCTTGAAGAAGAAATCGCTGTCCTGATTGCTCAGGTCCATGAAGCCGCTGACGGCGCCGTATTCGTCGCCTTTGCGTGCGGTGGCATGGACATCCGGGCCAAAGAATTGCGAGCGTTCGCCGCGTGCCGTCAGCAGGGAATCGGCGAACATGCACACATTGTCCTGGGCATAGGCATAAGCGAGCCCATAGCCGACGCCGCGGAAGTCGTCGGCGCGGACGTGGACGACGCCATGGCTGGTGCGCGTCAGTTCGGCGCTGTAGCGGGCTGCGGGTGGTGGCGGATTGGCGTCGTGGCCGCGGTCGTGGTGACAGGCGACTAGCGCCAGCAGCAAGGCGGCACTGGTGAACAGATGTCTCATGCAACTCCTTTTATTATCGGTATATAAAGCAAGGAATTCATCGTCCTCATGACGATAACAGACATCTTGATATGGATCAGTTGTTTTATTGCAAAGCCTAATTGACCATAAAAAACCGCTCGGATCATGAGCGGTTCGTCAGCGGTCCCAGCAGATCGCTCTTATTCGATCGAGGTAATGGCTTCCCAGCGTACACCTGTATAACGCATGCGCTGCACCAGCTCGGCGCCATGCTGACCCTTGATGACACGGGCGATCATCGGGAATGCCTGCTGCAGGCGCGGGTCGGCCATCCAGGGCGCCGCCGCGATCGAGTAGGTATAGGTCGCCGCCGCCTCGTAATGGTCGCCAGCCAACACCGGCGCGCTCCAGCGCACCACCTTGTCCAGCTTTAGCTTGCCGGCGCAGAAGTCGTGGACTGCCTTGGCGGGTTCGCCACTGCGGGCGCCCAGGGTGCGCGGCCAATAGTATTGTTCGCCGGTGCCACTCAAGCGGTAGATGACGGCGCCGTCATCGCCCGGCGTGGCGGTCGCCAGACCGGCCTGCACCATCGCCGGCAATTGCAGCGCGTTGCGGTGGCCGTTTTCGACTTCCCGCGGCGTGACCGTGATCGGCCAATCGTATTTGCCGACGCACAGTTGGCCGTTTTCCGCCAGGTAGCGCGTGAGGGCGGCACCCATCGCCTTGCTGTCCGGCTGGGGCGCTGGGGCGGCGGCGGCATGCGTGCACAGGCCGAGGGCCAAAAGAGAAGAAAAGATCTGCAGTTTCATTCGAATCATGGTTTGACGGGGGTTTGTACGCTGGCCTGGACCGGCGGACGGTAGTGGTCGGTCAGGGTATTGAGGAAAGCTTCCAGGTCTTCCATGTCCTGCCCGGTCATGGCGCCGGGCGCGCCCACGGCCTTGGCGTCCAGGGGCGCCTGGGTGTCGAGGTTGGGACGGTACTTGACCGGCAAGTCGTCGTATTTCTGGACCTTGCCCTTACGTGTCGGGTACCAGAGTTCTGGCTGGGTATCGCGTGTGTTGTAGAAGCGGATCACGTCGCGCAGGGATTTCAGTTTGCCGTTGTGGAAGAACACCTTGCGGGTGGCCACGTTGCGCAGCGTCGGCGTCTTGAACATGCCGCAGAAGCGGGCATCGCCGCCCTTCTTGTGGTCGCTTCGGTCGCAAATGCCGAGGTCGAAATGCTTCGGATCACCGTTGGCCGGAATGTCCGCGTTGCGCGGCACGCCGATGGCGGCGTAGGTGAAATCGGTGAACAGGCGCACGCTGCCGTTCAAGCCGGCGCCATTGTAGTGACAAGCAAAACAATTGCCCTTGTTCGGATCCGAATACACGGCAAAGCCGCGCATTTCCGATGCGCTGAGGGTGCCGCCGATCTTGTTGCCAGCGTACAGGTCGTACTTGCTGTCGTAAGGGTGGAAGCTGAGGTCTTCCATCTGGTAGGCTTGCAGCGCCTCCAATGCAGCTTTGAAGGTGGCCTTGTCGTCCTTCAATGCGTCGGCGCCGAAGGCTGTGCGCAGCAGCTCGGCGTATCCGCCCTTGCGCAGCTTGGCCACTACCTGGGCGGGCGTGCCGTTTGCCATCTCGTCGCGGCTCAGCAAGGGAATGCGCGCCTGTTCGGCCAGGGTCGGCGCGCGCCCGTCCTGGGTATAGCCGCCGCCAGGACCGGGCGTGCTGATGCCGTCCGGATTGTCGAGCAGGTCGGCGTAGGCCGGGGTCGCTTCCTGGTAGCGCAGGCTGGGCACGGCGCGCGTGCCCATCAGGTTCATGTGCTTGCCGCCCAGCTGGACGGCAAAACCGTTGGGCGCGGCGTGCGCATGGTCGGGATCGTGGCAGCTGACGCAGGCCAGCTTGCCCGAGGCCGACAGCGATTTATCGAAGAACATCTTTTCACCGACGCGGGCCGCCGCGCTCAGCGGCGGGACCGCCGGCACGCTCCATGCCGGCAGCACGGCGGCAACGAGCGCCAGCACCGGCGCCAGCGCGATCAGGCATAAACGCAGACGCGAGTGCTGGCGGGCCATTACTTTACTCCCCAGCCATTGCGCTGGTCGGCGTCCGGACCGGTTTGCTTGATGGTCGGATAGCCGTTCTTCTGCACATAGCCGGCCGGAATCACGTAGGCGTGGTTCATCGGGCGGACCGCGTCGAAGTGGGTGTCGGCGCTGCCGGCGTATTCCGGCAGGTTCAGGATGTTGGCGGCGATAAACTGCTCGGTGTATTTCGAGCGGTTCATGTACGACCAGTCCTCACCCGGGTCGGCCAGCTGGAACATGTCCTGGAAGGTGCGCACCAGGGAAACGTGGCTGTAGGCATCGCTGTCCTGCACGCCACGCGGGGCGTTCGGCTGGTTGGTCAGGACGCCATGGATACTGGTGCCGTGACCCTTGTTGCCCTTGTTGTAGTTGGCGATGGTTTCGTTGCTCACCGTGCCGTCCGGGTTGCGCACCAGCGGACCGACCGCCAGTGGGGTCGAGCTGGTGTTCCAGCCGCAGCAGGAATTGAAGCCGCTGGTGGCGGTGCCTTCGTCGAACATCATGACGATGGCGATGCGCTTGTTCGGATTGTTCCACAGCGGCGAAGCCTTGATCTTCTTGATCAGGTAATCGGTGTACTTGTCGCCGCGGTAGATCAAGGCGTTGCCGCTGCAATCGCTGGCTGCCTTGACCGTGGTCGAGGTGCCGACGGTGCCTTGCAGGGTTACACCGTGCATGTCGTCGCACTGGTCCGGCTCGAGGATATTCAGTTGACCGACGTCACCGCTCTGCAGGTCGTCGCCGAACTGGTCGACGGTCCAGCCGGCCGGCTTGTCCGGCAGCGCCGTGAGCGCGGCATCCCATTGGCCGCCCCCCATGGTGCGGTTATTCTTCAGGAACTCGGGCGAACTGCGCACGTTCTGGAAGAACACGCTGCTGTTGTGCTTGGCCGCATACAGGGCGCCAGCCAGGCGCACGTTCAGGCCCGGGGTGCCGATCGCGCCCACTGGCTCGCTCGCATCGTAGATGTAGTCAGGGGCGGTGACGGTGGTGTCGGCGGTACCGTCACGGCGCCAGTCGCCCATCGGCGGCTTCGACTCGCTGTAGATGCGCCATTGCATACCCCGCGCGCTCAGCGCGGTCAGCAGGTTCGGCTTGTTCTTGATATTGTGGTTGGTGGCGTTGGTGCAGGCCGAGGTACCGGCCGGCAGCGGCAGGTCTTCGATGGCGTTGGTGGCCGAAGTGCCCGACGGCATGCAGTTGAAGGCGCTGTCGTCGGTAATGCCGAAGTCGTCGGCGGCAACCACCGCCAGGCGGTTCGGTTCGCTCGGATTGCCGGTCGAGTAATAGCTGGTGAACTCGTTGCCTTCGTTCAGGTAAGCATTGATGCGCGGCGCATACACCGAGTTCTTGATCGACGAGGTCGCCTTGTTTTCCATCATGATGATGAACACGTGATCGTAGCGCGGAATGCCTTCCAGATTCATCACCGCCTGCTGCGCTTCCTTGATCGAGATGGCCGGCGCGGTTGCGCTCGGGTTCAGGGCCAGCGCGCTCGGCGACACGTCCTTGCGGTCGACCATCTTGGCTGCCAGCGCCAGGCGGTTGCTGAGGATGACCGATTCGGTGGTCACGGCGTGCTTGGCGGCGCCTTCGGGCATGGCGGTCGGAGCCAGTGCCAGGGCGGCCGGGGTCACGTCCAGGCGCGACGCCAGGGTCTCGGTCGCAGTGGCGTAGCTCAGGCGCTCCTCTTCCATCATGCGCACGACTTCCGTGCTCAGCGGGGTGATCGCGATAGTCGCCGGCATCAGCGGATTGAAGGTGGCGGTGGCGACCTGCTCGGGGGCGATGCGCAGCACCATGCGCTGCTGGACCTCTTTGCCATTGTTCAGGCTGGCAGTCGAGACTTCGGCGATGACCGGCGCCGCGCTGCGGCCACTCAGCAGGAAGCTGCCGTCGGCCTTGCTCAGAACGCTGATTTCGCCGGCATCGCAGGCGCCGTTGTCATTGGTGTCGAAGCAGACTTTGGCGTTCTGGAACACTGAGGCCTCGGTGCGCGACGCCGTGCCCTTGGCCGGCGAAGTGGCGACGACGGGTGGCGTGAACAGGGTACCGCCGACCGTGCCACGCACGGTGACGCCGCCAAGGCCGACCGCACTTGCCGGGACGACGACGCCAGCCAGCGTGGACAGCACGGCAAGCGTCAACAGGGGATTACGAAGCGAGCGCTGGCTCGCCGATTGCGCGATGGAGTTCATGGAGTTTTGGTGTGAGAACGCAGACGGAAAGGGACGCCGTGTCGGCCACGGCGCGGGTGTACGTCAGGTGCGGCGGCGGCGCGAGACGCCGAGCAGGCCGAGGCCGCCCAGGGTCAGGGCAATGCTGGCCGGTTCCGGCACTTCAGCGGCAGTCAGGGACCAGGTCGATTGCGCGGGGGAGTCGAAGGCGACGTTGCCCGTGTTGTAGTTCACGGCGAAGACTTGCTGGCCGGTGATCGCGCCGTTGATGAAGTAGAAGTAATTGTCTGGCGTGAGGGAGCCGGTAGGGTCGATCTCGGCAAACGCGAAATTGTTGAGCGTGGCATCGGCCGACAGCGTGGCCTGGCCCAGGTTGACAAATTGCTGGGCCGCATCGTCGTAGCTCGACTGGAACATCGTGCCGGTGAACTCGGTGCCGTTGAAGAATACGCGCACGTCCGAGATGTTGTTGACGTAATCACCGGCGGCGTCGCCGTTCAGGGTGCCGTGCACTTCAGAAGCATCGGCGAAGGTGTAGGAAAACGAATACACGGTCGCTTGTGCATTCATGGCGAACAGCAGTGCAGCGGCACTCAGGGCAGCGGGGAGCGGGAATTTCATCGTTTATCCTTTTGTTTTAATGGCACATCGGTGTGCCTGCTTGGGCAGCGGGACGAATTGTGCTGTTCAGATATGACTAAAGCATGAAAATAAGCACTTTTTCATACATTTCTTTTAAGAAATTTCGCTGTCATCATGAAGTCATGCTTTTTGTGTACGCTTTGCCGATGAGCACTCTTGTACATTTTTCTCCCGAATTGCGGGCTTGGATTGGCCACAACCTGGCGCGCGGCTGTGCGCGATCAACGCTAGTCGACAGCATGGTGGCCCAGGGTTTCGAGAGCCGCATCGCGGATGGCATGGTGACTGCGTTCGCTACGGCAATCGCGCGCGGTGCGCCGCTGCCTGGCCAGTCGGTCGTGCTCGATCTGGATACCGTGGTTTCTTATGTCCCGGATCCGCCACGGCTCACGGCCGGTAACCGTATCCGGGCGGCAGATCGTGATGTCGAGATATTGATGCGCCTGCAGCGACCCTGTATCGCGGTGCTCGGCAATGTGCTGGACGAAGCCGAGTGCGCGCAGTTGATCGCCTTGGGGACGCCGCGTTTGTCGGCTTCCACGGTGGTCGACCCGATGACCGGCACCGACCGTGCGGCGGCGCACCGCAGCAGCGACGGCATGTTCTTCGGCTTGTGCGAAAACGGCTTCATCGAGGGTCTGGACCGGCGCATCTCGGCTTTGATGGGCCTGCCGGTGGAGCACGGCGAGGGTTTGCAATTGCTGCGTTATCGCCCGGGCTGCGGCAGCAGCCCGCATTACGATTTCCTGGTCCCGCAAAACGATAACAATCGCGCTTCGCTGGCCCGCAGTGGTCAGCGGGTGAGTACCCTGGTCATGTATTTGAACGACGTCGAAGCCGGTGGGGCGACCGAGTTTCCGGAGCCGGGCCTGTCGGTGACGCCGCGGCGTGGCAATGCGGTCTACTTCGAATATGCTAACCGGGCCGGGCAGCTGGACCATGCGACGCTGCATGCAGGTGCGCCCGTTGAGCGTGGCGAGAAATGGGTGCTGACGAAATGGATGCGGGCGCGTCCTTTCGTAGCGGCTGGATGATGACCGGCAGTGATATGGTAGGCCTTGAAAAGAGATAGCTTTAAAAGCGAAAAACCCCCACACGGTTCACCGGGTGGGGGTTTTTATGCTGTACTACTTTGCTGCTATTAATTAGCCTGACGATAACCTACTTTCACACTGGTTGCAGCACTATCATCGGCGCAAAGTCGTTTCAC